>Ga0208789_1001325_pt1 | contig 14398 bp, 9 predicted proteins | sample Methanotroph_Enr_FD_187368 | JGI IMG/M metagenome (GOLD analysis project Ga0208789, IMG submission 187368) | Enriched soil microbial communities from Old Woman Creek wetland in Ohio, USA - Methanotroph_Enrichment_5 (SPAdes) (version 2) | ecosystem: Environmental > Terrestrial > Soil > Wetlands...
TTGGCTATCGGTATCGTCGTCGATGACGCTATCGTGGTGGTGGAAAATGTGGAACGCCACATCGCCCTAGGTTTGTCGGCACGGGAGGCGACCCGTCAAGCGATGGGGGAAGTTGTAGGCCCGATCATCGCTACGGCGCTGGTTTTGGTCGCCGTGTTCATACCCACCGCCTTTATCGTTGGCGTGTCGGGCGCGTTTTACAAGCAGTTTGCGTTGACCATCGCGGTTTCCACAGTGATTTCGGCGTTCAACTCGCTGACCTTAAGTCCGGCCTTGTGTGCGCTGCTGCTGGATCGGGCGCACGGCGACAAGGACTGGTTTACGCGATTGTTCGACCGCCTGTTCGGCAGATTCTTTGCCGGTTTTAACCGTTATTTCGATTCGTTCAGCACAGGCTATGCCCGGCTGGTCGGCAGACTGATCCGTATGACGGCGCTTGTGCTGGTGCTCTATGCAGGGCTCAATGGCCTCAACTTTCTGGCATTCGAAAAAGTGCCGACCGGCTTCATCCCCCAGCAAGACCAAGGCTACTTGATTTTGTATGCGCAGCTTCCTGATGCGGCATCCCTGGCTCGCACTCAGGAAGTCGTTCAGCAAGCCACCGGCATTATCCTGAAAACCAAAGGGGTCAAGAATGTCATCGCCTACTCCGGTTATTCGTTTTTGGCCGGTGCCAATCAATCCAATGTCGCGACGATGTTCGCCAGACTCGAGCCCTTTGAGCAGCGCGCCGGTCATCCTGAACTTCATGCCGATGAAGTGGTTAAAAGTCTCAAGCAAAATCTTGCCCAAGTCGAGGGTGCTTATATCACCGCATTTCCTCCGCCTCCGATTCGGGGCATGAGCGTAGTGGGCGGTTTCAAGCTGCAAATTCAGGATCGTTCCAATGCCGGTATTGACGAGTTGCAGAACGTTACCAACGATATGATCGCAAAAGGCAACCAGCAACCGGGCTTGGCCGGGCTGTTTACCACGTTCCGGGCCGGAGTGCCGCAGCTGTTTCTGGATGTTGACCGCACTCGGGCCAAATCGATGGATGTCCCTTTAAAAGACGTATTCGATACTTTGCAGATTTATCTGGGTTCGCTTTACGTCAATGACTTCAACAGTTTTGGCAGGACTTACCAAGTGATGGCGCAAGCCGATTCCGAGTTTCGGATGAAACCGTCTGACATCACCGAGTTGAAAACGCGCAATCTCCAAGGCGGCATGGTGCCGCTCGGCTCCTTGATGACGGTGAAGGAAATTACAGGGGCCGATAAGATCACCCGCTACAACATGTATCCGGCTGCGGAAATTAACGGCAGCACCTTGCCTGGAGTGAGTTCCGGCGAGGCGATTGCCGCGATTAGCAAGCTGTTGGACGCAGAATTGCCGCCGGGATTCGGTTTTGAATGGACCGAGCTCAGCCTGCAACAAGTGCTGGCCGGAAATGTCGCACTGCTGGTTTTTCCGCTGAGCGTGATCTTCGTGTTTTTGGCCTTGGCTGCCCAGTATGAAAGCTGGTCGTTGCCGTTTGCGGTGATCCTGATTGTGCCGATGTGTATTTTGTCCTCCTTGGCCGGCGTGTGGTTGCGAGATATGGACAACAACATCTTCACCCAGATCGGCTTCATCGTATTGGTGGGATTGGCCAGCAAGAACGCCATTCTTATCGTCGAGTTCGCCAAGCGGCGTCAAGAGGGCGGGCTTAACCGTTTCGATGCCGCGGTGGAAGCGGCGCGAATCCGGCTGCGGCCCATTTTGATGACTTCATTCGCTTTCATCATGGGCGTGTTTCCGCTGGTGGTCGCCCAAGGGGCGGGCGCAGAATCCCGGCGTCTGCTGGGTACCGCCGTGTTTAGCGGTATGTTGGGCGTGACTTTGTTCGGTCTCTTGTTAACGCCGGTGTTCTACGTGATCGCCCAGGCTTTGGCGCAACGCTGGCAATCTTCCCGGCACAAGGCTAAGGGACTGTTGCCTGATGAGCCCCGCTTATGAACCTAGGAATAAAGATGCATTTCGTAGAATCTCGCTCTGTCATACAACTTGAGCTTATGTTTGCGCGAAGCAGGGTTTCAGCTTTGGCCTTATTTTGCGCCGCTTTACTGAGCGCCTGCGCGGTAGGCCCTGATTACGAGACCCCGACCACCGATGCAGGGCAGACTTTCGCTAACGCGAATAACCCGGAATTTTCTGCGCAGGGTGTGGACGTAGCCTGGTGGAAGCTGTTTGGGGACAAGGATCTGACTGAGCTTGTCGAGCAGACGGTGCAGCATAACCGCAACCTCCAGGCCGCTCGCGCGAATCTTCGTGAGGCACGAGCCCTATACCTGGATGCGGGACTGAATTTGCTGCCCACCGTGACCTCGCATGCCAATTATACCGAGCAGAAACGTAGTGCCGCGGCCTTGAACAACCTGTCTTACGCGCCGCGCGAGCTGAAAATTTACAGCACGGGTTTCGATGCTTTTTGGGAGCTCGACCTTTGGGGTCGCGTGCGCCGCAACGTGGAGGCGAGCAGCGATGAAGTCGATGCGCAAGAAGCCAGTCTCCGGGATCTTGGCGTTAGCCTGATTGCGGAAACGGCCAGAAATTATTTCGAGTTGCGGGGCCTGCAACAGCAATTGGCCGTAGCGAGAAAGAACGCCGAAAACCAGACCAAAACATTGGAAATAACCCAGGTCAGGCTAGAAGGCGGTCGAGGAACCGAACTCGATACGTCGAGAGCGATAGCTCAGCGCGATACCACCCTGTCGACCATTCCCCCGCTGGATAACGCCATTCATCAAGCTATTCATCGCCTTGGCGTCCTCACCGGACAGCTTCCCGGCGCTTTGACCGATAAGCTGTCGCAGCCCGCGCCGCTGCCCAAGATTCCGAAGACCATCAACATCGGTCGTCCTGCCGAGCTACTGCGCCGCCGCCCCGACATTCGCATTGCCGAACGGGCTCTGGCAGCGGCTACCGCCCGTATCGGTGCAGCTACCGCCGATCTGTTTCCGAAGGTAACATTTGTCGGTACTATCTCGCTCGAGGGCACAACTTTTTCGGCAGTGGGTGCGGCCAATTCGGACGCCTATTCCTTGGGGCCGAAGATCAGTTGGGCGGCCCTGGATTTGGGCCGCGTGTATGCCCGCATCAAAGCTGCCGATGCCCGTACCGAGGCCAGTTTGGCCCAGTATGAGCAAACGGTGCTGAACGCTTTGGAAGAAACCGAAAACGCGCTGGTCAATTACAACCGGGAACGAAGCCAACGAGAGTTGTTAACCACGGCAACGAAGGCCAGCGAAAGAGCTCATGACTTGGCGCATCTGCGTTTTGCGGAAGGGGTTAGCGATTTCCTGACGGTGCTGGATGCCGAATTGCGTCTATTGCAAGACCAGGATCGTCTGGCGCAAAGCCAAACCGCAACGGCGACGGCGCTGGCGGCGCTTTACAAAGCGTTGGGCGGCGGCTGGGAATCGAGTATCGATTTAAACAAAACAGATTAAGGTGTAGTGCAATAGGATGGGCTGAGGCACGAAGCCCATAAACTACAGGCCATGAAAGATGGGCCGCACGATGTTTGGCCCATCCTATGCGCTGTCCTGTCCATGAGCTCTAGTCACACGTTTCGCGTCTTTCCAAGGGCCACTCGACCCAGGCAAGTATTCGTACTAATAGTAAATAGATAAAGCATAGTTAATAATATTTACCCCAACAAACACATCAACTAGCGTGATGCTAGTGTTTGTTTGGAAAAGCATAACAAGATGTTTTTACCTAAAACATATGAGGTAAGACTCATGATCAAGAAAATTTCATATACATTAATACCCGCCAGCATGGTCTTGTCGGTTGCTATGGCTGAGCCATTATCAACAAGCCTGATGTCACTTTCACCAGCTCAAATGGATCAGACTACTGCTGGTTTAAGTGATAATGTCCTTGCGGCTGTGATGACTGGCGGTGGGAATTCCGGGCTTTCTGGTGGTGTTGCTGTCGCTAGTGGACAGACCCAAGCGGCGGCGGTTGTTAGTCCGGGGGCTGTCACAGCTACGATTGCAGCGCCTACAGCAGATATTTCGAGTCACAATGTGTATTCTCAGCAGCATAATGCCTATTTGGTTACTATGATTTCTACTGGTTTAAGTGTTAACGTCGCCGCAAGGACGATAGTTGGTTCTGACTTTCTTGCAGTAACAAGGGGTAATGTCGAACCCATGATGCAGGCGACTGGCGGTGGGAATTCCGGGCTTTCTGGTGGTGTCGCTGTCGCTAGTGGACAGACCCAAGCGGCGTCGGTTGTTAGTCCGGGGGCTGTAACTGCTACGATTGTAGCGCCTACTGCAGATGCTAGAGGGCAGCTTCAAGCAGCGGTTGTTAGACCGGGAACTGTCACAGCTACGATCGTTGCACCTACCGTAGATATTTCAGGTCCCAATGTGTATTCTCAACAGTATATTACCAATATGATAGGGCGGCTTGGTCAGATAAATGCAAGCCCTGTAATTGCTGCTAGCGTACCCACTGTTCATCCCTTTTAAGGTCCAAAGAGGGATTGAATAGTAGACTTATGGTCTATTTGTTGGTGCCGGTTGAGTTTACGAAGGGTTGTGCGAGTTTGAATTAAAGAGACTGATACGCTGATCAACGCGAACCATCACTACATTTGCATCAGACCCGTAGGCCGGAATAAGCCGGTTCGAGCGGTAGCGAAAACTGGTGTTTCCAGCAAACATCCTCCAAATTCGCCGGAAATGCCATCTCGCACTATGCGCTTGGATGGCCTTATTCCGGCCTACGTCTACTAGCGTCGCGTCCAACAATGTTGGTGCGTTCGGAATATTATCCCTTGCTTTTAAGCGCAAGCGCCGCGCCATGCAGGGCTTTGGCTAGGGTAGGGTGGGCGTGTATGGTTCGGGCCAAGTCTTCGCTGCTGGCGGAAAACTCCATGGCCAGCACGGCTTCGGCAATCATTTCGGAGGCTTGCGCGCCGATGATATGAATGCCGAGTATGACGTCGGTCTCTGCGTGGGCGATGATTTTAACCATGCCCTCTGTTTGGCCTACGGCTTGGGCGCGGGCTGTGGCGTTTAGAGGATAGGTGCCGATTTTAATGGGCTCGCCCATGGCTCTTAAGGCTTGTTCGGTCTGGCCTACCCAGGCGATTTCAGGGTCGGTGAAAACAACGCTGGGCAGCAGGCCGTAGTTGACTGGGTTATGCAGCCCCGCGATTTGTTCGGCGACAAACAGGCCTTCTTCTATGCCTTTATGGGCAATCATCGGGCCGAGTAAGGTCAAATCGCCTATCGCGTAAACGCCTGGCAGGGTGGTGCGGCAGTTTTCATCGACATGGACATAGCCGTTTTCATCAAGCAGCAAGTCGGCTTCGGCGGCGGCCAGATTTTCGGTGTTGGGCTTGCGTCCGGATGCAACAATCAATTTATCGACGCGCAGGGCATGGGTGCCGTCGCTGTCCTGATATTCGATGGTGACTTTTTTACTGCCTTTTTTGGCAGAAATAACCCGAGCACCCAAGCGCAGCTCCAGCCCTTGTTCGCTGTAGATGCGATATGCTTCCCGCGCAATTTGTTGGTCGGTCAGGCTTAAAAATGATTCCTGCGCTTCCAGCAGAATGGTTTCCGAGCCGAGCCTGTTCCAGATGCCTGCTAGTTCAAGGCCGATAATGCCTGCTCCGATAATGGCTAGTCTCTTGGGCACCGTGCTGAGATTTAAGGCCATCGCGGTATCAATAATAAATTCATTATCAACCGGCGCACAGGATAAATCGATCGGGGAAGAGCCGGTGGCTAGGATAATATGCTTGGCTTCGAGTATGGATGATGCCGATTTGTCGAGCGGCCTGATTTCCACCAGTCGTTCGTTGAGCAGCTTGGCCTCTGCTTGTATGCAGACAATTTTATGTTCGGCGAACGAGTCGGCAATTTGTCGGCTGAGCGTATCGACGATGTCATTTTTGCGCAGCATCATCTGCGCAATATCCACGGTAACAGCTCCGGTTTGGATGCCGTGCTCTTCCAGATTATATTTCAGCGAGTGGTAGATTTTCGCCGATTCCAGCAATGCGATAGAGGCAACGCAACCGGCGTTGAGGTAAGTGCCGCCCAAGTTGCGTTGGCCTTTTTTGTCGCACCAGCTATCGATGCAGGCGGTTTTCAGGCCGAGCTGGGCGCACCGGATCGCGCTGGAATAACCCGCAGGCCCGGCGCCGATCACGATTACGTCAAACGAAGTTGTTTGTTTTTTTGCCATAATTATATGTTGAGCAACAGGTGAGCGGGCGCTTCCAGGCATTCTTTAATGGTGACTAAAAACTGCACGGCTTCGCGGCCGTCGACCAGTCGGTGATCGTACGATAACGCCAAGTACATGATCGGCCTGATCACAATCTGTCCGTTTTCAACGACGGGCCGCTCCTTGATTGCATGCATGCCCAGGATAGCGCATTGCGGGGGATTGAGTATCGGCGTGGACAGCATCGAGCCGAATATGCCGCCGTTGGTAATGGTGAAAGTGCCGCCTTTCAAGTCGTCATAGGTCAATGTGCCGGCTTTGGTTTTTGCGCCGAAATCGACGATGCTTTGCTCGATGCCGGCAAAGTCGAGCTGATCCGCATCGCGCAATACCGGCACTATCAGGCCGCGGTCGGTGCTGACCGCAATGCCGATGTCGTAATAGCCGTGATAAATAATGTCGTTATCGTCAATGGAGGCGTTGATCGCCGGGAAGCGCTTTAAAGCCTCGATAGAAGCTTTGACAAAGAACGACATGAAGCCCAGTTTGACATGGTGTTTTTGTTCGAAACGTTCTTTGTACTGGTTGCGAAGATCGATCACGTTCTGCATGTTGACCTCGTTAAACGTGGTCAGCATCGCCGCATTTTGCTGTGCCTGTAACAGGCGTTCGGCAACCTTGGCCCTTAACCGTGTCATCGGGACGCGCTGTTCCGGGCGCAGATTTGAAATCCCCCTGCCTTCGGCTTCCCCCTTTACCAAAGGGGGATTGAGGGGGATTTCGGCTTTAGCGGCCGGGACGATGAGCTGGGCTTCCTGCAAGGTTTTTTTATGCAGATAATCCATTACGTCGGTTTTAGTCAGGCGGCCGTCTTTTCCTGTTCCTTTGATCAGGGATGGGTCCAGCGCATTTTCAGCGATTATCCGTCGTACCGAAGGGCTTAGCGGTATTTCGGATTCTTCTGGCTCGGGTTCTGCCGTGGTTGCCGCTGTTTTGGCACTTACCTCCACGGCTTGGGGTTCCAGCAAGGCCAGTACTTCGCCGCCGACCACAATGGCACCGTCGTTTTTGAGGATCTTGCCGAGGATACCGGATTCCGGGGCGGGGACTTCAAGCACCACTTTGTCCGTTTCAAGGTCGACGAGATTTTCGTTCTTGATAACGGTGTCGCCGGGCTGTTTATGCCAGGTGATCAGTGTGGCATCGGAAACGGATTCGGGTAAGTTCGGAACTAGAATTTCAATGCTCATTGTTATTTTCCTGAAGGTTTGCCGTAAAGGGCCGATTGAACGACGGCTTTTTGTTGTTCTATATGGACGCGGAAATTACCGACCGCAGGCGCTGCCGAGGCTTCGCGGCCGGCATAAGTCATGCTGATTTTGGGGCCTAAATTGTCGCTGAAATGGTGTTTGGATTGATACCAAGCGCCTTGATTCTGGGGTTCTTCCTGGCACCAGATGAATTCTTTGAGCTGCGGGTATCTGCCGACTTCCGCTCTAAACAAGTCATCGGGGAAAGGGTAGAGTTGCTCAATGCGGGCAATAGCGACGTGCTTAAGGTCATCCTGACGACGCGCCTCCAGCAGTTCGTAATAGACTTTGCCTGCACACATGACCAAGCGGGTCACTTTTTTTGGATTGATGTCGTCTTGCTCGCCAATGACGGGCAGGAATTCACCGTCGGTTAAATCTTCCAGAGTGGAAACCGCAAGTTTATGCCGCAGCAAACTCTTGGGGCTCATGACGATCAACGGTTTCCGATAGGGGCGCAGCATCTGGCGGCGCAGCAAATGGAATATTTGCGCAGGCGTCGTCGGGCTGCAAACCTGGATATTGTGTTCGGCGCACAGTTGTAGGTAGCGTTCCAGCCGGGCGGAGGAGTGTTCCGGCCCCTGGCCTTCGAAGCCGTGCGGCAGCAGCAGCACCAGATGGCACAGGCGGCCCCATTTGGTTTCGCCGGAACTGATAAATTGGTCGATAACTACCTGCGCGCCGTTGGCAAAATCGCCGAATTGCGCTTCCCAGATAACCAGGGTATTCGGCATCGTCGTACTGTAGCCGTACTCGAAACCCAAAACGCCGGCTTCGGAAAGCAGGGAGTCGAAAACTTGCGCATAGCCTTGATCTTTGTCCAGGTGCTTGAGCGGCGTATAGGTTTTATTATGCAGTTGATTATGCAGAACGGCATGGCGATGCACAAAGGTGCCGCGGCCGACATCCTGGCCGGTCAAACGCACATGGTATTTTTCCATCAGCAACGTCGCATAGGCCGTGTTTTCGGCAAAGCCCCAGTCCAGAGGCATGGCTCCCGCCGCCATTTTGCGGCGATTCTCCATGACTTTGGCGACTCTGGGATGCAGTTCAAAACCGGTCGGCAGGCGCTGCATTCTGTCGTTACAAAAACGCAGGCGATCCATCGATACCGAAGTATTGCAGGCCGACTTCCAGTCGCTGCCCAGGAACTCATTCCATTGGTTGGTGTAAGGGTAGGGGCCGTCGGCCAGGATAGGCCGCGAAACAACTTCACCGGCTTCGAGCAGTTTTTGGTAATTTTGCTCCAACTCTGTGGCTTGTTCATCGGTGATCAGCCCGTCTTTGATCAGCTTTTCGGCATAAAGCTTCCGCGTTGTTTTCAGTTTGCGGATTTTTTTGTACATCAACGGCTGGGTGGCCGAAGGCTCGTCGGCTTCATTATGACCAAGACGGCGATAGCAAATAAGGTCGATGACCACATCCTTGTTAAAGGTCATCCGGTAGTCCAGCGCCAGTTTGGTGACAAAGATAACCGCGTCGGGATCATCGCCGTTGACATGAAAAACCGGGGCCTGGATCATGCTGGCCACATCGGTGCAATAAAGCGTGGATCGAGCATCCTTCGGGTTGCTGGTGGTAAAGCCGATTTGGTTGTTGATGACGATGTGCACGGTTCCGCCGGTCGAAAAAGCGCGGGTTTGCGACATGTTCAGGGTTTCCATGATGATGCCTTGACCGGAAAAAGCCGCATCGCCGTGGATTAAGATCGGGATGACCGTGTTTATGCCGTCTTTGCCCTTTCTGTCTTGGCGGGCTTTGACCGAACCTTCGACCACCGGGTTGATTATCTCCAGATGCGACGGGTTGAATGCCAGCGTCAAATGAACCGGGCCGCCGGGCGTGCTGATGTCGGACGAAAAGCCCATGTGATATTTGACATCGCCGGTACTGACACCCGGCGAGAGCGGCGAAGTGCCGGCAAACTCATTAAACAGGCTGGCAGGGCTTTTGCCCAGAATGTTGACCAGCACATTTAACCGGCCTCGATGCGCCATGCCGATCACAATTTCATTAACGCCTCTTGTCCCGAACCCTTGAATCAATTCATCAAGAATAGGGATAAGCGATTCGCCGCCTTCCAGGGAAAAACGTTTTTGGCCGACAAAACGATTGTGCAAATGGCTTTCTATGCCTTCGGCGGCGGTCAGCAGTTTTAGCAGCCAGTGTTTTTTTTCGGGTTCCAGTTCCAAGTTGGTTTTAGAACTTTCCAAGCGGTTTATGATCCAGCGTCTGATCTGGGTATCGGCGATGTGCATGTATTCGGAGCCGATGCTGCCGCAGTATATTTCTTGCAGATTGGCGATAATGTCGCGTAAAGGCAGCCGGTCGGTGCCATAAAGCGCGCCGGTGTCGAACAGGGTGTCCATATCTGGTTCGGAAAGGCCGTAATACGCGGGATCCATGTCGGCTGGGGGGGGCATTGTTTTCCCCAGCGGATTGTTGGCCGCAATCTGATGTCCCCGAACGCGGTAATGATTAATCAGCCGAGCGACAGCTGATTGTTTTTTGACGCTTTCTTCGGTAAAACCTTGTAATTTTGCCAGTCTGCCTTGGGATTTAAGCGCAAGTTGCGCAAAGCGTTCTACGACAGCGCTGTGAGGCGTCTCAAAATCAGCGCCATGGTGAATTTCGCTGAATTTTTCTTGCCAGCTGGGTTCAACCGAATCCGGGTCTTCCAGGAATCGTTCATATAAGTTTTCAACAAAGCCGGCATTGCTGCCATAAAGGGAGGAAGAATCTTGAAAAAGTTTAAGCAGCTTACTCATTATGAATGCCCAATTTAGTCTGCAAGGATTTTGTCTTTGTCTGAACTCTTAAGTAGTATATACCAAGATTTAGCGTATTCTCTGACTAAAATGTGCGGTACTTAGCCAGGAGGCGAGCTAAATGTTTTCACCTAAACTAGGGTCGATGTGATTTTATGACAGACAAAAGAAATATTGTAATTAAAGTTAGCTATCCGGTAGCTGGAAAAGCGACTGATAACGCGGCAGCCAAGATGGTAACGGAATGGAATATTAAAAGGATTCTGCTTGCTGTGGGTGTGTTGGTTTTAGTGTTAGCGGCACTGATTTATGGTATTAGCAACGATACAGAAAAGACTGATGCAGATAATACTGTGGAGCTAGTTAATGCGGTCGATCAATCGGCCGAGGTAAAAGAAACTGAGACAAAAAACTTGGACATACCTAAGCAGGTAGTTGCTGAAACTAACTCCTTGGTTAAGTCGAAAAATGAACTCAATAAGAAAGTTGCCAGTATTCCAGTTAAGGAAGTTATAAAAAAACAACCCAAGGAAAAAGTTATTAAAGAGCGCGGATATTCAAAGGTTAATCCAAATGTGCCGAGAGCATTATTAACTTATGCGATTAATAATAAAGAGCCGACAAGTGAAGTAGTAAAGAGCGTGGACGTTAGCCATAAAAAACCGGTATGGATTTATTATTTTACTGAATTAAAGGCGATGAAAGGCAGTAAGGTTTATCATGAATGGCTGAAAAATGGCGCGGTTGTTTCCAGGCAGGAATTGGTTATATCGGACGATACATGGCGTACATCAAGCCGCAAGTTATTGTCCGATTCTGAGAAAGGGAACTGGGCTGCAAGGCTGGTTGATAAAGGCGGTCGGTTATTAAATGAGAAAAATTTTAAGGTTGAATAGTTATATTCCTGCTATCCAATAATTGAATATGTTTATAATTAGATTAATGGTATAATTTAATATATGTTTTTTATTTAAGGATTAAAAAATGACCGAATATCAAAATCTTTCTGAACGTGAATTGCAAGCTGTTATTGAAAACGCAGAAAAAGCATTAAAAAATAAGCTGCTTAATAAGCGTAAAGAAGTTATCGCGCAGATTAGAGAATTGGCCGCTTCTATCGACGTTGTTGTGGAGATTCACGAGCCTGAAAAAAAGTCTGCTCGTAAGGGTGCAAAAGTTGCCATTAAATACCGTCATCCTGATGATCATAACAAAACATGGACAGGCCGTGGCGTGGCACCAAAATGGATGCAGGAATTGCTGAGCGCAGGCCATCAGCGCTCTGAATTCGAAGTATAAAATTAGAATAGTTCCAGCAATACGCGCGGGGAAACGCTGAGCTTCACCTCCGTTTCCCCATGTGCATCAAATTTATCATAAAACCCGAATAACATCTGTGCCTTGCGGCAAAGACGTGTATTCAAGTCGCAAAGTCCTCAATCACTTTTTACATAATCCACAGGGATGTGGTGAATGCAGATATTGCCAAATATCTGTCCATGTAGGCAAAGCAAGCTTTGCCTCCGGTATCAGCTGTTTTGGAGTCCAAAGCTTGCTTTGGTCGTTAAAAGCCAAGTTCTTAGCTACGTGTCTCCAAGCCAAAACTGCTTTACGCGCACTCTTCAAATACCCCCCCCCCTTAAAAATACGGAAAATACTGGTTATATTGTGATATAGTTCTTTTTAAATGAGAATGATTGTTGATAACTACTGTTTCGGATGGTTTTTAATGCACTTTATTTCGATGCTTAATTTATGGCAGTAAGTTTAAAAAATCTGTCTGTGGGCGATTCGGGGAAGATCGTCGGTTTTGAACAATCCGGTAAGGCTTATCGCAAGCGCCTTCTGGCTATGGGCTTGACGCCGGGAACCGAGTTTAGCGTAACTCGTTTTGCGCCGATGGGAGATCCGGTGGAAATTAAATTGCGTGGATTTTCATTAACCCTGCGTAAGGATGAAGCGGCCATATTGTTGATAGAGAAACTCTGATGAAAACTGATTTTACCGTTGGTGTTGTCGGCAACCCGAATTGCGGCAAGACGACGCTGTTTAATGCGCTGACCGGCGCTCGGCAGCATGTGGGCAACTGGCCCGGCGTCACGGTCGAGAAAAAAACCGGCGAGTATACTTTCGACCATAAAATTATCGAACTGGTCGATTTGCCCGGCACCTATTCATTGGAAGCCGCCGACGACCATGTCTCTTTGGATGAAAAAGTCGCCCGTGATTATGTCGCTTCCAAGCAGGCCGATTTAATCATTAATATTGTCGATGCTTCCAATCTGGAACGAAACCTGTATTTGACCTCGCAACTGATCGAGATGCGGGTGCCGATGATTTTAGCGCTCAACATGATGGATGCCGTCAAACAACGCGGCATCAAGATCGATGCCGATTTTCTTGCACAGTCGTTGGGCTGTCCGGTTATCCCGATTACCGCCTCGACCAAAGGCGGCATCAACGCATTAATGACGGCAATCAACAGCGCCGCCATCACCAAACCGATACCTACAGCAAAAATAAGCTATACGCCTGAGCTTGAGCAAGCTATCGAGGACATTTCCCCGTTGTTGATTGAGACCGCCCAACAGCACCCTTGCGAACTGCGCTGGCTGGCCGTCCGCTTGCTGGAAGACGACACCCTGGCCAAGCAGATTGCAGGATCGGCCTTGCTGCCGACCGTTGCACAATTACAGCGACGGGTGGAAACGGAAACCGATGATGAAATCGACATTCTCGCCGCCGATGCCCGTTACGGCTTCGTCAATGAATTGACCACCGGCGCGGTCTGCAAGCTAAACGAAGTGACTCGTCACACCACCGACAAAATCGACAGCATCGTCCTGAACCGCTTTTTGGGTATCCCGGTTTTTCTGTTGGTTATGTATGCGATGTTCATGTTCACCATTAATATCGGCAGCGCCTTCGTCGATTTTTTCGATCAAGCCGTAGGCGCTTTATTGATCGACAGCCTAAGCTTAGCGCTGACTAATCTGAATTGGCCGCAATGGCTGATCGTACTCATCACTAATGGTGTAGGCGGCGGCATCCAGGTCGTCGCGACCTTTATCCCCATCGTCGGCTTTTTGTTCATGTTCCTGTCGGCGCTGGAAGATTCCGGCTACATGGCCAGGGCGGCATTCGTGATGGACAGGTTTATGCGCATGATCGGTTTGCCCGGCAAATCCTTCGTGCCGATGATCGTCGGTTTCGGCTGTAATGTTCCGGCGATTATGGCGACACGGACATTGGAAAGCCAACGTGACCGGATATTAACCAACCTGATGAACCCGTTCATGTCCTGTGGCGCACGGTTGCCTGTTTACGCCTTGTTTGCCGCCGCATTTTTCCCTGTCGGCGGCCAGAACCTGGTTTTCGGCTTGTACTTGTTGGGCATTGCCGTCGCGGTACTGACCGGCTTAATCATGCGTCACACTTTATTTAAAGGGGAATCGGCTCCCTTTATTATGGAACTGCCCGCCTACCACATGCCGACAATGCGCGGCGTTTTTATCAGAACTTGGGACCGGCTCAAGTCCTTTTTGTTCAACGCAGGCAAAGTCATCGTACCAATGGTGTTAGTGCTGAACTTTCTTAATGCACTGGGCACAGACGGCACATTCGGTCAGGAAAACAGCAATAAATCGGTATTAAGCGAGATAGGCCGCAGCCTGACACCGGCGTTTAAACCGATGGGCATAGAAAAAGACAACTGGCCTGCGACGGTGGGCATTTTTACCGGCGTCTTAGCCAAAGAAGCGGTGGTCGGAACCTTGGATGCCTTGTACAGCCAGATGACAGCCACCGACACAAACGCTGAAAAAGCGCCATTCAGTCTAGAGCAGGCTTTAATCGCCGCCTGTTTAACCGTGCCTAAAAACCTGCAAGACGTCGCCGACAACCTGTTAGATCCCTTGGGCCTGAATATCGGTACCGTCGATGATGTGGCGGCGGCAGCCAGCGAGCAAGAAGTCAATGCAGGCACTTTTGCCGCGATGCAGCAAAGTTTCGACGGCAAAGCCGGGGCTTTCGCCTATTTGTTGTTTATCTTGCTGTATGCGCCATGCGTCGCCGCAACCGCTGCAATCTACCGGGAAACCA
>Ga0208789_1001328_pt1 | contig 14380 bp, 11 predicted proteins | sample Methanotroph_Enr_FD_187368 | JGI IMG/M metagenome (GOLD analysis project Ga0208789, IMG submission 187368) | Enriched soil microbial communities from Old Woman Creek wetland in Ohio, USA - Methanotroph_Enrichment_5 (SPAdes) (version 2) | ecosystem: Environmental > Terrestrial > Soil > Wetlands...
GGTCAAATAGCTGGCAGCGCCCAGCAGCATCGCCGAATGGCCGTCATGACCGCAGGCATGCATTTTCCCGTCGTGGCAGGATTTATGGGCAAAGCCGTTCTGTTCCTGAATGAACAAAGCATCCATATCCGCGCGCAATGCAATTTTCTTGTCGCCGTTCCCGGCAGTCAGCGTGGCGACAACGCCGGTTTTGCCTAAACCTTGATGCACTTCCAGTCCGAAACTTTCCAGCTTATCGGCAATGAATTGAGCGGTTTGGGTTTCCTCAAAAGCGGTTTCAGGAAAGCGGTGCAGATGCTGCCGCCACTCGCGCATGTGTGCGTGCAGCTGCTGTATATCGTTTGCTATGGACATTGGGAACTCGTATGAATTTAATGGTGGCTGATATGATGCTATAACTAGGATTTTTTAAAAAGTAAGAATCCGGTTTCAGTACCTCAAAAGCGCAGAAACTGCATATTCCTGTCAAAACCGAGAGGCAATATTGGCGATGCCCGCCATGCTCTCCAGTTGGCATGACATAAATTTCAAACATATGCCGGAGCTGTAGGGTCTGTCGCTATATTTACGCTGACGCCTGAAAAGGCCGGGCAGGCTATAATTTTAAAATATATACACGATGCGTTAGACTATCACTATGGACAGCATCGTTTTGATCGCAATCCAGAACGGATTCACGTGTAGGTTTCGAACTCCATTCTATCGCTTAGCTGTGTTAGTGCGCCCCTTGCGGGACAAGCGAAACTGGTCCTTTCCTGCAAGGTAAAAACCTTGCTCTATATCTATCCTAACAAATAATTAACGGAATATTCATGACACAACGAATCCTGTACTTTTTGACGCCAGGTGAAAACATTAGCCCATTTGATGTGACGCTCGCCGCCGATGCCGGTTTTGATATGGTGGTGCCGCTTACTAAGATTGAAGCTAAGAACGTAGCGGCTGTAGTTCAGGATGCTATTTTCTGCCGCCCTCCCAAACGTTTCAACGATACCGGTATCTTTATCGGCGGACGTGACGTTCATATGGCGACAGATATGTTTCAGAGCGCCAAAAATGCGATGGTCGATCCTTTTCAAGTGGGTGTATTTGCCGATCCCAACGGCGCTTATACCACTTCAGCGAGTGTTGTCGCGCTGGTCGAGCAGGTTCTTAAAGAACATCACAACATGACTTTAAGCGGACGCAAGATTGCCGTGTTCGGCACCGGCCCCGTAGGCATCTGTACGGCAATCCTGGCTGCCAAGCAGGGTGCAAGCGTCAAACTGTGCCAGTTGCTTGCCGATGATGACAAAAGGGCGGCGCAAAACTTCTGTCAACGCTATGAAGTCGAGGTTGAATGGGTTTCCGCTCAGACCAACAAAGAAAAAACCGACGAAGTTGCCGACGTCGACATCATTATTTGCGCGGCAAGAGCCGGCGTGCGTATTCTGGAAGGCTCGTTGAACAATGCCAAAAACTTGCTGGTAGTGGCGGACACCAACGCTGTGCCTCCCAGCGGTGTCATAGGCGTAGGTTTGCATGATTTAGGTGCAGCGGTTGAATACGCAAACGGCAGTTTCCGCAGTATCGGGCCGCTGGCTATCGGTAACCTGAAATATAAAGTGCAGTTCGGTTTGTTTGAACAAATCCAAAAATCAAGCAAAGCGGCGCTGATCGATTTTCCTGAGGCTTATGTGTTTGCGTTGTCGTTGCTTGAGAAACAGGCGTAAGGATTGCTAAAGCGGTTTGGGCTGCGTTCCCATGCTCCGCATCACTGCCATTAAGTAAGCGTTGTAGGAGCGGGCCATGCCCGCGATGAAGAAGCTACAACTCTGTAATCGCAGCCCAAATGTCGCGAGCGCGGCCCGCTCCTACGGTGTCATTGTGCTTCTTAACTTAATGGCAGTGATGCGGAGTATGGAAGTGATGAGTTCAGGTTTGCGGCTCAGCCGCTTTTTCCAGACGAAATAGTGACGACAGAACCGCAACAATTCCATTTACTCAGGTGTCTTGAGCGGATACCTGAAAAATTTATCGCTGTTTCATAGCGCAAACAGTTTCTCTGCGCGTCATTAAAAACCGGTATTTATACGGATTTGTCACGATTCGCAAATAATCGATACTGCATAGTGTTTCGACCGCTCGATATACCATGCGCATAATCAATTCTTAGCGGTTCCCAAAAATAAACGTTATACAACAAGCTTCGATGATCTGAGCGACAGCGCTATAGCAGCAATTTTTACAGTTTTTTTATAACAACAGCGTTACATTAGCTACTCGGAATACTCACGAAAGAGAGGCAGTCATGACCTTTATCTACGCCTTGAGCGGCTTGCTCGCATTCGCTTTGTTCATTTATCTGCTGGTGGCGTTATTTTACCCGGAGAAATTCTAATGACGGCAAACGGCTTAGTGCAAATTACCTTATATTTTGTCGCCCTGTTGCTGTTGGCCAAGCCATTGGGTGTTTATATGGCGGCGGTGTATGAAAACCGCCCCTTACTTCTTAAGCGCATATTGGGGCCTTTGGAAGCAGGGTTTTATCGCTTGAGCGGCGTTAAGCCGGAACAAGAGATGGGCTGGAAAAGTTACGCTGCCGCCCTGCTCTGGTTTAACCTGTTCGGCGGACTGGCGGTATTTGCATTGCAAATGCTGCAAGCCTATCTGCCGCTGAATCCGCAGCAGCTGGGCAATGTCACGGTCGATTCGGCCTTTAACACGGCGGTCAGTTTTGCCACTAACACTAATTGGCAGGGCTACAGCGGCGAAACGACGATGAGTTATCTGACCCAGATGCTGGGCTTGAGCGTGCAAAACTTCGTCTCCGCCGCCACCGGCATGGCGGTTTTGGTCGCCATGATACGCGGCTTTCAGCGCACCCATGCGGACGGCATCGGCAACTTCTGGGCGGATCTGACCCGCGGCACTTTATATATCCTTCTGCCGCTATCGTTTGTGCTGGCATTGGTATTGGTTGGACAAGGCGTGGTGCAAACCTTCAAACCTTACCAAACTGTTCCGTTAGTTGAGCAGGCCGGTGCAGCAGCGGAAAATACTACACAAACCTTGGCTGTAGGGCCAGCCGCCTCGCAAATCGCCATTAAACAACTGGGCACCAACGGCGGCGGTTTTTTTAACGCTAATTCGGCGCACCCTTTCGAAAACCCAACACCGTTGTCCAATTTTTTGGAAATGCTGGCTATCTTGCTGATCCCGGCAGCGCTATGCCATACCTTCGGCACGATGGTCGGCGATCCGCGCCAGGGTTGGGCCATTTTGGCTGCGATGACGCTGGTGCTGCTCAGCTTGGTATTTGTCACCGTTGGGCTTGAGCAAGGCGGCAATCCCACTCTGGCTGCTCTTGGAGTCGAGCAAAGCGTTGGCGTCGATCAGTCCGGCGGCAACATGGAAGGCAAGGAAACGCGTTTCGGCATCGTAAATTCAGCGCTGTGGGCGACTGCGACGACAGCGGCATCCAATGGCTCGGTCAATTCCATGCACGATTCTTATACGCCGCTGGGCGGCCTGGTTCCGATGTGGCTGATTCAGTTGGGTGAAGTGATTTTCGGCGGCGTGGGTTCCGGCCTTTACGGGATGCTGATTTTTGGGCTGATTGCAGTATTTGTTGCCGGTCTGATGATAGGCCGCACTCCGGAGTATCTAGGCAAAAAAATCGAAGCTTTCGAGATAAAAATGGCGGCGATCGTTATTTTGATTCCGGCTTTCTTTATTTTGGGCGGAACGGCATTGGCGGTCATGGTGGAAGCGGGGAAAACAGCGGTTGCCAATCCCGGCGCGCATGGGTTCAGCGAAATTCTTTATGCATTTTCCTCCGCTGCGGGCAACAACGGCAGCGCTTTTGCAGGTCTTAGCGCCAATTCACCGTTTTATAACATCGCCTTGGCTATCACGATGCTGATCGGGCGCTATGGCATCATTGTCCCGGTACTCGCTATTGCCGGCTCATTGGCGGCAAAAAAGACGGTCCCAACTACCGTCGGCACCTTGCCTACGCATACGCCATTGTTCGTGATGCTGCTAATCGGTACCGTGCTTTTGGTCGGTGCGTTGACTTTCGTGCCCGCTTTGGCATTAGGGCCGGTGGTCGAGCATTTGGTAATGGTTAATGGGAAATAGACGAGTTCATGGTAGGGCGTGCCGTGCGCGCCTTGCCGGATCTTGAGGCGCGCACGGCACGCCCTACGCTCGCGATGAATAGAAATTCAAGCAATAAGAGAGACAATCCATGAGCACACAAAGTCATACGCAACAGCTATTTAGCAGCCGGATCCTGTGGGATGCGATAGGCGATACACTGCGCAAACTTGCGCCGCAACAACAATGGAAAAACCCGGTGATGTTCGTGGTCTATATCGGCAGTTTGCTGACTACCGGGCTATGGCTGTGGGAGCAGTTTTCCGGGAACAATGCGCAAACCGGCTTCATGTTGGCAATAACCTTCTGGCTTTGGTTCACGGTGTTGTTTGCCAATTTTGCGGAAAGCGTCGCCGAAGGCCGCAGCAAAGCGCAAGCGGCGTCATTGCGTAGCGCTAAGCGCGACATCATGGCCAAGAAACTGGATGAACCGCGTTACAGCACTGATTACGCCAAAGTTACCAGCGCATCGTTACGGCGCGGCGACATTCTGCTGATTGAAGCGGGCGACTTTGTCCCCGCCGACGGCGAAGTCATCGAAGGCGCGGCCAGTGTCGACGAAAGCGCGATCACCGGCGAAAGCGCGCCGGTCATTCGCGAGTCGGGCGGGGATTTCAGCTCGGTGACCGGCGGTACGCGGGTATTGTCCGATTGGCTGGTGGTGCGGGTCGTGGTCAATCCCGGCGAAGCTTTCCTGGACCGGATGATTGCGATGGTGGAAAGCGCAACGCGGCAAAAAACGCCTAATGAAATCGCGCTGACTATCTTGCTGGTGGCATTGACGCTGATTTTCCTGCTGACTACGGTGACGCTGCTGCCGTTTTCACTGTACAGTGTGGAGATTGCCAAAGCCGGTACGCCGGTTTCGATTACCGTGCTGGTGGCGTTGCTGGTTTGCCTGATTCCTACCACCATCGGCGGCTTGCTGTCCGCGATCGGTGTTGCGGGCATAGGGCGGATGATGCAGAAAAACGTCATCGCCACCTCGGGACGGGCCATTGAAGCGGCGGGCGATGTGGATGTATTGCTGCTGGACAAAACCGGTACGATTACCTTGGGTAACCGTCAAGCCTCGGCTTTTATACCGATCGGCGAGACCACCGAAAAAGAACTGGCCGATGCCGCGCAACTGGCGACGCTCGCTGACGAAACGCCGGAAGGCCGCAGCATCATTATCCTTGCCAAGCAGAAGTTCGACATCCGGGAGCGCAATATTCATGACTTGGGTGCGACATTTGTCGCCTTTAGTGCGCAAACCCGGATGAGCGGCGTCAATATCGGCGATCGCCAGATTCGTAAAGGCGCTGTCGATGCCATTCGCGGCTTTGTCGAAGCCCAGCAGGCAAAATTCCCGGAAGAAGCGACACGCATCGCCGATATTGTCGCCCGCCGGGGCAGCACGCCGCTGCTGGTTGTCGACGGCGTACAGGTGTTGGGCGTTATTGAGCTGAAAGACACGGTCAAGGGCGGTATTAAGGAGCGTTTTGTCGAGCTGCGGAATATGGGCATTAAAACGATCATGATCACCGGCGATAACCGTTTGACGGCGGCGGCGATTGCGGCTGAAGCGGGCGTCGACGACTTTTTGGCCGAGGCGACGCCGGAAGCCAAACTCAAGCTGATCCGCGAACAACAAGCCGAAGGCCGTCTGGTGGCGATGACCGGCGACGGCACTAACGATGCGCCGGCTTTGGCTCAGGCCGATGTGGCGGTGGCGATGAATTCGGGTACGCAAGCGGCCAAGGAAGCCGGTAACATGGTCGATCTCGACTCCAACCCCACCAAGCTGATCGAAATCGTCGAGACCGGCAAACAAATGCTGATGACGCGTGGCGCGTTGACCACGTTTAGTCTGGCTAATGACCTGGCCAAGTATTTCGCCATTGTCCCGGCCGCGTTCGCCAGCACTTATCCCGAACTTGGCGCGCTTAACATCATGGATCTTAGCAGCCCTGACAACGCGATACTTTCGGCGGTAATTTTTAATGCCTTGATCATCGTCGCCTTGATTCCCTTGGCGTTGAAAGGCGTGACTTACCGGCCGCAAAGCGCGGAGGCATTGCTACGCAATAACTTGCTGGTTTACGGCGGCGGCGGAGTTATCGCGCCGTTTATAGGGATTAAGTTGATCGATCTTGGCTTAACCGCGTTAGCGTTCTAATTAAAGCCCTCTCCAAAGGGAGAGGGTTGGGTGAGGGGAAATTAAAATAAGGAGTTCTCAATGACCAACCATATTAAACCCGCTTTACTGATGCTATTGTTCTTTACCGTACTGACCGGCATCGCCTATCCATTGGCTGTCACGTTCAGCGCACAAATCGTGTTTCCCAGCCAGGCAAACGGTAGCTTGCTCGGCAGCAACGAGCAGCCGCTCGGTTCCGAATTAATCGGCCAGGCGTTCAGTCGTCCCGAATATTTTTGGGGACGGCCTTCAGCGACTTCACCCACTCCCTATAACGGCGGAGCATCCAGCGGTTCCAATCAAGGCCCTACCAATCCTGCGCTGATAGATGCCGTTCAGACGCGCATCAAAGCATTACGCGATGGCGATTCTAGCCATCCGGAAGCTGTACCTGGGGATTTGGTGACCGCCTCCGCCAGCGGGCTTGATCCGCACATCAGCCCTGCGGCCGCGGCCTATCAAATCAGCCGCGTTGCCACAGTCAGGCAGATGTCGCCGGACAATGTGCGCGAGTTGGTTGAGCATTATACTGAAACTCGGCAATGGGGTGTTTTGGGTGAAGCTCGGGTTAATGTACTGAAATTAAATTTGGCTTTGGATAAACGGCTTAATTAATTTTTCAGATTTATTAAGGATTTTTTATGTTGAGTATTTGTAGATTAGCGTTGATGTTTTATGTCTGAGACGATTCTCCGCTATAAATATGTACCCTTTAATGAAGGTTCGCTTTGTATTATCAAGGATGGAACCATGAAATTCACGCGCCCTAGTGAATTTAACGACCCTTTTGATTGCGATCCGGAAATGGATGCACATAAACACCTTAATTACATAAGGGGACGAAAAGATTTACTTAAAAAAGCTGGGGACGGTTTGGGTTTATCACCAGCTAAACGTATTCAGAAAAAAGGTGTGATGTTAAAGAGGCTAGAAATTGCTCTTCAAAATGGAGAGTTTGGTCAGAAACTTGTAAAAGATGTTGGAATTTGTAGTTTATCCAGAGACCTTCTTAATCTTTTGATGTGGGCTCACTACGCTAAAGATCATACCGGTTTTGTTGTAGAGTTTTGTATCCCTATGCAGGCACAAACAGATGAAGACGCTTTAAAAAGGCTTATCCCTTTTGAAGTAAAGTATGAGGAGGAAAAGCCAATAATTAATCCATATGACGATGAACGTGTAAATAGCGACAAACAGTTTCTTGTTAAAGGGCATGATTGGGCATACGAGCAAGAAGAACGAGTAATCGATTATTTGCGAGAGCATGGAATACATTGCTATGAAAGAAAAATGATCCTCAAGTCCGTTATTGCTGGAATGAGAATGTGCAATGATCATTTCGATATTCTAAAAAACACCGTTGAGATAATGAATTCAGAACTTGGAATTAATGTGGCAGTCTATAGAGCAACTCCCTTAAAGGGCAAGTTTGCTTTATCTGTTCCAGGGCGTGATGACTTGTCGTCTAATTCAGTCCGGACTCACGCATGAACGACGCACGACCAGATCCTGACGCCCTGCTAGCCCGTGTAGAACGCGAGGAAGATCGACGCCGCCGCGGACGGCTCAAGGTTTTTTTCGGCGCGGCGGCGGGTGTTGGAAAAACCTATGCGATGCTGTTGGCCGCCAAAGCCAAACGGGAGGAAGGCGTCGATGTGGTGGTTGGGCTGGTGGAAACCCATGACCGTCAGGAAACCGTCGCGGTATTGCAAGGTCTGGATGTGCTGCCGCCCAAATTGGTTAAACATCGGGGCACGGTGCTGCGCGAGTTCGATCTGGACGGTACGCTGAAGCGCCGTCCGACCTTGGTTTTAGTGGACGAATTGGCGCACAGCAACGCCGTCGGCTGCCGTCACCCTAAACGCTGGCAGGATGTCGAAGAATTGCTGAATGCCGGCATCGATGTTTACAGCACGCTCAACGTCCAGCACCTGGAAAGTCTCAACGATGATGTCGGCCAGGTAACCGGCGTACAGGTTAGGGAAACCGTGCCGGATACGGTCTTCGAGCTGGCGGACGAAGTCGAACTGATTGATTTGCCGCCCGATGAATTATTGCTGCGGCTCAAGGAAGGCAAGGTTTATGTGCCGCAACAGGCGGAGCGGGCGATGCGCAATTTCTTCCGCAAAGGCAACCTGATTGCCTTGCGTGAATTATCTTTGCGCCTCACTGCCGACCGGGTCGATGCGCAAATGCAAGACTACCGGGACGACCACGCGATACGCGATGTTTGGCAGGTTGGCGACAGGATATTGGTCTGCATAGGCCCCAATGTTATCGCCGAGCGGCTGGTACGCGCCGCCAAGCGACTCGCTACCAGCCTTCATGCACACTGGATCGTGGCTTATGTGGAAACGCCGGAGCTGCAACGTCTGCCTGCCGAACGCCGTGACGAGGTATTGCGGGTATTGCGATTTGCCGAACAGCTGGGTGCCGAAACGGTGACTTTGTCAGGGCCCAATATGAGCAAAGAAATCATGGGGTTTGCCAGAAACCGCAACGTTACCAAAATCGTGTTGGGCAAACCCCGCCGCCGGGGTTGGAAGCGTTGGGTGCTGGGCTCGGTTGTCGATACCCTGATTACCGAAGCCCATAACATCAACGTTTATTTGTTGGGCAGCCCTCGCGGCGAAGGCTTAACCGAGCAAAAAAAGCCGAAAGAGTTGCCCGGTGCAAAAGTGTTGCGGTCCGGTTATCCCTGGGGACGCGCCAAGCGGCGTTGGTTAAATTGGGGTTGGGCCTTGGGTATGACCGGTTGTACGACTTTGCTTGCCTGGTTAATGTCCGGGAAATTCGAATCGGCGAATCTGGTTATGGTTTATTTACTGGGCGTGGTTTTCATGGCGGCCCGCTTTGGCCGTGAGGCATCCGTCCTGACTTCGGTATTGAGTGTTGCCGCATTCGATTTTCTGTTTGTAAGCCCGACTTATACCTTTGCGGTTGCAGATGCCCAGTATTTAGTGACGTTCGTCATTATGCTGTTGGTGGGCTTGATCATCAGCCATCTGACCAGCAATATGCGCTCCCAGGCGAAGGTTGCCTCGCATCGGGAGCGGCGCGCCAATGTTCTTTACGCGCTGAGCGAGGACCTGGCGGCCAGCCGTACCGTAGCGGATACCGCCAGGATTGCCGCGCGGCATATTCAGGACGAGTTCGGCGGCGCCAGCGTATTGCTCTTTCCCAACGATGACAGCCGGATAGTTTACCCGCTGGACCCGCCCGTGCCGGAATCCCTGCGCGATTGCGATTTGAGCGTGGCGCAGTGGGTTTATGACCATGGACAGATGGCGGGACAAGGCACCGATACCTTGCCAGGAGCCAATGCGGTGTATTTTCCTATGTCCGGTTTTCGTGGCGTTATTGGCGTATTGGTTTTGCGCGCCGCCAATCTGCGCCGGGTGTTTCTACCCGAACAGCGCAGGCTACTGGATACCTTTATCAGCCAGATTGCTCAAGCCATTGAGCGGGTGCGTCTCGCCGATGAAGCGCAGCAGACGCAAATCCGTATGGAATCAGAGACCCTGCGCAATTCCTTGCTCAGCGCGATTTCCCACGATTTGCGCACGCCGTTGGCCTCCATCGTCGGCGCAGCTAGCACCTTGGTGGAAGAGGACGCCCAGCTTGCCTCTTCGGATCGACAAGAGTTGAGCCTGACCATTTATGACGAAGCGCTGCGCATGTCGAACCTGACCAATAATATCCTGGACATGGCGCGTCTGGATGCAGGACAGGCGTCGCTGAACCGGCAATGGTATCCGCTGGATGAAATTATCGGCGGCACATTGACGCGGATGCATAAGCAACTAAAAGGCCGCGCCGTCAATGCCAAACTGCCGGATGAGCTCTGCTTGGTACGTGTTGATGCGGTGCTGATCGAACAGGTGTTGGTCAATATATTGGAAAATGCCTGCAAATATACGCCGGAGGGCAGCCCGATCGATATTATCGCCGAGCTGTCCGAACATATGCTAAAAGTCACGGTAGCGGATCGAGGCCCCGGTATACCGCAGGGAGAAGAGGAAAAACTGTTCGATAAATTCTACCGGGTGCATCGGGAAGGCACGCAAAGCGGCGTCGGTCTGGGCTTGGCCATTTGCAAGGCGATTATTATCGCGCATGGCGGCGTTATCGGAGCCGCCAACCGGCATGGCGGCGGGGCGCAATTCTTTTTTCTGCTGCCCGTAGACGAAGCGCCGCCGGAACTGGCAGCGGAGCAGCTGCAAAATGAATAGCGCCAAACCCGTCATTGTGGTTATCGAGGATGACCCGCAAATCTGCCGTTTTTTGCGTACCAGCCTGAGCGTGCAAGGTTTTCAGGTGGTCGAGGCCGGAACTGGCGAACGGGGCGTGGTGGAAGTCGGCACCCGCAAACCGGAGCTGGTCATTCTCGATCTGGGCTTGCCGGGCATGGATGGCATAGAAGTAATTTGCAAGGTTCGCGAATGGTCCGCAGTGCCGATCATCGTGTTGTCCGCCAGAAGCCAGGAAAGTAACAAGATAGCCGCGTTGGATGCCGGAGCGGACGATTACCTGACCAAACCGTTCAGCATCGGCGAACTGCTGGCGCGGATACGCGTATCGCTGCGCCACGCTGCACGGCTTGCCGGAGACAGCGTCGAAACGCTGTTTAGCGTCGGCGATTTACAGGTTGATTTATCCCGTCGCAGCGTGCATATCGGCGACCAGGAAATTCATCTAACCCCCATCGAATACCGGCTGCTGACTGTGTTAATCCGTCATGCGGGCAAGGTACTGACGCATCGACAGTTATTGCTGGATGTTTGGGGGCCGGCTTATGTCGAGCATGCCCATTATGTACGGATTTATATGGGACAATTGCGCCGTAAACTCGAGTCAGATCCCAATCAGCCGCGTTATTTGCTTACCGAAGCGGGCGTAGGTTATCGGTTGGCGATGGACAATTAAAACCCGCTTTGATGATCGCACGGGATATACCTACTGCGTTAAAAAGCATAAAGGCCATAATTATTTTTTTCACTTAACTCAATATTTATCATGTCAATAAGTCCACAGAATCATTCCAAGCAATATTTAGCCGGATTAACTTTCAGTGCCATAGGCGTCGTATTCGGCGATATCGGCACCAGCCCGTTATATGCCGTCAAAGAAGTATTTCATGGCGGATTAACGACAGACACGACCCACGTCCTCGGTGTGCTTTCGCTGATTTTTTGGTCTTTGACCTTGGTTGTAGCGACAAAATACGCGATTTTCATCATGCGGGCCGACAACAAGGGCGAAGGCGGAATCATGGCCTTGCTGGCTTTGGCTTTACAAGGTGTCAAATTTGATTCGAAGAAAGCCCGGTTCATCATTACCACCGGCCTGATCGGAGCCGTGCTGTTCTACGGCGACAGTATTATTACGCCAGCCATTTCGGTGCTCAGCGCGGTTGAAGGGTTGCAAATCATTGCTCCCAAATTAGAGCATTATGTATTACCGGCAACAATTACGGTATTGGGCGGGCTATTTCTTTTGCAAGCCAGAGGCACGGCGACAATGGGCAGGCTGTTTTCGCCGATTATGTGTATCTGGTTCGTGGTGTTGGCTATCATGGGGGTGATCAACATTATTGAACAACCCGCCGTATTAATGGCAATCAATCCTTATTACGCGGTACATCTGTTGATTGAGCTGGGCTGGAAAGGCTTTTTAATCATGGGGGCGGTCGTGTTAACGATCACCGGTGCCGAAGCGCTGTATGCCGACATGGGGCATTTCGGATTAAAACCGATACGCTATGCCTGGTTTAGCTTTGTGTTTCCGGCCTTGCTGGCCAATTATTTCGGCCAAGGTGCGCTATTGATCAGTCATCCCGAAGCAATAGAAAATCCGTTCTATTTGATGGCTCCGACATGGGCGCTGTATCCGTTGTTAATCCTGTCTACGCTGGCAACCGTCATTGCCTCGCAAGCGGTGATTTCCGGTGCCTTTTCCCTGACTCGGCAGGCTATTCAGCTTGGTTATTCGCCACGGATGAACATTCTCCATACCTCCGGCGAAGAAATGGGGCAGATCTATATCCCTGCCGTGAACTGGCTGTTGATGGTTGCGGTATTTATATTGGTATTGAGTTTCAAATCGTCGACGGCGCTGGCTTCCGCTTATGGGCTGGCGGTGACCGGCACCATGATTTCAACGACGATATTGGCATTTATCGTGATTCAGGAACTGTGGAAATGGAATAAGGCCACCAGCATCGGTTTTCTCTCCATCTTTTTGACATTCGATATTTTGTTTTTTCTTGCCAACAGCCTGAAAATACCCGAAGGCGGCTGGTTGCCGTTAACGGTGGGTACGGTGCTGTTTCTGATCATGACCACTTGGATTAAAGGACGAACATTGTTGGCAGAACATGCGGATGAAAAGCGTGTGCTATTCGAGGAATTAGAGGAAAAGATAATAAGTCATCCGCCTGCAACCGTAGAAGGTTCAGCTATTTATCTGGCTAAAAGTTTACATGGCGTGCCACAGGTGTTTTTACACAATTTCGAGCATAACCATGTACTGCATGAACAAATCGTTGTATTAACCATTGTCACTAAAGATGAGCCTTATGTCGATGTGGCGCACCGGATCAAAATTCGCTCATTTGGCAAGGATAATAATTTTCATCGGGTTAAACTTTACTATGGTTTTCAGCAAAGTCCTGACGTGAGGCAAGCTATAGAACAGTGTGCCCAGGAAGGGTTAAACATCGATTTCAAGCAGGCGTCGTTTTTTATCGGTAGCGAGCGGCTCTCTTTCCGGAAAAAAAGCCCGATGCCCAAGTGGCGTAGACCTTTATTCAGGTTTTTATTCCACAACGCTGCAAGCGCAATAGAATTTTTCAAGATTCCGGTCGAGCGTGTCATTGAATTGGGTATCCGTATCGAGCTTTAGTCGTGTGAATAAATGGCCTTCTGGCTGATAATTGGTCGCTAGCTGCTCGGCGAAAATTGGCTTAACCAAGCCAAGGCGACCTTGCCGATCCGGTTCGCCGTGAATGTAACGTCGGAAGCTAGGTAGGAAACGAAAACCATCATTGATGGCATCGATTGCTGAGTCATTTTAGTCAAGCAAGCCGGTAAAAACTGTAATAAGATAGCCGCAGTTTTTGTTTTTAATAAGAGTCACTTTATGCGACGTTTTATCCTACTGAGTTTGTTGGCCTTTCCGGTTTACGCGGCCGATGCTGTCGATGAGCGGCCGCCTGAGCTTGAGGCAGTACCGGAGGCGCCGGAGCCGCCTATGCCGGTGCAAAACGGTGAAACCATGGAGCCTGACATTACCATTATTCGTAAAGGTAAAGATACCATCCAGGAATACCGCCGCGGCGGCAGGCTCTATATGATAAAAGTCGTACCGGCTGTCGGCCCGCCCTATTATTTTCTGGATACTAATGGCGACGGAAAAATGGATGTACGCCGTAGCGATCTGGATAGAGAATCTGACATCAATATGTGGAAGTTGCTGGAATGGTAATCGCTTAAATCCGTGTCGGTATATACTCGCATAACACGCCCGCAACTCGATCAGTTCTTTAGTGCTTATACCCTCGGTGAAGTCGTCAGTTTTGAGGGTATAACGGACGGCATAGACAATACCAATTACTTCGTAACCACCACGCAGGGCGGCTTTGTGCTGACCCTGTTTGAGTCGTTGACTGTCGATGATTTGCCGCATGTTTTAAAGTTACTGTCGCATCTGGGCAAAAACAGCCTGCCTTGCCCCTGCCCTCAGAGCGATCGGCAGGGCAATTCGTTGCGTCTGCTTAACGGCAAACCGGCTGCGGTCTTCAGGCGCTTATCCGGCGCGGCAACGGCAGCGCCTTCTGTTTTGCATTGCCAGGAAATCGGCTTGCAGCTGGCAAGCTTGCATCGCTGCACGCAGGACTACGTTTTCCCGATAAAAAGCGGCAATGATTTAAGTTGGTGCAAAACGGTGCTGGGCAAGGTCGGCGCTCATTTGTCGGCCGCCGATCGCGAGCTGATTGACGATGAGCTGGCTTTCCAGGCTGAAAACAGCGCGGTTAATCTGCCGCGCGGCGTCATTCAC
>Ga0208789_1001329_pt1 | contig 14365 bp, 11 predicted proteins | sample Methanotroph_Enr_FD_187368 | JGI IMG/M metagenome (GOLD analysis project Ga0208789, IMG submission 187368) | Enriched soil microbial communities from Old Woman Creek wetland in Ohio, USA - Methanotroph_Enrichment_5 (SPAdes) (version 2) | ecosystem: Environmental > Terrestrial > Soil > Wetlands...
GGAAGCTTTCTTAAGAAGTCCCGGTCCGGAATAAGATATGTAGGGTGGATTTGCTGTTAGGCAACCCACCTCATTGCGGTTTGTTATTGGCGACATACAGTGTGGCTACGAAGCTCAATCCCATCACCCACACTTACTCTCCCCACAATTCAAACAAGTCATACACCCATCCATCAACACCATCGCCTTAGTGCTGCACTTGACGCATAACACGGCCTTCTCAGGAAACGCCTGCCCCTCCGACTCCCCATGCTGCGCCTCAAACTCCTTGCGTTTTTCATCAAGAAAATTCTTCTGGTGATCGGTCATCGCTTCCGGCTTGATCATGCCGATATGCTTCAAATGCGATTCGATCGCGTGGCCGATTTCGGCGACCAGCGAGGGCATGAATACGCCGCCTTTTTTGAAGTAGCCGCCGCGCGGGTCGAATACCGATTTCATTTCTTCAATCAGGAAGCAGGCGTCGCCGCCTTTGCGGAAGACCGCCGAGATCAGCCGGGTCAACGCCAGCACCCACTGGAAATGCTCCATGTTCTTGGAGTTGATGAAAATCTCGTACGGACGGCGCTCTTCGTGAGGGGTGCCGGCGTTCAGGATCATGTCGTTGATGGTGATGTACAGCGCATGCTCCGACTGCGGGGTTTTGATTTTGTAGGTGGAGCCGAGCAGCACTTCGGGACGCGTGACGTTTTCGTGCATGCTTTCCACGGAGGGCTGTTCCGGCTCTTGCTTAACCGCTTCGACATCGTCTTTAGTCACGACTTTGTAACTGACGATTTTTTTAGTAATTTTATGTGTCATGTCTGTAGCCTCAATCATTGTTGCTGAGCCTTGTGTTAAAGGCGGCGCTTTTTTACTGATGTTTTCATTTGCCATCAGAACTTTCCGTAATAGCCTTCTTTCAAGGCATCAAACAGGTTAGCGGCGCTGTGGATTTCGCCGTCGTATTCCACTTCTTCGTTGCCTTTGAATTCCACGACGTGGCCGTCTTCAAGCGTGAATTGGTAAGTGGTGTTTTCCAGATCCGATTCTTTGACCAATACGCCCTGGAACACTTCGGGATTAAAACGGAACGTGGTGCAGCCTTTCAGGCCTTTGTCGTAGGCGTACTCGTAGATGGACTTGAAATCCTCGTACGGGTAATCGGTCGGCACGTTGGCGGTTTTGGAGATCGATGAGTCGATCCATTTTTGCGCCGCCGCCTGGATGTCGACATGCTGTTTCGGGGTCACGTCATCGGCTGCGATGAAATAATCCGGCAGTTGCTGGTCGGGATTTTCACTGTACGGCATCGCATCGGCATTGATCATTTCACGGTAAGCCAACAGTTCAAACGAAAACACGTCGATTTTTTCCTTGGATTTTTTACCGGCGCGGATCACGTTGCGCGAATAATGATGCGCAAAGCTAGGCTCGATGCCGTTGCTGGCGTTGTTGGCCAGCGACAGGGAAATGGTGCCGGTCGGGGCGATTGAGCTGTGATGGGTAAAGCGGGCTCCGGTTTCAATCAGCTCGGCGATCAGTTCGGGCTCTTCCTTAGCCAGTTGCTGCATGTAGCGGCTGTATTTGGTGTGCAGCAGTTTTCCCGGCACACGGTCGCCGATTTTAAGGCCGTCGGCGATCATTTCCGGGCGTTTGTGCAGCATTTCGCCGGTGACGGTAAACATTTGCTCCATCATCGGCGCCGGGCCTTTTTCTTTGGCAAGCGCAAGGCCTGCTTTCCAGCCTTCGACGGCCAGCACACGGGTCACTTCCTCGGTAAACTCCAGCGACTGCGCATCGCCGTATTTCATGCCCATCATGGTGACGGTCGAACCAAGACCCAGATAGCCCATGCCGTGGCGACGTTTTCCGAGAATTTCTTCGCGTTGTTGGGCTAGGGGCAGGCCGTTGATTTCGACGACGTTGTCGAGCATGCGGGTGAAAATATTGATGGCTTTGCGGTAATTGTCCCAGTCGAAATGCGCGTCGTTGGTGAACGGTTTTTTGACGAAGCGGGTCAGATTGATTGAGCCTAAAAGACATGAACCGTAGGGCGGCAACGGCTGCTCGCCGCAGGGGTTGGTCGCGCGGATTTTTTCGCAAAACCAGTTGTTGTTCATCTCGTTGACTTTGTCGATCAGGATGAATCCGGGTTCGGCATAGTCGTAAGTCGAGCTCATGATGATGTCCCACAAACGGCGCGCGGGCATGGTTTTGCTTATTTTGCAGGCAACCCGGCCGTCGTCGTTCAGGATATAGCCTTCTATGTAGGGCAGGTCGCGCCAGATGATTTGCTTGCTGTCGGCCAAATCCAGGTTGTCGAGTTTGACTTCTTTTTCGGTGACCGGAAATGACAGCGACCAGGGCTTGTCGTTTTTGACCGCTTCGACGAACTCGGCGGTAATCAGCAGCGACAGGTTAAATTGGCGCAGTCGCCCGTCTTCGCGTTTGGCGCGGATAAATTCGACGACATCGGGATGGCCGACATCGAACGTCGCCATTTGCGCGCCGCGTCTGCCGCCTGCGGACGACACGGTAAAACACATCTTGTCGTAGATGTCCATGAACGACAGCGGCCCTGAGGTATAAGCGCCTGCGCCGGAGACATAAGCGTTTTTAGGTCTTAGGGTGGAGAATTCATAGCCGATACCGCAACCGGCTTTCAGGGTAAGTCCGGCTTCATGCACTTTGCCCAGAATGTCGTCCATCGAATCGGCGATGGTGCCGGATACCGTGCAGTTGATCGTCGAGGTGGACGGTTTGTGCTCCAGCGCGCCGGCATTGGAAACAATGCGTCCGGCCGGAATAGCGCCCTGGCGTAACGCCCACAGAAAGTCTTTGTAACACTGCTCCTGCTTGGTTTTGCCTTTTTCGACCTCGGCAATCGCCCTGGCAACCCGTTGGTAGGTTTCGTCGATGGTGCCGTCAATCGCCACGCCATCTTTGGTTTTTAAACGGTATTTTGTATCCCAAATGTCCATTGATGCGTCCTGAAAAGGTATTTCAGTCACGGTGTTTGGGATGACATGTAGCTTTGCCGGCATAGTGATGTCCTTATTAATAGTGGATGTGTGGGTAAATTTGAAAACCAGCGGTTTAGGGTTGGTGATCGATATATAGTGATTTGTTTTAAGAATAACACAATATATAGTGGTTAAGCGAGAAAATAAAAACAGCGTGATGAAACTCACAGTTATGATGTAGGCTTCTATTTAATCGGGAGGTATAAAGATGAGCTATTATTGAACTTTAGGTAACCCGGTCCCTTACGCTTCATTTTGCATGTTCAGCAGGAATATAATTAAGTTGAAAAAATCAAAAAGAAAGACCAAACTTCTTTCATTTTCAAGCGTAACGGTAAAATTTTATGCACACCGATAACATTGCTACCTTGCCTTTAGCGCAACGTCTGCAAATGATGGAATCCTTGTGGGATTCGCTGACCAATGATGTAAATATTGCAACGGCAATCCCCGCCTGGCACGAAGAAGTTTTGGCCCAGCGCGCCCAGCGCTTAGATGCTGGGTTGGAGTCTATAAGCCCGTGGTCTGATGCTAAGCAGCGTATTCGAGAACAAACTGAAAAGCCAAGCGGTTAGCCTCAATGCAAATCTGTTTGACCCAATCCGCCGAGTCTGACTTGTTAACCGGCTTTATGTTTTATGAACGGCAGCAGTCAGGGTTGGGGGCTTATTTTTTAGACAGTTTGTACGCAGACATTGATTCGCTTATTTTGTATGCGGGTGTTCACCCAAAACCGACCGGACGCTTTTACCGCACTTTAGCCAAACGTTTTCCATTCGCTATTTATTACGACATGGCGGATGACGTTGCCACAATCGTGGCAGTGCTCGATTGCAGGCAAAATCCGGCATCCATAACCATGCGCTTAGATTAGTTTCGTAGATCGGGCATATTGTTTATGTCCGACATTCCCAAGCTTCAATAGGGTGACGGATTTCGATTTGATCCCCATTGCTCGATTTTACGTGATTATTTATTAGCCCTGTGCTCAATAATATCGTCAACCACGGCGGGATCGGCCAGCGTTGAAGTGTCGCCCAGGCTGCCGATCTCGTTGGACGCCACTTTGCGCAAAATACGGCGCATGATTTTACCGGAACGGGTTTTGGGCAGCCCCGGCGCCCATTGGATCACATCCGGGTTGGCAATCGGGCCGATTTCTTTCCTGACCAGTTCGATCAGCTCCTGTCGCAGTTCTTCGGTCGGCTCGATGCCGACATTCAAGGTCACATAGGCGTAGATGCCTTGCCCCTTGATGTCATGCGGATAGCCGACCACAGCAGCTTCCGCGACATGCTCGTGCAGCACCAGTGCGCTTTCGATTTCCGCCGTACCCATGCGGTGGCCGGAGACATTGATTACGTCGTCGACCCGTCCGGTAATCCAGAAGTAGCCGTCCTGATCGCGGCGCGCGCCGTCGCCGGTAAAATAATAGCCGGGATAGTTTTTAAAATAAGTATCGATAAAACGCTGATGGTCGCCGAAAACGGAACGGGCCTGTCCCGGCCAGGAGCGGCTGATGACTAAAATGCCTTCGGCCGTTCCTTCCATAATCTGACCGGAGTTGTCCATGATTTCGGGCTTGATGCCGAAGAAGGGCAGGGTGGCTGAACCCGGTTTTAAGGTTGTCGCGCCGGGCAATGGGGTGATCATGATGCCGCCGGTTTCGGTTTGCCACCAAGTATCGACGACCGGGCAGCGGCTGTCCCCGACGACATGGTAATACCATTCCCAGGCTTCCGGGTTAATCGGTTCGCCGACGCTGCCGAGTATCCTTAAACTGCGGCGCGAGCTACGGGTGACAAAGTCGTCGCCCTGCGCCATCAATGCGCGGATCGCGGTCGGCGCGGTGTAGAAAATATTAACCTGATGTTTGTCGATTACCTGCCAGAAGCGGCTGGCATCGGGATACGTCGGTACACCTTCGAACATCAGGGTGGTGGCGCCGTTGCATAACGGGCCGTAGATCATGTAGGAATGGCCGGTGACCCAGCCTATGTCGGCGGTACACCAGTAAATATCACCGTCTTGGTAATCGAATACGTATTTGTGGGTCATGGCCGTGTACAGCAAATAGCCGCCGGTGCTGTGCAGGACCCCTTTGGGTTTGCCGGTGGAGCCTGAGGTGTACAGGATAAATAGCGGGTCTTCGGCATCCATAGCTTCGGCCGGGCAATCGGCAGACGCGGTTGCCATCGCTTCGTGATACCAGACATCGCGTTGTTCGTGCCAGTCGACAGGATTGCCGGTGTTTTTTATGACGATGACTTTTTCAAGACAAGGGCAGGCGGCCGCGGCTTCATCGGCGTTGACCTTGATCGGTACGGTCTTGCCGCCACGGTGGCCTTCATCGGCGCAGACCAGAAACCGGCAATCGGCATCCAAAATCCTGTCTTTTAACGCCTCGGCGGAAAAACCGCCGAACACGATCGAATGCACCGCGCCGATGCGGGTGCAGGCCAGCATCACCGCTGCCGCTTCGCTGATCATCGGCAGGTAGATGCAAACGCGGTCGCCTTTTTTGATGCCCTGCGTTTTCAATACATTGGCAAACTTGCAGACTTGTTCGTGCAATTGCCGGTAAGTGATTTTTTTATCCTGTGCCGGGTTGTCGCCTTCCCAGATAATGGCGACCTGATCTGCGCGCGTGGCAAGATGGCGATCAACGCAATTGACGCTGACGTTGAGTTTTCCGCCTTCGAACCAGCGGATATGGCCGGTCTGGAAATCGCAGTCCATGACCTTGTCCCAAGGCTTGCTCCAGTCCAGAAACTGCTCGGCCTGTTCAGCCCAGAAGGCTTCCGGTTCGGCTATCGAGCGCTGGTACAGGGTTTTATAGGCTTCAGCGGTGATGTGCGCCTTTGCTGCTATTTCCGGCTTTATGTCATAAATTTTAACGTCTGACATGCATTAGTCCTTGGGTTCGGTTGAAAGTGTATAAGATTTTATTCAGCATGGAACGATTCCATTCCGGTTTTTAGGTGAGATATATACAATGTTTAATATCGTGTGGCTAGGGGCGGACAGTATTTAAAGTTGAAAACTGTAAAAAGCGGCATTTGTGTGTAAGTGTAGACGTATACTGATAATGGTTATTTTGTAAGCACAAAGCTCTGTATTTCACAATCTACCACTTTCTTTATCGGGGAGGGGATGTCGTTATGTTAGCTGCTAGAGTCAGCCAATAGGTAGAAATATTTAGACGGAATGATTAATCCTGTTGATCCGGGAATCTTTTCCAGAGAATTATTGGGAATAATTCAAGCACAACAGGGCAAGGATGGCGTAGATTGGACGGCTTTGTACTGAACAGTTACCATTTCGGTAACTATTCAGTACGGATAACTGTATGCTCATTGCAGATCAAAATTCTGCACCTTTACTCTCTCCTGCTGGATGACTGTATGGTTATCAAGGATAAAGCGTATACGGCACATTAAGTCCGTAAATATGCACTTGGCCCGAACCGCCGGCAAAATATTGGTTGAGAAGCGAAACGGCTGTCACCGGAACAACAGTAATATCGGAAGCATCCAGCGTTTGAAAGCTTGCATTGCTTGAGCCGTGCCTATTGGGGTCGTCGCCCTGAGCTGGGGTCTGCACCCGTGCCAATTGGCTGTGTGCCGCGTAAGCATTGGTAGAGTCATTATTAAGGAAATAATTGGCATAAATACACGGCACATTATTGAGTGTGCCTTGCTGCGGCTGGCTGACACTCGTATCCAACGCATATTGGCCGTCGCAGTTGAATACAAAGCCATTGGCATCGGCGGCAACGCTCGGTTGGCTGATTTGCATGCCGCAGGATGGAATCAGGTGTATATGCACTGCATCAGTCGGCAATGGAAACGGTTCGTTGTCTATGTTTCTTCTGAGGCGAACATCGCTGTGATCCAGGCAGATTTCTATGCCGAAGTCCATGTAGTTGGGGAAATTTCCGCTGCCGTAGTTCTGCCTGAAAACAGCATGCTTGTCGTGAGCCGTTTTCTTTAGATCGCCATCTGACAGGTCGATGAACGGGTAGGCCGTCATTTGCTCGGTAACGACGGCGGGATTGCCGCTGACTTCGTATAAAAGGAAATCTTCATTGGAGACAAAGTATTTCTCGGTAGTCATATTGTCGGTATTCAATACAGTGCTCGGGGTATCCAGCGGGATGTTGCTGATAATCAGCGCCCGGTTGCGCACTTCAAGACTGGGATAGGAATGGCAATTTTTTATGAAATTGACCAGCATATCGAAAATGACGCCGTTGAGCGGACCAAAGGCCTTCAGCCATTGTTTTGACAAGGCTTCCACCACGGCGTTGCGGGTAGTGACATAGTTGGATGCATAGATATGCTGGATATTGTCTACCCTGGCAGTGATAGCGCTGCCAAAAACAAATGTCCAGTTGGGATACTCGGACGCAGGAAAAGTACTGGTAAGCTCTTTCAGTATTGCTTCAACCGGATCATTGCTATGGGTGTCATAGATATAGGGGCCCTGAGTGCCGTGAAAGAAAAACTCAGGCGCCATAAAAAGGTTGATCACACTGCTGGGATCTTCATTAAGCGGCAATTGGCTTTTGGCAGTGTCGACTGCGTTTTTCAGTACTGAAATCCGTGCAGTGATGTCTGTGCTAAAGTCTTCATTACCCAAATACGTCCCGGCAACCGCTCCGGGGCCGTTGGGGTTGCCGATAGCCACCATGTCCGCCGGCGTGGTGGGAATGGTATAACCGATAAAGCGGATGGTGGAATAATTATTTGTTGGCATTAGTTTTATTCTCCTGCGTTGCCTCATGACGGCATGAGGATTTTGTGTATAACAAGGGCTGGTTGGGGTGCGATAACGGTAAAGGGACGATTTACTAATGAGACGGGAAATCCTCCCATCTCATTAGGCCAGTTAGTGCCTCAGGGCTTAGGCATGAGCATCAAATGATGTTGACACCTGTATCGGGTACAAACATATAACAGTAAAAGCCATACTCCACGGACAGGTCATCGTTGTTGCCGTTCCCGGCCGGGCCCTGATTGACCGTCCAGTTTGCTAACGAGGGTTCGATGATAGGGTTGCCGGCGAAGTCGAAGTTGGTGACTTGGTCGCCCCCGTCCTTTTGCGACCAAGAGTTGCAAGCCCCGGTGGAATTGTCGCAACGCGCCCAATGATAATCGCCGGGCCAGTTCGCATCTCCCGCCGGGGAGACCATCAGCGCCACGAAGTGGCCGCCCAAAGAACCGCTACCCAGGAGATTCGGCGGCGTGGTGCCTTGACGGGATGATTTAAAACTCAGTAAGTCGTTTATCGTTGTACCGGCATATAGAAGGCCATCTTTCTCGGCATAGGAGCAAACAAGAGCGCCTAGTTTCGGTAAAGTGGTTTTAAAATCATTGGCCGTTAAAAGATAGCCGCTTTGGCGGCCAGGCTGCGGGAATGTATTGGTGGTGATGTTGCTGCCATAGGCATAACAATTGTTGTTAGGCTGGTTTTTGTATGACATGAAATTGCCGCCGCAATCCCCGGCAGGATCGTAACTGGCTACTGTGCTACCGACGACGGTTGGCGCGTACTGGGGGACGCCAATTGTTTGGGTCGATGGGTAGGTGATGTTCACAGGAATCGTAGTTGGAGCTATATAGTGCTCATCAGGAGCTATGGCCGCCGGTTGAGTTGTTGTGAGTTGATGGAACGGGTCATACGGCGCAATCATGCCGCTGAATTTGAATTGACGGGTTGGGTGTGTCATCTTGGCTTCTCCTGGTTGTTGTTATGAATATAAGGTTGCTGTCGTCGTATTAGCCGAATAGTTGTAAACGATTAAAGACAGAGTATTGTTACTTGCCGATCCGCCCAGAATCAGCTTCGACGATGCGCCATTGCTGACGCCGGTATTGGTTGCCCACATCGCGGAATTGTTTCGGCTGTAATACACCAAGTTGCCGTCGTTCTGCATAATCAACCGGCCCGGCATGTCATCGGCAGGGGGATTGGCTATTGCTGTCCAGATAACAGTCCCGGCGCTGTTTTTCAATACCGGTCCAAGCACTGGGTCGTTGATTAAAGTCGCGCTGCCGTCTAAGGCGGTCAGATACTGGTTCACGAGCAATTCGGCATTGCCGCGGCTATCCAGCCTGCTTACATCGATCATTTCGCCGAGCAAATTCAACTGCAAAAGGTTCTTCACCTCAGCTGCGCTCCAGTTGTTATATCCGGCGGAAGTCAATAAAACCATCAGCTTTGCCAAAGCCGCCATCGGGGTCATATCGGCAGGACTTAGTGCTCCTACGGCGGGTAGCCAAGCACCGGCGGCATAAGCGTTGTTGTTTACCGTCCCGCTTATTACTTGGGTGCAGTCTACAATTACCACCCCGCTGGCATTGGCCTTATCCAAGGCTTGGTAGGTAGCCCCATTGGATGGACTGTCCGGATTCCCGGAAGGGAAATTGCCTTCGCCATAGGATTCCAAAATAAGCCCTTTGATACCCTGACCGACACAGGCATTAAGCAAGTTTGCAATTAACCCTGCGCGTGGGCTGGTGGCTGTGGGATAGCCGATAGATGCGGGAATGCCGGGAGATGCGGGATTACTGGGAAAACTGTACCAGGCAGGAAAAGCATTAAGCTGCATCACCGGAAAATTGTTGATATTCAAGGTGATATACGCCAATTGCGCAATGGCGTTTTTAAGCACGGAGGGATTATCGAGGCTTACCTCGTAACTGACCGGAGGTGGCAGAACATTATTATTGGCAATATTGAGTTCTACGCCATATTCAGCCAAAGCCGGGTAGTTAGGGGAAGAAAATGCGTTGAATTCGCTGGCATTGGTTTTCAGTACCCGATTGCCGCGATACAAATTATTCTGAAAATAGACGCATACTTCAGGGATTCCGCTTTGCGCTGCCGCAACCGCCCCGCAAAAATTCTGGAAGGCATCGGTATTATAAATCATCGAGGTTGGCGGTTGATTATGTACCGGTTGATAAAACATCGGCATCTGCGACCCGGTGATAATGATGGGCTTACTCAGTACGGCAGTCTGAATGCCGTTTGAATTGAACGATGAAAGCAGAAACGGCAAAGCTGTTCCGGTGAAGTCCATGCTATCGGTGCCGTGAAGCACGACCCAGCCGTCATAAGTTGCATAGTTGTTCAAAATATAGGTTGCAATGAGGCACCAGTCGGCGGGTTGCAGGTTGGTGCTGTCCAGCGTCCCGGAAGTAGATTCAGGAAATGGCAAGTCAGTTATGTAAGTAATGCTTAAGCCCGGATAATTTTGCTGGATGATAGGGTTAATTATGTTCGTACAAGCAGTTGCGAAATCTGTTGCCGACATAGGGGTGAGCGGGGTGCCTGCACAACTAATCGTGCCGCCGGTATTGATAACTGCTATGTTCATACTATTTATCCTTGTCTAATGCTGGGGTAGAGTTGCTGTTATTCATTTGTCTAATTTTGCAGCTGACGACGGCAGACTGTAATGTAAAAAAACCTTAAAGAAAATAAGCCTAAACCTACGCGCGCGTAAGCTTAAGATTAGCGGCAAGTAAATATATGTTTTAAGGGTTAAATTATTAGTGATTATTAACTATCAAAACTTAAAAAAACTAACCAAGGACCTTTTCTAACCGTAAAGCTGAATTTGAAGCGCTCAGAGTTAGCTTTAACTGAAGGCAATAGCGATGCAGGAGCGGGCTACGCCCGCGATATTTTGGCAACGGTTTCGGGGGTTTTTGATCGGCAGTTCTGTGATTTCAACAGATTCGTTTTCTTCCCGGCGCTTAGGTAAAATCAGCAGTTGCCTAAAGCTGACGGGCATTGATAGCGGCTTATTTTTCAAGTATCGCTATCCAGATCTATTTTATCCCTGTTACTATCAGGCTTAGCGTATAAAGCACCACAACATTAACCTAAGAGGGAGTTTATGAACTATCGATTACTATGCGCCGCATTATTGTGGCTACCGGTTTTTTCAAGCAGCGTCGCTGCGACTAAAGTGTCGGAGCATGTGTTGGGGAACGGCTTGAAAGTGCTGGTCAAGGAGGATCACCGGTCTCCGATCGCGGTGTCCCAGGTCTGGTACAAGGTAGGGTCAAGTTATGAGCCGGGCGGCATTACCGGTATTTCGCACATGCTTGAGCATATGATGTTTAAAGGTACCGATAAGCACGCCCCCGGCGAGTTTTCCCGTATCGTCGCCGAAAACGGCGGCGAGGAAAATGCCTTTACCGGCGAGGATTACACGGCCTATTTTCAAACCATGGAAGCTTCAAGGCTGGCGGTCAGTTTTGAACTGGAAGCCGACCGGATGCGCAATCTTCACCTGTTGGCGGATGAGCTGAAAAAAGAATTGCAGGTAGTGACCGAAGAACGAAGGATGCGCACGGACGATAATCCGCAGGCGAAAATGCAGGAGCATTTTAATGCGATGGCTTATACCAACAGCCCTTATAGAAATCCTGTGATCGGCTGGCCTTCGGATATTGAAAATTACAAGGTTGAAGATCTTCAGGCTTGGTATCAGCGATGGTATGCGCCCAATAATGCAACGCTGGTTGTGGTGGGCGATGTGCAACCCAAAGCGGTGTTTGCGCTGGCGGAAAAATACTTTGCTCCGCTTAAGCCCAGCGAACTTAAACCGTTAAAGCCGCAGCTAGAAGTCGAACAGTTGGGTGTTCGTAAGATGACGGTCAAGTTACCGGCGAAACTGCCTTATCTGGTCATGGGTTATAAAGTGCCGGTATTGAAGACGACGCAGAACGAGTGGGAAGCGTATGCGCTGGAAGTCCTGGCCGGTGTGCTGGACGGCGGCAGCAGCGCCAGATTGGAATCGGGCTTGGTGCGCGGCAAGCAAATAGCCGTTTCCGTCGGCGCAAATTATGACTTGTACTCAAGGCTGTCGAACTTGTTTACGCTGGAAGCGACGCCCGCGGAAGGCAAAACCGTCTGGAATCTGGAAAGCGCATTGAAGGATGAGATCACCAAGCTGCAAATCAATCTAGTCAATAGCGATGAGTTACAGCGCATTAAGGCGCAGGTTCTAGCCAAGGCCGTTTACGAGCGCGATTCCGGTTTTTATCAGGCCATGCAGTTGGGTATGTTGGAAACCGTCGGCCTGAGCTGGAAAGTGGCTGATGAATATGTCGAGAAGGTTAATCAGGTTACTGCCGAACAGGTGCGTGAGGTGGCTCGTAAATATCTGCTTGAAGACAAGTTGAGTGTCGCTTATCTGGAACCCTTGCCCATCACTGGCAACATTACCGAGACTAAGACAACAAAAGGAGTTAGATAATGCGTATTCAGCTGTTAAGTTTTATGTTGGTGGCTAGCTTTTTTTGCAATCCGGCGCAGGCCGCTGCAAAAATCGAACACTGGCAAACGGCGCAGGGTAGCCGGGTTTATTATGTGCATACCGAAGGCCTGCCGATGGTGGATATACAGGTGGCTTTCGACGCAGGGAGCGCGCGTGACGGCCGCCAGTTCGGTTTGTCTGCTTTGACGTCCGGGATGCTGGATACCGGGGCAGGGCAGTGGAATGCCGATGAAATTGCCCAGCGCTTTGAAAGCGTCGGCGCGCAGTTCGGCTCCAGCATTTCCATCGATATGGCTTCCGTTTCGTTGCGCACCTTAACGGACAAGCCCCTGTTCGATAAGGCGCTGGAGACCATGCAGGTCATTTTGACCAGTCCGAGTTTTAATGAGGCCGATTTCCAACGGGAAAAAAACCGGACCTTGGCCGGATTAAAGCAGCAGGAAGAATCGCCTGCCGAGCTGACCAGCATCGCCTATTATAAAGCCGTGTATGGCGATCATCCCTACGGGCATTCGGCTTCCGGCGAGATCGCCACGGTGTCCGGTTTTGAGGTGGCGGATCTGCGGAACTTTTATCAGAAATATTATGTCGCCGCCAATGCGATGGTGGTGATTGTCGGCGATTTGTCCAAACAACAGGCCGAACAAACTGCGGAAACATTGGTTTCAGGCTTGCCGGTAGGCCAAAAGCCGGAGCCCTTGCCGGAAGTCGTCATGCCGGTGAAAGCGGGCAAGCAGCATATCGACTTCCCCTCAACACAAACCCATGTTTTGGTCGGAATGCCCGGCACCTACCGTAAAGATCCTGATTACTTTGCTTTGTATGTCGGCAACCATATTCTGGGCGGCGGCGGATTGGTGTCTAAACTATTTGAAGAAGTCAGGGAAAAACGCGGCTTGGCCTATAGCGCTAGCAGCTCGTTTGCGCCGATGTTCAGGAAAGGGCCGTTTACGGTCAGCCTGCAAACCCGTAATGATCAAACCGGGCAGGCGCTGGACGTGCTGAATAAAACCCTGGCCGATTTTATTGCGCAAGGACCGACGGAAGCCGAGCTGATTGCCGCCAAGAAAAACATCACCGGCGGTTTTGCGATGCGTTTCGATACCAATAAAAAACTGGCCAGTTACGTGTCGATGATCGGTTTTTATGAAATGCCGCTGGATTATCTGGATACGTTCCAGCAAAACGTTGAGAAAGTAACGGCTGCATCGATAAAAGACGCGTTCAAGCGCCGCATCGACCCGCAGTTAATGCAGACGATCACCCTAGGCGGGAGCGGCAAGAAGAGTGAAAAATAAGCTCAGGATTATCGGCGGGGACTGGCGCAGTCGGCAGTTAAGTTTTGTCGATGCGCCAGGGTTGAGACCCACGCCCGCAAGAGTCAGGGAAACGGTGTTTAACTGGTTGCAGTATGAAATTGTCGGCAAGCAGTGTCTGGATTTGTATGCGGGAAGTGGCGCGTTGGGTTTTGAAGCCGCTTCCCGAGGCGCCAAGTCGGTTGTTCAGGTGGAAAGTAACGTCCAGGCCTGCCGCTGCTTAAAGGACAACTCTGCGGTGTTGTCTGCCGCCGACCGGATAACAGTCGTGCAAAGCGATGTATTACGCTATCTGGCTGGGGAGGCGCAAGCATTCGATGTGGTGTTTCTCGATCCGCCATTCGGGCAGAATCTGGCGGCTCAAACCTGTAGGCTGTTGGAAGAAAACGGCTGGCTGGCTAAACATGCCAAGATTTATGTTGAAACGGAACGGCATTTCGATTTTTTAGGCATGCCCGAAAACTGGCGACAGCTGAAGAGCAAAAGCGCGGGTGAAGTCGGCTATCATTTATTTGAGCGGGATGGGCGTTAGTTTGGCTCGTGACTTCGCGACAGTTAGAAAATAGAATGCGGATGGCATGAGCTATCCGCGTCTTTCTCCAATATTCATTTCCAGATACTGACAATATTGGTGAAGTCATCCGTCCAGGGCTTCATGTCGAAGTATAAGGGCATTTTTTGCCAGTTGCCGAGACGGCTTAGACGTAGCGGGTCCAGTGTTTCGGCCTGTTTTGCCATCACCACCC
>Ga0208789_1001330_pt1 | contig 14364 bp, 16 predicted proteins | sample Methanotroph_Enr_FD_187368 | JGI IMG/M metagenome (GOLD analysis project Ga0208789, IMG submission 187368) | Enriched soil microbial communities from Old Woman Creek wetland in Ohio, USA - Methanotroph_Enrichment_5 (SPAdes) (version 2) | ecosystem: Environmental > Terrestrial > Soil > Wetlands...
TTTCCGAGCTATTTATGCTGTTCTATACTCCATTGTCTATGACTGCTACGAATCACCTCAATTGTTTCTTCTGCCGTATCAACGCAAATCGGAATGTCCAGGTCTTCAGGACTTGCCAGTGGCGTATCGGCCCGTAAGAGGCTCTCCCGTGCCCAGTCAACAAGCCCAGCCCACATCTTACCTGCGAAAATAAGCGGAGTATTCCGTAGATGCCTTACTTGAAGCAATTGCCAGACCATCATGGCTTCCAACACCGTGCCAATGCCACCGGGAGTGACGACAAAGGCATCTGAAACGAGTACAAAATGGTGTAATCGTGTAAAAAACGTGCCGTGCTCATAGGCTTGAGTTACAAACGGATTGACATCCTGTTCAAAAGGCAATTCAACCCGGATCCCCACGGAGCGATTTCTCTCTGGGGCATTGGCCTCCGCTACACCTTCATTAGCTGCCTGCATGAGGCCGGGGCCGCCACCGGTGATTATATCACAGCCCAAATCAGACAACGCCTTAGAAATTTTTTTTACCTCTTCATAAACAAAACTCTGTGGCGCAGCTCTTGCAGAACCAAAGATCGTTACCCTGAAACGCTCATGCTTTGTAGGCCGAAGGCGCGTTAAATTGTTAACAATTCCCCATAACCCAAAAACTGTGTCGACGAGAACCTGTTTGACACCGTCTTCATCAGCCATGCTTATTTCATTTGAATGCTCAAGCATATTCTGTTGATCCACAAAGCCTCCGAAGTATCAATTTGTTAAATTTATAAGGCAATTTGGAAAGGTTTTTATAACCCCTTGGTTTTAATCGCTTGCTACTCTGGTCCAGGTTTCATCGGGGTCAAATAATTTCATTGCCATGGCTATTTGTTCCGTATCCCTGCCGAGATCTTTCTGATAGACCACCCCGTCATTATTGACTATGAAAGTCATTATCCCCGAATTGCCGTATTCGGCCGGGTATGCAATTACTGCAAAGCCGCCATACATCTTCCCGTCAACAATATAGTTGTACTCGCCGCCCTGAGCATGCAATCCCTGTGCGGTCAGCATTTTGAAGTAATAGCCGTGGTAAGGCACAGGTTCTGAAGAAGTATTTTTAAAATACCCCTGTTCACGTGCCTGTGCTACTAAAGGCCCAAGCGGGCTGGGCTCCTCGCCAGGCTTCGTTTCCCAGTACAATCCATTTTTCTTGCCCGGATCGCTCTGGAACTTCTGAGCATATACATGGATTTTGTCGTAATCAGGATCTCTCATTGCGTATTCGCGCTGGGCATCGACAATCGCAAGCATTGTCTGGATAGTATCGAGTTCATCACGTCCGATTCGCCGATTTAAAATTTCCTCCTTCCCAGATTCTGTGTCGAACACCCATTTACTATTTTCCTGTATGATCGGTATAGGGAATGGCCAATCATTTTTTCCCACTACCAATACCCACTTATTGCCTTGGCTCTCAATTCTGTGTTGCTCATAATACGCTTTTAGAAAAGCCTCTCGCCTCTGCTGATCTCTTACTTTATCGCCCGACCAGATAAGCTCTTTTGCTTCAGGCCCGAATATCTTCAGCAATTCATGATTATTGTTCTCTCGAACAGCTTTGACGAAAGCATTTGCAGCTTGATCAGATGAAGCAAATCCAATTTGCTTCGAATACATGGCTGATTTCGAACAACCTGTCAGAGCCATACAAACAGCACTTAAAAAAAAGCAAATTGCTGAAAAATTGTATTTAGACCTTATATTCATGACTTGCTCCCGCCAGGATTTAGCAGATTGTTTTAACGCAGTCATTATCTTCTCCCTCCACCACCTCTGCCGCGGCCTCCGCCGCGCGATGCACCTCTGCTACGTGTTGCGCCTCCGCTGCGTCCACTGCTTCGCGAGGACATGCTTTGGCGGCTGGTCTGTCCTCTGCTGCTCGACATCCTCGTGCTGCTTCCTCCCGAACTCATTCCAGAAAGTGCGCCGCCGCGATTAGTGCTGCCCATGGTACGGCCGGATGGCCTCGCTGCTGATCCGGTTCTCTGGGTGGCATTAGCTCGGCCAAGGTTCTGTCCTCCAGCGGCCGTACGGCCACGAAATGCCTCGCGGGATTGGATCGCACTTGAATTTGCTCCGCGATTAAACCTCTGTGACGTCGCCGAATCGCGATACGCCACGCCTCTCCGGTTTGCCGGGTTGTGATTCCATGTACCTTTGCCGTTCTGGCCAAAGTTTCCGCTGTTTCGATATTTGTCTCTGTTGATATTCCGATTCGAATTGAAATTTCTGTCGACATCAATATCTACATCGCCGCCATGCCAGTCGGAATGACCCCATGCATACCCCCATGCCGCACCCAATGCAACGCCCGTCCCGAAAGCAAATGCCCTGCCCGCATAATATCCCGGCGGATAATAGGAATAAGGTGGATACGCCGGGTACGGCCATGCCCCATATACTACTGTCGGATTATATGTTGGCACATAAACCACTTGCGGATCTGCAGGCTCGATGATGATCACCTGCTGTTCTTCTTTTACAATTTGCTGCTCATTTGTGTTAAGGTTACCCTGGTCTTTAGCCTTTTTTCGAAGTTTCTGCACCGTCTCCATCACCTGCTTTTGCTGTTCCAGAAATGCATCTCCGAGGTTCTCTGTCCAGTCAAGTTTTTCGCTCATCATTTTCAGCACTTCCGGGAAATTCACAAGCGATTTCACACTCGGATCCCACGTCTTACCTTCGAGAGCCTTGGTCAGTTCATCCCCTTTAAGCCCGCTGTTTTCCTTGGCCCACCTCTCCGCCTGCACTATCTCCAGAGGATACGTTGATGCCATTAATATCTGTGACAAAACTTCATCCGGATAAAGCGCTACAGGCGCAAGGATCTGTTCCAGTTGCTCTTGCTTAAAAGCAGAAGCTGAATTCGCATCTTGAGCAAAAGCTCTTCCGCAGATCAGTAAAAAGGTGATCATTAGCAGATTAGGAGCTCCGATTATGGAATGTTTCTTAGCTTGATAATTCACAATTACTGCCCCCGTAGAATACTCTGTTTTAAATTAAACACATTCTGCAATTGCTAATGAAAAACAATTAAGGCAAAACACGGAATAGTTCACACCTTTACAGAATATACAATTCCTGACATCCCCCGAATCAATTATGTGATAAATCCATCACGCTTTATTAACAAGCTTACCACAGTGTATAATCTAGTGCTATCAAAAATGCTGTCAGGTTGAAATTGATGGTCGACCTTTATCAGTTGTCGATTCCACATAATGTATAGTCCTCGCCACCTTTTGGTAGGATTTAAAAGTGAAAATAAGCCCCATATAGCAAGAGGTATACATACAAGCCGGTGCTTCAGGAGCATATTGATGCAATTGAGCCATGTCTCAAGGCAAATAGGGCAACGCTGGGAAGCGACCTGAGCGCCGTAGTGTGCCAGAGGCACAGGGCAGCGGTTTCGCCGCTGCCCTTCCCTGTGTGCCTTTGGCCCCAAAGCGATTAAATCCCGGTCGTTGCAGCGAAGCGGAAAAGACCGATTAAAAAACTCCTTCCATGCCTTGCGGAGATACTGCGCGCATAGGAAGGCAAAATGGAGAAACATTTATATGACCGAAACGGCACAAAGAGGCGAAGCCTCCTATTTACTTGAATACTTACATAATAGTGTAACAAACCCCGGCAACGAACATGGCGCCTATTTTGAGGTATCGAAATGCCGCTGCCAAAGCTGGTTTTGCCCTGATTGCTGCCAAGTCATGGGCTATAACCTCCGGGCAAAGCTAATTCCGGTACTCCGCACTTTTGACGGTCTTATAATGGTAACTCTTACCGTCGATCCTCTGCTTTTTCACGACCCTAAAACCGCTTACATATATATTCAAGACCGCCGTTGTTTAAGCCGAACCACACAAGACCTTGACCGTGGGGGCTACGTCTTCACACGAAGGTACTTCTATGTCGTGGAATGGCAAAAAGATACAGAGCAAGCACATTTTCATGTGCTTTTGGATTCTCAGTTTATCCCAGTACATGCCCTGAATGCTTCGTGGTCAAAACACAGGCCCCACACCGCTGGACCTGTATTAGCAAATCGACCGGATTTTGGCTTTTGTTTTTGCTCCGTACCCAATTTCGAAGGTGGTTTCGAACATGCCGCCCGATACGCAACAAAATATCTTATCAAAGCCCCGGAACATGGATTTCCAAACTGGGTTTTAGATATGGGCAGTGATCGCAGAATTCGCAGATTCAGCGCAAGCCGGGGTCTTTGGGGTCATCCAACAAAGCAATATGTAAAAGACCCTGATTTAAAACCAATACCACGCCCAAAACGATCTTACCACCAAAAGCTGGAGATTTGCGGCCAAGGTGTAAACATTATCGAAGTTACCGAAATCATAAATCCTCAAACAGGCGAAATAGCACCAAAGCGAAGCTGGGTAGGCCGGTTAAATGTCCCGGCAAATGAAGTAATACCAAAGCTATTTGATCCCGGCAATCCCAATCGAAGCCGCCGAAGTTTGCTTGCCACGTCCCCTACCCATGCCAAGCAAATAATCGAAAAAGCAGCAAACAAACCCACTGATTGGGTTCAACGCAGAAATCCAGCTAGATACAGCAAGAGATAAATTAAGAAAGATAGGGAGGTACTCACATTAAAAAAAATCTTAATAATGAAAATCCTTCGCCTTATGTTGCTCCGAAGGAACTTGCCCAACGGTGGAAATGCTCACGTTCTAGTGTTGATCGTTTTGCCCGACATGCAAGGCTTTCGAGGCTTTGCCTAGGCGAAGGCAAAAACGGAACTGTCCGCTATATGAGAGAGGAGGTTGAAGCCTATGAATCAAAACGGCGAATCAAGGTACATCCCTGATTTGCCTTGAAAAGTGAATATTACGAGCTATGCCCCGGTTTTGGTTGCAAGTCCTTTATCGGGGCATCTTTGTTGCTATCTAGCAAGCCTTTATTGACAAGCTACGTCTTTTGCAATAGTATCAATACTAATTATTATTGCCGTGTTGTAGTGAGACAAAATAATCGACAACTCACAACAAATATAATCCATTAATGGAATCAGAAAGCATATAATATGAACCCTTACATTCCGGATCAACTGCCATTAACAAAACTTGATTGGAAAGCTTTTATCCGGCTTATCGGCTCGGCAAACGCCGCCCTTGCCCGTTATGATGGAATTTTGCAAGCGATACTTAATCCGGAAGTTTTACTAACCCCTTTGACGACACAGGAAGCTGTTTTATCATCCCAGATTGAAGGCACACAGGCAACAATTGAAGAGGTCTTTGCATTCGAAGGCGCTAGCGAATCTCCAAAAGAAGAAAAGAAAAAACAGGATATTACAGAAATTATTAATTATCGCCAAGCAATGCAGTACGCAATCGAAGCACTAAAAAGCACACCTATAAGTTTGAATTTCTTTCATAAACTGCATTTCATATTACTCGACAGTGTGCGCGGGCAGGATAAAAACAGAGGCGGATTTCGAAAAACGCAAAATTGGATTGGCAAGCCGGGCTCGCCAATTGAACAGGCTAAATATGTCCCTCCTGAACCTTTACAAGTATTAGAGTACATGTCAAATTTAGAAAAATACATTCACTACAATGAGGAAGATCGGCTTGTTCAGCTTGCAATTATCCACGCCCAATTTGAAATCATTCATCCCTATTGTGATGGTAATGGTCGACTAGGGCGAATGTTAGTTCCGCTTTTCTTGTTTGAGAAAAAGCAGCTTTCAAGTCCTATGTTTTATCTCAGTTCCTACCTTGAAGCAAACCGGGAAGAATACTACTCAAGATTGAATGCCCTAACTCCAGATAAAGATTGGACTGGCTGGATTTTGTTCTTTCTCAAAGCTATTCAAGAGCAAGCAAAAAGTAATACTGCAAAAGCCCAGGCAATATTAGAGCTATACGAAACTAAGAAGAAAAAAATATGCGATGTTACTCATTCTCAATTTGCATTCCAAGCTGTTGATACTCTTTTTAAAATGCCTTTTTTTACAACGACCAAGTTTATAGAAAAATCTGGCATACCCAAAGCAAGTGCAATTCGGATTTTGCAGCAACTAATTGATAATGAAATCTTGATTCCTCTCCGTGGTAGCAGTGGAAACCGCCCAGCGGCATACGCTTTTAGGAAATTAGTGGATATTGTAAAGACTTAATTCGCCAATTGCCCATGCAACACAAATTTTCTTTTGTTGCATATTTTATATTTAATGCAACACAAATTAATTGGTGTCTAATCCATGCAACACAAATTTTTTGCTTCTTTAGTAATACAAAACTCGAATTATTAGACCCATAAAATGAAACTGCGATTGGTTCCATCTCCGCAATCAGTTAAAATTTAACACTCTAGATGTATTCTGTTCTTGTCCGCATTGTAAATATCAGAAATGAGATTACAGCTATGAAGCAAAACAGCAAATCAAGGCTCATCCCTGATTTACATAAAATTTGAATATTACGAGCTATGCCCCGTTTTGGTTGCAAGTCCTTTTCTGGGGTTTTGTTGAGTTATATGCCTTCTTGTCACAACTCTACTGTAGTTGCGGCAAACAATAAAATTAGATGATGGCAGGAAAACTTAGCTTTGTCACGTACATGAATTGAAAGCTTGTGATTTCTATTCTGAAATGCCGGAGACTTTTTTAGAGGGCAATCTAACAATTTTGAAACAGCTTGAAACGCATTTTCAGGGTTTCCATTTAGCAAATACCGGGCGTTTTTTGGCCTTTGGTGTTACCTTACGGCTTGTGATCTCCAAAGCCGGGCAGATTGCCCCGAACATTGTTCGGAGGTAATACACGTCCGTCTGGGCACTTTTGGCGGTCTTACTAGTCCGTATGCGTTCCACATAGGCATTGACCACGTCTGCAATAGATGTGCGTGTAGGCAAAGGCGTATCTTCACCCCGGACTAAGGCAGATTCGATTTGCCTTACCTTTTCCTTAGCAATTTGCAGGGATTCAGTATGTAAGCAAACTCTTGTTTGTTTTGCCCCAATGTAATACTGAGCATAATAATTTTTTCCACGTTTTTTCAAACAAGCCATTTTAAGAACCTCCGAAATAGGGTTAGTTACTTTTCGGCAAGTCCTTTGGCTAAGTTAGGGTACAAGCTAGGGTACAAAGTCTTACTTTTGCGCATAAAAAAAGGACCTGCATTTTACTGCAAGTCCTTTATTCACAACGAATAGCGGGGGTAGGATTCGAACCTACGACCTCCGGGTTATGAGCCCGACGAGCTACCAGGCTGCTCTACCCCGCAATAAGATTGAATTATATCAGAATTTAAGCTCACTCCAGAGTAAATCCTGCTAATTAACTGCTGAATCAAAATTTAGACTTATTTCTTAGAAGATGCAATATCTTTCTTTTTCACACTCTTCTTTTTCGGTGCTGCTTCTTCACTCTTCTGCTGGCTAACAAGTTGGAATAAAACGATCTGACCACCATCGCCAATGCGACGTTTGGATAATTTTATTATACGAGTATAACCGCCTGGCCGGTCTAGGTAACGCGGTGCGATCTCACTGAAGAGCTTTCCGATTACGGTACCGACCTTTACAACTTCACCGTCCTGCTCTTTAACAATATCACGATTACCGAGAATACCTATTGCCTGACGCCGTGCAGCAAGTGTACCCTTCTTGGCAAGAGTAATTACTTTCTCGGCAAACGGTTTAATTTCCTTTGCTTTTATTACTGTGGTCGAAATCGTTTCGTGCTCTATTAAAGAAGCAACCATATTCCGCCTCAATGCAAGCCTGTGCTCGCTTGTTCGGCTCAATTCACGTCCTGCTACACGATGACGCATATTACTATCCTCTTTCTAATTCAAACATCAACCAACATCAGTCATGCCAAGTGACAATCCAAGATCCGCAAGTTTTCGTTTCACCTCGCGAAGACTAGTTTTGCCAAAACTTCTAACTTTGAGCAAGTCAGCTTCGGTCATTGTTACCAATTGACCAACTGTTTCAATACGTACGGATTCCAGGCAGTTGCTCGCACGAACAGAGAGTTCGAGATCATGAATCGGTTTGCCAAGCTTACCGATAAGTTCCTCATTAACTTGTGGCTTTAATGCCTCTTCAGCAACCATTGGCGCTTCTACAGTTTCGGCACCAAGTTCAAAATACTGAACAAAAGGATTTATATGCTTGCGCAATATCTTGGCAGCCTCAACCATCGCCATTTCAGGCGAAACCGTCCCATTAGTCCATATTTCAAAAATCAACTTGTCATAATTCGTACGCTGACCTACACGCGTGTCCTCAGTTTTATAACGGACTCGCAAAACAGGTGAATATATCGCGTCAACAACGATCCGTCCTGCTTCCTGATCAAATCGGTCCATTTGAGCAAGCCTCTCAGAGGCAGGGGAATAACCGCGCCCATTTTCAACAACTAGTTCCATCTCAAATTTACGATTTTCGGTTAACGTCGCAATCACCAGATCTTTGTTGGCGATTTCAATATTAGGATCGGGAATTATGTCAGCTGCAGTTACGGCACCTATTTTTTGAACAGAAATATGAATCGCTCTGGCTGCTTCACTCGTGGAACGGACAATCAGTCTTTTAACATTGAGCACAATTTCAGTTACATCTTCCATTACGCCCGGAAGTGATGTAAACTCATGATCGACACCAGCAACTTTAATAGATGTAACAGCACTGCCTTCGAGTGAAGAAAGCAAGACGCGACGAAGCGAATTTCCTATTGTTGTACCGAAACCTCTTTCGAATGGCTCAACATAAAATTTTCCATAGCTTGCGCTTGAAATATTTTGATCACGTTCAACACGCGTTGGTAATTCCAAACCACGCCAAGTAATTCTCATATACGGCCTCCAAAAAAGCTTGACAAATGTTCTCAGCTGACATCAAGGCCTAACCGGACTGGCAGCTATCTGTTAATTTGCCTAGCAATAAATATTTTATTTCGAGCAGAATTCTATAACTAACTGCTCTTCAACAGGAATCTGAATGTCATCACGCGTTGGCATTGCGACGATAGTAGCCTCCGGCTTATCGGCATTAAGCTGAAGCCAGCTCTGTGCCTGAAAATTCGGATTCGTCGCAAGCTGTTCTTTAACACGCTTAGTTGATTTCTCAGCTTTCTTAAGTGTCAGCTTGTCGCCAATATCAACACGAAAATCAGCTATGTCGACTTTACGGCCATTTACATGTACATGTCCATGTGCGATAACCTGTCGTGCAGCTTTGCGCGACGGAGCCCAGTTCAGCTTGTAAACTACATTATCCAGACGGCGTTCCAGCAGTACAAGAAGCAACTCACCTGTGTTGCCAGGCTTGCTTGCCGCTTCTGCAACATACCGCATAAACTGGCTGTTGAGCATACCATAGTATCTCTTAACCTTTTGCTTCTCCCGAAGACGTACTGCATATTCACTGCTTTTGCCCCTGCGCCATCCGTGCTGACCAGGAGCCATGCTCTTCTCACGACGCTCAATGGCGCACTTTGCTGTCTCGCACTTTGCGCCTTTAAGCATCAGTTTCATGCCTTCGCGCCGGCACAGTTTGCAAGATGATTCAAGATAACGTCCCATCGCTTATATCTTCTCCGATTTTATCGTTGTTTATACTCTTCTCTTTTTAGGTGGACGGCAGCCATTGTGCGGCAACGGCGTAACATCTTCTATCGAGGAAATCCGAAGCCCTGCTTGCTGAATTGCGGATATTGCGGATTCGCGACCGGACCCCGGCCCCTTTACCCTGATCTCAACCTCACGAACACCGTTTCTCATCGCGGCCGCGGCACACTTTTCAGCGGCTCTCTGCGCGGCAAATGGCGTACTTTTACGTGAACCCTTGAAACCCACTGTACCAGCAGAGTCTCGGCTGATCGTGTCGCCATTTGCATCGCTAATTGTAACGAGAGTATTATTGAATGTTGCCTTTATATGGACAACGCCCTTCAATATGTTTTTTTTAACTTTTTTCTTCCCAGCAGCTTTTGACATAGCATCTTATCCTGTGCTCAAATTCTTTAATTAACCGCGCATTTCCTTAACGCCCTTCTTACCGGCAACTGTCTTTCTCGGACCTTTCCGGGTGCGAGCGTTGGTTTGCGTATGCTGACCGCGAACAGGCAGACCTCTTCGGTGCCTTACTCCGCGATAGCAGCCAATTTCACGCAACCGGGCGATGTTCTGTGATATCTGCCTCCGAAGCTGACCTTCCACCAGGTAATTGCGGTCGACGATCTGTGCTATACGGCTAACATCATCTTCCGTGAGCTTATTGGCTCTAAGCTGGCCGTCCACATTCGCTTCTTTAAGGATAACCTCGGCAGCAAACGGACCAATACCATGGATATATCTAAGTGATATCCTGATGGGTTTGTCATTGGGAATATCAACACCAACGATACGGGGCATAACTACTCCTTATCTTCTCTTGCCAAATTAACCCTGCCTCTGCTTGTGACGCGGATTCGAACAGATTACGCGCACCTGCCCTTTGCGGCGGATTATCTTGCAGTTTTCGCAAATACGTTTTACTGAACTTCTTACTTTCATATCTTCACCTTTTTCAGGATTAGTGACGCATAGTTATCCGACCTTTGCTCAGGTCATATGGAGACATCTCAACCGTAACCATGTCACCAGGAAGAATACGGATAAAATGCATTCTCATCTTGCCTGACACATGCGCTATAATCTGATGACCGTTTTCCAACTCGACCTTAAACACTGCGTTCGGCAGTGCGTCAATTACCTTGGCTTCAAGTTTAATAGCGTCTTTTTTCGACATAATTCCTTAAGCAGTCAGCACTTCGCAACCGTGCGCGGTTATTGCTACGGTATGCTCGAAATGCGCGGAACATTTTCCGTCTTTCGTCACAACCGTCCAACCGTCACGAAGCATTTTCACATGAAAGCTTCCCGCGTTGATCATTGGTTCAATAGCAAGGACCATACCTTCGGTAAGCAAAATATCGTGAGACCTAAGTTCAGGGCTCACAAAATTCGGAACTCGCGGGTCTTCATGCATTTCGGTGCCGATTCCATGGCCGACAAAATCTCGCACTACTGAGAAACCATGAGATTCAGCATGTTTCTGCATCCGGCTCGCGATCTCGCTCCATTTCAAACCTGGAGCACACATGGATATCGCCAATTCCAACACGCTTTTGGTAATATCCATCAGCTTATGATTACCACTAGATACCCGGCCCACGCCGATAGTAACTGCAGCATCACCACAATAGGCACCAAGCCTTATGCCATAGTCTACGCTCAAAATATCACCATTTTTGAGCTTGATCTCGTCAGATGGTATTCCATGTACAACTTGATCATTTAGCGATGCACAGATCGTACCCGGAAACGCCTTCCTGGCATAAGGGCTTTTGACACCCTTGAATAGTGCCTTGCCTCCACGTTCGATCGTGATCTTTTCAGCAATCCGATCAAGCTCAGCCGTGCTTACACCTGGCCTTGCCGATTCCTGCAATTTTAAAAGAACTTCGGCAACTATTTTGCCTGCATTGCGAAGCAGATCTATTTCTCTGCGGCTGCGCAGCGTTATTGCCATAGCCTACCGTATTACGAAACTATGCACCCTTAAGTGCATCCAGCTTCGAAAATATCGCCTTTGTAACTTCATCTATATCCTTATCGGCATCGATACTAATTACAAGGTTATGTTTTTTATAGTGGTCTATTACCGGTGCAGTCTGGGCATGGTAGGTTTTAAGCCTGTTTGCCACCACTTCCGGCTTGTCATCGGCTCTTTGCACAAGCTCCGACCCGTCTTTATCACAGAAACCCTCTTTTTTGGGCTTCAGATTTTCAACATGATAAACCGTCCCGCATACGCTACAGCTTCTTCTGCCGGTCATACGCGATGCCACGATTTTGTCGTCAATATTAAGATTCAAAAGAACGTCTATCTTATCGCCGGCCTTTTCAAGAGCTTTATCAAGCTCCTGTGCCTGTATAACTGTCCTTGGAAAACCGTCTAAAACATATTTGCCGCCAGCCTTCTGTATGGCCCCTGCCATCATCGCGACTATTAGGTCATCAGGCACCAAGCCGCCTGAATCCATAAAGCTTTGTGCTTTTTTGCCAAGCTCTGTTCCAGCAGCTCGCTCTGCACGAAGTATATCGCCGCTGGACAAATGCACCGCAGCAAGTCGGTCCACAATTCTCTTGCACTGCGTGCCTTTACCAGCACCGGGCGGTCCAAGCAATATAATCCTCATGCGTAAGCTCCCTTGATTCTGCCCGATTGACTGAAGCCCTCGTAATTACGCATCAGAAGATTCGCTTCAATACGCTGGACTAGGTCAAGTGATACACTAACAACGATCAATAAACCAGTACCGCCAAGAAACTGAGTTATCTGCCATTCAATACCCATTGAACGATTTACTACACTTGGTACTACTGCGATAACCGAAAGGAACGCCGCACCGAAGTACGTTATCCTTGTCATTACTGTTTCAAGATATTCAGCCGTACGAGGCCCCGGACGCAGTCCTGGAATAAAGCTTCCCGAATCACGCAGCCGCTTTGCCATTTCCTTTGGCTGGAACTGAACCGTCGTCCAAAAGTACGAAAACAAGAATATCAGCGTAATATAAACAACATTGTAAGTGTAAGCATGCTCTTGAAACGCGTTCTGTATCACCCCAAGTGTATTTGAATCAGGCCATATACGCAACAACTGCCCTATCAACACAGGAGGAAACATCATCAAGCTCGATGCGAAAATAATTGGCATAACGCCACCGTGATTGACCCGCAACGGAAGATAATGCCTTTGCCCGCCGTACATACGGTGGCCTCGCATTTGCTTAGCCTGCTGTATTGGAATTCGACGCTGTGCTTGTGTTATCAAGATAGCACCGGCTACAACAAACACAAATGATACCACCAAAAATAAAAGATGTGCAGGCCCGTACTTACCCGGAACACCGCCAACCGTCCATTCCATATTGTTCCAGAATTTGGCGATAGCCCATGGCATTCTGGCAAGAATACCAGCCATAATGATAAGACTTATACCATTGCCGATTCCATATTCATCTATCTGTTCGCCGAGCCACATCAAAAAAATTGTGCCTGCCGTCATACCGACTACGCCCATCGCAATAGCAATTCCATGCATACCGGCGTAACTGTACTGCCCCATTAATTTGAGGTACATCATCGCTTGGAATACGCAAAGAACAACCGTGAGATATCGCGTATACTCCTGAATCTTCTTGTGCCCGGTCTGACCTTCTTGCCTCAATTTACGCAGAGAAGGAACCACTTCACCAAGAAGCATCAAAATAATTGATGCCGAAATATATGGCATAATGCCCAGTCCGAATAAACTCGTCTGGTCAAGCCTGCCGCCAGTAAACATTTGAAGGTAATCCGCTACCCGCCCGATTGGACTTGACGAATCACGATTTTGACCCATTTGCGCGGCAAATTTGGCCTGATCAAAACCTGGAACCGGAATTGCAAAACCAATACGGTATATGCACAACATGGCTACCGTAAACAGTATCTTCTTTCGAAGGTCCGGTATTTTGAAAATATTTACAAAAGTTGCAAGCATCGTAATTTCCTAATTTTTATGCGACGACCTTTGCCGAGCCGCCGATATCGGTAATCTTCTGCTGTGCCGACTTACTGAATTTATGGGCAGTTATAGTGAGTTTTTTCGTAAGCTCGCCATCGCCCAATATTTTAATCCTGTGCTTGGCATTGGCTACCAATCCCGCTGCAACCAATTGCTCGATCCCGACATTACTGCCGTCGTCAAACATATCAAGTTGCCAAAGGTTCACGACAGAATAACGCGTTTCAAAATCAAAATTACTGAACCCACGTTTGGCTATCCTTCGGAACAACGGCATCGAACCGCCCTGATACATCAGCCTTGTCGATGCACCGGCACGGCTGTTAGCACCTTTGTGACCGCGTGTGCTTGTTTTTCCGTGCCCGCTTCCGGGCCCTCTGCCAACTCTTTTGCGGGCTTTATGTTTGCCTACAACTGAAGTTATTTCATAGCTTAACATCAAATCACCTTTGACTTGCTTGAACTTCGACACCGCGAAGTGATTCAACCGCTTCTTTACTTCGCAACTTAAGCAACCCGTCCAGCGTCGCCTTAACAACAGTCTTGGCACCAGTGCTGCCATAAACCTTGCTCAGCACGTTCGCCACACCGGCGTACTCAAGCACAGCGCGGGCACTCGATCCCGCTATAACACCTGTACCTGCACTTGCAGGAAGCAGCTGGATACGCGTCGCTCCGAACTTGCCCTTTATCGGATGGGGCAAAGTACGGTTTACTAGTACTATCGTCTGCAAAC
>Ga0208789_1001332_pt1 | contig 14357 bp, 11 predicted proteins | sample Methanotroph_Enr_FD_187368 | JGI IMG/M metagenome (GOLD analysis project Ga0208789, IMG submission 187368) | Enriched soil microbial communities from Old Woman Creek wetland in Ohio, USA - Methanotroph_Enrichment_5 (SPAdes) (version 2) | ecosystem: Environmental > Terrestrial > Soil > Wetlands...
AAATCGTTTTTGTTTGTTCATGGTTATCGGAATTTTAGGTTGTATGTAAAGTAATAGTATTTTTTATTAAAATTCAAAATTTATTTCGAAAAAAATTGAGGATTTAATGAATTTTTTTTGATTGAAAATACGGGTGACAATACTTGTTAGTTTCTGTCATTCAAGAACAGGTTTATATAATTTCTATTGATTTGAATTTTAAGCTCTTCCATCGAAATTTCACGTACTTTTGCTACTTCGTGATATATTTCTCTGATATCAGCAAACGAATCATCTGTTTCCAGAAAGAGTGAAGCAAGGGGAATTATTCGAATAGCCTCACGAAAACGGGGTGTTATTCGCAAAGCTGATTTTCCAACTGAAAAGTAAGCTCCCAGATCGATCAGTTGTTTTGTCAGTTCAATTCCTCCTGAAAAGCCGTGAAAAATAAATGGCACTTTTGCCCGTTTGAGGTAAACGATCAGTTCATTCCAAGATTTTACTGCATGGATTATCAACGGTATGTGATGTTTCTCGGCAAATCCGAGATGCAATTCGAACAGAAGTTTCTGAAGCTGATAATCGGCAGTACATGCTTTATCAAGGCCGGTTTCGCCGATAGCGATTAACCCGGGCAGATTGGTTAGATTTTCAAGCATGGTACTGACCTGCGCGGGGGCAAATTGAGCGGCGTGCCATGGATGAATCGCAGCTGAAAACGGGGTGTTTTTATTAATTTGTAAATTAACCTCCTGAAGAAAGAGGTTTGAAACAGACCGTATCTCTTCCGAATACACGGGATGGTGGGTATGAATATCGATAAACGGAATGTCCACTTTCAAGTATCATTTTAGGGTTAAATAAAATATCTGGTGTCCGAACTTCTCTTTAAATCTATTTTGTTAATTGATATATGGCGTTTTTACCAAAAGTAATGATAAATTTATGAAAGTAACGGACCTTTGAAAACTGTAATTGTGTTATGAAGGAAATAGCTATCAGTCAGGCCATTAAAAATAAGTTACCCGATTTGACACTGGGATGTATCGAGTGCGATGTCCTGATTTCAGAAGAAAACTCCGAATTGTGGAGGGAGATTGAAGCCGTTAGTGGAATAATTGGGCATTCGGGCGAACTTGCCGAGGTGGGTAGTAATCCTGCCATCAGGGCATCCCGGATGGCTTACCGCCGTTGCGGCAAAGATCCGTCCCGGTACAGGCTCTCTTCCGAGGCATTGATGCGTAGGGTGGTTAAAGGACACCAACTTTACCGGATTAACAATGTCGTCGATCTTGTCAACCTGATTTCATTGAAGTCAGGAATGTCTATAGGGGGATATGATGTTGACAAAATCTCCGGTAGTGTGATCTTCGACCTGGGAAAGAAGAATGAACCTTTTGATGCAATCGGCAGGGGAGAGTTGAATATTGCTTCTCTTCCTGTCTTTCGTGACTCGGTTTCACCATTTGGGTCACCGACAAGCGATTCTGTAAGAACTTCTGTTACAGGTAATACTAAAAGGTTTTTAATGGTCATTATTGGGTTTTCAGGTGAAATTTGTACAACAGAAACAATTGAACTTTCGTTGAGCCTGTTGAAAAAATATGCTAAAGCTGATAATATTGAGACTTTATTAGTAAGATAGTTAATACTTTATATAATTTAAGAATTGTTTTTGTTGTTTTAAAGCGAAGTTATGAGATATATAGCAAAATTTCTGTTGTGGATCACCGGTTGGAAGGTCGTTGGTGGTGTTGTTCCTGTACCAAAATGTATTGTCCTGGGTGTTCCGCATACTTCGCTGTGGGACTTTGTCATTTCATGGATCTATTATACTTCGGTAGGAGGGAAGGCGAATATTCTGGTCAAAAAGAAATTCTTCTTTTGGCCTGCCAATTATTTGCTTAATTACATGGGGGCAATTCCCGTAGATAATTCAAAAGGTGCAAGCCTGGTTAAGCAGATTATCGCTGAATTTAACAAGCGTGAAAAGCTCCACCTGGCCATGGCTCCTGAAGGTACGCGCAAACCCACAACAAAGTGGAAAGCAGGGTTTCACACAATCGCCAGGGCCGCGAATGTACCGGTCTATTACGGATTGTTCGACTGGGGGAGAAAAGAGATAGGCTTCGCGGATCGAATTGAGCTCACCGATGATGTGAATGCAGATATCCTGCGAATCAAAAAATGGTATAAAGACAGGGGGATAAAAGGGAAACACCCTGAGAAATTTATCCTGGGTGATGGTCTTGATTAATCTTTTAAAATGGAACTGAAAGATAATCTTCGTATTACACTTGCTCAGGTCGACCTGGCCTGGGAAGATCCCCGGCGAAATCGTAATCACTTCGATTTACTGATCAGGCAACTCACCGGTAAAAGCGATCTGGTAATACTCCCCGAGACCTTCACAACCGGATTTTCGATGCGTGCCCGTGATCTTGCCGAGCAAATGGACGGACCAACAGTAAATTGGCTACTTCAACTTTCGCAGATAACAAAAATAGCGATTTGCGGTAGTCTGTTAATTAAAGATAACGATTCGTATTACAATCGTTTCGTATTTGTCACTCCCGGTGGAGAAGTTTTTTTCTATAACAAACGACACCTTTTTTCAATCGGAGGCGAATCGGTCTCTTATACTGCTGGTGATGAACGACTGATCGTTCATTTTCTGGGTTGGAGAATTGCCCTTTATGTCTGTTATGATATTCGTTTTCCGGTGTGGTGCAGAAATGTGAATGACACAGATTTAATGATCTTTACAGCAAACTGGCCCTCTTCGCGCAGCGAAGTCTGGAAAATATTGCTCAAAGCAAGAGCAATCGAAAACCAGGTTTATGTAGCAGGGGTGAACAGAATTGGAACAGATGGAGAAGGAATTTTATACCTGGGTGAAAGTCAGGTGATTAATCCGCGCGGTGAAGCGCTCAAGGAAAATTACTTAACAAATAATGGATTGCTTTCTTTCGAAATATCGAAGAATAAACTTAATGATTTCAGGAAGAAATTTCCGGTAGCAAACGATGCTGATCGTTTTATAGTTATCTGATTATTAATTAATATGCATTTTTTTCCTGGTAAGCTGTCATTAAAGTCTATTCCAGTGTACAAGATTATTTATTGGTTCACGTTTCTTCTCTGATCTGGATTCACTAACAGGATAGCCGATCGGAATAAGGGCAATCACCTCCATGTATTCAGGAGCACCGATAATGTCACAACATTTTTGGGCATCAAAATTACAAACCCAGCAGGTTCCAAGACCTTGTTCGGCAGCAGCAAGTATCAGGTGGTCTACTGCAATTGCAACGTCAATTTCTGTAAAATCCTTTCCATCCGATATGCGGTGCCATCCTTTGTTATGATTACCCAATGCAACGATTATTGCCGGGGCACTAACTATCCATGTTCTTGGATAAGTAGCATGAAGTGATCTAAGTATTTCAGGATCAGTAATAACTAAAAACTGCCACGGTTGGAAATTCGCAGCCGACGGGGCAATTCTTGCGGCTTCGAGAGCATAAAGCAATTTTTCCCTTTCAACCGGTTTCGGTTCAAAATTACGGACAGAATACCTTTGATTAGCAAGCTCGATAAATTTCATAGGGATCATTTTCTGAACCAAAAGTACAACTTTTTTTGAATAAGGAATATTTGGAATACTTATATAGATTATATTTTGGTTAACATCATATCTGTATGTGTGGTCGGATTAGTGGTTTAAAAAGAATTGTCTAACTTTGCCGACAAAAATATAGATCTTTTATACTAAAGAATTTCAAGAAGTTAATTAATGATTACAGTTTCTAATTTAGCAATTCAGTTTGGCAAAAAGCCTTTGTTTCAGGATGTTAATCTAAAGTTTACGCCTGGTAACTGCTATGGTGTGATCGGGGCAAACGGAGCAGGCAAATCTACAATGCTGCGACTTATTTCGGGGGATCTCTCTGCAACAAAAGGTTCGATTACTTTGGGTCCCGGCGAACGATTATCGGTATTGAAGCAAAATCACTATGATTATGAGGAGTTTACAGTTCTGAACACCGTTTTGATGGGGCACAATGAATTGTGGACCATCATGCAGGAGAAGGATGCTTTGTATGCAAAAGCCGATTTCTCGGATGCAGATGGTATGAAGGCTGCTGAACTGGAAGAGCGGTTTGCTGAAATGGACGGATGGAACGCCGAAAGTGATGCAGCCATGTTGTTGAGTGGTTTGGGTATCAAAGAGATGCATCATCATAGGCTGATGAAAGAGTTGGGTGGTAAGGAAAAAGTGCGTGTATTACTCGCCCAGGCCCTTTTCGGAAAGCCCGATAATCTCTTACTTGATGAGCCAACCAACGACCTTGATCTTGATACAGTCATGTGGCTTGAGAATTACTTAGGCAATTATGAAAATACGGTTTTAGTTGTATCGCATGACCGTCACTTTCTGGATGCGGTAAGTACTCATACCGTTGATATCGATTTTGGTAAAGTTCAGTTGTTTGCCGGAAACTACAGCTTCTGGTACCATTCCAGCCAGCTTGCTTTGCGTCAGCAACAGTCACAGAATAAAAAGGCTGAAGAGAAAAAGAAGGAGCTGCTTGAGTTTATTGCCCGGTTTAGCGCAAATGTGGCAAAATCAAAGCAGACTACCAGCCGTAAAAAAATGATTGAGAAATTGAATATTGAAGATATTCAGCCTTCTACACGAAAATACCCTGGTATTATTTTCACCCCCGATCGTGACCCGGGGAACAGAATTCTCGAAGTAAAAGGGTTGACTAAAAGCATAAAGGGTGAAGTACTTTTCAAAGATCTCGATTTTAATGTCGAACAGGGTGATAAAATAGTTTTCCTCTCACGCGATCCACGTGCAATGACCGCTCTTTTCGAGATTATCAATGGCCACGATAAACCCGATTCAGGAACCTATTTTTGGGGTCAGACAATTACCAATGCATATCTGCCTATGGATAATTCTGATTTTTTTAATTCAGATTTGAATCTTGTCGAGTGGCTCGGACAGTTTTCGAGTGATACAAGTGAGAACTATATCAGGGGATACCTTGGAAAAATGCTCTTCTCGGGTGATGAAATTTATAAAAAAACAACGGTTCTTTCAGGAGGTGAAAAAATGCGCTGCATGATTTCGCGAATGATGCTCAAAAATGCCAATGTACTCGTCCTGGATACACCGACTAATCATCTCGATCTGGAGTCTATTCAGGCTTTTAATAATACATTGACTAATTTTAAGGGTAATATATTGATGTCCTCTCATGACCATGAGTTTATTCAGACAATTGCGAATCGGGTAATCGAATTAACTCCGAAAGGGATAATTGACAAGATTACCGAATACGACGATTATATTGCGAATGAGGAGTTGAAGGAGCGGCGTAATAAAATGTATTGAAGTTTAGTGCCTTGTTAAAATCCTTAAGGTCAATAATTAAAAATCAAATACATAAATATTTCGTTAATGTATTATGTGTTGGTGATTTAAGGGTAAAATTCGAAACAAAAACAAGGGGTGATACGTAAAAAACATGTTTTAGTTTTAAAATGTGTGAAATATGTAATTTTTTAAGGGAATTATGTAATTCTTTCTTTCTTAAGTTCTTTAAATTTGTGCTATTATAATAGTTCAAAATCAGTAATTAAGAGTTAGCCTTGAGCTAAGATGGAGTGCAAACCAAATATGAGTTGGGAGGCATAACAGGAATAAAATTTAACTTTTGTAAAAATATTATTATATTTCCAAGTTTGACTTTTATTATATAAATAATTGTAATTCAATTTGATACTGTTTTATATTGAGCAAAAACAATTACAACGTAAAGTTAATAAATGCTAATTTTTTACATCGTTTAAACATTTATATTAATTTCAACTTTAATTTTAATTTAAAATCACTAGAAAAATGAAAAATTTTTTTTACGTCCTTTTAATTCCGGTTCTCCTTTTGGCATCCGGATGTAATCAAAAAAAGATCGATCGCCTACAGGCGCAAAACGATAGCCTGAGAGCTGTCGGTACCGACAAAGACTCCAACATTTCAGAGTTTGTTTCAACATTTAATGAAATTGAAGCCAATCTGGACTCAATCAAACAGGTTGAAAAAGTAATCGACAAGAGCACAGCGGCAGGTGAGGTTAAAGGTTCGCGCAAAGAGCAGATCAAAAGTGATATCAAGTATATCTACGATCTGCAGCAAAAAAACCGCAAGATGGTGGCCGAACTTACAAAAAAACTTAGCAATTCGGGTGCTCATGCTGCCAAACTTCAGAAAATGATCGACAATCTCAACAAATCAATTGATGAGAAGGATCAGCAAATTGCACAGATGACTGAAGAATTAGGTAAATTGAATGTTCAGGTAACTGATCTTAATGTGAAAGTTACTGATCTGAATACCAATGTAGATAATTTAAGTGCAGATAACGCTAAAAAACAAGCTGATATCGACGCTAAAACAGCTGCATTGAATACCGCTTATTATGTGATTGGAACTAACAAAGAACTGAAAGAGAAAAAAGTTGTCAACGCAAAGGGTGGCTTTATCGGAATTGGTCGCACGAAAGATGTTATGGCCGATCTTGATATGAATAATTTCACTAAAGTCGATATCACAGTAGTGAATGAGATTCCTATCATGAAAAAGAAGGTTACCATTATCACTCCTCATCCTGCTGCTTCTTACCGCATCGAGGGTGAAAAAACAGCTGATAAGCTGGTTATTCTTAATGCACAGGAGTTCTGGAGTCTTTCCAAAGTTTGTGTTATCTCTGTTAAATAATAACATTCAACCATTATAAAAAAAACCGGCCTTTTAGACCGGTTTTTTTTATGATTAAGCTACCCGTTTCTAAAGTGGACAGTCAGAATCCTGTAAGCGAAATCGTGGAGAAGAGAGAGGGTAAGAAAATGTGAATATGAGAAGGTGGGAAAATGAGATGGAAAATGAGAATATGGTAATTTGCTAATTTGCCAATGTGTTAATTTAAGAATGGGAAAGATGTGTATAATAGGAAAATGAATAACTTTATAGTATTAATTCCTGATCATCAATTTATTGCCGATTTGAATTCAGCAGTGCAATACCTTATTCCTTCTGCATCATACCGTTTGATCTGTTCGAGCAACCGTTTTCTGAACCATGGGTAGTTTCGGCTTGACTTGGGAGACCAGACGACTTCGGCCAAAGCTGCCGCTCGTGGAAAAATCATATATTCGACGTATTCAGGTGTTTTCATATATTGCGTCCAGACATTTGCCTGTGCACCAATGATATATTTGGCTTCCTGTTTGGAGAGATCAGCCGGAACCGGTTCAAAACTGTAAACCTGTTCGAGGGTTAATAGTCCGCCTGTTGCAAGGGGTTCACTCTTTGGGTTGGCCTGGTATAGGTCGAAATTACAGAATTTTGCAGGAGACATCACCGTTTGAAGTTTTCTTTTTGCTGAAGTAATCCCGCCCTCAGCATCATGCCATGACATTACAATACTTTTAGATAGTGTGGTGTCTTTCATGATTTCGTCCCATCCAATCATGCCTTTCCCCAGCGAATCGAGCGTATTGCCGATTCTTCTCACAAAATAGTTATGCAGATCGTTTGTAGCGTTCATACTGTCGTTTTTCATCCGCAACTGGCATGAGGGGCATTTTTCCCATCGTGTCTCTGAACATTCGGCCCCACCAATGTGGAAATACTTTCCCGGAAACAATGTTGTCATTTCGGATATCACATCCTTGAAGAAGGTATAAGTCCCCTCTTTACCCGGGCAGTAGACATCACTGAAGACTCCCCACCTGGTGGCAACTTCATATGGAACACCTGTACAACCCAATTCGGGATAGGAGGCCAGCGCGGCCATCGCGTGACCAGGCATTTCAATTCCGGGAATAATGGTGATGTAACGTTCCGCAGCATACGACACGATCTCGCGGACATCGTTTTGGGAATAAAAACCACCATAAGGAATCGTATCAGTACCTGTTGGATTGTTGATATGCCCGATGATCGTATTTTTTCTGATTGAGCCTACCTCTGTCAGCCGGGGGTATTTTTTTATCTCGATCCGCCAACCCTGATCGTCAGCCAAATGCCAGTGAAACGTATTGAATTTGTGCATCGCCATGTAATCGATGTACTTCAGGATAAAGGTCTTTGGCATGAAATGCCGGCTAACATCGAGATGGAGTCCCCGCCACGAAAAGCGAGGGGTATCTTTAATCTCAACAGCCGGCAGGATAATCTCCGCGACCTGCTGACGTGCAGAAGGCATTAACTGAATTAAAGTCTGGATACCATAAAAAAGTCCGTTGGGTGCAGCTGCTTCAATCACTACACCTTTCGGGGTTACAGTCAGGTTATAGTCCTCCTTGCCAAGTTTAAGACCTTCATCAAGTTTCAGAAAAACGGATCCGTTGTCTCCCTTATCGGACGTTGTAATCTCATTGATGATCCCATAGTATACATTAGTATGACTTGTCAGAAATAAAGCCAGTCGTCTCATCTGCTCATTATCACTGCTGATCCCGATTTTTGTTGCAGTTGTAAGTTTATATATCCCTTTAAGGTCGGTTACTTCAGCCGGTAAAGGAATTAGTCGTACAACCGGTCGCGGAGTGGGTTCCTTACATGAAAACAGAAGTGCGATGATCCCAATGGTGGTAATTATTCGGAGAAAATTCATTTTTTGGTCGATATGTGTTATCCGGATCATAAATGTACAAAATTAACCTTTTTTCGTGCTGTTGTCATTTTGGGATTGTTCCCAATAAAAAGAATCATCGCATTTAATACGAATCCTGTGATTATTAATAGATTGCCGACTGTATTACTGCCGTTTAGCGCAATTATTTTTCCCGTTAAGGCGATCACTCCTCCTGTGATCATTGCCGATGCGCTTTTAAGTTTACTCGTCCTGTAACCGAAAAGACCGGCTGCAGTAGGAACAATAAATGCTCCCGAGAAAATCGTTAAGGCAATAAGAAGCGATTGAATAATGGATTGAACATTTAATGCCAGGAAAATACTTAATATCCCTACAATAAGCATGATGACTTTGGTATTTCGCCTCGAATTCCGCTGTTCAAGACCTTTTGATACCGGATCGCTGATAATGGTGGCTGAAGTGAGTAAAGCGGTTGATCCCGACGACATCACAGCCGAAAGAAGGGCGGCGATAAGTAATCCGACAGCCCACTCTGGTAAAGTGCTGATCATTACCGGGATAAGTGCAGATCCTGCTTGTTGATGAATTTCGGGAAATTTATAAGCAGCAAATACGCCAAGGAAAGTGATGCATAATGAAAAAGGTATTAAAACAATAGCACTTATCAGAACGCTTTTCCTGGCAATATGTTCATTTTCAGCACAAAAAATGCGTGAGTAAATATCGGGTCCAACTACAAATGTGGTAGAGTAGGTCAATAACAGGACGACCAGGTCGAAGGGATGAAACCCTTCATTAAATGGAAATTTAAGTGAAGTCATTTCCATAGGGGAGACCGGTTCCGAAAAGAGGATATAAACAGCAGTCGTCAGAATGCCAATGATAATGATAAAAGACTGATACAAATCTGTTTTTAATACCGAGATCTGTCCGCCGATTACGGTATAATAAATAAAAACGGCACCCGAACCCCATACTCCAATTGAATAGTCTAATCCTGTAAAGCCAGTCAGAATTTTGGCAGCACCTATAATCTGTGCGGCTATGATGCCAATCCAGGCAAATGAGATAATGAATGAAGAGATCAATTTAGCTTCGGTGCCATAAAAGTCGCCAATCATCTGGGGAAGCGTATATTTCCCCTGTCGCCGCACCATCATTGAAACAGGAACCAGCAGGAAAAGACCCGCAGAGGCGCTCAATAGCAGCCAGGAAGCAGACCAGCCCTGAGTGAGTGCGAGGTCGGCAGTTCCGAGAATAGCAGAACTACCCAGGATCGTTGCTAACAGTGAACCCGTGATTTGCCACAAATTTCCCCGTTTTCCTGCAACGTAATAGTCGCCTTCTGACCTTATTTTCCTTGCGGAAATAATCCCGATCAGGATCATTGAGGCGATGTAAATTATTATAGATAAGTATATTACCAACAGTTTAATAGATTTAAATTCTGATCAAAGGTTGAAGCGGAAACCTTTCTTCAGATTTTATTAAATATTGAAGTTACAATGAATCAATCTGATAATACCGGATTCTCACCCGAAGATTGATCAGGTACCTGCTCACGCCGGAAAGGTGGGAAGAAAACCCAGTACAATCCGCCCAGGGAGATAATTGCTGAAATAATAAAAAACATGAGGCTTAATGCAATGCATAATTCATTGTTCAATTCGAGTGTTTTGGCGCCAATCAGGAAGACCATTTCGCGTGCCCCGATTCCGCCGATTGTAATCGGAAGAGCGGTTGCAATTGCTGAAACAAAAAAGAGGAAGAGGTAGTCAAACAAATCTGTCGTTTGGTGAAAAGAGAACAGGATAAACAACCCCGAGAAGAATTGCATAATTTGCAAGGCAAGCGACCACCAGAATAATCCTGCATGGATCTTAAAAAAACTTTTAAAAAAAAACTTGAGAACAAAGAGGTAAAAAGCATAAACTGCCGGTATTCCAATCCAGGCTGCTTTACCGTATGCGATATGCAGACCCGAAAGATAGTACAATGCAACAGTGATCATGCCTATTGCCACAAGCCCTGAAATCCGGTTTACAAGCATGGCCCCGATGTTCTTTTTGAGCCCGTTTTTTCGGTACTTGTTTACCAGGTAGACCTTGTATCCATCGCCACCTATACCACCTGGCAGAAACAAATTATAGAACATCCCCAGCCAGTAGATTTTTATATTAAGGACTTGTGAAATATTGGCGCCCGTATTTTTGAAAGAGAGATTTTGTCTGAAAGCCTGGAAAACTAACGATATAAATAAAAAGAAAATTGCGCCAGTCAGGTAATAGAAATTAGCAGTCGAAATGACGACTAAAACCTCTTTGAATGAAATTTTTGACATCACCCACCAGATGGCAGCAACAGAAACACCTAATTTCAGGATGTTCAGGCCAATTTTTTTAATTTTAAGCTTCACCGGAATTCATCTGTTTTTATACGGTTTGACCTTTGCTGCCTTGAAGTAACATAACTCTTCTATTCAGCCACGACTCATTTTAGTCGTCAAAAGTATTGAATATTGCATAATCACGAAAGAATTATTGAATTAAATAACTGTAACAACCGCTAAACAATTGATTTATTTGGTTCTATAACAAGACAAATGGCATTACAGCCTGATAAAAAGTTTGTTTTTATACAGGAAATAACAGATGCCCCACATCATCCCCCAAACAGTAAGCGTCAAAGCCATTTCAACGGTTAACTCATTAAAGACACCGAAGAGTGCTTTGATAAATGGTTTGGCAATGTCTTTGAGCCAATTGTGCCCTCCTGTATGTGCAAACAGGTAGATAAAAAGCGGATTCATCCCTACAATCGCAAAAAACAGTGTAAACTTTTTGATTTTCATCACATCAATCAGCCAGTAGGATAAAGCCAGCGCGATTAAACTCCATCCGCCGCTGACGATCACAAAGGAACTTGTGCATATATGTTTTATAATCGGGATATAAACGCTCATAGCATAACCGGCAACTACACCGATGATCCCGGCAATAAGCATCGTACTGACCTTCCTGGCTGGCTTCCATTCGTTCATCAGGATCATCCCTGCAATAACTCCCCAGATTGTGTGGGCAGTGGTTGGAATGGCATTAAAAGCCACCCAGTGTCCCCCGCTTAAACTGCCTGTCAGCGCCAGATCAAACCACGTCCCGAAGTTTTGATCAGGCGTAAATGGCTGGTTGAAACCTTCAACACTCCAGAACCGGTAAAGTAAATCGGATAAAAGGATCAACAAAAAGGAAACCAATAATTGCCATTTAACCGCTTTCCGCATAAGAAGGAAGGCAATAATATAAGTGACAGAAAGTTGTGCCAGGACATTTGTGAAATGAAAGGTAATTTTCCCCGGACTGATACAATAAAGCGCCCAACCCAGGAAAAGGAGCAAAAAAGAGCGGGTCAGCGCGTGACGAAAAGTTTTATTCCAACTGTCACCGCTATTCCACCTCCTGGTCATGGAAAATGGCATTGCTACACCGACAATAAACATAAAGAAAGGCTGTATTAAATCCCAAAAATGAAGTCCTATCCATTCGGCATGCTCCAATTGCCGGCCAATGGCAGAAATGAATGTCCCGTCAAGAGAGGGATTTACCAAGGTGCCAAAAAAGCCCGAAAATTCACCGACTAGCATCAACATGGTAAATCCTCTGAAAAAGTCGACGGAGAGCATTCTGCCCTGGACCGGACCAGGTAAGTTGGTATTAGTCATCTGGTTGTTTTTATAATAGGTTAATGATAAATTTAGTATTCGATCAAAAGGAACTAGAGGTTGCCCCGGGTTTTATGAGAACGCTCTAATCCTGCACACGAGGGATTAACTCATTTATTTTCTTATGAAAAATCGATAAAATTTATATCTGCCTGGAAAAGTTTGGTTTTGTTCCTGATTATGGTAAAAGTAGAAAGAAATAACATAAAATGAAATGAACTATTTTTAATCCAAATAAAGCCACTCTTTCAGGGTTACAAACTGAAAAGAGTGGCTTTGATTTGGATTCTCCTGAACAAAGTATACTATTTTTTGCTCAGATCTTTGAGCCTGATATTTTTGAATTTAACAACCGAACCGTGGCCCAGGAAACCAATATGACCCTTATCGCGCAAAAGTCCCGGATGTTCCTTGTGATCGGCAGTGCCGTTTTTGGAAGCCTCCTTAATGTCACCGTCAAGAATCACCGTTCCGTTCAGAATTATTTTAATGTGTGAACCTTTTGCGGTCACTTCCTCATAATTCCACTGCCCGATAGGTTTAAGATAACCCCTTTTTGCCGGAATTACGCCATAAACTGAACCGTGATACTGGTAGGGTGCAAGTGTTGCGTAAATAGGATCTTCATTATCAAGTATCTGAAGCTCCATCCCCACATAAGCTGCATCGCCCTCAAGCGGGGCGCGGATACCAAGCCCGTTATTAGTCCCGGGAGATAATTGAAATTCAAAGCGATAGACGAAATCGCTGTATTCATCCGAGGTGAAAAGGTTGCCGTGTGAGGGACCATTGTCGATATGAAGTACAATCTCTCCGTTTTCGACCTGGTAATCGGTCGTATTTCCTGTCCAGCCTTCAAAATTCTTACCATTAAACAGCGGTTTAAATCCTTCTTTGACCTCTTCCTCAGGAAGCGTGTATTCGTTGTTGTTCAGTTCCTGAACATAGATATCGCGAAAAGCAAGGTCGGTACCATGTGCCTGTAATTCAATTGATTCTTTTGGGAAAATCGGGATTGTACGATCCCAGTAATTTTCCAGTTGAACATTATCGACAACTAATTCTCCATTGAGGAGGACAGTTATACGATCGCCGATCATTTTTATCCTGAAGGTGTTCCATTCTCCAACAGGGTTGTCTGCGACCTTCGATGGTTTAGATGGATTTATCTTGTTGTTGTAAAGCCCGCCGGAACCAACCTGTGCTCCAACTTCAACACGTGATGTATCCCAGATTTGAACCTGTGGTGACCCTCTCAGGTAAATACCGCTGTCCCCTTTTTTTGTGATTCTCCAGTCCACTACCATTTCGAAATCGCCGTACTGCTTAACCGAACAGAGATTGTTTCCCTCACCGTTAAAAACAATACATCCGTCTTTTACCGACCAGTTATTTGCTAATTTGAGGTTGGCTTCGTCCTGTTTCGTTGTAAGTTCTTTTGAATCCATTTTTTTCCTCGTAATTGGATTCCCCACTAGTCCCTGCCATCCCGAGAGATCCTTCCCGTTGAACATCGGCACAAGACCGTCATCATACGACATCTCAGACAAGTATTTACGGATCCTGGCTTTATCGTAGTCACTTTCACTTCCTTTAAGGCTGGCTAACGCTTTATTCAACGCATCGCGTACCACAACACCCGACAGACCTTTTTGTCCGTCGCCCGGCAGAGCAATTTCCATAACAGACTGTGCAGCATCTGATTTTAAATCGGGATCCCCGAGAAAAGATACGGATGTAACAAGCGAAAGAAAGGTTTTCACTTGTCCCATAGATCTTACAATCAATGCCTTGTCTTTACTGTCTGTCGCGAGCGGGATCATCTTACGATACTGAAGTAATTTTTGATCATCCGGCAAAGACGAACTTTTGATCTGACGGACAAATCCTTTTAATGCATTTGATAGCTTCTCACCATTGGAAGTTTTACAAATCTCATACAAGGTAGGAGATGCAGTATAGTCTTTCCAGTTAATCAGTGCATTAAA
>Ga0208789_1001334_pt1 | contig 14350 bp, 12 predicted proteins | sample Methanotroph_Enr_FD_187368 | JGI IMG/M metagenome (GOLD analysis project Ga0208789, IMG submission 187368) | Enriched soil microbial communities from Old Woman Creek wetland in Ohio, USA - Methanotroph_Enrichment_5 (SPAdes) (version 2) | ecosystem: Environmental > Terrestrial > Soil > Wetlands...
ATAACATCCTGTAATTCTTCTTCATTGGGAATATCGCCCGTAAGCAGCAGATAAAACAGTCCTTCAACATAAGGCATTTCAGAGCCTTTTGGTTTCGGAAGTTTTTCAAACACTTCAGGGAGTGTTAAGCCCCGGTACCTGATGCCTTCATTCGGATCGAGATATGAAATATCGGTCACCAATACTTTAACACTTCGCATACCACCGATAACCTGGCCAATGGTAACCTGATCAATTACGGTATCGCCATGTTCTTTTATAAGTTTCTCTGTGCGGGGACGCCATTCCAAAATTTTCTCATGGAGTCTTTCTTTAAGTGTGTTTGCCATAATAATATAAATTTAAGTTAGTTAAAAATGTTTTACTATTAAGTTGATTCGTAGCCTGTTACGCCAGTTTCCAGGTTACATATTTTTAATCATTTCAGTGCCAAATTCTGAAGTCTTCAGCTTGGTAGCGCCTTCCATTTGCCTGTGAAAATCGTAAGTGACTGTTTTATTTCCAATGGTTTTTTCCATTGAAGCGAAAAGAAGTTTAGAAACTTCTGTCCATCCAAGGTATTCAAACATCATTGCACCCGATAAGATAACAGATCCGGGGTTAACCTGGTCGAGACCGGCATATTTAGGCGCTGTTCCATGGGTAGCTTCGAAAATGGCAAACCCATTCTGGTAATTAATATTTGCTCCCGGTGCAATTCCTATTCCGCCTACGATAGCAGCCAGTGCATCCGAAATATAATCCCCGTTAAGATTGAGAGTTGCAATCACAGAGTATTCATCAGGGCGAAGTAAAATTTGTTGCAGAAAGGCATCGGCAATTACATCCTTCACAATTATTTTGCCGCCAGCAACAGCCTTCTTCTGGGCTTCATCGGCAGCATCGCGACCATGTTCCTCCGAAATGCGATCATACTGAGCCCAGGTAAAAGTCTGATCAGGGAATTCACGTTCAACCAATGCATATCCCCACTTTTTGAAACCACCTTCAGTAAATTTCATAATGTTACCCTTGTGTACAATCGTTAACGAGGGGAGTTTATGACTAATCGTATAATTCATTGCCGCCCGAACCAAACGTTCAGTTCCTTCGACAGAGACTGGCTTTACACCAATGGACGAAGTTTCAGGGAACCGGATATTAGTGACGCCCATTTCGTTTTGAAGAAAGTTAATAATTTTATGGGCTTCCGGAGTTCCCTGCATAAACTCAATACCGGAATAAATATCTTCAGTGTTTTCACGAAAAATATGCATATCCACTTTATCAGGTCTTTTTACCGGGCTGGGCACACCTTGAAACCAGCGTACCGGCCGGAGGCATACATAAAGATCGAGTATCTGCCGCAAAGCAACATTGAGAGAGCGCATGCCACCTCCAACCGGTGTAGTTAAAGGTCCTTTTATCCCAACAAGATATTCTTTGAAAGCTTCAAGAGTTTCGTCAGGAAGCCAGTTACCTGTGGTGGCAAATGCCTTTTCGCCGGCCAGAACTTCTTTCCACATTATTTTCCGTTTGCCATTGTAGGCTTTTTCTACTGCTGCATCAAAAACTCTTACTGATGCATTCCAGATATCCGGGCCTGTTCCATCTCCAATGATGAATGGTATAACCGGAAAATCAGGCACTTGTAACTTGCCATTCTTAAAAATAATTTTACCTGTACTCATTATATTGTTTTAATTTTAGTGATTTGATTAGGTCGTAAAGATAAAAAAAACATTCAATTACCTATATATATAAGAAAAATGTTTCAGCCAATAAGTTCAAGTTGAGTAAAGCGAAATCAGGGGCAGAATGAACAAACAAATATAATGAAATGTTTTAAAAAAAACAAGACATATTTCGCGAATGAGATCCCCTATATCCCTGAACCTTCCCGATGGAATTGCGCGTCTTCAACCCATAATATTTTTCGATGGAGAATGCACTTTATGCAGCCGCTCTGTAAATTTTCTACTCAGGCATAACCATTCAGGAAACCTGAGGTTTGCTTCATTACAATCCGCAACAGGATTAAAAATAGCTGTATTGGCCGGAAAACCATTTCGGCAGGCCGACACATTATTGCTTTTACAGAATAATGTATTGACCGGCTATTCAACCGCAGCACTAGAGATAACGGCACAGCTGGATTTCCCCTGGCATTTACTCAGATTTTTTATTTTTGTTCCTGAAATTATCAGAGATACTTTATACCGGTTTGTAGCGAAAAACCGGCACAGATGGTTCGGCAGGGAATCATTTTGCCTGGCCGATCAAGATGAATATCTCGATCGTTTTATTTCTTGAAATTGAGATTTCAACTTTTTAACTAAACTTAGCGTGGGATAAAATCACACATTCAGAAAAAATCCAAGTCCCAAATCCCATCCCGCCGTGGCGGACAAGAACCCTGCTTGCAGCAGGCAAGCAAGACCGGGCTATTCCCTGATTTTTGTGTCGATAAAAATCGTAACAGGACCGTCGTTTACCAGGGCAATTTCCATATAAGCGCCAAACTGGCCGGTTGCCACCTCATGGCCAAAACTCTCCTCCAGTGAATGGATAAATTCTTCATAAGCCGGTCGTGCAATATCCGGACGAGCAGCTCTGCTATATGACGGACGGTTGCCTTTACGTGTGCTTGCATGCAGTGTAAACTGGCTTACCACCATAATTTCACCGCCAATATCGCGGATATCGAGGCCCATTGCACCCTGGTTGTCATCAAAAACCCGCAAACCGGTTATTTTTCCACAGAGCCATTCCCTGTCTTCGGAAGTGTCTGCTTCTTCAAAACTAACTAGCAGTAATAATCCATAACCAATGTGGCTATATTCCTGGCCATCAATACTTAGGGTGCAGGATGTAACTCTTTGAATAACTGTTCTCATAGGATGTCTATATAAATTGATATAATTAACTTGTTAACAACATTTTTCTGCTTCAAACATATTCTGCAATATCCAGGTTTTCATCATTGAGCAAGCCCAGGTAATTATGGTATCGTTCAGAATTAATGGCTCCTTTGTCCAATGCTTGTTTTACGGCACAACCAGGCTCATGCACGTGCGTACAATTATGGTATTTGCAATGTGGAAGCAAAGCCCGAAACTCGGGAAACCGTTCACTTATCTCCTGGCTCTCAAAATGCACGAGTCCAAATTCTTTAATCCCGGGAGTGTCGATCAGATAACCTCCGAAAGAAAGGGGATGCATTTCGGCAAAAGTGGTCGTATGCATTCCTTTATTATGGTAGGATGATATTTCTCCGGTTTTGATTTCCAACAATTGATCCAATGTATTGATCAAAGCCGATTTTCCAACTCCCGAATGACCTGAAAACAAATTTACCTTGTCGCGGAGAACCAGGCGAAGTGCTTCTATGCCAGTGCCTTCCAATGCTGATACAGCATACGAAGGATAACCCAATGAACTATATAATTCCATCAGTTGATTGCAGCGCTCGGTAGCTTCGGCAGTATAAATATCTATCTTATTAAATATCAGTGCTGCCGGGATATGATACGCTTCAGCCGTCACCAGGAGCCTGTCGATAAATCCTGTTGACGTACGGGGAAGCATGATACTTGCCACAATATACAACCTGTCGATATTCGATGCAATAATATGGGCCGATTTGGAAAGATTGATTGATCGGCGGACAATGTAATTGGTACGGGGCTCAATGGCAGTTATAATTCCATTTTCAACAGCGCCTTCCCATTTAAATTCAACATGGTCGCCAACAGCCACAGGATTTGTGGTGCGGATGCCATGAATCCGGAATTGCCCTTTAAGCCTGCAATTGCATAACTTATTGTGCTCTGTCATTACCGTGTACCAACTTCCTGTCGATTTTATTACTATGCCCTTCACTGTCTATTGTTAATGTATTTTTTGCAAGCTAACAAACCACGAACACTATTTTGCCCAGTTTTCGTTATTTGGTGTAAAATTACCTCTTTTCGGCCTTATCTTTACAGCGATGAGGAAATATTAACGTATGTGGATTAATAGGAATTTCATTATTAATAAACATTACTGACCAACTAAATTTTCCAGGATTCTCAGAAATGCTATTATTCATTGCGTCCTACGGCACTTGAGAATTTAAGGGGCTTCCTTTTTTCTACCAATAGTTCGTCCCTGACGGGATTGTCCCGAAGGGACGAAATATAAATATTAGTCGGTCAGTGATGATTAATAAATATAACAAAGACAAAACAAAAATGATTTCCCACACGATTATTGAATGTATGGAAGGCCTGAACTTTATTAAAACGTATTAATAGAAATAAAAATTCCTAAATTTGAAAAAAATACTTTATGGAAACAAGCGCTATACTATCACTCTTGCCTGCTCCAACTATTGCTGTTGCGATATACTTATTACTCAGGTATAAATATCCTAACGGACGGTTTCACCTTGTTTATAAAACATTTTTATTAGGAATAGCAGGAATTCTGCCTGTATTTATTATTGACAGGATAATAACCGGTCTCCACCTTGACCAGCTTCATAGCCTGAACCGGACCCTGTTTTATGCGTTTGCGCTTACCGGAGGTGTTTTCGAATTATGGAAATTCCTGATATTGAAAGTATTCGTGCTCCCATCTAAACAAGTGATTAAGACTTTTGATGTGATCGTTTACAGTATTATTATTGCTGCAGGGTTTACCTCAGCGTACTCTTTGTATGCAATATTTTATCCCTCAGCTTATATCAGTGTTTCCCTTTATACTTTTACTATTGGGCCTGCGTTCGTTTCGATAGCCGTGATCATGGGATATTTTGCAGGTATTTCCCTAAATCGTCAGTTCACTTTTATCGAACTGGCGACCGGGCTTTTCATTGCTATTGTTTTCCAGGGAATTTACCGGTTCTGCCTGCTTTACAACGATACTTTACTGCTATATATGGCGATCGGAGGAATGCTTGTTACCGGAATCACATTATTAATATTCAGCCTTCGTGATCGCGAAGAGTCAGATTAAACGGTAAACTTTACCTGGCAGGCAACGTATGATACCTTCAAATTCCATGTTCAGCAGAACAGAAGCCGCTTTTGCAGGCAATATAGCAGTTTCGATCAGGAGTGTATCTATATCCAGATCACCTTTTTCCTTTAATGTATTAACAATGAGTTCCTCATCGGGAGTAAGATTTACAAATAACTGGCGTTGGATGTTTTTTTTCTGCACCTTTTCATTATCCCAGTTCAATAAATAGCTGATATCTTTGGCTGATTGAATCAAGGCAGCCTTATTGATTTTAATAAGTTTATTACATCCTTCGGAATGCATGTCGCCGATACGGCCAGGAACAGCAAAAACATCGCGGTTATACGAATTGCCGATGTCGGCTGTAATTAACGCCCCACCTGTTACCCCGGCTTCTACTACAACTATAGCATCGCTCATACCTGCAATAATACGGTTACGCATCGGGAAATTCTCGCGATCGGGCATGGTTTTACTCATATATTCACTCAACAAGCCGCCTGTTTCTGTCATTTTCTCCGCTAATGATCGGTTAGCAAACGGATATACACGATCGAGCCCATGACCGAGTACGCCAACTGTTTCCAGGTTATTTTCCAGAGCTGCTTTATGCGACCAGGTATCAATCCCATAGGCCAGCCCACTCACAATCAATACATTATGTTCAATTAACCCTTCAACAAGTTTACGACACATCACGCGCCCGTATTCAGTAGCTTTACGGGTTCCAACTATGGCTACCACTTTGGGGGCATTTAGATCAGCAGTTCCTTTGTAATAAAGCATCAAAGGGCTGTCGTGACAAAGCTTAAGCCTGACAGGATATTTTTTGTCGAGATAAAAAAGCGGTGTTATCTTATACTTTTCAATAAACCTGGTTTCTTCTTCAGCCCGATCGAAAACATGATGGTTTACGAGTGCATTTACTGTTTGTTCTCCGACTCCGGGTATCTTCAATAACAGACGCTTTTTTTCCATAAAAACAGCTTTTACGCCCCCGCAATATGCTACAAGGCTTTTGCCGTTAACACTTCCAACGCCTGGAATCAGCGTCAATGCGATTTTATATATTAAATCATCCATAACGAACTTCAAACATACAACTTTTTGCAAAAACTCTATTTACCTCTTTATGTATTATTATTAACAACCTTAATCTTACATTTGTAGAAACAATAACTCCCGGATGCAACCAAAGCTATTGCATATTTTAATAAGTCCCCTCGATTGGGGCCTGGGACATACTACCCGGTGTATCCCATTAATCAGCCAGCTCATTGAGGCGGGGCATAAGGTTACATTAGCAGGTTATGGCCGTTCGCTGATCCTTCTGAAAAAAGAATTTCCTTTACTTGAAAGTATTGAATTACAAGGTTTTTCGCCTTCATATTCCAGGAGTGGTTCCATGGCTTTGCACCTGTTATTGCTTCTGCCTCAATTTATTCTCAGCATTTATAAAGAACATTTCAAACTCAAACAGCTCATTGCTAAGTACCATTTTGATATAATAATTTCAGATAACCGGTATGGCTTGTGGAATAGAAATGTCAGAAGCATTCTGATTACTCACCAGGTTATGATTAAAACACCAGGTTGGCTAAAGTTTGCTGAATACCCGATATATCTTGTTTCATGTTTGCTGATAAACCGTTTCGACAGTTGCTGGATTCCTGATTACAAAAAAACTCCGGGTTTGAGCGGCGATCTGTCACATAAATATCCATTACCTCAAAATGCTGAATTTATTGGCCCATTATCACGTTTTAAAACAGGAAAACCTGCTCAACAAATTTCAGAAAACGGTAAAATTGTGGCAATTATTTCAGGTCCTGAGCCACAACGAAGCATATTTGAGGATTTGGTTACCAGGCAACTTATCGAAATAAACCAGCCTGCCATCCTGCTCAGCGGAAAACCTGAATCAGAAAAAAAGGAAGTGAGTATCGGAAATCTGACCATTCTTCCTCATTTAGCAACTCATGAATTACGTTCTTTTATTTCGGCATCAAGGCTGGTTATCTGCAGGTCAGGCTATTCGTCGATTATGGATATTGAATCATTGGGGGCAAAAGCATTGTTTGTGCCCACACCTGGTCAGACGGAACAACTCTATCTTGCCAGTCATCATCAGCAAACAGGAACCGCTTTATGGCGCACACAGGAAAAATTAAATCTGAAAGAAGATATTCCTGAAGCTTTAAAACACATTGGGTTTAAAAAGAATTCACATAGTACAAGTCTAAAAGAGGTTATTGAAGGGTTAAAGAAGAAATAATTTTATGCTGAAATTATTCTAAGTATTTTTGCAGCTCATAAAAACATCGAAAATGATCTTACAATTCATTCATTGGAATATCAGCCCTACAATTTTTAGTATTGGCCCCGTGAGCGTACGTTGGTACGGACTGCTCTTTGCCATGTCGTTTGTAGTTGGTTATTTTATTATGCTTCGCATATTCCGCAAGGAAAATATCCCGGAACCCCTACTTGATTCACTGAGTATGTATATGCTGATCGCAACTGTAGTAGGCGCGAGACTGGGACACGTTTTATTTTATGAGCCGGAATCTTATTTGGCTCATCCACTTGATATACTTAAAATATGGCAGGGAGGACTGGCCAGTCATGGAGCTGCCATTGGAATATTGGTCGGGCTTTATCTTTTCTCAAGAAAGTCGCGCCAGCCCTTTCTTTGGGTAATTGACCGTATTGTGATTGTTGTAGCCCTTGCTGGTTTCTTTATTCGCACGGGCAACCTGTTCAACAGCGAAATTTATGGCAATGTTACCAATCTTCCATGGGGATTTATTTTCGATCGGACAGGCGAAACATTGCCAAGGCATCCGACACAAATTTATGAAGCGCTCGCTTACCTGGCTGTCTTTATCTTCCTGTTATGGTATTATTTCAAAAAAGAGGGAAAACCAAGGCAAGGGTTTTTACTCGGGGTTTTCCTCATTGGCGTTTTTGGATTCAGATTTTTCGTCGAATTTATTAAAGAGCCACAGGTTCAGTTCGAGAACTCAATGGCTTTGAATATGGGCCAGTGGCTTTCTATTCCTTTTGTTATTGCAGGGATTGTGTTACTGGTATGGAAGCCGAAGATTACAAAATAAGTACCGTATTAATAATTTAGGCTTTTCAGGAATAAATTACAAAAGGGAGCTCGTGCTCCTTTTTTGTTTTAATCCCTAACTCCGCAAGAAGTTACGTATAATATTAATTTGACTCCCAGTTTATCAATCAACCGCTGAGTATGTGCGGTAAATTCAAATGTCTTGCACTGCATCGGTGTAAACCGTGAATTGATCCATCACCAATTTGGATACACCAAACTCCTTACATTGAATGCCTGCGAAGACTGGCACTATCGCTTTCTCCAGACTTCTTTTAGCAGAGGGGATCAATCCGTCTTTTTCAGTAACAGAGCCCAGTAGTGGACCTGAGATTTTTCGGGCTCCCTTTCTGGCTTTATCATAAACGGTTTTGTATTCATACAAATAATAGTTGCCCCGTATCAATCCAAGTTCTGTCCCGGGTCTTTTGTGGGCTATTGCCCATGCTGGATGGTTAGATGAAGTTTTAGTTTTCACATAATACGTGGTTACTTACTACAAATATAATATTTACTATTGGGAAGAGTTAGAGGTTAATAATTCTAAGGGATTATAAACCCCGGGAGCTATTTTTACAGAGTTTATTTGCCAACTCACAGAATAATAATGTCAACTTACATAGGATTAGCAAATAGCAATCCTGGAAGTTGGATTTCTCAAGAGTTAAAAGTTATCTTTGCCTGTAAATCCATTTAATCAAATAAAAAAATGAAAAAAATCGTACTTGCTTTATGTTTGTTAACAGCGGTTTTCGCTAAAGCAGCTAATACTCCCGACGAAGGCATGTGGCTCCCCATGCTTGTTGAAAGGTTGAACTATGTTGATATGCAGAAAATGGGACTTCACCTGACTGCTGACGAACTTTACAGTATTAACCACTCAAGTCTGAAAGACGCCATTGTTAGTCTTGGTGGATTTTGCACAGCCGAAGTTGTTTCGCCCGAAGGTTTATTATTCACCAATCACCATTGCGGATATGATGCCATTCACAGCCATAGTACAATTGAACGCAATTACTTAGCCGATGGTTTCTGGGCTATGAGCAAAGCTGAAGAGCTTCCTAACGAAGGACTTTATGTTTCGTTTCTCGTTCGCATGGAAGATAAAACCAAAGAAGTGCTTGGAACTGTAACTGCCGATATGGACGAAGCTGCCCGCGGCGCTGCCATAAGCAAAAAGGCGGAAGAACTGAAAAAAGAAGCTTCTGAAAATGGCAAATACAATGTAGAAGTAAAAAGCTTCTTTGATGGAAACGAATACTATATGTTTGTTTACCAACAGTATAAAGACATCAGGTTGGTTGGAGCACCTCCTGCATCCATCGGAAAATTCGGCGGTGAAACCGATAACTGGATGTGGCCACGTCATACCGGTGATTTCAGTATTTTCCGTATATATACTGCTCCCGATGGTTCCCCGGCCGAATATTCGAAAGATAACGTACCTATGGTTGCCAAGAAATTTCTGCCTGTTTCAATAAAAGGTTATAAGAAAGATGACTTTGCAATGATCTGGGGTTATCCTGGCCGTACCGACCGCTATGCAAACTCATGGTCGGTTGAAGCCACTCTCAACGATATTGATCCAGTTGTTGTTAAAGGACTTGGAGTTGTTCTGGAAAAACAAAAAGAAGTAATGGACAAAAATGATACTGTTAATCTTTTGTACACAGATACGTATGTTGGCCTGGCCAATTTCTGGAAGAACAAACTTGGTGAAGAACGCGACCTGAAACGCCTTGATGTAATAGTTAAAAAACAGGAACTGGAAGCTAAACTTCAGCAATGGATCAATGCCGACGAACAGCGTAAAGCTAAATACGGCAACGTTCTTAGTACATATGCAGAAATTTATAAGCAATATAAGGACCTGAATTTAAATCAGCAAATATGGTATGCCCGGATTATGTTTTTTGGCTCGAAAGCGTTTCCCTTCCCCGGACAGGCAACGGCAATTGAAACTGTTTTGAAAACCGGTGCCAAAGGTGCAGACCTGAAGAAACAAATGGAAAAATACAAAGAAATTTCCAAAGCACATTTCAAGGAATATAACAATGAAATTGAGCAGAACGTACTGGCTGCATTACTTACACTGTTCCGTGCCAATATTCCGGTTTCACAACAACCCGCTGTTTACCAGGAAATTGACAAAAAATATAAAGGCGATATCAATAAGTATGTTTCCGAAATGTTTAAAAAGTCAATCTTTTATACTGAGGCTAATTTCGATGCTTTCATCGAAAAACCAAACCTGAAGAAAATGCAGAAAGATCCTGCCTACATTGCTTATAACTCGTTTTTGGACAATTTCAAGAAACTCCAGGGACCCAGCCAACAACTCGAAGCCAAAAACAAAACAGCCAACCGGTTGTTTGTGGAAGCACTCCGCGAAATGGAACCTAACAAAAGCTTCTATCCTGATGCTAACAGTACTATGCGTATGACCTACGGCAAAATACTCGATTATTATCCTGCTGATGCTGTTCATTACAATTATTTCACAACGCTTGATGGTGTTATGATGAAAGAAGATCCGACCAACAAGGAATTTGTTGTTCCGGCCAAACTGAAGGAATTATACAATAAAAAAGACTATGGCCGCTACGGCGAAAACGGCAAACTCTACACCGATTTTCTGACTGATAACGATATCACCGGTGGTAACTCGGGCAGTCCCGTAATCAATGGCGATGGCGAACTTATCGGGCTTGCTTTCGACGGCAACTGGGAAGCCATGAGCGGCAACATTCTTTTCGAGCCTGCACTTCAACGAACTATCTGTGTGGATGTACGCTATGTACTTTTCGTAATTGACAAATATGCAGGTGCAACCAACCTGATCAACGAATTGAAAATAGTTCAATGATTAAATTAGTTAGTGTTTATCTTAAAAGGACTCTGCATAAGAGTCCTTTTTTTATTTTCCTGTTTCAGTCAGTTTTTCAATATCATTAATTTTTATACTGACTGAATAATTCATAGGCTATCTTTGCAGAACAAAAAAATCTGAAAGACTTTCTCAATGACTGAACAAAAAAACAATCCCTTACATGGTATAAGCCTCGAAACCATTCTGAACCGGTTGGTTGACCATTTTGGGTGGCACATTTTGGGGAAACTTATCCAGATAAATTGCTTTATTGAAAATCCGAGCATTCAGTCGAGCCTGAAATTTTTGCGTAAAACGCCATGGGCGCGTAAGAAGGTGGAAGATCTGTATCTTGAGATTCATAATGCTGGCAACAAGGTTCCCGGGAAATCAGGGGATTAAGTGTTTAGTAAATAATTTCAACGTTTTATATTCCCGGATTTCAAATCCGGGGCTCCATCCAGCGGAATTACTAATTCCGCTGAGCATTACAAATTCTGCGCTGAACCCCGATGAGCATAAAAAAATCCCTCACCAAAATACTGATAAGGGATTTTTTTGTGCAGAATTCCTGTCTCGAATTACATATTGGCAAGCATTTTAGCATTCTCAACAATAACTTCATAGAAATATCCGGCTCCAAAATCTTTTTTCAAAGAAACAACACCTTCAAAAGTCACAACATCGCCCACTTTGGTAACATCATTAGTCGTGATGGTGAGGTCGAAAGAATTGCCATTCCGGGTTCCATCCTGGATATGTACCCAGTTTGTATTCATAATACTTGGACTGTATTTCACAACCTCGCCCCTGATTTTAATTGTTTTCCCGGCATAGGTATCTTTGTTGGCATAAAGTTCTGCAATGGTAATTCCACCTTTTACAGGTTCAACTTTAATTCCCTCTTTTGCTACCGGTGCCTGTTTGCCTTTTAATGAATCGGCCGCAACAATTTTCGCAACAATGGGCTGATCGCTGAATTTGTCAACAAAAAGGATCGAAGGAAACGTTCTTTTTAACTCTTTGCTTACAAAGTTCTTCATTTCCATGCCTGGTTCGAAATAATACGATTTGCCCTTTTCAACCTCCTGCCTGGTAATAGCTATCCAGTTTTCGTTGCCATCCTCCGAAACACGAACATAGGTGTAATTACTGGTTTGGATCACTTCTTCGGCAGTTACTTTTTTTACATTGGGAGCGAGGTTTTCGTCAGCTGCGCTTTTAGTTTTGCAGGATGCAGCAATTAAAACAATACCAGCCAGCAGAATAAATAAGTTTAATTTCATTTTCATAATCCAGATTAACTTTAACGTTTATAAATTAGATTTTCCTTTTTCAAGGTGTAAAAGTATTCATATTTGCGCATATTAGTATGATTCTACTTAAAACAAATTATCAAATCTAAAAAGGCTAGTATCTCTTCACCACTCTAATATTCTATTTTAGCTAAAGATTTCTCTGATTAACACAGATTTAAAACTGCCTTTGGCTGTTTTCCTGATGAAAATTAACCACGCTAATTGACTAAATAAGTGATATCCGTGAAAAGGTTTTTTCTCGCCATAAGCCTGTGGTTGTTATTATTCATTAATATCTTGGCGAGGTTGAGCAGCTACAAAAAATCTTGTTCTTCCATCACATATAAGAACATTTTCCATCGCAGAGTCTATTGCCTTTAGATTTATTATAAAACAGGAAAAATCCCCACAATTATATAATCACATCAGGCTTAAACGGCAAACAACTGGGAGCTTATCACTTTAATTGAACCCGTTCTTTCATCTCACCCCATGTATAATCTGAACTCCTGTTAAAAAGCAAAACATTAATCCTCACAATCTTCTGTAAATTCATATATTTAAACCCTCAATCTAAAAAGCAAGCGCTATGCGAAAACTTTTATTCTGCTTAATTATCAGTTATACTCTCACCACAGTAGTTGTTCAGGCGCAAGTGTTTCAAAAAAAATATCAATCGGTAGAAAAAATTTTAACCGAAATAAAAAATGATAGTGATTTCAAAAATGCCGGTTTTGGCTTCCTGGCCATTGAGGCCCAAACAGGTCAAATCATTTCATCCTATAATCCGGACATGGCGTTAAAACCCGCATCCACTCAGAAATTAATAACTACTGCAACCATGCTTGAATTATATGGTACTGATTATAAATTTGAGACCAGGCTTGAGTACACAGGCTATATCGACACTCGCACCCATATTCTTCACGGCAATATCATTATAAAAGGAGGTGGAGATCCTACACTGGGTTCGAAATATTTCGACCAAACCAAGGACAAACAATTTCTTAAGCAATGGACTGAGGCGATTCAAAATCTAAAAATCGATTCCATAGCCGGGGCTATAATTGCTGATGCCAGTATTTACAGCAGGGATATTATACCTATCTCCTGGTCGTGGACAAATATTGGGAATTATTTTGGTGCAGGGGCATGCGGACTTTCCATTTATGATAATTATTACACCATTATTTTTAATACAGGAAATACTATGGGTGCCATCGTTAAAATCATAAAAACTATACCAGAGGTTCCTTATTTATCTTTTGATAACAATGTGGTTGCGGATTCAGTTTCCGAAGATAAATCAAATATATTTGGAGCGCCTTATTGTAACATGCGTTATCTGAGGGGAGAACTTCCGATTGGAAAAACCAGTTTTGGAGTAAAAGGATCGCTGCCTGATCCCTCCTATTTTGCTGCCTATGAATTAGATAGAACTTTGCACGACAAGGGCATAAAAACAAAAGACAAACCCTCAACTATTCGCTTGTTTGAAATTAGCGGTAAACATGTGAGTGAAAACAGGACAGAGATTACCACCATTTACTCTCCGCCAGTTTCAAAAATTATCGAACAGACCAACATCTACAGCGTCAACTTATTTGCAGAACATTTTTTAGCTCATTGTGGGTTGAAACTTAGAGGCAATCCTGAAACTGAATCCGCTGCCAAAGCAATAATAGATTTTTGGGAAGATAAAGGCATGGATACTCAAGGAATGTCTCAAACTGATGGAAGCGGTTTATCGCAATATGATGCAGTTACGCCGCGTCAAATGGTATTTTTATTAAGTTTTATGAAAAACCAAAGTGCTCATTTTGATGCATTTTACAATTCACTTCCGGTTGCTGGTATAGAAGGGAGTTTGAATGAAATGTTTAAAGGAAGTCGTGCCGAAGGAAATCTCAGAGTAAAAAGTGGAACGATAGAACGCGTGAAGGCCTATTCAGGATATACGAAATCGCTTGCCGGACATGAAATTGTTTTTTCCATGATAGTAAACAACTTTAGCTGTACGTCAAAAGAAGCAAATGCCAAACTTGAGAGATTAATGATAGCGCTGAGTGAGCTAAAAAAATA
>Ga0208789_1001335_pt1 | contig 14332 bp, 3 predicted proteins | sample Methanotroph_Enr_FD_187368 | JGI IMG/M metagenome (GOLD analysis project Ga0208789, IMG submission 187368) | Enriched soil microbial communities from Old Woman Creek wetland in Ohio, USA - Methanotroph_Enrichment_5 (SPAdes) (version 2) | ecosystem: Environmental > Terrestrial > Soil > Wetlands...
GACGTTGCTCCCGCCCTCATGGCAACCGGCCGCGGTGCACTTCGGAGCGGTGCCAAGGATGTGTGCGCCGGTCACGTTCGCGTGCATGGGCTTGGTGGACTCGGCGGTATGGCAGGCGCCCTGCTCGCAACTCTTGTCCCAGGTCCCGCCGACGAGCGTGCTGACCTTGTCGGTGTGGCAGGTGGGACAACTCTGCGCCCCGCCATGTACGTTGCGCAGGTCGCTTGCGTGGCACTCGGAGCACGCGTGGACGCCGCAGTCAGCGCCGTCGACGGTGATGGTCTCCGATGCGGGCGAGGACGCGTGGAGCGCGGCCAGGTTGTGCGGCGCGTGGCAGACGATGCAGTCAGTCGTGACGGCGCGCGCATCGGGGCCGTGGCACGCGAGGCACGACTTCGTTGTCTTGGCGTGGATGTCCATGACGTTGGTGCCGTGGCACATGCTGCCAGTGCACTTGTTCAGCGACGAGGTCGTGTGCGAGGTCTCGGCACTGGCATGGGTCGGCGCGAGCGCACCCGTGTGGCAGGTCGCGCAGATGATCGACGGCGTGGCCTCGCTGCCGTGGCACGACATGCATCCCGTGTCCGCCTTGCGGTGGGTGTCATCGACGCGGGTCCCATGGCACGGGGTCTCGCCCGTGTAGCCAGCGCAGGTGGTCTGCGTAGCGGTGTGGCTGACATCGCCCTTGGCGTGCACGACCGCCTGCGAGGGAGCGTGGCACGAGGTGCACACGGCGGTCAGCGGGTGGTCGGGGTTGTCGTGGCAGGCGGCGCATCCGGGGCCGGTGCCATTGGCGTCGTGGATCGTCGTCACGTAGCCGCCGTGGCAGTTGGAGCGGACGCAGTAGCCGGCGGTCGTGGTGTGCGGGATGTCACCCTTCTCGTGCAGCGTGGTCGTGTCGGCCACGTGGCACCCGCTCGTCGTGCAGACGAGAGTCGGCGTGACGCTCGCGCCGTGGCATGCCATGCAGCCCGGACCGCTCGCGTGGATCGTCATGACGTCGGCGACGTGGCAGCCGGCGCGGACGCAGGTCGCCAGGTCGGCCTGGTGCAGCGAGGCGGCCTTGGTGTGGCGCAGCGGGATCGTGCTCGCCGCATGGCACGTGGCGCAGACCTTGATCGCCGTCGCGCCGGGGGAGTGGCAGGCCGAGCAGGAAACCGGGTCATCCTGATGGATGACGGCAGCGTTGGCGCTGGGGTGGCACGTCGAGGTCGAGCAACCGCCGCCCATCTCGATCACGTGAGGCGCGTTGCCGTCACCGTGAAAGACGTTGGGGTCGGTGGAGTGGCAGTCCGCGCACTGCACCGACGGCGTCTTGATCCCGTCGTGGCAGGCGGGGCATCCGGGGCCCGTGCCCGCGGCGTCGTGGATGGTCATGACGTTCGACTGGTGACACGGCGCTGCGACGCACGCAAAGCCGTCCGGGACCGCGTGGTCCGCCCCAACGCTCGGATGGATCGTGAGCACGTCACCGGCGTGGCACTTCGAGCACGTGATCGCCGAGTCGAGCAGCGGCGCGTGAGCGCTGTCATGGCACTTCCAGCAGCCTGCGCCGGACCCATCCGGATCGTGGTACGCGAGCACGTTCGCGGTGTGGCAGATGCCGCCAGCGACGCAGGTGCCCGACTCCGCGAGGTGCGCCTGGCTATGCGAGGCGTGGAACGTCTGAACACTGCCCGCGTGGCACGTGTAGCAGTCGGTGGTCGCCGGAGGCGTCGGGCCGCTGTGGCACGCAGCGCACCCGAGCGAGGTACCCGAGTGGATCGTTCCGACGTCCTGGGCGTGACACGTCGTCCGGCAGAAGGTCGACGGCGGAACGTGGAGCGCGTTGGCTTTCGTGTGCACGGCGCTGACGTCACCGGCGTGACACGCGGTGCAGTTCGTCGTGGACGGGGGAGTGTCGCCGTGGTGGCAGGCGCCGCAGACTTCGGTGCCGTCATCCCTGACATGGATCTTGGAGACGTCGGTTCCGTGACAGGTCGCGGACACACACGTCACCAGGCTCGCGACGTGTCGCGGCGCGGCCTTGGCATGGAGGAGGCCGATGTCGCCCGGATGGCACTGCGCGCAGTCCTTGATCGGCGGGGTGCCCGTGTCGTGGCACGCGTAGCAGTTGGCGACACCGTTCTTGACGTGGATCCTGCTCACGTTGGTGACGTGACACTCGCTGCCGATGCAGGTCACGGCCGGCGCGATGTGCTTGGGGTCAGCGGGCGCGTGCGCCGTGAGGACCTCGCTCGCGTGGCACGCCGTGCAGTCCGTCGTCGGGGTCGAACCGTCGCCCTTGTGGCACGCAACGCAGTTGTACGTATCGCCGGTCTTGTGGATCGCCGTGACATCGGCGCCGTGGCAACCGGAATTCGTGCACACGATATCCGGGCCGGTGTGCTTGGCCGAGGCGTTGGCGTGCTTCGCGAGGAGCTCGCTGCCGTGGCAGGAGATGCAGTCGTTGGACGGTGTCTTGCCTTCGGCGTGGCACGCCTCGCAGTGCTGCACCAGGTTCTTGGTGTGGATCGTCGAGAGGTCGCCGGAGGTGTGACATCCGGCCCCCGCCGTGCAGCTGTTCGAGATGGTGTGCTTCGTGGCCATCTGCGTGTGGTAGGCGCCGGTCGCATGGCACGACGTGCACTGCGTCGAAGGTGCGCGGCTTCCGTCGTGGCACGCGGCGCAGTTGCCCTTGTGGATGGAGGTGACGTTGCTCACGTGGCACGCGGAGCGAACACAGGTGTTCGAAGCGGCATGGGCAACGCTGGTGCCGGGGTGAGTGAAGGTCGTGAGGTCGTGGCAACTCACGCATGCGGTCGAGCCGCCGGAGATCGCGGTCTTCACGGCGGTGTCGGCGCTCGCGTGGCACGTTGCGCACGAGAGACGTGCGCCGTCCTTCGTGTAGCGGTAGTGCTCCTTGGTGAGAGAGACGAGGTGGCAACCCTGTGCGATGCAGAACGCGGCCGGGGCCTGGTGCAGGCTCGGAACGTCGAGCGAATGGCTCACGGGGATGCCCGAGAACGAGCCGTCGTGGCAGTCGGAGCAGGCGCCGAGGACGTGCGGGAAGGTGCTGGCCGATCGGTGGCAGGGAGACATCCGCGAGCACGAGAGCGTGTGAGCCGACGTCGAGGACGATGAATACGCGACGCCCGCGACGGGGCGGCCGGTCCCGTGGCAGGCGCGGCAGTTGGTCATCGGGTGCGCCGACGGGTAGCCGACGTGGCAGTCGGCGCAGGTCGTACCCTCGTAGGGCATCTCGTCGTAGACGACGGCCTGGGGCAGGACCGCGAAGCTCCACGTGTACGTCGAGACGTTGGCGTGGAGGTCCGTGACACTGGCCGTGATCGTGTGCGTGCCGGCCGCGAGCTGGGCGGACGGCTTGTAGGAGAGCGTGAACGAGGTGTAGACGCCGCTGGTGGCGTACCTGATGCCGGTCGGGACGGCGATGCCATCGACCTTGAGCGAGAAGTTGAGGCCGCCGGAGACGCCGTACTTGTCGTAGGCCGCGACCGAGATCGTCGGGGTGGCGACCAGGGCGTTCGAGAGGTTCGCGGGAGAGGGCGCGGAGAACTCAGCGGTGTAGGGGGCTTCGGGGGCATTGACCTTGAAGTACCACGTGGTCCTCGACCAGTAGCCCCTGCGGTCCTTCACCTTCACGTATGCCTTGTGGGTACCGCCGCCGAGATTGGATGCGGGCCTGTAGGAGATCTTGATGCGGCGATAGTCGGGGTGGGAGGGGTCGAAGCCGCCCGCGACGATGTAGCTCGTCGTGACCTTGACCGCCTTGCCGTCGATCGACATGTAGATGTTCGACGAGCCACGGATGCCGTGACGGTCGTAGACCTTGACCGACACGGTCGGCCGGGTATTCGTGGTGGTCGCCCCGGACCCGGGCGTACGAGAAGAGAACGAAGCGGTGTCAGCGAGCGCCACGGACGGCACGAGCAGCGTGAGCACCGCCGCCCCGATCGCTATCCACGTCCGCAGACGGTGTTGCACGGGATTCCCGATCCTGCTCATGAAGCCCCCAGCCCGATCTCCTTGAATGTGTGCAGATTCTTTTCGAGCGCCGCGTGCCCCACGTCTGACGTGCGCAGCTTCGCCATTCTAACTGTGACCGCGCGCGCGTGCCTATACATACGCGGGCGCGAGGCGACCGACGGAGACCCCGGCCGAACGGGCTTGCCGGAGTCCGGTCGCGGCACCGCGTCGGCGCGGGGTCGGGGGAGCCCCCGCGAGCGTGCGACCACCCGTCGCGCCGTTCGCAGAATCCATGTTCTAGGAGGTTCGCGAACGTTCGGCTTCCCTGTATAGTCAGCCAGAATGACCGCGGACCGTGTTCGCGGTCTGTATGTTCGTTGCAGGGCTGGAGCCGGAGCTGGGGGCAGCAATGGGTATGGGTCGACGTTCGTACTGGGCTCGAGCGCGCTTCGCGGCGGTGGCAGTGGGCACTATCCTCGCGCTGCTCATCCCGGGGATCGCTTTGGCCGCGAACACCGCGTCGTTCTCTTCTCGTACGCCGGGGTCCGGGAAGACCACCTCGTATGTGAGGCCGACGATCTCGGTGAAGGTCTACGACCCCTACGGGGTCAAGCGCTCTGGGATCACCATGACGGTCGACGGGGTGGCGGTCACTCCGACGGTCGTCTACTACACGAGCGGGACATTCGACCCTGCGCACCCGGACTATCGCCGACCGAAGATCTCGTACAAGCCGGCCACTGCGCTCGCGGCTGGCGTTCACAAGGTCTACGTGAAGGTGAAGGACCGCAAGGCTCACACCTCGACCACGACCTGGTACTTCCGGGTCGCCGGTCCCGAGCCCGACTACTCCGCGTCCTTCTCCTCGGCGAAGCCTGTCGATTCGAGCACCGTCTACGTCACCCAGCCGTCGGTTTCCGTGCACGTGTACGACAAGTACGGTGTCTCCGGCTCGAGCAACTATTCGATCTCCGTCGATGGCGTGAAGCTCACCACCAAGGTGAAGTACACGACGTCGGGCTCCTACAAGAGCCTTGATCTCTCCGCCAAGCCTGCGAGCCCCCTCGCACTCGGCGTGCATTCCGTCACCGCCACCGTGAAGGACCTCCACAACCACAGCACGACGAAGACCTGGAGCTTCACGGTCGCACCCGAGCCACCCTACTCGGCGACCTTCTCGGCGCTCGCTCCGGCGAACGCGGGGAGCACGCTCGCGACCCGTCCGGTCATCTCGGTCCGCGTCGCTGACAAGTACGGCATCTCCGGTGCCGGCAAGTACGGTTTGACCGTTGACGGCGCCGCAGTCACGCCCACGATCAAGTACACGACCGCGGGCAGCTATCTCGACCTCACGTTGACGTACAAGCCCGCTGTCGCCCTCTCGGCCGGCTCGCACGACATCACGGCGACGGTCGTCGACCTGCACGGCATCACGTCATCGGCCGCTTGGAGTTTCGTCGTCTCGGCACCGCCCGAGCCGCTGCTCGAGATGCCCGTGACGATCGAGTCGTCGTCGTGCTCGGCATGTCACACCGGGTACCCGACGCAGCACCCGATGACCAGCTGTCAGCTGTGCCACGGAACGGGCCGGCCGGTCTCGGGTCCCGTGTACACCTCGTCGAGCACGTCTGCGCACACACTCAGCTGCTCTGTGATGGCGCCGTGCCACCGCGGACCGGGCCTCACCTTCTCGCACGTGCTCTGGAGCGACTGTTCCTCGTGCCACGACGGCCAGTACTCGGGCATCCCGGTGGAGCACGGCGCTCCGGACGCCAGCGTGCATCTGTCGAGCAATACGTACTGCACGCGCGCCGGGTGCCACCAGGCGTCGCTCACGATCGAGCACTACCGCCACAGCGTGGGTGGCGTGAAGCTGTCGTGCGCTACCTGCCACAACAGTGACGATGCGGTCGTTGATGCCACGATCGCCTCCGGTTCCACGGACTGCATCGGCTGCCACGCTGCGGTGGGCACGACCCACAAGGACCTTGCGACGGCGCACGCTCCGGCCGCATTGAGCTGCACCGTTTCGGGCTGCCACGACGCGAGCCTTCCCGCGACGCACAAGGGCGCCTGCGCCCCGTGCCATGCGGGCAGCACGGCGCCGAGCGCCGTGTGCACGAACTGTCACTCACTCGACATCCACGCTTCACTCGTCAGCCAGCACACCGCGCCTGCTCAGATGTGCACTGCGGCGACGTGTCACGGAACCAATGGCATGCAGATCCACATGCCGCGCGGAGCCCTGGCCTGCCAGTCGTGCCACGCGGTCGACCGCACGAGGTCGCTCATCTGCACCACGTGCCACACCGTCGGATACGACATGCTCCACTACGCCGGCAACGGACCGCATCCGGTCGCGAACGAGTGCACTGTCGCCGGGTGCCACGCGACGGGTGACAGCCTCACCATCGGCGACGTCGGCGTCATCCACACCACCGGTCGCACGAAGCCCGGCTGTACCGCGTGCCACAAGCGTGACGCGGCATCGGTCGAGTGCCTCGACTGCCACAAACGTCATTCGGACCTGCCGCAGCACAAGGTGGCCGACGCCTGCGCCACTTGCCACGGTGCCGACCTGAGCGTGATCCACACGACCGGTCCGAAGCATCCCGGTTGCCTTGTGTGCCACGGTCCTTCCGGAACGCTCACGGCCGTGTGCTCGACGACGGGCTGCCATGGCGGCGCCGTTCTGGCCTCCCACGGTAGCCACGACTCGACCGTGACCGCGGGCAACATCACGATCAACTCGGCCGACTACGGGATGCACACCTGCTCGGATTGCCACACGAACCTCGAACTCCAGGCGATCCACGGCGGCTCGTCGAGCTGCGCGAAGTGCCATCCGTCCCCGGCGTCGACCGCGCGCGACAAGGACTTCACCTGTTCGCAGGGCGGGTGCCACACCGCCGACTCCGGCAACATGAAGAAGATGCACGGCGCGATCGACACCAAGCACATCGCCGTGCTGCCGTCCGGCTGGAGCTGCACGACAGGGACGTGCCACGGCGGCACGAACGACGTCGCCAAGATCCACGAGCCCAAGCTCGGGTGCGCGACCTGCCACGGCGGCGGCAAGACCCCCACGCTCGCATGCCAGACCGCGGGTTGCCACGCCGAGGGGGCACCATCGTCGCACGACGGTCACCCGGTCCCAGAGACCACGGGCACGGTCAGCATTCTCGGGTCCGACTACGCCAACGTGAACTGCGTCACCTGCCATGCCACGCGCGAGCTCCAAGCGATCCACGGCGGGGGAACGAGCTGCGTGAAGTGCCACCCGGCGCCGCGCAACACCTTCACCGACTGGGCGGGCGGATGCGTGCAGGGCGGTTGCCACACCGCTGGCTCGACCAAACCGATACACCCCACCATCGACGCCGACCATGCGCCCGCATCCGGATTCGCAGTCACGTGCGGGGGCGCTGATTGCCACGGCACGATCACCTCGATCGCCGCGCTGCATGCGTCGGGGCCGGGCTGCGCCGCATGCCACGACAACCCGAAGCACGGTCCCTCGAGCGTCTGCTCGGACTGCCACGGAGCCCACGATTTCGCGGCGTCGCACGCGGCGTCGCCGGCATCGGAGACCATCGACATCGACGGCGCCGACTACGGGAAGCACGAGTGCTCCGAGTGCCACACGCCGCTCGATCTGCGCGACCTGCACGGGAACGCGTGCTCGACCTGCCATGCGCCGGTTCGCACGAAGCTCGACGGCGACTGGGCAGGGGGCTGCGTCCAGGGCGGTTGCCACAGCGGTGATTCCACCAAGCCGATGCACCTGAACCGGACGACGGCACACCTCGCGGGCGCTGCCGCGCCGTGCACGGTCTCTGGCTGCCACGCGGGTGGGATCAACGTCGCTGCCATTCACGAGCCCAAGCTCGGGTGCGCGACCTGCCACGGCGGGAGCAAGGTGCCGACGCTGGACTGCGCGACGAGTGGATGCCACCCGACCGGGCGGCCTGCGTCGCACGAGAGCCACGACTCGACTGTGACCGCGGGCAACATCACGATCAACGCGTTCGACTACGGGACGCACACCTGCTCGGATTGCCACACGAGCCTCGAACTCCAGGCGATCCACGGCGGCTCGTCGAGCTGCGCGAAGTGCCACCCGTCCCCGGCTTCGACCGCGCGCGACAAGGACTTCAGCTGCTCCCAGGGCGGGTGCCACACCGCTGACTCCGGCAACATGAAGAAGATGCACGGCAACGCAGACGGTGCGCACACGCTGTCCTCTGCTCCGTCCTGCACGTCTGACAGCGCATGCCACGCCGGTGGCACTGACATCGCCAAGATCCACGGCGTGCCCCGCGGTCCGGGTTGTGTCGCGTGCCATGGCGGCGGGAAGGTGCCGACCACCGACTGCGCGACCGTGGGCTGCCACCCCGCGGCGATCACGGCGAAGCACGACAGCCATCCGGCGACGGTCTCCACCATCACGATCAGCATCAACACGGTGGACTATGGAACGTTCGCCTGCACGACCTGCCACACGAGCATGGACCTGCCGAAGATCTCGAAGCACACGACGTGCTCCGTGTGCCACCCGAACCCGCGCAGCTCCGTCGTCGGCGCGTGGGACGGGAACTGCCAGACCGCCGGATGCCATACGGCGGACTCCGGCAACATGAAGCTGCAGCACGGCGCGATCGACAGCGCCCACACGCTGTCCTCTGCTCCGTCCTGCACGTCCGACAGCGCATGCCATGCGGGCGGCACCGACATCGCAGCTATCCACAAGCCGAAGTTCGCTTGCGCGACCTGCCACGGTGGCGGCAAGACGCCGACGGCTGTCTGCGCTACCGCTGGGTGCCACGACGACATCGTCGGTGACAGGCCGGCGAACCACGTGTCCGTGCACAACGTTGACCGCACGAAGGACTCGTGCGCAGGAGCGAGCTGCCACGCAGCGTCGCTCGACAACCTGACGGCGATCCATACCACCGGATGCTCAACGTGCCACGCGACCGATGCCTCGACGATGGTGAAGAGCGCCATCGCAAGTCACGACACGCGCTGCGCGACATGCCATAGCGACGCGCACGAGGTCTCGCACCAGTGGTGCACCGACTGCCACAACGACCTCGGCAACTTCACGTACGGCGAGCATGGCGCAAACCCGCAGCCGGATCAGGCGTGCGCGAACTGCCACGGCAGCACGTTCCAGCCGCTTGACGGCGGCGTGTGGGTGTCCACATCGGCTCATACCGGCACCTGCGACAACCCGGATTGCCACCACGGAGAGAGCTTCGGCGCTCCGTCCGGCGACCTGCACACCGTCACGCGCAACGACACGTGCGCGGCACCTGCCTGCCACGGTTCCAGCGCGACGAACCTGACCACGATCCACGCCAAGGACGGCTGCGCCGCCTGCCACGGTGCCACGGCGCCGCAGGCCGCCAAGGACGCCATCGCCGCTGGCAACAAGAGCTGCGCCGACTGTCACGGCTTCACCGACCACGTGAGCCAGCACGTTGTGATCCGCAACGACTCCTGCGTCGGTTCGTCGTGCCACCCGAGCACCCTCACGAACCTGATGACGATCCACGTTGGCGGTTGCGTCACGTGCCACGCCGACACGGTCCGGCAAACGGTCAAGGATGCGATCGCCTCGCGCGACAAGACCTGCGCCACCTGCCACTCCAACGCGCATGCCGCGTCGCACCAGTGGTGCACCAACTGCCACAGCGATCTCGGAGACTTCACGTACGGCGAGCATGGCGCAAACCCGCAGCCGGATCAGGCGTGCTCGAACTGCCACGGCACCACGTTCCAGTCGCTCGACGGCGGCTCGTGGGTCTCCACGTCCGCGCACCTCGCGGGCTGCGACAACCCTGACTGCCACCACGGAGAGAGCTTCCCTGCCGCCTCCGGCGACCTCCACTCTGTTGTCCGCACCGACAGCTGCGCCGGAGCCGGTTGTCATCCGGCCTCGCTCACCAACCTGACTACGATCCACGTTGGCGGTTGCGTCACGTGCCACGCCGACACGGTCCGGCAGACGGTCAAGAACGCCATCGCGGCGCACGACAAGACGTGCGCGACGTGCCATGCGGGCGCACTTCCTCTCACCCACACGAGCCACGACTCGACCGTGACCGCGGGCAACATCACGATCAACTCGGCCGACTACGGGACGCACACCTGCTCGGATTGCCACAGCCCGCTCGAGCTGCAGACACTGCACGGCGAGGACGGGTCGAACAACAGTTGCGCGAAGTGCCATCCGTCCCCGGCGTCGACCGCGCGCGACAAGGACTTCACCTGCTCCCAGGGCGGGTGCCACACCGCCGACTCCGGCAACATGAAGAAGATGCACGGCGCGATCGACGCCAAGCACATCGCCGTGCTCCCGTCCGGCTGGAGCTGCACGACAGGGACGTGCCACGGCGGCACGAACGACGTCGCCAAGATCCACGAGCCCAAGCTCGGGTGCGCGACCTGCCACGGCGGCGGCAAGACCCCCACGCTCGCGTGCCAGACCGCGGGTTGCCACGCCACCGGAGCACCGTCCACCCACGACAGCCACGACTCGACCGTGACCGCGGGCAACATCACGATCAACACGGTCGACTGCGGGACGCACGCCTGCTCGGAATGCCACGGCGGCCTCGATCTTCAGGTGATCCACGGAGGCTCGTCGAGTTGTACCAAGTGCCATCCGACGCCGGCCGCGGGAGCCACGAACGGCTTCACGTGCAACCAGTCCGGTTGCCACTCCGGCACGCTGCAGGGAGCTGCAGTCGCGCAGCACGCGAACGTCAGCACCGCTCACAACGGCACGATGCCGTCAGGCTGGACCTGCACCGCCAGTGGTTGTCACGCCGGCGGTACGGGCACCGCGGACGTGGCGAAGATCCACGCCGTGACGAACGGCGGCCCGGGTTGTGTGTGCCACCAGAGCGGCCACACGGTGACGCTGAACTGCCAGACGGCCGACTGCCACCAGGGTGGCGCGCCGACCTCGCACGGCAGCCATGAGTCGACCGTCACTGCTGCCAGCATGACCATCAACGGCACGAGCTACGGCTCACACAACTGCTCCGAGTGCCACGCATCGGTGGAGCTCCAGACGGTTCACGGCGGTGCCTCGAGTTGCACGAAGTGCCACCCGTCGCCAGCGAACACGGCCAATGCAGGGACGTACTACGCGTGCACGCAGACCGGCTGTCACCTCGTTGCTTCGGGCAACATGGAAGTCAAGCACGACGAGGCCAATGGTATTCACGTGTCGTTTGCGGTGAATGGTTGCACGGTCGCGGGTTGCCACTCCGGCGGCAGCGACGTGGCGTTGATCCACAACGTCGCGAAGACGCCCGCGAAGTGTGCGACATGTCACCATGCGAGCGTCCTCCCGAGCGCGACCGGGACCTGCACGACGACCGGTTGCCACAGCGCCACCGATTCCGTGAACGCGGCGACGAAGATTCACGCGAATATGGGGGGCGGACACGACACGGGTACGTGGAACGGCTGCAACGGCTGCCACGCGTCTTGCTCGGAGTGCCACGGTGACGACACGCGCGGCACCGACCTGGCGAGCTACCACTCGGGCGTGAAGTACACAGTGAACTACGGATGGCAGAGGCCCGGGTACTCGACCAATAGCTGCCTGACCTGTCACACGCCGGGGACGACCGCCATCGTCGACTGCAACATCTGCCATCAGATATCGGAGATGGACAGCAGCTACAGCGGGATGTAGTGGTCCCGGAGAGCCGCAGCGCGGAGATTCAGAAAGGCCCCGGTCGCTCGACCGGGGCCTTCCGCTATCCTCATCCGCTGTATGCCGCGGGTGACTTTGCAGGTCACGGCCGCCCGCAGCCGAAACACCACCTAGCGAGGCATCTCGCGAATTCGGATCGAGGAGTGGCGCGCATGCGTGTTGTCAGGGTCTTCGCGGGCGATGATGTGCGGTATGGACTCGCCGATGCCTCGAGCATCACGCTCATCTCGGATGAGCCGTTCGCCCAATGGGAGACCGAGGACGTGGTGCCGCTCGCCGGCTCGCGCCTCATGCCGCCTGCGATGCCCACGAAGATCGTCTGTGTGGGTGTGAACTACCGAGCGCACGCGCGCGAGATGGGACACGAGCTTCCCGCCGAGCCCATCATCTTCCTGAAGCCGCCGACGGCGATGAACGCCCCCGGGGGAGAGATCCACCTGCCGGAGGGCGTCGGCCGAGTCGACTACGAGGGCGAGCTCGCCGCGGTCATCGGTCGCAGGGCGCATCGCGTGAGCCCCGCGGATGCACTCTCGCACGTGCTCGGGTTCACCTGTGCGAATGACGTGACGGCGCGGGATCTCCAGAAGCGTGACGGCCAGTGGACGCGAGCCAAGGGCTTCGACGGGTTCTGCCCGCTCGGGCCGTGGGTCGAGACCGACATCGACCCTTCAGACCTGCTCCTCGAGACCTACCTGAACGGCGAGTGCGTCCAGTCGACGCGCACGAGCGACATGATCTTCGACGTTCCGACCCTGGTGAGCTTCATCAGCCACGTGATGACGCTCCTGCCGGGCGACATCATCCTCACCGGCACGCCCTCCGGCATCGGCGAGTTGCACCCCGGTGACGCGGTGGAAGTGCGCATCGAAGGCATCGGGGGACTGCACAGCCGCGTCGTCTAGGTGCCGGCGAGGGCCTTTTGGCCGGCGGAGACCGCCGGGTCTGGGCTCAGTCTCGGACAGGCTCCGGCGCCAGGAGGCCCGGCTTCGCGAACAGCACGATCGCCCAGGTGAGCAGGATCACGGCTCCGCCGGCGATCGCCCATGACGTCCCGATCCATTCCGCGAGCGGCCCGAAAGCAGCCGCCGACAGCGGCATGATCCCGAGGAAGCACGTGATGTAGACCGACATCACCCGTCCCCGCAGCCGGTGGGGGACGTTCGACTGCACCGAGGTGTTGGCGAGCGAGTTCGTGGTGAGCACGCAGGCACCGGCGACGGCCGAGAGTATGACTGACAGCCATAGCCATGGCGTGAAGGCGAAGGCGATGAGCACGATCGCGGTCGCCCCGAGCGACCATCGCATCAGGTACTCGCGGCGTGTGGAATGCCGCAGGCTTGCCACCGTGAGGGCGCCGAAGAGGGCTCCGAGACCGTTGGCGGCGAGCAGGATGTTGAACACATTCGTGTAGTCGCGGAAGCCGAGGACCTTGTCGGCCACCGCGGGCATCAGGAACACGTACGGCATTCCCACGAGGGTCATGATCATGGTGCTCAAGATGACAACGCCGATGAGCCGGTGCGTGACCGCGTAGCGGATGCCCTCTTTGAGCGACGTCCACGCGCTCTCGGCGCGCGCTTCGGTCCGCTTCGGTATGAGATGCGGGGATGTCCGCGCAGCCCAGACTGCGGCGATGACGAACAGGAAGCTGATCGCGTTGATCCAGAACACGTCGGCGATACCCGCCTGCTTGCCCACGAGCGTTATCACGAGCGCGGAGGCGAGCGGACCGATCATACGTCCGGACTGGAACTGGGCCGAGTTCAGGGCGATCGCGTTGAGCAGCGTGTCCTTCGGAACGAGCTCGGGCAGGACGGCCTGCCAGGCGGGGAACGAGAGCGCGGTGAGCACGCCGCCGATGAGGCCGAGGAAGCTGACCCACGCGAGCGAGGCGATGGGCGTCGAAGCGCTCAGGGCGCCGCTCACGTAGAGCCATCCGAACGCGAGCGCCTGGAACATGAGGACGACCTGTGCCCCGATGATGAGCTTGCGCTTGTCCACCCGATCCGCGAGCACGCCGCCCGGCAGCGCGAGGAACAGGTTGGGGATCTGCGACAGGAATGTGACCAGTCCCAGGTCGAAGTCGGATCTGCGGAAGCTGTACACGATGATCTGCGCCACGGCGGTCTGCATCCACGAGCCCGCATTGCTGACGAGCGCGCCGCTCCAGAACAGCAGGTAGCCGCGGTGCTTGAACGACTCGAACGTGCCGCCGCGCTTGACGATGCGCTCCGGGGGACTGCCGGTGTCGGATTCGGCTTCCGCGACGGAGGTCGGCAGCCCGTTGCCCGAGGCTTGTTCGGCGGCGAGGCGAGCGGCCTCGTTGTCGTTCGCTAGGTCGGGCATGCGGCGGACCTTCCGGGGTCGTGTACCGGCACATCGGGCGGGGGCGCCGCTGGCCGGTCGCTTCGCAGTGCCCGATTGTACCCCCGCGCGTCTGCGCGTGTGCCCGCGCGCACGCATCCTTTGACTTCCGTCATGTTGCCTTCCCGCCCCGGCGGGTAGTGTCACGACTCGGGCCCGACGACAGCCACGGGGGATGCCGCATGGATAGAGTCCTGAACAGCGTTGCGCACGAGGTGGAAGACGTGCCCGGTCGCCTCGACACGTACGCGCTTACCTATGCGATCG
>Ga0208789_1001336_pt1 | contig 14328 bp, 12 predicted proteins | sample Methanotroph_Enr_FD_187368 | JGI IMG/M metagenome (GOLD analysis project Ga0208789, IMG submission 187368) | Enriched soil microbial communities from Old Woman Creek wetland in Ohio, USA - Methanotroph_Enrichment_5 (SPAdes) (version 2) | ecosystem: Environmental > Terrestrial > Soil > Wetlands...
GCTGAATGGGCTCATGGAGTTGTAAATTTCGGGAGCCTCCCAGTAGGTGCGTTCTTCACCCTGGAAACCGAAAGGCGTCAACGTGCGGTTATACGCGCCACTACGGGCAATACCGGCTTTGAACAAATTTGTATGCGCCAGCAAATTCACGGTCATAAAAGCGCCATAACTATGCCCGCCAACAGCCACGCGCGTACTGTCGCCAACTCCCAGATTAACAAGTGCCTGTATTGCAGCATGTGCATTCAGGTATAACTGGGGAATAAAATTATCATTGGGCTCCTGACCTCCTGCACCAACGATCGGCATTTCGGCTTTATCCAGAACAGCAAAACCCTGGGTTACCCAGAGTGCAGGGGATCCATAATATGGACGAGTGAACGTATTTCTTGAACCCCTGATCTGCGAAGCATCTGCTGCCGATTTATATTCGATAGGGTAGGCCCAAATCAATATAGGTAAGGATCCGTCGCGGGTGGCATCATATCCTTTGGGTAAGTAGAGATCTCCGGCCAGGTTGATGCCATCATCTCGCTTATAGGTAATTTTACGGCGGCTTACGCCTTCCAGTTCAGTATAAGGATTGACAAATGTGGTTAATGCCCTTTCAACAGCTTTCTTTTTTGCTGTAGTATGAAGGTAATAATTGGTAATTTCTGACTGACTTTCGCGGGCAGTCACAAAAGTAAGTATCGTCGGATCAATCATTTTAACCAGGTATTCATAGTATGGAGATTTGCATCTCCAGAGTAATCGTGTTTTACCTGTCGTAATATCAAAAGCTTGTACCAGTGGCATATCGCCTTCATCAGAAGCGCCATCGGCGCTGAGAACGAGCTCTTTATTATTGAGTACAACCAATGCCTGGCGGCCAAACTCATTTTTTTGCGTTAGCGGATATCCAATATCCGAATAGGCGTCATCCGAACTCCGTGCAAACAGTGAATCTGCCTTCCCGGTCGAAGGATTGTACCGGTTCATCTGGAATTTGCGGTTTGCGTACGAATCCTCATAAAACACGGCTATATTGTTGTTTCCCCAGATCACTCCCTGGAACCGCATGGTAGTTTTAAATAACTCTTTTGCTCCAGCTTCCTTGTCTGAAGGACTTATCCTGATAGCCATCAACGCGTCACGCCATTCCGATTTGGATTTGCCCAGTCCACCATCTAACGCTTTTACATAAGTTACTGTGGAAGGTTCGTCACTGCGCCACGAAAAGGAACGTGGGAAATCGGGTGAGTCATCAAAACCAATAGGAACCCCTTCGGAAGAAGGATTGACAGCAATTTCCCTTACCAGGTTGCCATTCATATCTGTTACTCTTACCGAATGAGGAAATCCGTACATCGGAACAGTATAGGAAAAAGGCTTGTCGATAGTTTGAATCAGCAGGAAATTATTATCAGGCGAAACAGCAAAACTCCTGTAAATGGCTGGACCACCTATTTTGCGCTCTTTAGTAAAGTCGGTAAATATCAACTGCGATTTGGCGTAAAACCCGAATAAAGCTTCATCATACCCTGATTTAATAAGATCCTGGTAAGTGCGGGCTGCAGATTTTTTGCCCAGACTTTCCTGTATTACCGGGCCTGTGGGAGCAAGTGGCTTTTCCGGTTTTACAGCATCGGTAACCGTAGCTTTATAAATCAGGCTGTTGTCATCAATCCATGCAAATGTGCCACCGGTCACAATATTGAGAGGTAGCTGGTTTATTTTTGTTGCTGTAAATGAAGCTATATCAATCACATACAAATCTACTTTGTCGTAAGTAAGATTTGCAAATGCGATTTTATTCTGTGACGGACTCCATTGATAACTGGTTGCCCGTAGGTTAGAAGGCATGCCCTTGATGGCGTATTCCTGCAAGGTATTCAAATCTTTAAGGCTCATCCCCGACAGGGTTATCATCCGGCTTTGGGAAAAATTATTCGGATTGATTCTCAATCCGGCAATACGCAATTCGGGTTCGGCCAATTCGGCAACAGACGGAAAGGTATTCCGTTCCATCAACAGCATCCATTTCCCCGCATCATCCACACTGGCTGATGGTACCGGTTTTGCCATGATCAGGTCATAAATCTCTTTGGGTGGTACCTGGTAGGTGATTTGGTCCTGGGCTTTTACTCGCATAATTGTAATTAAAATAAGAAGTGTTAGTATTGTTTTCATATCTGGTTGATTAATTGTTCTGTATAGTCAGGGTTTAGCTTCCAGTCAAGTCTTGACTAAAAGAAATTCTATTTACTTCTCGATTCTTCTCTAATACTATCAGCTATAAATTTCGTCAATTGCTCATAAAACATTTCAACAGGAAATCCCATTACATTGTAATAGCAACCTTCGATTCCGGTTATACCGATATAGCCGATCCAATCCTGTATGCCATATGATCCGGCTTTGTCAAAAGGTTTGTGGTGATTCACATAATATTCGATTTCATCCAATGCCAGTTCCCGGAATTTCACCAGTGTGTGGGCATGAAAAACAACTTTCCTTGTCGAAGACTTCAGGCATATGCCTGAATATACCGAATGCTGTTTCCCCGAAAGCTGTTTCAGCATTTTGATGGCTTCTTCTTTTCCTGCTGGTTTGCCTATGTATTTCCCGTCGAGCCACACAATAGTATCGGCTGTAACAAGTATTGAATCTTCCGGCAGAAGTGCAGAATTAAAAGCATCGGCTTTCAGTTCACAAAGATATCGGGCAATATCAGCTCCCTGCAAATGCAGTGGATACACTTCTTCCGCATCAATATCCACCAGTGTATAATGAAGGCCTAGGGCTTTCAATAAATCCTGACGGCGCGGCGATTTTGAACCAAGTAATAAATTATAATGCCTGAGTATTTCTTGTTTCATTGACCTGTAGCTGAGTTATTTGTAAATTATTGATGAACTTCTTGAAATGCATTTTTACAATTGGGAAAATGAACTGAATCAGGCATTTACTTATAACTGCCCGGCGATTATTGATCCTATTCCACCCAGCATAATCCATTTTAACATGGTACTTAACTTGTGATAGTCTGCTTTTATTTTTGCTGATTTGAGTGACTTTATAAAATACATCAAAGGAAATTCAACAAAAATTAACAGCCATCCCACGGCTATAAATCCGGAAAATTGCAGCAGGTAGATTTGTGCAATTATGAGCAATATAAAGGTAATCACAGCTAATATCAACAATAATGTTTTTGTAAATGGAATGCCCTTTACAATCGGTATTGATTTACAATGAATCAGCCTGTCTCCTTCCATATCTTCAATATCCTTGACAATTTCACGCAACAAACTGAGCAGGAATGCAAATATACTGATCGCAGTAACAATGCCGGTTATAATTCTGAAAGGTTTGTCCGCAACTTGTGAAGCCTGATTTTCAACCAGCCATGCCATAGCAATGGTACCTGCTGACATGCCAGCGACTGCTATATTTCCCCATATAAAACTCTTCTTTAGTTGAAGCGCATACCACCAGGCAACGGTCAAAGCCAATAAGAATAAAATACCCGGTAACCAGCTTCGCATCAGAACTGAGAGCCAGATACCAAGGACTGAAGCTAATAAGCTTGACAAAAAAGCAGTAGCAAGTGCCGAACGGGCAGTAATTTGTAAACCGATGTATTGTTTATGCGGCTTATTTACACTATCAGTTACTACATCAAAATAGTCGTTACTTATATACCCGGCGACTGCAATAAGAATGGTTACGGCTATCATCAGCATATAATGCATACTTGCCATTTCAGAAATAATTGAATAGGAATTGTAAACCGGAATAAAAACCAGGTAACGTAGAAGCAGAAAAGTGAGAGCAATAATAAGCAGATTAGGGACTCGCAGCATGATAAAAATAGTACGCATTGATCTTAATTTGTGTAAAAAAATATTATGTGTTCGGGTTTTGTATTGTCGGATGATTAAAATTCAATCTGAATAAAACCCTTATATATTCATTATAAACTGTTGTTTAGAGACGCGAGGCATCGCGTCTCTACTTGAACTTTTGAACTTTGAACATTTTTAACTCCTCTACCAATGATACGCATCATCATTCATCCACTTACCCTGAACTTTTAAAACCTGTTCAATGATATCACGTACACAACCGTGGCCTCCTGGCTGGTGCGAAATATAGGTTGCGACCCTTTTAATTTCTTCTACCGCATCTGAAGGACATGTAGGGACTCCGGCCTGGAGCATAATTTCATAATCAGGAATGTCGTCGCCCATAAACAGCACATTTTCTTTTTCCAGTTTATGGGTTTCCAGGTATTGATTATACACATCTATTTTTTTATCAACCCCCAGGAAAACATCCTCTATTTTGAGGTTTTCGAAGCGGCGTTTCATTGATTCGGAATAACCTCCTGAAATTATTGCAATACGGTAGTTTTTCTTGACAGCGAGTTGCATGGCGTATCCGTCCTTCACATTGGCAGTACGAAGTGCATCGCCGTCATTGGTAAGGAGAACATTTCCATCCGTGAGTACACCGTCGTAATCAAAAATAAATGTATTAACCTTTAAAAGTTTTTCTTTGTAATTCGACATATACTGATTGATGACAACTATTTATATTTTTTGCTTATCTGCCTGGCTAAGAGCCGGTAAAGTTCAGCATATTCAGGCAGTGATGCAAGTGCCGCGATATGTTTTTCAATGGTTGCGGTATCTTTGCGGCGGGCGGGGCCGGTCTGCACCGCTAACGGGTCACACAAAACGGCTTTCCGGGCTGTTTCCAATATCAAAGGGTTCAGGACTTCCGCGGGCAGGTTCGAATTTTTAAGAATTTCATTTCCTAAAGTGTACATCAGGTTCGAATAGTTACCCGCAAATACAGCAGCTATATGCAATAGCATCCTTTGATGGCTGTCAACTTTATAAACTTTTGATGAGAGTTTTAAAACTACATGGTTTATTGCCTCACTAACTTCGTCCGATGATGATTCGATAAAGAAAGGAACTTCTGCCAGATTGACCACTGTCCCTTTCGAAAAGGTCTGTAAGGGATAAAAAACTCCGAAGTTTTTAAATTTGTCAGCCAATACATCAATTGGCACCGAACCAGCTGTATGCACTACAATTTCATCAAATTTTCCGATATTAAGGGCTACATCTGCAATCGCTATATCAGCAACAGCTATTATTATCAAATCAGTATTTGCCCGCAATTCATTAATTTCATTGAAGGCTTTCGCACCGCAACAGTCAGCAAGAGCAAGTGCATTTGAGTAATCGCGGCTCCAGATACCGGTTATCCTGTATCCTTCCAACTTAAGCGCATTAGCCAAATGCCAGGCTATATTTCCTGCACCTGCAAAAGCGATATTTTTAATGCTTTTATGCATTATTTATAAATTGGTAACTTCCGCATGCCGGAATGTTATTGCTTAGCTAAAGATTCTTTCTTCTTTCCCATAGTGCGGCGCATGATCGAATAGGTTAATCCACTGAACATGATTACGATTCCAAACCATAAAATCCCGATAAAAGGGAAAATTATAGCTTTCATAACAATGTAATCCTGCTGCTTTTCATAAATTCCTACATGTATGGCTTTGGAATCGGTTGCTACTCCTTCGAAACGTAACTTCAGGTTCAACGGTTCAATTACTCCGTCAGTTTGTTGCAGCTCGCCGTTCACAATTTCATATTTGATTTCTGTATCCAGTTCTCCTTCCTTCATGCTTAGAATTTTAAACTTTGCTGTGATGCTGGCGTTATTAACATCGTTATTTGCCATGGTGGTCTTAACATCATCGAATATCACGAAATTGCGGTCGATCATTAACGTGTCCTTCACGTTCATAGGGCGTTCTTCTATTTTTCTATACCCTTGGGCATCGGCACTTCCATTACTTTGTTGTGCAAAACTCAGGTATGTATATATGTCCTTATCGATAAAGTGTTTTGTATCAGGATTATACACATTCCCCATCCGGGTATTAATGTTTAAGGAAGGATAAACGCTGAAATCAACTTTTCCTGTACCTGCATCCTTCATTTGTACAAAATCAACCTTGTAAAAAGTTTCTCTTCCCTTGGTTTTTGAATCTGTATAGGTAACCATGTACTTACCCATAGGTTGCCCGATGCCTTTCATTAACACGATATTTTCCTGGTTATCAGCAATTTTTCCAAGATCAAACCCGGATGTATTGCGCGATATTATTTTCGGATTGCTGAAAGCAAGCACCACACCTAATAAAAAGAGCATCACGCCCACATGAGTAATGGCAGCGCCTATATTCGAAGTCTTCTTTAAATAATGAATCACAAAATCAATGGAAACCACTGTAGCTAACAAAATACTGAAAAGCAGAACGATCCGGCTAATTCCTGAAACTTGGTCACCCAAAGCGATTAAGGCAGTCAGTAAAACAGATATTCCGGAAGCAATCAGCATTTTTCGGAAAAATGGCTTGGTCTCATTCGACCCGTACATTAAAAACTGGCTGATGGCAATTCCTAAAGCAATGACAATTGCAAAAGGCATTTGCCATGTGTTATAAAAATTTACATTATCGATAGGAGGCGCAATGGTAGTGCCAAAAAGCTTATTGAAAACCGGTATGGAAGTAGTAGCTGTAATCTGGAAAGCGGAAAGAAGTACGACGATTGAACCGATTAACATCCAGAATTCCCGGGTCATAATTTCGTCATTATCTTTTTTAGGGAATTCCTTTTTACGTAAAAGCAACAATGCCACGGGAAGTAGCAGGAAAAAGGCTGTGAATACGACCATTTGTACCGAAAGTTCATTAACTCCGAAAGAATGTACGGAAGTTTCACCCAATACTCCACTACGTGTAAGGTATGTAGCGTACATCACGAAAAACCAACCCAGAATAGTGAAAAAGTAGGTTGTGGCATAGGTGTTAAATCGTTTCTTCGCGATAATCATAGTATGAAGGGTCGCAACCAGAAGAAGCCAGGGTACCAGCGAAGCATTTTCAACCGGATCCCAAGCCCAGAAACCACCAAAAGTCAACGATTCATAAGCCCAGCGGCCGCCAAGTATGATGCCGTTTCCCAAGGTAAGAACAGCGGCAAGTGTCCAGGGAATTGCAGGTTTTAACCAGGAGTAATATTCTTTCCGCCACAACGAAGCAATGGCATAACTAAATGGAACAAGAACGACCGCGTAACCAAGGAAAAGTGAAGGTGGGTGAATGATCATCCAGATGTTTTCGAGCAGAGGGTTCAACCCGTTGCCATCGGTCAGAAAAGCAAGATAATCAGCATGTTTGAAGAGTTCCTCGTTTAGGTTTGAAGGCATATCTCTCAGCAATCCGAACGGACTTCCCCCAATACTGAAACTTCCCAAGTCCAGGCCCAATACCATTGAAATCAGGAAGAACTGCCCGGTAGCAAATACGGGCATCACCCAGGCTTTCCATTCTTTGGCTGTCCGCATCAAAATTAAACCAATAATCCCTTGCCAAAAGGCCCATACAAGATATGAGCCTTCCTGTCCTGCCCAGAAACAGGAAATAAGGAATTTTTTAGCCATATCAACCGATGAATACTGCCATACATAGGTATATTCAAAATAATGGTTGACGATCAGGTAGTAAAGCGAGGCAATGGCGCCTAGCAAGGCTATAAAATGAAACCAATAGAAGTACCCTGCCAGTTTGGTATAGAGCGCTTTTTTATCTTTTTCCTTCAGGGAATAGATGTATAAAAATGCCGAAATTATGAGTGATAAAAAGCTGATCCAAATAAAGATACGGCCTAAATATCCGGCTATTAAGTGTTCTCCGATGTATTGAATGTTCATATAGGTGTCACTGTTTGTTTATGGCGTAAAAGTATGCTATATAACTAAAATAAAAGACGCTTGTTTTTATTTAGAGATAAAAATATTTTAAATATCTGATAAACAATTCGTTGTAATATACTTAATCCCTGATCCCAGAAGCTTAAATTTGATAATTCATGCGACTTGATCAATAATTTATTAATATTGCAATCAGTACTCTGGAACAGAAACCTCGCTATGGAAATTAAAATTGTAGAAGTTAACTCACCCTCTCTGCTTCGAACCTTCATACATCTCCCCGCAAAAATCCATTCCGGTCATAAAAATTGGGTACCACCCATATACCTCGACGACAGGGGTTTTTTTAACAAGAAAAAGAACAAGTCATTCCTGTATTCCGATACGATCCTTTTATTGGCGTATAAAGACGATAAGCCTGTAGGCAGAATTATGGGAATTATCAATCACAGGTACAACAAGGCAAGTCGTGATAACGATGCCCGGTTTTGTTTTATGGAAACCTGGAATGATGCTGAAGTTTTTCATGCATTATTATCATTTATTGAGAATTGGAGCAGGCAAAAAGGCGTCGTCAATCTTGTAGGTCCCCTGGGGTTTTCTGACAAAGATCCACAAGGTTTTCTGGTGGAAGGATTTGATGAGCCCGTGGTGCTTGCCACGAATTGCAGTTTTCCATACATGCCCGAATTGCTCCGGAATGAAGGATATACTAAAAAAGTGGATTGCGTTGTTTACAAAGTACCTGTACCCGGTGATATACCTGATTTCTACAAGGCGATTTATCAAAGGGCATTGCGCAACAACCATATCAGGATACTTGAATTTACCAGTCGCAAGGACATAAAGCCGCTTATCCGACCGGTCTTAACGCTGTTGAATGAAACATTTGCTGATATTTATGCTTTTGATCCCTTCGAGGAGAGTGAAATGGATGACTTTGCAAACCGCTATCTGCCATTATTGGACCCAAAATTTATAAAAATGGTCACGGATCCGGATGGCAAAATAATATCATTTATCATAGCAATGCCCGATATCAGCAAAGGTATTATTGCCTGTAAAGGACGCGTAATACCGATTGGTATTTTTCAGATTATTCAGGCCCGGAAAAAGGCAAAACAGCTAAACCTGCTAATGGGAGGCATTAGTAAGGAATACCGCAGCAGAGGTCTCGATGTGATAATGGGTGTAAAAATGCTTGAAACTGCTCATAAGTACGGTTTGGAATATATCGACAGCCACCTCGAACTGGAAACTAATGTTCTGGTCCGCAAAGAAATGGAAAGGATGGAAGGGAAGGTATATAAAAGGTTTAGGGTCTTCAAAAAGGAATTATAGCACTTTGCTGGATTTAATTTTATAGAGATTAATCCAAATAATTAGCATTAATTTGTGTAGAAGATAGTATCTTAGCCTGTGCCTGAGAGTTTCTAACAGCCAAATAATAAGACTATTATCTCTTGGAAATAAAATCAAAGTTATGGAAATAAAAGTAGTGGAAGTCGCCTCGCGAAAGTTATTAGGCACCTTTATTCATCTGCCGGCAAAATTACATAAAGATGAACCTAATTGGATGCCAACAATTTATGCAGACGACTGGAATTTTTTTAATCCCAAAAAGAATCACCAGTTCGATTCGTGCGATACCATAATGCTTATTGCTTTGATCAAAGACAAACCTGTTGGGAGAATCATGGGTATCATCCATAATAAGTATAATGTATTACGCAATGAAAATAAAGCAAGGTTTGGGTATTTTGATTCCATTGATAAACAGGATGTAGCGCATGCTTTGTTTGCTGCTATTCAGGAGTGGGCCACACAAAAAGGGAAATCCATGCTGGTTGGACCTTATGGTTTCTCGGATAAAGATATACAAGGATTACTTATCGAGGGTTATGACCGCGCGCCCTTGATCGACTCAGCATGCAATCCACCCTATATCGTCAGGCTTGTCGAAAATGAAGGATTTAGCAAAGAGATCGATTGCATGACTTATAAATTTCCGGTAAGCCTGGCTTTGCCCGAACTCTATTACCGCATACAGCAGCGCTCAAATTACAGTAACAATTACAAGTTGGTTGAATTTACTTCCCGCAGACAACTCAAACCCTATATAGTCCCGGTCCTTCAATTGGTAAACCGAACATACGATCATTTATACGGGTTTGTACCTATGTCGGATACCGAAATGCAGGAACTCGCATCCCGATATCTTCCTATTATTAATCCTAATTTTGTAAAAGTAATCGAGAAAGGCGGAGAAGTGCTGGCATTTGTTATTGCAATCCCAAGCCTGACAAAAGGTATTCAGAAATCAAAAGGATATCTATTCCCCATTGGTATTTTTCAGATACTGATTGAATCAAAAAAGACCCGGAAACTGGATTTGATGCTTGGTGCTGTCCGTCGCGATTTTCAGGGTGCCGGTCTCGACATTGTTATGGGCATCAGTTTGATTGAGTCGGCCCGCAAAGCCGATTTTAAAGAGATTGAAGCCCACCTGATACTCGAAGACAATCATAAAATGCGGGCTGAAATTGAACGACTCCATATCCCCGTTTCTAAGAGATTCAGGATTTTTAAGAAAGGAATATAGAAGCGGCAACGTTTATTTATTTTTAGTTCATCTGAATGGGGAAAAGAAATATTTTTAATTTAATACGTAAATCATAAAATAATTAGTAATTTTGCACCCCTGTTTGCAACAGGCAAGTCTTAAAATCATTAAATTAATCACTTAACCGAAAGGAAGTCTACTTATTATGATCATTGTTCCTGTAAAAGAAGGCGAAAGCATTGACCGTTCGCTGAAGAAATTGAAACGTAAATTCGAAAAAACCGGTGTTGTTAAAGAACTGCGTAACCGTCAGAAATTTACAAAACCGTCAATCGTGCGCCGTGAAGAAGTTCGCCACGCAATTTACATCCAACAGCTTCAGCAGCAGCAGGAATTGTAATCAACCCGGAATTTTTTCCGGAACGCAGGAAGTATTCCTTGCATTTCTCATACTATTGTTGTACTTTTAACGTTAGTTATTTACAACTATGAGAGGGCAAAGATTACTTCCTGTTTTACTTTGACGGATGCTGAAGGATAAATACATAGATTATCTGAGATTTGAGAAGCGCTATTCAGCGCATACTGTTCTGGCATACCATTCCGACCTGGATGATTTTACTAAATTCCTGTCTTTACAATATTCTATTACCGATTTACTACAGGCTGATCATACCCTGATCAGGTCATGGCTTATTTCCCTTATCGACCGCAAAATATCTGCCCGATCGGTTAACCGGAAGCTTTCAACACTTAAATCTTTCTACCGGTTTTGTCAGAAGCAGGGACTTTGTGAAGTAAATCCTATGTTTAAGGTAGTTGCACCACGGGTTTCCAGACATCTGCCGGTATTCCTAACACGAGATAACCTTGATACATTGCTTAATTCAATTGCATTTGATCCAGGATATGAAGGTTGCCGTGATAAAATGATCCTTACCTTATTTTATGCAACCGGCATCCGCAGGGCCGAATTGGTACAGATTACTTTACCCGACCTGGACCTTGATACCGGTACGCTTAAAATTCTGGGAAAACGAAAAAAAGAACGAATTATTCCCTTAGGTGAAAAGGTAATTTGCCAGTTGAAAGAGTATCTTTTTACAAGGTCTGAATTTTTATCTGAAATTAAACCAATCAAACAAAACAATACCCTTACACTTTTTGTTACTGCTAAAGGATTAGCCGCTTACCCGCGACTGATCCACAACATCGTTCACAAATACCTTTCTTTAATAGCATCGAACAGCAAACTTAGCCCGCATGTACTAAGGCATACCTTTGCAACCCATATGCTCGATGATGGTGCTGACCTCAATGCTATAAAGGAAATACTCGGGCATTCGAGCCTGGCGGCAACCCAGGTTTACACGCACAACACTATTGAAAAACTAAAATCTATCTACAAACAGGCCCATCCAAGGGCGTAAACAAAAGGAGGACTCATGAAAGTTAACATCAATTCAGTGCATTTTAAAACCGATAAAAGGTTGGACACATTCATTACCGAAAAGGTAGAGAAACTTTCGGATTTGTACGACGGAATCATCGGAAGTGAAGTAACGCTCAGAGTAAATAATGGTGAAGACCATGATAACAAGATTACTGAAATCCGGTTATTGGTTCCGGGTAATGATCTTTTTGCTAAAAAGCAAAGCAAATCTTTTGAAGAAGCTACTGATATTGCCGTAGATGCACTTCGTAAACAATTAAAAAGACATAAAGAGAAGCAGAGAGGCGAATAAAAATAATGAAAATATTTTCCCCACTTGTTTGGTAAATCAAATTAAGTGCGTACATTTGCAGTCCTTTTCAAAAAGGACTGCTTTTGTTTGTATAAGGTGGGTTGTAAAGTGCTGATAATAAGGAATATTTGAGTTGCATAAACACAAAAAGCCTGCTTTTGAAGCTCTTTTGCAGAGTACAAAAAAGGCCGATGTAGCTCAGTTGGTAGAGCAGCTGATTTGTAATCAGCTGGTCGGGGGTTCGAGTCCCTCCATCGGCTCACGTTCTTTGTAATATTAAAAATAACTGGGGGGATACCAGAGCGGTCAAATGGGGCAGACTGTAAATCTGTTGGCTAAGCCTTCGGAGGTTCGAATCCTCCTCCCCCCACTTTTAGTAGGAGTTAGGTTTTTGGATATAGGTATTAGGGGCTTTCTGCAACTATTAACTATTTTCTTTTAACTATTAACTTCTTAAACCGCGGAAGTAGCTCATTTGGTAGAGCGATAGCCTTCCAAGCTATAGGTGGCGGGTTCGAGCCCCGTCTTCCGCTCATAATAGCCTTTGTAGCTCAGGGGGAGAGCGCTTCCTTGGTAAGGAAGAGGTCGCGAGTTCAATTCTCGCCGAAGGCTCTGATTTTGAAACTAAAATCAATACAAATAGTAAAACAATAAACATTAATTAAAATGGCAAAAGAAAAATTCGATCGTTCAAAACCTCACGTTAACGTAGGTACAATCGGTCATATTGACCACGGTAAGACTACCCTTACCGCAGCTATTACCCTTGTTCTGGCTGATAAAGGTTTGTCAGAATACCGTTCATTCGATTCAATCGACAACGCTCCTGAAGAAAAGGAACGTGGTATTACCATTAATACTGCTCACGTTGAGTATTCAACTGCTAACCGTCATTATGCTCACGTTGACTGTCCAGGCCACGCTGACTATATTAAGAACATGGTTACCGGTGCTGCCCAAATGGACGGCGCTATTATAGTAGTTGCTGCAACTGACGGTCCTATGCCACAAACCCGTGAGCATATCCTTCTGGCTCGCCAGGTAGGTGTTCCACAGTTGGTAGTTTTCATGAACAAGGTTGACCTTGTTGATGATGAGGAATTACTCGACCTCGTTGAGATGGAAATCCGTGAACTGCTGACTTTCTATGGTTTCGATGGAGATAATGTTCCCGTTATTCGTGGATCAGCTCTTGGCGGACTGAATAAAGAACCGAAGTGGGTTGATAAAATCATGGAACTCATGGATGCAGTTGATACCTACATTCCATTACCAACCCGCGCAAGAGATAAGGACTTCCTCATGCCGATTGAAGATGTGTTCTCCATCACCGGTCGTGGTACCGTTGCAACCGGTCGTATTGAATCAGGTGTTATTCACGTTGGTGATCCTGTTGAAATCGTTGGAATGGGTGCTGAAAAACTGAAATCAGTTTGTACCGGTGTTGAAATGTTCCGTAAACTTCTCGATCAGGGCGAAGCCGGCGATAACGCAGGTTTACTCCTCCGTGGTATCGACAAGGAAACAATTCGTCGCGGTATGGTTATCATTAAACCAGGTACCGTTCATCCTCACAAACACTTCAAAGCTGAAGTGTACATCCTGAAAAAAGAAGAAGGTGGACGTCATACTCCATTCCAGAATAAATATCGTCCTCAGTTCTATTTCAGAACAACCGACGTTACTGGTGAAATTACACTTCCTGCAGGAGTAGAAATGATTATGCCTGGTGATAATGTCACTATCGAAGTTATGCTTATCAGCGAAATAGCTATGACCAAAAACCTTCGTTTTGCTATCCGTGAAGGTGGCCGTACGGTTGGTGCAGGTCAGGTAACTGAAATCCTTGACTAAAATAAAAAAAACAAGAGTTGGATTCTCATGCCTGGGAATCCAATTCTGCCTTTTTAATTAATGTTATTACTGTCTGGCCTGTTCCAGGTAATCCTGCAACAGGCTATGGCTATACGGGTGTAGCTCAATTGGTAGAGTGGCGGTCTCCAAAACCGTAGGCTGTGGGTTCGACTCCTACCACCCGTGCAAAATAGTAGACTATATGGCAAATAATAAATTCTTTGGGTACATCACAGAAAGTTACGATGAACTCATGCATAAAGTTTCATGGCCAACATGGAGCGAATTGCAGAATAGTGCAGTAGTTGTGTCAGTTGCTTCCCTGATAATTGCACTTGTGGTTTTTCTGATGGATAAATCGTTTGAGACTATTCTCCA
>Ga0208789_1001341_pt1 | contig 14309 bp, 7 predicted proteins | sample Methanotroph_Enr_FD_187368 | JGI IMG/M metagenome (GOLD analysis project Ga0208789, IMG submission 187368) | Enriched soil microbial communities from Old Woman Creek wetland in Ohio, USA - Methanotroph_Enrichment_5 (SPAdes) (version 2) | ecosystem: Environmental > Terrestrial > Soil > Wetlands...
GCCCTCACTAAGCCAAGCCACAAGTGAAGCCCTCACTAAGCCAAGCCACTAGTGAAGCCCTCACTAAGCCAAGCCCCAAGTGAAGCCCTCACTAAGCCAAGCCCCAAGTGAAGCCCTCACTAAGCCAAGCCAGCCTAAGCCCTCACTAGTGGTTCGGGAACTTTAAAAACCAAAAGCATGTATTTTGAATCCGGCGGCATATATCATATCTATAACCAGGGCAATAACCGGCAGCTGGTGTTTTACAACCATGAAAACTATATTTATTTTCTTCGTAAACTGCGAGTTCATATTATGCCTTTTGCCGATGTTCTTGCCTGGTGCCTGATGCCCAATCATTTTCATCTGATGGTGGAGGTGAGGGAGGTGGAAATTGAGAGCCTCAGCCCGGCTTTTAGTGAGGGCTTCACTTTAAGTGAAACCCTCACTAAGCCAAGAGGAAGCGTAGCCCTATCCGGACCGGAAATAGGAAGCGAACCTTTCATCAAACCCGTCAAAACTACCTTTAATCATTCAATAGGCGTCTTACTTCGCTCATATACACGCGCTATCAACGTACAGGAAAACCGCACCGGCTCCCTGTTCCGAAAAAAAACCAAAGCCATCTGCCTGAATGAAATCAATGGAATTTCTTCACATTGGTACACTTCATTCGGTGTCACATTTATGAAAGTAGATATACCTGAATACCAATATCCCCAAGTCTGTTTCAATTATATTCATCATAATCCGGTAAAAGCCGGATTGGTTATAAAAGCTGAGGATTGGGAATTTTCATCCTATATTGACCTGGTAGGTATGCGTGGAGGTAATTTCGTAAACAGGGAAAAGGTGGAGAAACTGGGGTTGATTTGCGGATAGCATTCTAGTGAGGGCTTCACTTGCGGAAAGTGAGGGTTTCACTTTGAGTGAAGCCCTCACTAAAAAATAAGGCTTATGATAAAACGAACACTCTATTTTGGCAACCCCTGCTACCTGAAGAAAAAGGATATGCAGATGAGTATCGAATTTCCGGAAAAAGAAAATAAACCTCCTGCCTCTGTTCCCATTGAAGATATCGGAATCCTTATACTGGATAGTCCGCACATCACCCTCACCAATGCGTTGATTGCTGAGTTTAATCAGAATAATGTAGCTGTGATCAGTTGCGATACGCAGCATTTGCCTTTCGGATTAATGCTCCCAATGTTTTCGCATCATGCTTTTACCGAAAAAATGTACCAGCAGTTAGAAAGTTCCCTGCCTTTAAAAAAGAATCTTTGGCAACAAACTATTATTGCTAAAATCAGCAACCAGGCGGCCATGTTGCGTAGTGTCGGAATTAACGATGCCAAAATGCAATACTATATCGGGTTGGTGAAAAGCGGTGATCCTCAAAATGTGGAAGGGCGGGCTGCTGCATTTTACTGGGAAAAACTTTTTGGCGCAAATGCTTGTTTCACTCGTGATCGTGACGGCGATGGTCCCAATGCCATGCTAAATTATGGTTATGCTATTTTGCTTGCTATAGTTGCCCGATCATTGGTTGCCAGTGGATTGCTTCCTGCGGTTGGCATTCATCACCGGAACAAATACAATCCTTGGTGCCTGGCATCGGATATTATGGAGCCTTACCGGCCTTATGTTGATAAGGTCGTACTCCAAATTGCCAACGAGAATCCTGAAATGGAAGAACTCACACCAGAAATTAAAAAGAAACTCTTGCAAATCCCGGTAGTTGATATTTTAATTGATGGCAACAGCAGCCCGCTGATGGTGGGTGTACAACGTACTACAGCTTCTCTTTCAACTTGTTTTGAAGGCACGGCACGAAGGATACTTTATCCGGAATTAAATTTTTAATCGTGGAATCAGACTTAACTGAACGGCTAAACCAATACCGCATTTTGTGGATCTTCGTATTTTTTGATTTGCCAACCGATACCAAAAAGGACAGGCGTAATTATGCATTGTTTCGGAAAAACCTGCAAAAGGATGGTTTTGCCATGATGCAATATTCAATCTATGTTCGCCATTGCAACAGCCGGGAGAATGCGGATGTGCATATGCGACGTGTAAAAGGATTCCTGGCTCCTAAAGGAGAAATTATTGTATTCTCACTAACTGATAAACAGTTTGGTATGATGGAGTTTTTCCGTGGCCGTGATTTGAAAGATCGTCCGGGTACACCCCAACAGCTTGAGTTATTCTGAACCCAGGAATAAAAAAGTCCTTCTCCTTTCGATGGAGAAGGACTTATCCGAACACTTTTTTTAATCCTGATTTTCGACTTAATTTGTTGTGCATTAATTGATTGAACAGGGGTATGTTGTGTTCAGTCAATCAAAGATACAATCTAAAAGCAATTCACAACAGAATCAGAATTTGATGTTTTAATTAATTTGTTGTGTTCAGTCAATCAAAGATACAATCTAAAAGCAATTCACAACAGGAGCAGAGAAGTTATGGAAATCATACAGGTTGTGTTCAGTCAATCAAAGATACAATCTAAAAGCAATTCACAACTAAGGTCAGGAGTAGGTAAATCTACTGCATGTTGTGTTCAGTCAATCAAAGATACAATCTAAAAGCAATTCACAACGTATATCGATTCTGGCCTTAGATAAAAGTCGTTGTGTTCAGTCAATCAAAGATACAATCTAAAAGCAATTCACAACTCATGATAACGTTGTTGGATTCGACGATGCGTTGTGTTCAGTCAATCAAAGATACAATCTAAAAGCAATTCACAACAGTTTGACAATAGGTCAATTCAGGGAACTGGTTGTGTTCAGTCAATCAAAGATACAATCTAAAAGCAATTCACAACTTTGGCTTGTTGCCCTTTCACCATTCGTTTGTTGTGTTCAGTCAATCAAAGATACAATCTAAAAGCAATTCACAACACAAGTCCCTCAAGGAACAATAGCATGTTTGTTGTGTTCAGTCAATCAAAGATACAATCTAAAAGCAATTCACAACGTGGGCTGGAATGGTTTCCAGAAACGTTCGGTTGTGTTCAGTCAATCAAAGATACAATCTAAAAGCAATTCACAACGCATAGGCTTCAGCGTTTTCCTCTTCAGTAGTTGTGTTCAGTCAATCAAAGATACAATCTAAAAGCAATTCACAACGTAACAAGTGAATCGTAAACGGCCTTTTGTGTTGTGTTCAGTCAATCAAAGATACAATCTAAAAGCAATTCACAACTGCCATAATTTGGATTGCGTTGCACCAATTGTTGTGTTCAGTCAATCAAAGATACAATCTAAAAGCAATTCACAACGGTATTTACTTCCGTTGATAAATTGAGCGCGTTGTGTTCAGTCAATCAAAGATACAATCTAAAAGCAATTCACAACTTTCAGAATCCTGGTCCATCGTTTTCAAAAGTTGTGTTCAGTCAATCAAAGATACAATCTAAAAGCAATTCACAACTGAACCTCGCAACATAAAATGCAGTCCTCGGTTGTGTTCAGTCAATCAAAGATACAATCTAAAAGCAATTCACAACCCTTTGCGCCTGACCTGAACAATAGCTGAGTTGTGTTCAGTCAATCAAAGATACAATCTAAAAGCAATTCACAACGAGCGGACAAAGTAGGGAAAGTTCACGGCAGTTGTGTTCAGTCAATCAAAGATACAATCTAAAAGCAATTCACAACGGTGGGACGCTACTCCTTCTCCAAGTAATAGTTGTGTTCAGTCAATCAAAGATACAATCTAAAAGCAATTCACAACATATTGCAACCGACATTACCGAACAAAAAAGTTGTGTTCAGTCAATCAAAGATACAATCTAAAAGCAATTCACAACTTAAAGCCTGTTGTTACATCATTATTCACAGTTGTGTTCAGTCAATCAAAGATACAATCTAAAAGCAATTCACAACTGACGATCATTTTTATTCGTTCGCTGATGAGTTGTGTTCAGTCAATCAAAGATACAATCTAAAAGCAATTCACAACGGTTGGCGTTTTATACTCCTATCCGGCGTTGTTGTGTTCAGTCAATCAAAGATACAATCTAAAAGCAATTCACAACAGCAGTTGCTTGTAAGCCGGAGTAACGTTTGTTGTGTTCAGTCAATCAAAGATACAATCTAAAAGCAATTCACAACAAATTAAAAGCAGAACTTGAACTTCGTAAGGTTGTGTTCAGTCAATCAAAGATACAATCTAAAAGCAATTCACAACCCAGTTTGGTAAGCCGGTTGTAAGGAATCTGTTGTGTTCAGTCAATCAAAGATACAATCTAAAAGCAATTCACAACGTGAATGCAGTTTTGCCTACATAAAACCACGTTGTGTTCAGTCAATCAAAGATACAATCTAAAAGCAATTCACAACGAGAAAATAGGCATGTCTAGGGCTGGTTTAGTTGTGTTCAGTCAATCAAAGATACAATCTAAAAGCAATTCACAACGGGGGGTGGCACGACCTATTGGCGGCAACAGTTGTGTTCAGTCAATCAAAGATACAATCTAAAAGCAATTCACAACCAACCGGAGCCGGTCTTATTCCTTCGCCAAGTTGTGTTCAGTCAATCAAAGATACAATCTAAAAGCAATTCACAACGCTGCTTAGTATGAAAATCACTTTAGAAAAGTTGTGTTCAGTCAATCAAAGATACAATCTAAAAGCAATTCACAACATCAGCTATCAATGATACTGAATCTGACAGGTTGTGTTCAGTCAATCAAAGATACAATCTAAAAGCAATTCACAACATCCGATTGGATTTGCTGTCATGGCTGCATGTTGTGTTCAGTCAATCAAAGATACAATCTAAAAGCAATTCACAACCTGAAACTCTTTACCCGCTCTTTTGCGCCGGTTGTGTTCAGTCAATCAAAGATACAATCTAAAAGCAATTCACAACCATGTTGAACCAGAATAATTAGTAATTGTTGTTGTGTTCAGTCAATCAAAGATACAATCTAAAAGCAATTCACAACTAAGCATGTGAGGCCATAAATGCCGTTCATGTTGTGTTCAGTCAATCAAAGATACAATCTAAAAGCAATTCACAACCTGCAAATAGAGTGGTAGTTTTAACTACTAGTTGTGTTCAGTCAATCAAAGATACAATCTAAAAGCAATTCACAACGGCCTTCGTGAAGGACTTAAACCCACTGAAGTTGTGTTCAGTCAATCAAAGATACAATCTAAAAGCAATTCACAACTTTCAGTAGCCCAGTTTCGTGCATACGCTCGTTGTGTTCAGTCAATCAAAGATACAATCTAAAAGCAATTCACAACGAATAGATCCGAATACCGGAGAGCGTTACAGTTGTGTTCAGTCAATCAAAGATACAATCTAAAAGCAATTCACAACCCTCCTTGCAAGCGAACACTATTGCACCCGGTTGTGTTCAGTCAATCAAAGATACAATCTAAAAGCAATTCACAACAGTGCCAATGGGTGTACGAAGATTCTGTAGGTTGTGTTCAGTCAATCAAAGATACAATCTAAAAGCAATTCACAACATTCTTACGATAACCTCACTAAAACCGTTAGTTGTGTTCAGTCAATCAAAGATACAATCTAAAAGCAATTCACAACAGCGCGTACCGGTTCGCCTCGGCTTCGTCCGTTGTGTTCAGTCAATCAAAGATACAATCTAAAAGCAATTCACAACGGAAACACTTATGCTCAGATAGTTTATCACGTTGTGTTCAGTCAATCAAAGATACAATCTAAAAGCAATTCACAACAATGTTACCGTGAGTATGTGATAAAGGAGTGTTGTGTTCAGTCAATCAAAGATACAATCTAAAAGCAATTCACAACTAGTGTAAAACGTGTAAAAAATTAAGGTAAGTTGTGTTCAGTCAATCAAAGATACAATCTAAAAGCAATTCACAACAATCAGTCCAGTGAATTATTTTTCCTGTAAGTTGTGTTCAGTCAATCAAAGATACAATCTAAAAGCAATTCACAACTAGATCAATTTCGTACCAAAAATCTCTTGGGTTGTGTTCAGTCAATCAAAGATACAATCTAAAAGCAATTCACAACTCAATTGTATCAATGTTTGATTTACTGATAGTTGTGTTCAGTCAATCAAAGATACAATCTAAAAGCAATTCACAACAATTATTAGTACATTAATACAACAATTGTTGTTGTGTTCAGTCAATCAAAGATACAATCTAAAAGCAATTCACAACAATAACTCAAAGAATCAACATCACCCGCGGGTTGTGTTCAGTCAATCAAAGATACAATCTAAAAGCAATTCACAACTTTGCTTTGCTTTCAGACATAAAATCCCAAGTTGTGTTCAGTCAATCAAAGATACAATCTAAAAGCAAATCACAACCGCTGCTTGTGCGCAAATATGCAACTACAGGTCGTAAATCAGACTGGAACGACCTCCGGAAAAAGCTTAACACCTGTTCTAAAATGATCCGGCTTCAGATTGATCCATTTATCATCTTTAACGAAAAGGAGTTTCCCGATCTCTATAAGGATTATATGCTGGTAAGAGGTAGCCGTAAACGTCGCAAACGCATTTTAATGCATGATCCGACTACCGGTGAAATCTCTGGAACTATTACTGATTCCGTTTCCGGATTACCACTTGGCAATGTTACTATTAACCTGTTGGAGCATGAATCTGCTTTCACAACAGATGCTGACGGTTATTACCTTATTGATGAAATTGAAGCAGGCAATTACACCGTAACATGTCATTTCAATGGGTACGAGGTTCCTCCGGCAATTACATGTGCAATCGTTGCAGGTGAAGCACTGGTAATCGATTTTAGTCTGAAACCCTTAGTAAGCCCAATAATTAATTAATTAATCAGGATTTAACTCTTTAATGAAAAGAGAATTGAAATTATTGTGTTTGAAACAATGCAATAAAAAAAAGAGCCCGGGAATTTCCTGGGCTCTTTTTTAATAACGGTATTATTACTATTTCTTCTTTTCAGCTAATTTCAGCTTTTTAGCCTGGCGGTTTTGTTGCCAGATAATCAGGTCGTAAGCAATAGGTGTAGCATTCAGAATTGATGAATAGGTTCCAACTGCAACCCCGATCATCAAAGCAAATGTGAATCCACGTATTACCTCACCACCAAAGAGAAACATAGCCAGCAATACCATAAAGGTAATACCTGAAGTATTCAGTGTACGGCCTAAAGTGCTGTTGATAGCTGCATTCATAGTATCCTTCACGTTACGTTTCGGGAATAGCGCAGTGTATTCACGGATACGGTCAAAGATAATTACGGAGTCCATAATTGAATAACCGATAATGGTAAGGATAGCCGCAATGAAATGCTGATCAATATCAAGGCTGAAAGGAAGTAATCCGTGCAATACCGAAAATATCGTCACAACAATAAACGTATCATGGAAAAGTGAAACAACCCCACCTAATCCCCACTGCCATTTCTTGAAGCGGAATACGATATATGCGAATATAATAATCAGGGAAAAGAAAACGGCGTAATAGGCTTTTACCAGTAAACTGTATGCAATGGTAGGCTCAACTTTTTCTGAACTCATGGTTCCCAGCGCTTTCTTATCCTTATGTGCCAGGAAATCCGCTTCTGAAATATTGGACTTGTAGAAAGGTTTAAGCCCGGCATATAATTTAGATTCAACAACCGAATCAACTTTGGTTGAATTATCCTCAATCATATATGATGTGGTAATCTTAACCTGATTTCCGCTACCGAAAGTTTTTACTTCAGGCTCCTGCCCGTATTGTTTTAGCAAAGCTTGCCTAATGTTGTCAGTACGTACTTCCTGGTCGAAACGTACTACATAGGTACGTCCACCCTTAAAGTCGATGCCATAGCTGAGTCCCCTTACAAAAAGAGAAACAACCCCGATAATAACAAGACTACCTGAAATTATGTAGAAAGTTTTCCTCAGACCGATAAAGTCAATTTTGGTGTTGGTCAGAATATGTTCCGTGTATTTGGTCCATAATGTTATTTTTTTGTTCTTGTCCAAAAGACGGATAAAGAGCAAACGTGTGATAAAGATTGCACAGAATAGTGAGCTAAGGATACCGATGATAAGCGTGGTAGCAAATCCCTGAACCGGTCCCGAACCAAATATATAAAGTACAATACCGGTAAGAAGTGTTGTCACGTTACTGTCGATAATGGCTGTGAGCGCATGATGATAACCATCATTGATAGCCAGCCGTATACCTTTCCCCGCTCGGATTTCCTCCCGGATACGTTCATAAATAATAACGTTCTTATCGACGTCCATACCTAAGGTAAGAACAATACCGGCAATACCGGGAAGTGTAAGTACTGCGCCTATGGATGCAAGAATACCGAATACAAAGAACAGGTTTACAAACAACGCTATATTGGCAATAACTCCGGCCCTGTTGTAATAGAAAATCATGTACATCATGGTGAGCAAGAAAGCTATAATGAAGGACCATAACCCTGAATTGATTGCTTCCTGTCCAAGTGTAGGACCTACGATAGCTTCCTCCACAATATGGGCAGGAGCAGGCAGTTTACCTGACTTAAGAACGGTAGCTAAATCCTGTGCTTCTTCAACTGTATAAGTTCCTGAAATAGATGAGCGTCCGTTGGGGATTTCATCATTTACATTAGGCGCTGAATATACATAGCCGTCAAGAACAATGGCAATCTGTTTGCCCACGTTGTCGCGGGTAAGGTTTTTCCACACTTTTGCACCTACATTATTCATTCCCATCGAAACTTCAATGCGTCCGTTCTGATCGAAATCCTGTCGGGCTTCTTCGATAACATCACCAAAGAGTGCAGCTGTATTTTCGCGGTTGGTTGATTTCAGCGCCATCAGTTCAAGTACTCCGGGAGTTGCTTTTTCCGGTTTTACAGTCCAGGCAAAAAAGCAGTTACGTGGAAACATGCCTTTTACCTTGAGCATCATGGCATTGATGCGCGCGGTATCTTTAATGGCAGCATAGCCAACTGTTGCGCGGTTGGTGGCAAAGGTTTGTCCGCCCTGTTGTGAGTAAGCCGGTTGAAGGTAAGCGAACAGCGGATTTTCTTTCCTGTATTTGTCAATTTGTTGCTCCTTGCCTGCAGAACCTACAGCGGTTGTATCTTGTTTCAGTTTCTCGGCAAGACTTGATTTTTTGGTGGTATCAGCTTTTACAGCTTTTGCCACTTTAGTGGTATCAGGTTTTGGTGCAAGTGAATCAGCAGATTTGGCTGTAGTATCAACCAAGCTCATTCCCGCCAAACGTTTATTAGCTTCGTTAAAGATTCCGGCCAGTTCGCTGAATTTATAGGTTTCCCAGAATTCGAGTTTGGCTGATCCCTGCAGGAGCTTACGAACGCGCTCAGGATCTTTGATGCCAGGCAGTTCAATAGCAATACGGTCGCTGGTGGCTAACTTCGAAATATTTGGCTGAGAAACACCGAAACGGTTAATACGATTGTTCAGGATATTAAAAGTCCGGTCGAAAGCATCGTTACATTCGGTACGGATAACATCAAGTACTTCTTCGTTGGTTGAATTTGGCTTGATTTTTTCACGCAATTCCATGCGGCCGAAAATAGCTGAAAGCTTTGCATTTGGATCAACCTGGGCAAATGATTCACCGAACAAGGTAACAAAGTTTTTCTGGCTGGTTTTCTGTTTCTCAGTAGCCATCGCCATAGCTCTGGTGAAAACAGGGTTTGTACTGTTACCTGACATTCCTTTTACCACGTCAGCAACAGATACTTCCAGCGTAACATTCATACCACCCTTGAGGTCGAGACCGAGGTTAATTTCACGGTCGAGACATTCTTTATACGTATATTTACGTATAAGTAGGTTATAGACTGGTTGATCAGCGACCGAATCAAGGTAGTAGGTAGTACGGGCTCTTTGAATGGAATCGACCAATCTGGCTTCAAGTGTGGCATCGTTTTTTGCTAATTGTTTAGCCAAGGCAATTGCCTGTTCGTTTGTGGCGTAGCTTTTAGCTTTCTTTTCGGTGATTTTAGTCATCACAGTGAAAGAAAGCTGGAAAGCACAAACCAGGGCGAATGCTATTGCAAAGAAACGTATTGCGCCTTTATTCTGCATGTGTTTAGAATTTAGGTAGTTAGATAAACTATATTTTTTGAGCCTGCAAAGATAGAAATCTATTGGCAAATAACAAATGAAGGCGGATAAAGAAATGGCTGATTTATAATCTTATTATTAACAATTTACCTCTTCTTGCAAGCTATCATTGGAATCCTGAAGGTTTATCATTTCTTTTAATAGTTACTTTCATCAGATTAGCATTATTCCGATCTTTGTCAAAAAAAAACAAAAATGCTTCGAAAATCTATTTCGGCCAATTATAAGCTCATGCAAATATCACATACGCCTATATTAAAACTTGCAATACCTGCACTTATCCTGGTTCTGGGTTTAGCTTTTAATCCGTTTGCCGTTGGAGCCCAATCAATTACATTAAATGTACTTACTTATAATATCAGGTTGCTGAATCCCGGCGACGCACCCAACACCTGGAGTGCAAGAAAGCAGAAGGTGTTTTCCTTAATCAGTGCGGCAAAACCTGATGTGTTTGGATTGCAGGAACCAGTTCGTGAACAGGTTAAAGATATAGAGTATGCATTTCCTGACTATGCCTTGGTAGGAGTAGGGCGCGACGATGGGAAAGAAGCCGGTGAATATTCACCGCTCTTTTATAACGAACATAAATTCAAATTACTTTCATCAGGTACTTTCTGGCTTTCGCAGACACCAACGATAGCAGGAAGCCGTGGGTGGGATGCTGCATGTAACCGGGTAGTAAGCTGGGTGCAGTTGAAAGACTATAAAACAGGGAAAGTTTTTTTTGTTTTCTGTACCCACTTCGATCATATGGGTGAGATTGCCAGGCGAAATTCGGCCAACCTGCTCTTACATGCAGTGGATTCATTATCAGGAAATAACCCTGTGATTGTATTAGGTGATTTTAATTCAAAACCGGATTCAGAGCCATACCAGATCATTACTGATAAATCAAATCCTAATCATTTGCTCGATGCGCGCGAAAATTGCAAAAAACCTACCGGACCAAAATATACCTTTACGGGTTTTAAAGTCGGTGCCCAGCCGGGAGACCGCATTGATTATATTTTTCTGAAAAATAAAATTAAAGTTCTGTCATTTAGGGTAAACAATAAAAACGATGGCAATTATTATCCCTCGGACCATTTACCTGTGAGTGCGGTATTGCGTTTTTAGGATGTCGGATGTCGGATGTCGGATTTCAGATGTCTAATGTCGGATGTCGGATTTCAGATGTCAGATGTCGGATGTCGGATGTCGGATGTTTTTAGCTTCTTACTCCATGCTCCATGCTCCTTGCTCCATGCTCCTTACTCCATGCTCCTTGCTCCTTGCTCCTTGCTCCATGCCCCATGCCCCTGTCAAATTCTCTAAACTTTACAAATGCATAAGATTATCAATTTAAGGCAATTTATCGTTATATTTCTGCTGCTTGTAATTACAGCTCAAACCAGATTATTTGCTCAGTTATCTGCTATTCACGATTTTACCAGGATCGACAGTATAATGCTGATCAGTGAAAATAACGATACGCTTCTTTATCCGTTTGCCGGTGGGCTCAATAACTGCCAGTTTATGAATATCGATATAAATCTCGATGGGATTGACGATGTTGTAGTATTCGACAGACATGGAAATCGGATTTTACCTTTTATTGTTTCAGGTACCTTGCCGGCAAAACTTCACTTTGCACCTGAATATGCTGCTCTTTTCCCGCCAATAGAACAATGGATGCAAACTATTGATTACAATAATGATGGCAAAAAGGATATTTTCACCTATACCACCGCTGGGATAAAAGTGTATCGGAATGATTCGGAAAGCATGCTGAAATTTGAGCTGGTTACTCACCCGTTCCTGCTTTCGCTGCAGGGAACAACGCTAACCAATATCCTGGTTACGTATGCTGATTATCCTGCCATTGCTGATGTGGATGGTGACGGGGATTTGGATATTCTTACTTTCTGGGGATTAGGTTCTTTTGTCGAGTGGCACAAAAACACTTCAATGGAGCGGTTTGGAAACGCTGATTCGCTAACTTTTGAGAAATCATCGTCCTGCTGGGGCCATTTTGCTGAAGGGAATGAGAATAATGTCATCATACTTGATACATGTGCCAGTTCAAATAAGTCAGCACATTCAATTGTAAATAATGCAGATGATCCCAAACACACGGGTTCCACGTTGTTACTCAATGATCTTAATAACGACGGCTTGCCTGACCTGGCTATCGGCGATGTTGATTTTAGTACACTTATTCAGCTTACCAACGGAGGAACCCCGACTGATGCAAAAATGGTTGCTCAAACAACCAACTTCCCTAATTCAACCGATCCGTTGAAAATGAACTCTTTCCCTGCTGCCATGCTGGCAGATGTGGATAACGACGGGCAAAAAGACTTACTCGTTTCTCCGTTTGACCCTTCGCTTGTTAAAAGCGAGAATTTTAAAAGTGTTAGTTTATACCATAATTCGGGAACCAATGCTCAACCTGAATACAACCTGGTTTCGAAGAGTTTTATCCAGGATCAGATGCTTGACCTGGGTTCAGGCGCTTACCCTGTATTGTTTGATTACAATGGTGACGGGCTTTTGGACCTGCTGGTTGGAAATTACGGGTATTCCGATACTTGTATTTATTCACCGGTAACCGGCTTGCAATGTTCCTATATTGCGAAAGTTGCTTTATTGCTGAACGAAGGAACTCCTTCGAAACCTGTATTCAGGTTGGTTGACCGAAATATTGCCCAACTGGATACGTTACAGATGCAATCACTCATCCCAGCCCTTGCCGATATGGATGGTGATGGTGATATGGACCTGGTTTGCGGAAACTCAAAAGGTAAATTAGTCTATTGTGAAAATATTGCATCTCCTGGCCAACATGCTGATTTTAAACTTATTGATCCGGCATGGAAGGGGATAGATGTAGGCGATTTTTCGGCACCGCAGCTTTTTGATATCGATCAGGATGGATTAACGGATCTTGTTATCGGAAAAAAGGATGGTATGTTAAGCTTTTATAAAAACTCAGGCACGGCTCAGCTTGCAAATTTCACACTGGTTTCCGAACAACTTGGAGGTGTAAATGTAACTGACCCCCAGCTTTCGAATTACGGTTACAGCGTCCCATGCTTATATACAGATAAGCAAGGGAAAATCGTGTTATTTGCAGGTTCTGAATTTGGTGAAGTTTTTGTTTTTGACCAGATCAATAATAACCTGAATGGTGATTTCCATTCCTTAGGAACTTTTTCAGGTGTCAATGTAGGTTGGCGTAGCGGTGTTATTATCGGAAATCTAAATAATGATACACTTGCTGATATTGTGGTTGGCAATTACAGCGGCGGACTGGGCCTGTTTTATGGGAAACCGGAAAATACTTTTGGTATCGGGAAGCAGGTTCGTAAAATAAATTCAATACTTACTGTAACACCAAATCCTGCCGACACCGAAGTTTCATTAGAAATTAAAGGTGATCTTGCAACCAAACCTTTAACCTTGGTTATTCAAGGTCTTGATGGGAAAATTATCAGACACTTTACGAAAGTTGATTTCCCAATGATGCTTGATGTTTCCGGCTTTAAAAATGGAGTTTACCTGGTTTCGGTGCAAACAAATAAAGGAATGGCAACGGGTAAACTTGTGGTTTGCAGATAAAAACCTTGGATAACTCTATTGCCAATACTATTTTAAAAGTTCAAAGCCCTGGCAAAAAATTGTCTGAAACTCTGATACGGCTCAGCTAAACAGAAACATTTATAAAATAGAAAATAGTCTATTTAACCCGGATGTCTCAACCCTCTCAAGTCCTCCCCTAAAACGCAAGAAAACCTATTTCCTTCTCCTCAAGGAGAAGGTGCCCGAAGGGCAGATGAGGTGGAGGATTTAGGAGGGGTCAACCAGTAACCAGAAACCAGCACTTCGGCGCCGCTCAGTGCCCGTGAATCCAGAAACTCTTTTTCTACCTACAAATAACTAAAACTACTCCCGCCTAAAAATTCCCTAAAATTGATGTTGGCGGAATCTCTGTTGGTTTCAGCGGCTTCAGGTAACGGAAAAAGCCCAGTAGTCTTGTTGCTTCTGAATACTCCGGCTGATTAGGTTGAACTTCTAGTAAGATAGGTTCTGCAAATGGTTTTAATACTGCAAGTTCATAAAGCAAGGCTGAGTTAAACATAGTATCGGCTTCTTCCTGGAAAGGGAAAATATGCTTTTCTTCTCCTTTGCGCACACTAGACCATCGGGAAATTGTGTCCTTTGCCGAATATTTCCGGTAGCGGTAGTCGCGTACAATTCTGCGG
>Ga0208789_1001343_pt1 | contig 14291 bp, 23 predicted proteins | sample Methanotroph_Enr_FD_187368 | JGI IMG/M metagenome (GOLD analysis project Ga0208789, IMG submission 187368) | Enriched soil microbial communities from Old Woman Creek wetland in Ohio, USA - Methanotroph_Enrichment_5 (SPAdes) (version 2) | ecosystem: Environmental > Terrestrial > Soil > Wetlands...
CATGCATAAGCTCAACCATCGACCTCGGAAAACACTTAATTTTAAAACACCTCATGACGTGTTTTTTGCTGAGCCAGTGCAAGAAGCCGCATGATAACTAGGATTGCACTTCGGAGTTGAATCCGCCTCTGCCACTGTGAACGCGAATCAGGCAATACGATCAGAATAATATCAGCCCGCAAAGCAACTAAGCGCGAATGCAGCCATTACAAAGGTAACGAGCCATGAAAGCAGAATATGATCTTTCCCAAATGAAATCGCGAAAAAACCCCTATGCCTCAAAGCTTAAGAAATCGGTTACTATCCGGTTGGGCGAGGATGTAGTCGATTATTTCAAAGAAATGGCTGAAGGCACTGGCGTACCTTATCAAAGCCTCATCAATTTATATCTTCGAGACTGTGTGCATCAGCATCGTACAATTGATATTTCTTGGCAATCAAAATCAAAAACTGTTTCGAGCCAATAAAAAGTCGTTGCTGTTTTTGTCTAACGTTTCTACGACATCTGAGTAAAACCGTTATATTCAACCATCATAAAACGTTTCGGGCGGGGCAGCATGCCCCGTCCGGCAGCGTGGTAGTTTGGCTTTGGCGAATACTGCCGAGCCTACCACCTCTACCCATCCACAAGATTTTTTCAATATCCTGCTAAACTTTCATCACTCCCAAGCAAAAGAGATAGTCATGAGCGATGATAGACGATCAAATGAAGCCTTAAGCCTTAGAACGTTTTTCGACGAGCAATTACAACATCTGCAAAATCTCCTCGGCAATCTGGCGAGTCATATTTACGATGAAGAGCCGCTGACAAAAGAAGATGAACAGATCGTCGAAAGTTTCGTCGATGCTTCAAATAGCAAGATGCGTGCTGCATATGATTATTCCCACAAATTAAGGCAATATGTACGGGCGCTGTACAACCATGTACTGCAAATCGCCGATGAGGTTCCGCCACCCGTCGATTTGAATCCGGATGCATTCAGGATGAATCCGCTGGTCAACGCCCTGTTCGTCAACAGCAACGACATCGATAAGTTGTTTAACACCGATGCCGACGTGGATGTCTTTTTGCACGCCCATAGTAAATACCAAACCCCGGTATTGTATGCGCTGTTAACTGCCGGCAAGAGTGAAAAGGGAATACTAGGCATAGCGATGCAAGGCGATATGCTGATCCGCGAGGTGCCGCAGCATGCGGTTAATTTCTCTTCGCATAAAATCCATGCGCCTTGCGCCAGCAGTTTAGAGTTAAGCGCAGCGCTAAAAGACTATCTGTTTAGCCGCGTAGTGGCGCTGATCAAGCAGGAGATGGCGTCCCGCATGTTTGATCAATCTTGCAAGCCCGTCGATAATTCTTACGAAGCGCGGGTAAAAAGCCTGGCTAACCCGGATGTTTATCTGGACACGTTGATCGAATATATCGGAGTCCCGGCCAAGTTATTGAGCATTGAAAAAATCCATTTCAAACTCAGCAAGCTGGGCATCAAATTAGATGGCGGCGACAGCCGGAGCGCTAATGAGTTCGACATCCATGAGCTCACCTGGAGCAACAACAGCCAAAATGTGATATTACAAATTGCCCTAGCCCGGTAAGTGTTTAGCATGAGGCTCGTCGGCCATTGCCGTATCCTATGCAGTTTTTCTAGAATCCGTACATGGACTTTGAAATTATCGGCGAAATCAGGCACCCCGAAACCTTTGCTCGAGGCTCCGGTATCAGAGAATTGCCAAGGCTTCGTAAAATTCACGGTCTTGGTAATTGGCGTAAACGTAAAGGTTTTGCTACAGTGCGTTTGTCCGATGGTTCGCTTCGTGAGGCGGAAATTCACTGGTATGAAGCTACAGGCATCGGGAAACGGGAATTTAAAATTAAACGTTATATAAACATACAATCATGAATAAACACGAATTTGCTATATGCGTTGATAATCACGGTTATGAGGTCTCGCTGGAAATGCGTAAGCTCTACGAAGTAATGACTGATGCCGACGCAGAAAAACACGGTCAAATCCGAGTCATTGATGAGTCTGGCGAGGATTATCTCTATCCCGCCAGCCTATTTGATCGCGTCACACTCCCTGCCCAGGTTTTGGAGCGCGTTTTCCATGCACAAGCCTAGAGGGCTTTTAGTGGCTGTCTACGGTAGTATTCTAACGCTATAAATCGCTAACTGATTTAGTTGTTTAGCCCCAATTAGACTGCGGACCGCAAATTCTTCTGTAGGTACCATTCTAAACCCAATAAAAGTATGCGATGCGTATCCTATTAGGCTAATTGCAATGATTAAAGAGCTTAAATTAAAAAACTGGAAAAGTTTCCGAGAGGGGACGCTTTATATCGACCCGCTGACTATTATTATCGGCGCCAATGCCAGCGGTAAATCAAATACTTTGGATGCCTTGCTGTTTTTGCATCGCGTCAGTACCGGCGTGGGTATTTTTCAGGCCATCAATGGCGATGTCAATCTTCCTGCATTGCGTGGCGGTATGGAATGGGTTTGTCTTAAGCCGAACAAACAGTTTACGCTTGAAATTTTGACTGATAGCGCCAACGAAAATCAGGAATACCGTTACCACATCACCATTCAAGTCAATGGCACCAAAGCGGAAGTATTTGAAGAAAAGTTAACACTTTTAACTTACAAACCAAGAAGCAAAACACCAACCAAAAAAGAGCTTTTCACTACCAGCGCTGAAGAATCCGACAGACCAGGCATAGCCACTCGTTTCAGTACTGCTATACAGGGAAACGCAAGCAAACGTTTTGACCTGAATCGGTCTCACGTTATTTTAAGCCAGACTGAAACGCTGAATCTGCGCAAAGGCGTACAAGAAGCTGCCAAGCATGTGCTATTACAACTTCAGCAAATTTTTGTGTTCGATCCGATTCCTAGCCATATGCGGGACTATACCCCGCTGTCAGACAAATTGCAGACCGATGGCTCAAATATAGCGGGGGTTTTGGCGGGCCTGGAAAAGCCCAGAAAAGACGAAGTTGAAAAGATTCTGACTAAATACCTGAAGGCATTGCCGGAACGCGATATTAACCGTGTCTGGACCGAACCGGTGGGCAAGTTCGGAACCGATGCCATGCTTTACTGTGAGGAGGGCTGGCAAGAAACCCAAACCCATGAAATTGACGCACGCGGAATGTCCGATGGCACCCTGCGTTACCTCGCTATTGTCACAGCGCTGCTAACCCGTGAATCGGGCAGTCTTCTGGTAATTGAAGAAGTGGATAATGGCTTGCATCCGTCGCGAGCGCATATTTTGGTTGATATGCTCAAGACTCTTGGCAAAGAGCGAGGTATTGATGTAATCGTAACGACTCATAATCCGGCTCTTTTAGATGCAGCTGGTGTGCGTATGGTTCCGTTTATCACCGTTGCGCATCGGGATATTCATACGGGTGCAAGCCATTTGACTCAACTTGAGGATATTCAACATCTACCGAAACTGATGGCCTCTGGCAGTCTTGGCAGATTAAATACTGAAGGACGAATTGAGTCCGCCCTCAAATTGGAGGACGTAAGTTGAGAAAGGTGCTGATCATAGACACCAGCATTCTTTGCGTTTGGCTGAAGGTGCCGGGTATGGATTCCTGCGGCCCTGACCTTGCTCGCTGGGATAAGCAGCGAGTCGATTTAAAAATTCAAGATGAAAGCCAAAGCAATACAACTTTTGTGTTGCCGCTGGCAACTATTATTGAAACCGGCAATCATATCGCGCAATCGCCACACAGTCGCAGGGAACGGGGACAGGACTTGGCTGATTTAATGATCAAGAGTGCAGACCAAGAAACGCCTTGGGCCGCTTTTTCAGATCAATCCGTTCTATGGTCGCCGGAACAAATAAAACTATTAGCCACGACTTGGCCTGATCTTGCATTACAGAGCCTGTCTTTGGGCGACTCTACCATCAAAGATGTAGCTGAATACTATGCGGGGATGGGGTATAAGGTTGAGATACTGACAGGAGACCATGGATTAAAGGCTTATGAACCCAGTGCTCCCCTTGAAATTCCGAGACGAAGACAACGGTAATTCGATAAAAAGCGTTATCCTCTAAAGCACCTGTTTTGGGCGCTATCTTTCAAATCACACCATCTCTCCCAACTCATTAAAATGAATCTCCCTCACTTCATCATCCTCGGTTATCCGCGCCGACTGTAAACCGCCGTCATCGTAATATTGATACCGATGTTCCGATTCAACCTCGCCATAAACAATTTTCTGGCACAGCAGCATTCTGTTCTGGGCATCGAAACAGCTGCGGTAATAAGTGTTGCGATTATTCAAGCTGTTTTCAGTGATTTCATTGACCAGCTTTAGCGGAAGTTTGACGCCGCTGTAACTGACAAAGTAGCGGAATTCGGTTGGTTGTTCTTGATTCATGATCGGTCGATGTTAACAAAACAAATGCGTGGAGATAATCTCTATTATTTGATCCAAAGCCAGGTCTTCATTCTCCCCGACGATGTTGTTTGTAGAAATAGGATATTTCAGGTCTATGCCGTAACGGCCTGAGTTCTGGCCAAAAGTGTAGATATAAGCGGAAAGACTGGGATCGTTAAGCAGGCATATTTCAATAGCCTTGTAGTGCTGTTCCCGGTTATTCAACGCCAACGTGTTTTCACCGTAACGATGCACCAGCTCCAAGAGCAAGAGCTTCAGCGGCGTATCTTTTTCAATGGCCCAAACATTCATGCGGTCAAGCTTTCCTGACTACGACAGGACGGGCGTAATAATTCAGTATCAACACGCTTTGCGCTTTGTTGATTAGCCATAATGAAACCAGGAAACTCAATACGGCGCTGGCGGCAATCCATAAGTCCGCGGACTTGACATTATCAGGCAACAGCCAATCGGCAATGCCCGCACCGGTGAATAAAGCTATTATCGGCACTAGATACAATAGAAGAGAAGCCCGCAGCAGCAGGTTTTCATCGATAGCAACCATGACTTGATCGCCGGGTTTCAATTGAATGTCGCTATCGACCGGTACCGATTTTTTCTTGAGCACGCTGCCGATTGCGTTGGCGGTGCAGGAGGCTTTTTGCAGACAGCCGCCGCACGCGCTGTGAGTTCCGCTTTCGACCCAGACTTGATGGTTTTCTATTTTCGTTACGATCGCTAATTCTTCTATCATTGCTGCAACCATTCATTCGATAAGACAGGAGTGCAGGCTTCGCCTGCAAGCACAAGCAAAGCTGGCACTCCTGTCGACGTTTAATCCCAAGCGTCTGTGAGCATTTTTAACCATATTTCCAGTCTTGCCGGCGTAAGCTCTTTCTGGTTTTCCTGATCCAAGGCCAAACCGACAAAGCGGTTATCGACGACTGCTTTGGAACGCTTGAAGTTATAACCTTCGGTATCCCATGAACCCATCATGGTGGCGCCGCATTGTTCAAACCGGTCATGCAAATAAAACATTGCATCGACAAATTCCAGCGGATAGGTTTTTTGATTTCCCAGTCCGTAAATCGCGACTTTTTTACCGCTGAAATCGTGCCCGGCTAATTTCGGCAAAAACTCCTCCCAACTCTCGGTGGCATTGCCGGTGGATAAACCGGGCAACTGACCGTCGCCATAAGTGGGTGTGCCTAAAATCAGGATGTCATACGCCTGCAAATCGGCGACCTCGGCATTGCGGATATTCACCGGTTTGGCGGCAGTCGCCGAACCCAATGCCGTTGTGATGTCTTTCGCAATGCGGCGGGTATTGCCGGTATCCGTGCCGAAAAAAACGCCTACTTTAGCCATGATTTTCCCTCGCTAAGTGTTTTATTTGCTGATTAGACCTTCCAGGTTTTTACTGGAGCCGCTCCCGGCGGCTCCAGCACTTCCGCCATCCATGGCAGTCGTAAAACCTGGAAGGTCTTCTTCAATACTACGACTGAATTTGCAATAGTCCGCTAGCCTTTTGTTTCTCCTGCCATTCATCAGGGGTAAACGCTTTAACGCTGACCGCATGAAGCTTGCCGGAAGCCAAAGGCTCTTTTAACGTTGCCAGGACCAACTGCTGTTTTTTGACCATCGATAAATCGTTAAACTGCGAACTGACCACGGTAATGGTTAAATCGCAGCCCTCCCCTTCGATTATTACTTTGGCATCGTCTATTCCCTGCTGCACCAGTTGCATAACTTCAGCGGAACTTAACGCGTCGTTTACGGCTTCGGCTTTTTTCGGCGCGGCGGCTGTTAACAGGGGTAATAGACTGCCGTTGTTGGACATTTCCTCAATAATGTCGCAACCGCCGACCAGTTCGGCGTTAACAAACAATTGCGGATAAGTCGGCCAATGGGAAATGCTCGGTAATTTTTCGCGGATGAATGGCGCTTCCAGCACATTTACATAAGCATACGGAATGTTGGTTGCATTGAGTATGCCTACCGCCTTGGCCGAAAATCCGCATTGCGGATTGGTCGGTACGCCTTTCATGTAAATGATGATCGGTTGGGCTGCCAGTTGAGCCCGGATTTTGTCTTCGGTTTTCATAAGGTTCTCGTTTTTTATTTTCTCGTTCCCACGCGCTGCGTGGGAATGCCATGATGGGACGCGCCGCGTCCTGTATTTACACTGCGCGTGATTCGTGGCGCAGCGCGCCTTTAACTGCATTCCCACGCAACGCGTGGGAACGAGGTAATGACATTTACTCTACCCGGCCTGCTGCCTGAGCTTGGCTTCAGCCTTTTTTATCAACTTGATTTCGCCTTCCCCTTTAACCGCATCGGCATCGACAATGCATTGCTCAACGTCATCGGCGGAAGGAATATCGAACATGGTTTTGCGCAAGATCTGCTCCATAATGCTGCGTAATCCGCGTGCGCCGGTTTCGCGCTCTATGGCTTTTTCGGCGATTTCGACCAAAGCGTCATGTTCAAACTTCAACTCCACGCCTTCGTAAGCAAACAGTTGTTGATATTGACGCACCAACGCATTTTTAGGTTCGGTCAGCACCTTGATCAATGAATCGACATCCAACGGCTCCAACGGCGCCAGCACCGGAAAGCGGCCGATAAACTCCGGGATCAAGCCGAACTTGCGCAAATCGCTCGGCTGGGTCGCATTCAGCATGTCTTCCAAGGCCGGTTTTTTATCGGGATTATTCACTTCGGCATGAAAACCGATAGCGGAATTGGTCGGCACCAAGCGTTTTTCAACATATTTTTCCAAGCCGGGAAACGAGCCGCCGGCAATGAACAGGATATTGCGCGTGTCCATCGTGGTGTCGCCGTCTTTGTTGCGGCCTTTGCCCGGAATCTTAACGTGCGAACCTTCGACCAGTCTGAGCAATGCCTGTTGTACGCCTTCGCCGGACACATCGCGGGTGCCGGTTTGCTGCTCCGGACTGCGGGCGATTTTGTCGATTTCATCCAGATAAACGATGCCCCATTCGGCATTGGTCATATTGCCCTCCGCGACATCCAGCAAGCGGACCAGGATATTCTCCACATCGTCGCCGACATAACCGGCCTGGGTCAGCGTGGTCGCATCGGCCACCACGAACGGCACGCCGACGATTTTTGCCAAGGTGCTGGCCAGCAAGGTCTTTCCGGTGCCGGACGGGCCGATCAACAGGATATTCGATTTACCGATTTCCACATCCTTGTCGAATTCGCCCAAACCGGCGTCGCCGCTTTCGTGCCGCAAGCGTTTGTAATGGTTATAAACCGCAACCGCCAATATTTCTTTGGCAAGATGCTGGCCGATAATGTATTGATCGAGATGTTCCTTGATTTTTGCCGGGATAGGCAAGGCGCCCTGCATTTCGGCAAGCTCTTTTTTGCGGCTCCAGTTGCTGACGACTTGATGGGCCAACGACACGCAAGCCCCGCAAATATAACCTTCGCTGCCGGCAATCAACGGTACCGAAGCGGATTGCTCGATGCCGCAAAAAGAACAGTGTTTGATTTCTTTATCGCTCATTATTCGCTCTCCCCGGATTCAGGCGGCTGCACGGATGCAGGAGATAAGGCAATGTCGGGAACAATTGCCGGATTGGCTAAACCGGCTAACCAGGCGCGTTGACAGGTACGCCGGGCGCGGTCATTCATTAGCTGACGTATTTTGGGCGTGGCTTTTGCCAGAGACAGAGTTTCGGCTTTGTGTATGCTCTTGCACAACAGGATATGAAAACCGATTTCCGACTGGACCACATCGCTGATCTCCCCCGGCTTTAAATTAAACAGTACCGCGTCCAATTCATGATACAGCGTACCGCGCGGCACCGCGCCCAGAACCCCGCCCTGCAACGCGGTTGGGCATTCGGAATGCTTTAACGCCAAGTCGGCAAATTTATGCGGTTTTTTATGCAGTTTATCCGCAAGCGCCTGGGCGCGGCTTAATGCCGCTTCGGGAGTATTTTCAGCATAATCCGGATTAACGCTGATAAAAATATGGCAGACTTCGCGTCGTTCAGGGCGATTAAATTGATCGGGATGCAGATGGTAATAGATGCCGATGTCGGCATCGCTGATAGTCGGCGCGCGGCTGGCGACCAACTCCAGCACGGTATTGACCTTGCATTGGCGATGCAACGCCGCCTGCAAGCTGTCTTTGTCGAGCCGGTTTTTTTCCAGATCGCTAAAAAACGCCGCTTCGTCATCATAACGGCCGCGAATTTCCTGGTAAGCCTGCTGCAACTCCCGGTCACTGATAACGACTGCCGCCGCTTCAGGCGTATTCAGCACCCTGCTCTCAATCTTGAATTCATTTAAAGCTTGAGTTCTTGCCTGCTGCAACTCCGCTTCCGCCAATTCATCCGGCGACTTTTTGAATAATGCTAAAGCCGCTCTTAATAAATTGTAAGTTTCCAGCTGGATAGGTTTTTCAGTTGCCGTCATATCAAAACTCGGGTTCGTTAAATGACTCAGGCCGCGCCGGAGCAAGCGCCGTCTCGGGCACTTGCAGGACTCTGCCTTGAAAAGCGACATGGTATTGGATCAGCTCATTGTCCCGGATCACCTTAAAAACTTCGCCTTCCGTACCTTTTGCAAACAGGACATTGCCTTGTATGCCTAAATCGATGGTGCAAACAACTTTATCCCTGAATTCAAAGCGGCTGGGATTCCAAGGCTCGTCGGCGCCTATTAATTCTTCCAGGCGGCAACCGACCATGCGTCCCTGCGTCAAAAAATGTACGGTAAAAATAACTTGGTCTTGCAGAAAAGTGCCGACTTCGATGACATGGCCGACGCTGCCCCGCCGAACCAGCAACGTGCCGACTTCCATGCCGGGATAAGTGCCGTCGTTGCGGACATTCCGGGTCACCCGGACCGATTCGCCGAACTCGAACCGGCCTTCGTCGAAGCGCTCGGGTTTCATGTTTTTATATCGCTTAAAGAAACAAACGCGGTTTGCGAGGCCTCGCTCATTGAAAACACCTTAAATACTTTTTCGGTTTGGGCGTCGGATTCGACAAAATCCTGATAAGCCCGTTGCAACAATTTGCGGTACACCGCTCTTTTCGGCGCTTCGTCTTCCGGCATACCGTCGGCGGCTTTTTGTAAGTAATCATGAAAACGCTGCAAAATATGCAGGCGGTTGACATGCACCACGCTGGGTTCATAGTCCAGTTGAAAATACTGTAAAAAATCTTCCGCCGATTCCAGCTCTTCCATTTCTTCTTCAAAACTCATGGGGTTTTCTCCGGTAGTTAAAGGGGACCGACTGAAGAGGCATCCTGAAATAACAGGTAGAGCGCCAAAACAACAAATATTACGATGGGCGCGATAGTCATTAATGAATCGGTTAACTCTTTTTTCAACATGATCTTGCTCCAGTTAGTTTTTGAGTCAGCGCAGCACAACCCAAACAATCGTGGTTCAAAAAATATTGGGCTATGCTGCGCTTACCCAACCTACATTTGTTTTATGTTCTGCTCGTTCCCAAGCTCCAGCTTGGGAATGCCGTCTTAGAAGCTCAGCTTCCCGAATACAGAAAGCTGGAGCTTTCGAGACTTAGGTCCGCTTGAAAACCTGTGCAAATGGAACGCTGATGACTATGATTGAATAAGATTTTTTGAATTATTCCGGAAGAATCCGTTTATCGCCGTTTTAGGCTTATCCGTGTTCATCATAATCATCTGCGTTCTATTCTTCTAACTGTTACGTAGTCGCTTTGCGTTTGATCACCAATTCCAATAATCCTTGGGCGCCGATTCTGTCCTTGCTGTCAAGTTCGACCAGCTTTTCAAAAATAGCTTGGCTCAAATCCAGGTTCTCCAAACGCATATTTAAAAAACCGATAGCTTTCAAGGTAAACAAATACATCCTGATTTGGGTCAATAAAGCGGCCGGCGCATCGGCAATATAGCCGGCGTGCAAATCGCGCCAATCTTCCGGAAAAGAGATACCCGGCCCGATAACGGCCAGGGCTTTAGTCGTTGCCGCTAAAGCCTCTTCCAACCGATGCTGGTAATAATAAAAACGGTTTAATGCGATCAATACATTCAATGACTCAGGAGCCAGAAAATAAGCTTGCAGTAAAGATAACTCGGCATTGCCGCTGGCGTAATTTTCCGACGCCGTTGCGATTAACGCTTCAACGCCGGCGACATCCGGTTGCTCGAAATACAAACCTTGCGCTTCAAAATCCAACAGATCCATTTATAACCTCGCCGCCAGTTTTACCGGGCTGTCTTTTTTGGGAATGCAGACGCTTTCCGCATCGCAATGATCGCAACTTTCTTCAGCCATAACTTTGGGCGATTCCGTTTGTTGGGCTTCCAGTTCATCAATCCGCTCAATCAAGCAGGCGATGGCCTTGCCGACCGGGTCGGGAATCAAATGATGATCCAGGTCGATACCGTGCCGGTTTTGTATTTGCGCGCCCTTGCTTTGAATAACGCGGCCGGGAATGCCCACTACAGTACAGCAAGGCGGCACATCTTTAACCACCACCGAGTTAGCGCCGACACGGACATTGTTGCCTAAAGTAATCGCTCCGAGAATCTTGGCCCCGGAACCGACCATGACATTATTTCCAAGGGTCGGATGGCGTTTTTCCTTGTTCCAGGTGGTGCCGCCCAGCGTCACGCCGTGATACAAAGTGACATCGTTGCCGATCTCAGTCGTCTCGCCGATCACCACGCCTAACGCGTGATCGATAAATAAGCGCCTGCCGATAGTCGCGCCGGGATGGATTTCAACATTGGTCACAATCCTGGCAAGCGCCGCTAAAATCCTGGCCGACAGCTTCCAGTTTGCTTTCCACAAACGATGACTGATCCGATGCACTAAAACCGCATGGACGCCCGAATAGGTCAGCAATATTTCCCAGACGCTATGTGCAGCGGGATCGCGGCCAAAAACACAGTGGACATCCTCATGCCATTGGGCCAGAAAGCCCTGCGGCGCTTGTGCTTTGCTTTTCATATTATCCGATATGGCCATAACCATTTTTAAACTCCTATTTGAGTGCGGAGGTGATTTCAGTGCTCTAGTTTTCAAGCAACGCACTCGTCGTTATACCCATCTTGACGTAGGCCGGAATAAGGCCATCCAAGCGCGTAGCGCGAGGTGGCGTTTCCGGCATTTGATGCTCAGGAGTGCCGGAAACACCGATTCTCGCTGTCGCTTGAACCGGCTTATTCCGGCCTACATCCGGAGCAGCGCGTGGGAACGAGAGACAACTAATTTAAACTCCACCCCGTTTTGCCCAACCTGGGCGGACCGGGTATCCTGAAAAAAGAACCGGGATAAAGATCGTCCTGATCCGGTGTTTCCAAAATCTCTTTAATTTCCGGTTCGCTTGATGGCAGTTCTTTATGTTCGTTCATGATGATCGCCCTCTAAAGATTTTGATGAAAAAGATTAAGCTCTTCGGTTCTCGGCGACCTTTTGGTGTCGCTGACAAAGCGCCTAACCTGGGTTAATAAGGCTTGCGCCTGTATCCGACTGACTGCGATACCTATTTGTTTATAGGCATGAATCACACCTTGGGTACCCGAATGCTTACCCAGTACCAATTGATGACTGCGCCCGACAATCGCAGGATCGACACCTTGATAATTATTCGGGTCTTTTAACAAGCCATCGACATGAATGCCCGCCTCATGACTGAACACGCTTTTGCCGATCAGGCTTTTCCGGCTGCCGATTGCATCGCCCGATGCGCTGGCGACTTGCTCGGAAAGGGCTGGGAAATTTTGCAGATTAATCCCGGTTTCAATGCCATATAACTGCTTTAAGCCGACCACCACTTCTTCCAGTGCCGCATTGCCCGCGCGTTCGCCCAAACCGTTAACCGTGGTATTGACATGAGTCGCGCCGGCCAACGCCGCTGCCAGCGTATTGGCGGTAGCCAGACCTAAATCGTCGTGGGCATGCATTTCAATTTCCATGTCGGTTGCCGCTCTTAACTTTTTGATCGTCTCGAATACGCCGAACGGCTCCATAATGCCGACCGTATCGGCGAAACGAATCCGGCTCGCTCCGGCCAGTTGCGCGGTTTCGGCCATTTGAATCAAAAAATCCACATTAGCTCGCGAGGCGTCTTCCATGCCGACGCAGACTTCCATTCCGAGGTTTCGCGCTTCCTGAACGCAGCTGGTAATAGTATTTAAAACCCACTGCCGGCTTTGCTTAAGCTTGTGCTGAATATGTTGATCCGAAGCCGATATGGATAAATCGACCTTATCTACATTCAAACCCAAACAGGCATGCAAATCATCGCGGCGCATTCTCGACCAGACCAGCAGCTTTGAGGGCAATGCCAATGCGGCAATCGCCTTGATCTCGTCCCGCTCCACCGATCCCATTGCCGGAATGCCGATTTCCAATTCCGGCACGCCCAAGCCCGCCAACTGCGTTGCAATCGCCAGCTTTTCGTCCAGCGAAAAAGCAACACCGGCCGATTGCTCACCGTCGCGGAGCGTGGTGTCGTCGATGATGATAGTGCGAGTCGGTGTTGTCATGGCTAAACTCAATCTGGTTGGCGTAATGCCTTTAATCTTGATAGAGCAAAATACTTGCCAACTGCTTATTTAGCGGAAATAGCGGGGTGTAAACCTGGATTGGCGCAATACCGACAGAACAATGCGACGCCAAAACAAAGGAATTGTCGTAAAGCCGACAAAGTGAATTGGCGTTGGGAGCAAATTTGAATAAAGCTGCAACTTTGTTTATCATTCTCCCAATTTGGGAGCATAATACGAGTAACTCATGCGAGTCATTGCCAAGAGCGCGATCAAAAAATTCTGGGAACAGTCGGCCTATCGTGATGCCAAAGGCCCGTTAGAAAGCTGGTACGAAGAAGCCATCAAAGCTAATTGGCCGTCACCGCAAGCCATAAAAGACCAATATCGGAATGCCAGCATTTGTAGCAACAACCGAGTGGTATTCAATATCGGCGGCAACAAGTACCGTTTAGTTGTGGAAATGCAGTATCGAGCCGGAATCGCCTGGATAAAATTTGTCGGCACCCATGCCCAATATGACTTAATTAACGTGGAGACAGTCAATGAATATTAAGCCCATCCGTAACGATGACGAATTAAAAGCCGCGTTCCAGAGTCTGGAAATGGTTTTTCAAGCGGAACCCGACACGCCCGAAGCCGACGAAATGGAAGTACTGGTCACCTTAATTGAAGCCTACGAAAACAAACACTATGCGATAACACCGCCCGATCCGATTGAAGCCATCAAATTCAGAATGGAACAACAAAACCTGAATAACCGCGACCTGGAAGCCTATATCGGCAGTAGCGGACGGGTTTCGGAAGTGCTTAATCGCAAACGTCCGCTAAGTCTGAGAATGATAAAACGCTTGCACGACGGATTGAGCATACCTTATGAAAGCTTGTTGGCGGATGTGATGTAAAAAGGGTTGCTATGCTTAAAGCCGTACTGAATTCATAATTCAGTATAAACGTAAAAAGGAAAAAATAGACAAAGTGGTTGTCAAAGGGCTTTATGCAGATGTTATGCATGAAAACGCAAAAAAAGGATTACTTGTTACAACATCAGAACTTAGCCCTGGGGCAAGAAAGACCATTTCATCAAGAGCTTATCCTATTGAAGAAGTGAATGGTGAAATGATTAAAAAATGGCTTATTGCTTTACGAACTCCAGGCACGGGGATTATTAGAATATAAATAAGTGCTGGCTCCCAATCTCCAGATTGGGAGCCTAATCGGGTCGGGGTGACGGGATTGTGCCCGTCACCTCTCCCACACCACCGGACATGCGGTTTTCCGCATCCGGCGGTTGAACCCGGCGACTTAATTCGTCGCAAAATCCGAAGGTAACCATAAACCCCAGCGCCGCAACCGGACATTATTCAACACCG
>Ga0208789_1001345_pt1 | contig 14254 bp, 11 predicted proteins | sample Methanotroph_Enr_FD_187368 | JGI IMG/M metagenome (GOLD analysis project Ga0208789, IMG submission 187368) | Enriched soil microbial communities from Old Woman Creek wetland in Ohio, USA - Methanotroph_Enrichment_5 (SPAdes) (version 2) | ecosystem: Environmental > Terrestrial > Soil > Wetlands...
TTAATGACTTCAGCTCCTAAATTCCAATTTTTATTTAGGGTATAAGAAAAACCGTAGTTCAAGTCGTATTTCAATTCGGTTTCAGTGGTTACTGATCCGTTTGCTGTTGCGGCTTTCCATTCAGGTTCGAAAGTAAGGTTCAAAGCATGCGTGCTTCGGCCTATTTTTTTGTCCAAAATGGCTTTTAATTCTATTTCGGTTTCGTGTGGTGCAATTGTATATTCAAGATAACCGGCAAAGCCAACTCTATTGGCTACAGCATCAGAGAATTTATATTTCCATTCGTTAGAAAATGATATTGCGGGAGCTTTTACAATAATAGTTCCTGTCGCTTTATCAAAATAGGCTTTCTGTTTTGTATTTAAATAAAAGGCTGTTTGCAAATTGGAACCTAAACCTATTTCATATTCAACCCTATTTTTAATTTCACGGTAATAATCTTCTTTTCCTTGTAGAACCGTGGTCCACACTTCTAATTCTTTTTCTCCTTTATTCAAAACGGCGCTTTGATAGGTGTAATTAAAAACCCTGTCCTGAGCTAATAAACTCATGGTACTTAAAAGTAGAAAACTGGCTAATACTAATTTTTTTATCATTGTTTTTTATTTAGATTGATTAAAAATAACAATGCAAATATAAAAACCATTTTGGAATCCGCAAAGCTTATTTAGACTAAATATGAATAATATTTAGTAACATTTTATTAACAATTGTTTGTCAGTATTTTAAAATAAAAAAAATCTTGCTTTTAGGGAGCAAGATTCTTAAATAAGTTAAAAAAGGGTAATTTTTTATTTGCTTTTCTTCATCGAAAAGCGCTCTGAACTTGGTTTTCCTTGTTGGATTCCCGAAATTTGGATGATGATGCTGTCTTTTGTAATCTGCGAATACGAAATTTTTTGGGGAAAGTCGTTTTTCGGATTTTCAAACACTAGTTGCTTTGCGATTGTATCATTGTGTTTGAATGTTACGGGTTTGTCACTGTTTTGTCCTCTTATGGTCGAAATATAAAAGAGATTTTCGCCTTTTTGTTTCATTTGGATTTTTTCAAAATGCAAAGTGTCTTTTCCTTTTATAAAGTAGCTTTCACCAATGAAAAGGCTATCATTCACTTTTTTCCAAGTTTCGGAGAGATTTCCATCAACAGAATTGTTTTCCCAATTTCCCAGAAGCCAGTGAGCGGCTTTGATTTTGTCTTTTTCGTTTGAATCTGATTTTTTGCAAGATGCAAATGTCAGGATTAGGATGAGAATAGTGATTGCTTTCTGCATAAGATTTAAAAATTGAATTGTTCTACAAAATCAATACAATAGTATGAAAAAAATGGCAGCTAGCCCAGATAAAAGCGGCATCCTTTTTATATCATTCTGATAAAGGAAGAATCACACAAAAAGATATAGCGATTAGCTGGAAAAAGCTCCTAAAAAAAATGAAGATGACTGTTCTTAGATGCTTTCTTTCAAAATAGTATAAACCAATTCTTTGCTGGGTTTTTGGTCTCGTAGTTTCGCCCGAACCACGTCAAACGGCACTTTGAAATTACAACCCATTTTATAGTCGCTGCAACCATAAGCAGAATTTCCTTTGAGAACGGTTCCTTTTTTACATTTAGGACAAGCCAATGCATCCGAGATTGGTTTGACGGCTTTTTTTTTCGGTTCTAATTGGAGCTCGAAATTTTCATCAAAGCGAAGCAAGCCTTCCACCGTGCCGGCATCGGTTTTGAAATCTTTTAAATTTACGGTAGATCCTTTTTGGAGCAATCGCAAGTATTGGTTTTCCGATATTTTTTTATCGGCAAAAGTATAAGGCAATACAAAATTACAACCGGCTTTATAATCGCCACAGCCATAAGCGGATTTTCCTTTGATGAGCGTTACTTTTTTACATTTGGGACAGACTTCTGCCAAAATTCCTTCCGCTTTCTTTTTTTCGACAACTGCTTCTTGTTTTTGAATACTTCCTATATGCGAAATGTTGGCGCGCTTGGTTTCACTTCGTACTTCATACACCAAGGCCTCGACCATCTGTTTCATATTCTTGATAAACGCAGCGGCGGTAAAGGTTCCTTTTTCAATATCTTTCAACTGCTTTTCCCATGAACCCGTAAGTTCAGCCGACTTTACTAAATCATTTTGAATGGTGTCAATCAATTGAATTCCCGTTGGTGTTGGCAGTACCTGTTTTTTGTTTCGAACAATGTATTGGCGTCTAAAAAGGGTTTCAATAATATTGGCTCGTGTGGATGGACGTCCAATACCATTTTCTTTCATCAATTCGCGGAGGTCTTCGTCGTCAACTTGTTTGCCCGCAGTTTCCATGGCGCGTAATAAAGTGGCTTCCGTAAACTGATTCGGTGGTTTTGTTTCCTTTTCCAAGAACGAGGGTTGGTGCGGTCCTTTTTCGCCTACAATAAAACTCGGCAATAGTTCGGCTTCTTTTTCTTTGGCGTTTGTACTGAGCCTTTCGGCTTCGCTCAAGATAGGCTTCGTCGAAGTATCGAAAACTACGCGAAAGCCTTTTTTCAAGATTTCTTTTCCGGTGGTTTTGAAGGCTACTTCGGCTGCTTTTCCAATTACTGTGGTGTTGGCAACCAAGCAGTCGTCATAAAAAACCGCAATAAAACGCCGTGTAATGATATCATACACTTGCTGCTGATTGTATTGCAAATTGCTTTGAATCCCCGTTGGAATAATCGCGTGGTGATCGGTTACTTTTTTGTCGTTGAAAACCTTGGGTGATTTTTTGATCTTTTTTTCCAAAAGCGGTTGCGTCAAGGCGGCGTAATTGGTCAATTTTTGTAGAATTCCCGGTACTTTTGGATAGATGTCATTCGGCAAAAAAGTGGTGTCAACTCTTGGATAAGTGACCACTTTTTGTTCGTACAGGGTTTGGACAATCTTTAACGTTTCGTCTGCCGTGAAGCCAAATTTCGTATTGCAATACACTTGTAATCCTGTCAAATCAAAGAGTTTGGGTGCATATTCGTTACCGTTCTTTTTATCTATCGAAACAATTTCGAACTCGCTTTCCTTGACTTTGTTGGCCAAAATTTCGCCGTCTTCCTTTTTCAAGAAGCGTCCTTCTTCATAGCTGAAAAGCGTTTCTCGGTACAAGGTTTGCAACTCCCAATAAGGTTGCGGCTTGAAGTTTTCGATTTCCTTGAAGTGATCTACAACCATTGCTAGGGTTGGGGTTTGCACTCGTCCGATGGATAAAACTTGTTTGTAGCCGCCGTGTTTTACGGTGTACAAACGGGTGGCGTTCATACCCAATAACCAGTCACCAATGGCTCTGGAAAATCCGGCGTAGAATAAATTATCGTAGTTGGCAGATGGTTTCAAGTTTTCGAAACCTTCCTTGATGGCTTCGGTGGTTAGGGAGGAAATCCACAAGCGTTGTACCTCGCCTTTGTATTGTGCTTCGTTCATCACCCAGCGTTGGATGAGTTCTCCTTCTTGTCCAGCATCCCCGCAGTTGATGACCAACTCGGCTTTGTCGAACAGGCTTTTTATGATTTTGAATTGCTTTTGAATGCCCGAATTGTCCACCACCTTGGTTTCGAATTTCTCGGGAAGCATGGGCAGGTTGTTCAAGTCCCAACTTTTCCAATGGGGTTTGTAATCGTTGGGTTCTTTCAAGGTGCACAAATGCCCAAAAGTGTAAGTTACCTGATAGCCATTGCCTTCAAAATAGCCATCGTGCTTGGTATTGGCTCCCAAAACGGATGCGATTTCGCGGGCGACACTTGGTTTTTCGGCAATACAGACCTTCATTTTTTACTTCTAAATTTGAAGCTGCAAAGTAGGAATTTAGAAATTGGTATCGAAATGAAATCTTTAGGAGTTATGAACGGGCTCGCAAATCTGAAATAAAGAATCGTTAATCAAAAATATGCAATCATTTTTATGCATTATTTTTAATTTAATAACATTGCATTAGGATTTGTAGAATAGAAAGAACTTGAAGTTTTTTCAGGAGCAGAACTTTGGTGTTTTCAAGAACAATCCTCCTGCTGTACGCTGTATCCACGCCCAAAAGCGTGGGATGCCGCTACCATCAGGGCTATAGATTTCGTTTTATTTTCATAATAACCAAAGGAAGAATACTGTAGATTACTTCGCATATTCTCATTTACTGATAATTTTTTTTAGATAATTTTAAAAAACGTTGTTTTAACACAACAAAAAATGCATAAAATTGTTGTCTATACTTAACAATTTTAGTTATATTTGCTGTACGAAAACAACATTATGGAAGATCTTATTTTAGAATTTCAAGAAAAAATAACTACAGTATCCTTGAAATTTCAACGGTATTTGATTGATAAAATGGATTTGAATAACCGATTAATTGCCGTAAAAGGAGCCAGAGGTTCAGGAAAAACGACTTTGTTGTTGCAAATTGCAAAGAGAAAATTACCGCTAAAAAGTACGCTCTATGTAAGCTTGGATCATATTTATTTTTTTGAAAATAAATTATATGATTTGGCAAAGCTGTTTGTGAAATTTGGCGGCACTCATTTATTATTAGACGAAGTTCATAAATACCCCAATTGGTCTAGAGAGATAAAATTAATTTATGATAATTTCCCCGCTTTGAGTATTGTTTTTACTTCTTCTTCAATGCTCGAAATTTACAAAGCCGAATCGGATTTGAGTAGAAGAGCGGTTTCTTATACCCTAAAAGAGTTGTCTTTTAGGGAATTTATTGAGTTGGATACCAATAAAAAATTTCCCGTTTTTTCTTTAGAAGAAATTTTGGGTAATCACAACGAAATAGCTTCAAAAATTCTGGAAGAGATGAAGCCCTTGCCACTTTTTGCAAAATATTTGCAAATGGGGGCGTACCCGTATTTCAAAGAAAGTGAGAATGATTATCCTCAAAAATTACGCAACACCATAAACTTAATCATAGAAATAGATATTAATGCGGTCGAAGATTTGAATTATGAAACTTTGGTCAAATTGAAAAAATTATTGATAACTGTTGCAACGAGTGCGCCATTTACGCCCAATATTACCAAGTTGAGCGAAAAAGTGGGCGTTTCCAGAAATACCTTGATTCAGGCGATAAAAATTCTAGACCGTGCAGGATTAGTAAACGAATTATACAAAGACACATCAGGAATTGGCGTTTTGACAAAACCCGAAAAATTGTTTTTGAACAATACCAATTTGATGTATGTTTTGGCAAAAGAGAATATCAATATTGGCAATGTTAGAGAAACGTTTTTCCTAAATCAATTCAAAGATTTACACGAAATTAATCTGTCTGATCAAGCCGATTTTCTGGTCAATAAAAAGTACACTTTCGAAATAGGAGGCAAAAACAAAACCAGGAAACAAATTATTGATATTCCAGATTCATATATTGCCAAAGATATGATAGAAATAGGGTATGGGACTATAATTCCGGTTTGGCTGTTTGGGTTTATGTATTAGTCTTGAATGAGTTGTTTTACCGCAAAGGCGCAAAGGTGCAAAGTTTTTCAAGATTTGTTTTTGGTTTTACCTGCCGTCATTTGTGGGCATAGAATGCACCCGAGCGACAGCGAACTGACGAAGTAATTCTGCGCTAGCGATTGTGGATATCCGCGCGATCGGGATTTTCTAGTTCATACTATATAAAAAAAAGGTTCAACTTTAATTAAAAGTCAAACCTCTATATTTTTTAACTTAAAGACTTTTTAGAATAGTGTCTTTTGCAAGAACCTTAAATGATACTATACGTACTAATTACAGTTTTATTTTTACAATTTTATTGTCCTGAATGATAACAAGTTCGCTTTTACGCTCTTTTTTGAAGTCAAGCATTTTCTCGTAAGCTTTCTCAAGTCCTTTTATGATTTTATTTCTGCGTTCTATTTTAGTTTCAGTTGTCATAAGTAATTTTTTAATTCATTAAACTTTTGTTTATCAAGAATGATTAATTCATCACTACTTGATTTTTCAGCTATTAATTTATGCTTACCTTCTGAATTATCAAAGATAAGAACTTGATCCATAATTGGGATATAAATTTCGAATAAGTTTTTAATTCCTTTGATATATCTTCTTTCAATAACATCTGTAGGAATGTTATGGCCGCCTTCCATAACCCTAGTTTTAACCCTTTCTATTGCTAATTCAGGATTTTTTAGCCAAAAGAAAAGTAATGTAACGTTGTAATTATTTCTTTTAGCTTCAAGAACCTTGTTTTTGTAACTTCTTGTCGAAAGAGTGGTTTCAAAGGCAAAATTTTCATTTTGTTGAAGAAGCTCATTGACTCGGTGAAGCATAATTCGTCCTGCTTCAAAAGCTACCTTTTCGGGTTGGAAAGGAGAAAGACCTTTAGCGATTTCATCTGCGTTTACAAACTCTTTACAGTCTAAAATTTCTGGTAAGATTGTAAATGAAGCGGTAGTTTTTCCAGCTCCGTTGCATCCTGCGATTAGGTATAAATTTTTTTCCTCCATAGTCACACAAATATAAACAAAATCAATCAGTATTTTTTTAGTAATCAAAATAGTATAGCGGATTGTTGTGATTTATTGCTGTGCGAAGTCTCCCGACTTCGTACCTATTGCTATATGTCATCCTAATCTTGGTAACCTTTATTTTCTGTGTTTGTTGATTATTGGAATAGCTACGAAGTCGGGAGACTTCGCAAAGCGGGATTTACAGCAGGCAGCGTGGGGATTCTCGTTCACAGTGTCTATAGACCTTTGTCTTTTTTGCGTTCCATTTACGATTGTAGTTGCTCGTCCATCATTAATTCATAATGTTCTTTACCAATTGACTTAAATATTTCTATAAAAACATCAAATAATATTTGTGGCTGCTCATTAATTATTTTTTGGTAATAGACACTGTCCAAAGCTGTAATCTTGTGACTTTCATCATTGATAGTTGAAATGAAAGCACATTTAATATAGTATGTAGGTTCATTTTGATTATCATTAAAAAGAGAAGCCCAGGAGTCTTTTCCATATCCTATAAAGTTAACATAGCTCTCAATTATTCTTCTCATTGAATTTGCTATTACAATGTTTAAAGAAGTAGTGGCTGGGATATTTGCTTTTAAATCCTTTATCGTATTCCAAAGCAATGAATAGTCGTCATAAATAGTTTTATTGTATTCTCCCTTTACGGAAGTCTTGTTGTTAATCTTAATTATTCTAAGATGCCAATAGTCAGTGCATATTGGTCGTTTTTCAAAAGAAACTTCTTTGTAGAAATATAGATTGTGAGTTAAAATGAAGACTTGCGATATGTTATCATTTTTAAGTAGTTTTTTATCAGCTTTGGGATTGTCTCCTTTTCTTAAAATTAAATTATGAATCAATGTTGAGACAACAAATAATGCTTGACTGTCTAAACTTGAAACAGGGTCGTCAATAACTATTATTTTCTTCTTGTTGCCATTATGCTGAATATCATCTGTTCCAATACAGAGTTGAAAAAAATACAAGAACGAAATAAAATTCTTCTCTCCTTCACTCAAACTTTTAAAAATTGGATTGCCAACTATTGAATTTTGCCTTTTTAAATAATATTGAGAAATATTATTTAAAACTTCCTTTTCAGCAATTTCAAAGCCATCGAAACCAGCATTTTTTAAAATTAAGTTGATATTGTCAACAGCTTCTCTCGTGTTTACAGTTTGGCTTCTTAGTGTTTCAATGGATTGTTTTGATGCAAGAATTTTTATTCTGTAGTCTGCAATTAAAACATTTGCCAAGTCGATTATGCGTCGATACTTTATTTCCTTAACTGTAAGTTTATCAATTTCTGCTTTACAATTAGAAGCTATAAAGTTCCAAATTTCCGAAATCAAGTTTGTTCTGTTGGCATTTAGTTCTGAAAAGGTTTTATTGTTTTCCTTTAAATCCTTAACAATTTTTGAAAGGACGGTTTTGAATGAATTAATTGAGATAGTATTTTTTCTTTCATTGGGATTTTCAATTTTGTCGGCAATTATTTCATAGTTATTATTAAAATGTTCTTGAAGAGTAAGGAAAGTATTTGATATCAAATTATTGGGGTTGAATCCATTTTGAATGCTGATAACATTTGCCAATAATGATTCTGATTTCTGTTTGTAATTTGTTTGGAGAGCAACCAATTCAGTGATTTTTTCTTTATAGGTCAGATCAAAATACTTATTGAATTGTTCCTTCAGATTTTCATCAATTGTATCCTGTTGACAAAACGGACAAATGCCTTCGGTTTTGTCAATAAATTGAACACCTGTTTCAACCCAATTTCTTGCATTTATTTTTGCAATTAAAGCTGCTATATCTACATCTTCATTACCAACTATAACTTCTGGCATTAACTTCTCTAACTTTACTTCAATTGCTCTTATTTCTTTGTAAAGAAGTGAATTTATATTTTGACTAACTTGTTTAATTTCCTTTTCATAAAGTAGTTGATAGCGTTCTGTAAGTTCTGTAATCGTTAGAACTTTTGTAGAAGGATTACTCAGCTTATTTTTTATTTCTTGTAAATTATTGGGTTTGCTACCTGAATGAGCAAGGTTAATTTTCGTGAATGTTACAAATGAATTTCTCTGTCTCCAGCAATGTTCTAATAATCCATTTTGTTTCTGTTGCTTAGCAGTTCCAATACTTTCAATTATGGTTGTTTTGTTTTTAATTAGTTTGTTATATTTTAATATTGAATCTTCTTCGGTTGCGATTTGTCTATCAATAACCACATTCGCTTGGTTTAAAGAAAATACACCTTTTAATACTGGATTTCTATTGAAATTAACTTCGGTAAAGTTATCATCAAAAACTATTATTTGGTGATTAGCTTCACCATAACCTGTCTGTGAACAGTCATTAAAGTCTTGTGATTTAAGACTTGCATCAAGGCTAAGATTGTGTAGATATTTAACAATTGTCGATTTACCAGAGCCATTATAACCAAAGAAAAAATTTACCTTCTTCAAATCAGGGATTTGCACCCCATTGATAGCATCATAAGTTGCTATATTTTTTATTGTAAGTGATTCAATCATTTTTCAGTTGTGTTGTTTACTCTTGTTGGTAACTTAGGTCTGACGATATTCGACTTATCACCTCAAATCCGGGTCACTTAGTCTGCTAAATGTCAGTGTTTATTTATGTTCAAATATATAACTTAATACCGAAAATACTGATAAAATAGCATTAAGTTTTATTTCATTTTTAAAAGTAACTCCTTTTAATTAAGGATTTTACGGGAAACCGTAAAAGGCTGTTTTTTTTGGAGATTTTTTTAGCCCTGATAGCAGCGGCATCTTTTTTCTGGCTTTTTTTGCCAGAAAAAAGATATAGCGAATAGCAGGAAACAGCTCCTGATTACCAAACAATTGTTCGCAATGACAATCTCAATGGAGCGCCTTGCAAACTGCAATACTTTTTCGTATTTTTGCACTCCAAATAAAGGATTAAGAATATGTTAGATAGACTTCAAATAGTAAAACAGCGTTTCGACGAGATTTCGGACTTGATTATTCAACCCGATGTGATCAGCGATCAAAAACGTTATGTGCAATTGAATCAGGAATATAAAGGGTTGAAAGCCTTGGCCGAAAAGCGTGACGAATACGTAATGCTTATGGCTAATATTGAAGAAGCCAACGCAATAATTGCCGACAATAGTGATGCAGACATGACCGAAATGGCCAAGATGCAACTCGATGAAGCCAAAGAAAGATTGCCGGAATTAGAGGAAGAAATCAAGTTTATGTTGATTCCGAAAGACGAGGAAGACGCCAAGAATGTCATGGTCGAAATTCGCGCCGGAACGGGTGGGGATGAAGCCAGTATTTTTGCGGGAGATTTGTTCAGGATGTACACCAAATATTGCGAAAATAGAGGATGGAGAACTTCGGTTGTGGATATGAACGAAGGAACTTCGGGCGGATTCAAAGAGGTGATTTTTGAAGTGACAGGTGAAGATGTTTACGGCACCTTGAAGTTTGAAGCGGGTGTTCACCGTGTACAACGTGTGCCGCAAACGGAAACGCAAGGACGTGTTCACACCTCGGCAGCAACGGTTATGGTACTTCCGGAAGCCGAAGAATTTGACGTTCAAATTGATATGAACGATGTTCGCGTGGATTTTTTCTGTTCTTCTGGACCTGGTGGACAATCGGTAAACACCACAAAATCGGCGGTTCGTTTGACGCACATTCCAACTGGTTTGGTGGCGCAATGTCAGGATCAAAAATCGCAACACAAAAATAAAGACAAAGCTTTGACGGTTTTGCGTTCTCGTTTGTACGAACAAGAATTGGCCAAAAAACAAGAGCAAGATGCTACCAAACGTACTTCGCAAGTAAGTTCGGGTGACCGTTCTGCCAAGATTAGAACCTACAATTATGCACAAGGCCGTGTGACGGATCACCGTGTAGGATTGACTTTGTACGATTTAGGAAATATTATGAATGGCGACATCCAGAAAATTGTTGACGAATTGCAATTGGTTAACAATATGGAAAAACTGAAAGAAGCCAGTGAAGTATTTTAAATAAAAAAAAAGTGAAATTCGTTTCACTTTTTTTGTATTCGCTAGGACCTTAAAAGGAAAATATTTTTTTAAAATAAGCTATTGAAGCCTATATTTAATTTAAAAAACTATTTATAGGCTTCAATAATTCTATAGCTCACTATGTCATTTGTTGCCATTAATTTTATTGTTTTTAGTGCTTTGGCTTCAGAAAAAGTATAGCCACTTGCATAACCAGTTGTCGTGTTTACTTCCCAGAAATACACCGTTTTATCTGTTGTTTTGCTAATTTCAATTTTTTGTTGTTTTGAAATTGTAGGTTGATCAATTTTTCCTTTTGTGTTCGCAAACAATATTGTCGTTGCAAGTAAAGATGCTGATAAGATAAAGTTTTTCATGTTTTTTTTATTTTTACTTTGTTAGATTAATACTGCAAAGATGTGGCACCTATGGGTTTTATTTGTTATATTATTTTTTGTTTTCCTTATATAATTGACTCTTATTGATTTGAAAATCAAGTTCTTTTAATGTGAAAATATTATTTCAGTATCTGTCCTGTCCATCTATGTAAGGGGATGAATTATGTGTTTTGTTTTTTATATTTTATTGAATAAAATAACGGATAGTTTAAAGAACGAAGGTTTCAATGGTAGCATATTCTACACTTGCACGAATGATTTAAAAAAAAGCAACATTAATATATAGCGTATCCATTAATTTTTAACTTATAAAACCTCCTGTCCTTTTGGGGTTTTTTTCATAAATTTGCAGCTCACAATGTAAACAATGACTACACAACAACTAATCAACCAAATCAAAACCAAAAAATCCTTCCTCTGCGTAGGATTGGACGTTGATTTGAATAAAATTCCGAAACATTTATTGGAACTTGAGGATCCGATTTTTGAGTTTAATAAGGCGATTATTGATGCCACACACGATTTGGCGGTTTCTTATAAACCCAATACGGCGTTTTATGAAGCGTATGGAATAAAAGGTTGGATTTCTTTGCAAAAAACCATCAACTATATTAACGAAAAACATCCTGAAATCTTCACGATTGCCGATGCAAAACGGGGCGATATTGGAAACACTTCGTCGATGTATGCCAAAGCTTTCTTCGAAGATTTGAATTTTGATAGCGTAACCGTTGCGCCTTATATGGGAAAAGATTCGGTGGAGCCTTTCTTGGCTTTCGAAAACAAACATACCATTATGTTGGCCTTAACTTCAAACGAAGGCGCATTCGATTTTCAAACCTTAAAGGTGGATGGTAAAGAATTATACAAACAGGTTTTGGAAACTTCTAAAACCTGGAAAAACAGTGAAAATCTGATGTACGTTGTTGGTGCCACCAAAGCCGAATATTTCACTGAAATTCGCAAAATTGTTCCGGATAGTTTCTTGCTTGTACCCGGTGTTGGCGCACAAGGCGGAAGTCTTTCAGAAGTTTGCAAATATGGAATGAATGCCAATGTGGGATTGCTGATTAATTCTTCACGAGCGATTATTTATGCTTCAAACGGAACTGATTTTGCCGAAAAGGCTAGGGAAGAAGCCTTGAAAATACAACAGGAAATGGAAGTGATAATAATACGAATTTAGCTCACTAAAATTTTATTATCATAGGTGTTCGTTGATTTCAATTCACAAATTAACACGAATATTTTTAAACTGTTTTCTGAAATATCCGTGTAAATCAGTTTTATCAGTTTAATCCGTGTGCTAACTTTTTAATTTTAATTCGTGAAAATCTATGTAATCAACACCGCTGAATCTGAAGTTTTCGGGCTAAAAACTTTGTGAACTTTGCGTAAAAATTTGCGGTTAAATCAAAATATGAAAACCCTAATCGATCAACTTGGTACTTCCCATTCTTTCGAAACTTCGCCCAAGCGGATCATTTCTCTTGTGCCATCGCAAACGGAATTATTGTATGATTTAGGCATGGAAGACAGAATCATTGGAATCACTAAATTCTGTGTGCATCCGTATCATTTCAAATCAACCAAGAAAATCGTCGGGGGAACCAAGAAAGTGCATTTGGAGAAAATTCGATTGTTGCAACCCGATATCATCATTTGCAATAAGGAAGAAAATACCCAAGAAATCGTTGATGAATTGCGCCAAATTTGCCCGGTTTGGGTAACCAATATCCTTACGATAGAAGACAATTTTCAGATGATTGCTGATTTTGGACAAATTTTCAATTGCAGGACCGAAGCCCAGAAATGGAGTGACAAATTGGCTTTTGCCTTAAGCGATTTCGAAACTTTTATCCAAGATAAGCCAATAAAAAAAGTGGCGTATTTTATTTGGGCCAATCCTTACATGGTGGCGGGTTCCGATAATTATATCAATGAAATGCTGAAACTGAACCGCTTTGAAAATGTGTATGACACTAGCAATAGCGAACTGGCGCAGCAAAACAATCCGGAAGTTTCAGGTCGTTATCCCGAAATTGATATCAAAAAAATGCGCAGTCAAGGCGATCCTGAATTGGTTTTTCTGTCCTCAGAGCCTTTTCCGTTCCAAGAGGAACATGCCTTCGAAATCGGGAGATATACCCATCATGCCATAACGATTTTTGTCGATGGCGAAATGTTTTCCTGGTACGGAAGCCGACTTTTGAAAGCATTGGATTATTTCAGGATTTTGCATACGAAGCTGTAATCGGGACCATATAAATCTTTCTTCTTTTCTCTAAAAAAAATCTACCTTTACAAAAAATAGCACGTGATCAATTATACCATTTATAAAAACGAAAACAGCAATCAGTGGGTTACTTTTGTCCACGGAGCCGGCGGAAGTTCGTCCATTTGGTTCAAACAAATACGTGATTTTAAAAAACACTATAATATATTATTATTGGATTTGCGTGGTCATGGAAATTCGAAACCCACACTAAAAGCTGCGTTCAAACAAAAATATACTTTTTCGGCTTTGGCCAATGATATTCTGGAAGTCTTGGATCATCTAAAAATCGAAAAGTCCCATTTTGTGGGGATTTCATTAGGAACCATTCTGATCAGACAATTAGCTGAAATGTATCCGGAACGGGTGCAAAGCATGATACTTGGCGGTGCCATATTGAAAATGAATTTCCGTTCACAAATCTTGATGAAATTAGGAAATCTGTTCAAATATGTATTGCCTTATTTGGTGTTGTACAAGTTTTTTGCTTTTGTGATTATGCCTAAAAAAAGTCACAAACAATCCAGATTACTTTTCATTAACGAAGCCAAAAAATTATACCAGAAAGAATTCATAAAATGGTTTAAACTCACCGCCGAAATAAATCCGGTGCTCAAATGGTTTCGCCAGGTCGAACTTAATATTCCAACTTTATATGTTATGGGAGAAGAGGATTATATGTTTTTACCCTCGGTGCGACTGGTTGTCGAAAAACATTATAAATCGTCGAAATTGTTTGTTATTGAGCAGTGTGGGCATGTTGTAAATGTGGAGCAACCCCTCGTTTTCAATAATGCAGTTTTAGCTTTTATTGGTACTACCAAACAAAAAATGCCAGCATCCTAAAATGCTGGCGTTCTTTTTACTAACCAAAACCAAAATAATAAATAACCAGTTTATTACTCTGCAAAGATCACACATAATGGAATATTTTGCTGTTAAGATTTTGTTATTACTTTGTTGTATATAAGTTAAGTTTTTTTAACTTTAGTCTTTTATTTTTAATCAAACGGAATTTGCCGAAATTCGTGTGTTTAAAAGTAATTAATTTTACATCTTTATTATTTCGTTTTCTTTTT
>Ga0208789_1001346_pt1 | contig 14228 bp, 9 predicted proteins | sample Methanotroph_Enr_FD_187368 | JGI IMG/M metagenome (GOLD analysis project Ga0208789, IMG submission 187368) | Enriched soil microbial communities from Old Woman Creek wetland in Ohio, USA - Methanotroph_Enrichment_5 (SPAdes) (version 2) | ecosystem: Environmental > Terrestrial > Soil > Wetlands...
TTTACACAAAATTTTTTACACCCTCGTATGAAAAGCTGGTCGGCGATCTTACCGGTGCTTATTCACGGCGAATCAATATTCAACACCGTCTCGTCTATGAAGTACACGCCAAGGAAAAAGTCGTCCGTGTGCTGCGAATGTGGACGCATTATGAATAAACTCCCGTAATAATTTTATCGTTCCCACGCTCCAGCGTGGGAATGCAGCCACAGACGCTCCAGCGTCGCCTTCACCAAGAGTCTATATCGATCAATTCCTTCAAACCCGCATAATTACCGGCACTCGAATAGCGCCAATGTTCAGGCAAGTTTACATAACCGCGCTTCACAGGGTTAGCGTGGATATAGTCTAATTTCTCCCGCATCATTGTTTCGCTAAAAACTAGTTCAGCATGAACACCTTCTTGCCAGAATTGATATTCCCGGTCTGTTTTGTGCGCGGTTTTAAAATAACATAAATGTGCCAATAAACGCTCAGCGTGCTGTGTTTGCAGATGGTCGATAACCTGCCGCGCAGTATATGATTTGAAACTGCTCACGCATTTGTTCAGGTTTTTTGCTTGGGCAATAAAATGTAAATGGTTTTCTAAGATGGCATAACCGTAGAGCTGTAAACCTTCGTATTCTCGTTGGTAACGCCAGCAGTCGAGTATGATTTGTATGGTCTCAGGGCGAGTGAAGACGGGTAGCCATTCCAGCACCGTGCAGGTCATAAAATGCGGTTTATCGGGTTCGGTTATTGTGTAACGGCTTCTTCCCATGGCGACTTTTTTGGCTGTGGTTTAGTGGAACGGGACGCTGGAGCGTCCCGTACTGCATTCCCACGCTGGAGCGTGGGAACGATATATAAACTTTTACGCTGCCCGCCAGACATAAGTAGCCACCGCGCTTGGCGGCAGGCTGGCTACTGCATTTTTCTCTTGAAATTGGATAGTAAAGGCTTGTGGTTCAGCTCCATCATTGAGCACAATCAGAACGATGTAGCCCTCGGGCGTCAAAAAAGCCACATTCGGCAACGAGGCTTGCTCATCGGAATAAATCCTCATCGCACCGGGGCGGACGAATTTCGCGGCATGGGCGATCACATAGTAGGCGACGTTGCGGGTAACCTCTTCGCCTATGGTCAGCGCGCCGACGCAACGGGCCTCGCCTCCGGGCGTATGGGGACAGCAAAACGGGTCGGAGGCCAGGTTCCATTCAAGTACGATTCTACTCCAATTGCGTAGGGAACCGATCAGGACATTTCTGACATGCCACATTAAATCCCCTCCGAACTGCCCGTCTATCCCCACCCACTGCTCGGTGAAATACAGTTTCATTTCCGGGTAAAGCTTATGTACTTCGGAAAGAGCCGAAATGTCGCCCCCGTATAGATGCCAAGCCGATCCGGTTAAATAACGGCGCGCGTCGGCATCGGCGAAAACTTCCAGAGGGTATTCCGGGACATCGCAATTGTGGTCCCAGCAAAACAGTTCCACATCGGCCAATCCGGCTGATTGCAAAGCCGGTCCCAGATGATTTTTGATGAACTCGGCCTGCTCGCCCGCTTCCATGATCATGCTGGGTTCGTTTTTCTGGTTCAATGGCTCATTCTGCGGGGTGAGGGCATGGACGGTGATGCCTCGCTCCCGCATCGCTTGCAGATATTTGACCAGGTAAGCGGCGTAAATAGCATAACAATCCGGTCTCAATTTGCCGCCGACGAGACCTTGGTTGGTCTTCATCCAAGTCGGCGCCGACCACGCCGTAGCCATGATCCTGATCTCGGGGTTGATAGCTAAAATTTCCTGTAACAGCGGAATGACTTCAACGTCTCCGGCTTCGATGTCGAAATGGGCAAGTTCAAAGTCGGATTGTCCATCCGGCCTGTCGTTATAGGAAAAGCAGCGCTCGCTCAGATCCGACGCGCCGATGCTCAGACGCAGGAAACTAATGCCGATACCGTCGCCATCGGGCAGGAACAATTCCCGCAACAATGCGCTCCTGTCAGCGGCTGCTAAGCGACTGATCAGCATGGCGCTGCCGCCGGTCAAGGAAAACCCGAATCCTTCGATGGTCTGATACTTCTGTTCGGCATCCACCGTTATCACAGGGAAATCATTGGCATTGTCGGTAAAGCGAAGTTTATCCGCCTGCCGTTGAAACATAGAAGTTTGGTCGGCGCTGGTCAGCCAAACCGCCAAAGAAGAAGGATCTTTTGAAACTGGATCATAAGGATGGGTTTGTTCTGGCATGGCAATCCTCTGGGCGGAACGACGTTAAATTTTGGGCCAATATGAAAGCATCACAGGTTGGATAATAGATTTTAAGGGAGACAAGGAAAGCCGGCTAGTGCAGCGCAGCTGCATTGCGATGCACAAGCTCATTAACTGTTGAGGATTACCAATCCACCCGCAATGACAAGGTGCTGACAATTTCGGCCTTTTCTCTTTTCGGGTCGATCACCGTATCCAGTATAAATACCCGTTCGTTGGCAATGCCGCCTTTTTGCACGATATATTTGGCAATCGCTTGCGCTCTTTGGGCGGCCAGATCTTTCAGCCGCTGTGGTTCCGGCTGGATAATGGCTGACAACTTCTCCTTGGCGACTGCATAAAATTTGTCTGTGCTGCTATCGGCTTGACTGCCGATCAGGCGCGTTTTACCCAGCAACGATTTCTCCACCATCATCGGGAATTTTTCAACAAACAGCTGCTCCATCAAACGCCGGTAATCCTGGTCTGAAATCTCAACGTATTCCGCACGTGTTTTTCTTCCGCCCTTCTTATTAATCTCGTCGGCTTTGATTCGTTTAAGCTGGTCATATAAAGCGTCGTCGCTGACCGCAGGCCAGTCCTGCTCCTGGAAAGCCGCGCCTTTAATTTCTAATTTTAAAGCCGAACGTGTTTTTAGCGCCTTGGCTAAATCGTCCAGCTTGCTCATTTGCTGTTTGGATAATGTTGATTCGCCCGGCGGAAAGCTGATCGTGCTTAAGTCCTGTTCGCTGCCGACCAGCGAGGCCAGCGCACGAAAAGGCGAGGTGACTATCTTGCCGATCGCATTGGTCAAGGCATCGACAACGATATGACTCACACTGAATTTGGGGTCTTCCAGGCTGCCTGTAATGGGTACGCGCAGGTCTATTTTGCCGTCGGAATCCTTCATTAACGCCACCGCCAGCTCCAGCGGCAAGGACACGGCATTGGGGTTTTCTACTTTTTCACCCAGTTCAAACTGGTCAATTAAAATATTATTGGATGCGGTCAGTTCTTTATGGACAACCTTGTAATTGAGTTCCAATGACATCTTGCCTTTCTCAACCTTATAACCGGCAAACTGCACCATATACGATGAAATCAACGGCATCGGCATGCCGGTAAACTTCACAGTCACATCGTAATCGCCAAGATAAGGGCTGATTTCGCCTTTGACATCAACCGGTGCCAGATCATAAGCCGTACCCTTTAAATCAGCTTTGATGGTTGATTTTTGTTCCGAGGAAATGCCGCTGGCGCCGCCGTCCAGGCTTTTGATTTGCGCGGCGAACGGCAAGATCAGCGAAAGGTCGGAAAAATCCGAAGAGCCGTCGATGATTTTAATTTTGCCCAGGTTAAACTTGGGCTTTGGCGCTTCGGCGGGTGTGTTTTTAGCTGCGGCATCGGGTTTGCTTTTTTCAGCGCTTTTATCGGCAATCATAATGTCGCTAAAATTAACCGTCTTGTCCTTTTTAATGATGACCCGGACATAAGGCTTGTTAATAGTTAGTGTTTCCGCGCTGTATTGATTCGCCGGAAGATCGACATTGATGCCGCTAAGCGCCAAATTCTCCCATTTTACAAAATCCTTGTTCTTCAACTGATCGCGAGTCAGTAAATCGGCGATTTGGCTGTTGCCGGTAAACTTAAGCTCCAGATTGCCCTCTACCGGTTTGGCGACCAAGACTTTGCCGTCAAGATTCAAAAATCCATCAATAACATCCAGCCTGGCAAATTTATCGACATAAGCCTGGAAGTGTTCCAGCGCAATATCTTTAACAGCAACGTCTATCTGCGCGGATAAGGGGTCGATAACTGCGTTGCCGTCCAGCTTTATCGAACCGTTTTCGTTAATTCCTGCGCTGAGCTGAAAAGGCAGCCCCGCAGCGGCCTGATTGCTGTAATCTGTCAGCTTAAAATTGATCGGCTTGGCGGTAATGGTGATCGGGTTTTTTAATGTCTGATCTTCAAAAGTAAGGCCGCAATTATTGAGTGCGATATTATTGACCTTGATGCTCCATGAGGTCTTTTCCACTGGCTCACTGGGAGGGGCTTCAGCTTTTGCAACCGGCAATAAGGGCTGATAACTGAAAACACCCTCTGGACTCAACCATGCCTTAAAATCCGCATCATCTGCAGAAACCGATTCGACCGTCAGTTCGTGCTTTTCAAGATTAAAACCGATTCCTTGCACAGCAAACTTAACCATTTTAACCAGCGCTTTATCCTGCGCAGATGCAGCAACTTGAAAATCGTGCAGTTCAAACTTGCCCTGGCTGAGGTTCACGTTAAATTTATTATCAACATAATGGGCCTTATAATCGGCCTCGAACAGTTCATATCCTTGTAAATCCAGTTGTACAAAATCTTGCAGGGCAAGAGCCCGGATTCTCGGCAGTTGTACCTTCTCCAGTTTGATATGCCCGGATGAAGACAGCGGGTTGATGCTGATAGTGCCTTGCCAATCGAGCTTGCCGCCTGAATTTAATTCCAGGGATAGACTTAAGTTGGATGGCTTATCCGCCTGAGTTGTTAAGTCATTAATAACGAGATTGATCGGATAAACAGTCTCCTTTTCGGGGCTGTTAAAATGCGCATCTTCCCAGTCCAGCTTGCCTTCGGCTATCGACAGCTTTTCGATGTTTAGCGGGAAAATTTTGCCGCTTTCCTGCTTGGCTTCGTTGTTGCCCTTAAGCAAGTCTTTGAAATTGAATGTCCTGTCTTTATTTTTGGCGATACGAATTACCGGCTTGCTCAGCAGTATCTTGTCAATAGCCAGTCCAGCCTGAGTGATGGAATGCAGCGCATTGATGTCGATAAAAAAATCATCGAATCGGGCAAACGGCTGGCCGTTGGGTTCTTGAAGCTCAAATCCCTGCAAGCTTAGCTGGAGTGAAAAGGGATTAAATCGAACCGATGCAACAGATGCCTTCCTGCCGGTTTGCTGCTGGATCAGTGTCGGCAGTTTCGACTTGATCAGCATCGGCAACACGTAAAAGCCCAGCAACGCATAGATGACGAGAACGCCGCCCGCTATCAAAGCAGCTATTTTGACTTTTGATGGTATGTGTGGAATTTTCATAAAATCCGGCGTCCGATCAGCTTTAACTTAAAGCCATTATATACTCAACACCGGCACGATTAGCCAACAAGGGGCAGCAATGTGTTTTCGTTATAGATTGCGTTCCTGATTTTCCTTGACCTGGACTTGCCAATGCCCGCCTTTTGCCGATCCAATGCGCTTTAACACGCCGTGCTGTTGCAGCTTTTGCAGATGACGCTCAATGGTACGGGAACTTACAGCTAACTGAGCAGCCAGCGTGGGAATGGTCAATTCGGGACTTTTCTGCAAGGCTTGGATAATTGCTAACGGAGTTTTCCCCGACAGTTTTACCGACATTATTCCCGACACTATTGACGGCGCTGCCTCGATCCCTGTCCTTAGTGCCTGCGCCAAGACGCCCAGCATGAATTCGATAAACACGGTGCTGTCACTGGCCTGATCAGCCGTCCCCAGCACGCGGTAATACCCGCTTTGCTGTTCACGAATAATGCTTTCAACCGGCAAATACGCCATTTCTGCACGCCATTGACTCAAGATCAATGTTTGCCACAAACGCCCCAGACGACCGTTGCCGTCACTGAACGGGTGTATGAATTCAAATTCATAATGAAACACGCAACTGGCAATCAGCGGGTGGATGTCGGTTCTGTCCAGCCAGCCCAGCAAATCACTCATTAGTCGGGGAATTTGTGCAGCGGGTGGAGCCATATGCACCAACGCCTGTTCCCGGAAGATGCTCACGCCGCCACTACGCCATTGCCCGGCATCGTCAATCAAGCCCAGCATCAGACGCTCATGCGCGGCCAGCAAATGAGCGCAGTTGGTAGCTTGCCAATGAGGTAATTGTTCATACGCGGCGAAGGCATTACGCACTTCCTGGATTTCCCGTGGCAAGCCGAGTACCTGTTTGCCTTCCAGAATGGCGGTGACTTGTTCCAGCGACAAGCTGTTGTGTTCAATGGCAAGGGATGCCTGAATGGTACGGATGCGGTTTTCGCGTCGCAGTTGCGGGGATAACGCGCCCTGATTACTGGCTGACCAACGCCCCAGCAGTTCGCTGATCTCGGCAACGGCATTGAGGATTTTGGCCGTGATGCTGTAGGGAGGTTGGTAGCCTTGGCTCATACGCTGATTGCTCTGTTCATTAAATGGGCGTAAAAAATCTAAGATACCAATATTACCACGGCGGGTTAGTTCAGCCATTTTTCTATAAAAATAGCTGAAATCATTAAAACATTCTCTCCTGATTTCGCAAACAAGCCTAAGTGTCGTCCGCCGTACAGACTGTGCGAGTTATACTTTTTCCTTCACAACAACGCCTTAATCTCCGGGACACAGGAGCCGCAGTTGGTTCCGGCTTTCAGGCAGCGGCCGACTTCCTGATGGGTTTTCAGTCCTTTTTCCCTGATCGCGGCCAGTATGGTTTTTTCTCCGACATTAAAACAGGCGCAAACAATGGTGCCGACATCGGCGACGCCTACTGGTGGGCGGCCTGTCAATAACGCCATGCGTTCCGCTTTTTCCAATTCCGGTTTTGAAAACAGGCCGGTCAGCCAGTTACGCTCCGGTAGTGCGGATTCTTTGGCGATAAAAACCACGCTTTCCAGCTGATTGTTTACAAACCGCGCGGCTCTGTAATTGCCTCTACCGAAGTCTTGGTATTCCTGCCATTGTGGCGTTGCGCCATCGTTGTCGCAGAGGATGTTTTTCGTCCAATCCTGCCAGTTTTCAGGCAACGTAAGCCCGGCCAGTTCGTAGCGGTAAAATTGTTCGCCTTTGCTTTTTACCCAGTAGTCCGGTGCGCTGATGCTCAGCTCGCGGCGGGACAGGATAAAACCCTGCCAGGCGGATTGGTAAGCCTTGATGCGTGCCGGTGTGTGCTTGCTTTCCGGTTGCTTGGAAATCGGGTCGACCACGGCATTGACTAACGCACCCATGCGTCCGCTGCTGGCGAATTGTTCGGTCCAGTGCATGGGGACAAAAATGCTGCCCGGAACTTGGCTGTCGGTAATCTGTACCCGCGCGATCATTGATCCCCAAAAGCTTTCAATGCTTGCCAGACTATTTGCAACCAAGCCATAGCGCTCGGCATCGACAGGATGCATTTCGACAAATGGCTCAGGCTTATGCTGATTCAACTTCGCCGCAATCGCGGTGCGGGTCATGGTGTGCCACTGGTCGCGCAAGCGCCCGGTATTTAAAATCATCGGGTAATCGTTATCAGGCAGATTGACAGGTGCGCGCGGCGTTATCGCAATAAATTGGGCTTTACCCGATTCGATAAAAAACTGCCCGTCGTCAAACAGCCTAGCCCTGCCTTGAGGGTAGGCCTGATTAACCGGCCATTGGGTCGGCTGCAATTGGTCGTAATTCTGCGGGGACATATCCGCAAACGCCGATATATCAAAATCGCGCGTCCCGTTATTTTCAAAGCCGGAAAGCCGGGCGTGTTCGCGGAAAATCTCCACCGGGCTTTGATAATGAAATGCCTGTTCAAAACCCATGCGCCGAGCCACTTGGGTGATAATCCACCAGTCGGGTTTGGCGCTGCCCGCCGGTTTGAATAACGCCCGTTGCCGTGAAATCCTTCGCTCGGAATTGGTGACCGTGCCGTCTTTTTCGCTCCAGCCTTGTGCAGGTAACAGCACATGCGCCAGGGCGGTGGTATCGGTACCTTCGATGCAATCGGACACCACCACAAACTCACAGCTCTGCAAGGCCCGTTTTACTTTGTCGGCATCGGGCAGACTGACCACGGGATTGGTGCCCATAATCCACACGGCTTTGACTTTGCCGTCGTAGATGGCGTCGAACAGTTCAACGGCGGGATAACCGGGCTTTTTAGCGATGTTTTGGGTGTTCCAAAACCGTGCGACCCGATCAATGTCATCGGCGCTGGAAAAATCCATATGCGCGGCCAGCTGATGCGACAAGCCGCCGACTTCGCGCCCGCCCATCGCATTGGGCTGTCCGGTCAGCGAGAACGGCCCGCAGCCAGGTTTGCCTATGCTGCCGGTCGCCAAATGGCAGTTGATAATCGCGTTGACCTTGTCGGTGCCGGATGACGATTGATTGATGCCCTGGCTGTACAGGCTGACGACTTTTTTATGCCCGGCAAACCAGCCGTAAAAACGGTGCAGGTCATCTTTATTCAGTTGGCAAAGGGCTGCAACCTGTTCAATATCGATATTGGCGGCAGTCAGGGCTTCGTCAAAGCCTTCGGTATGGGCTTTGATATAAGCCGAATCCAGCGCGTTTTGTTCGCTCAAAAAATGCAGCAGGCCGTTAAACAAGACGGCGTCACTGCCGCTCGCCAACGGCAGATGCAAATCGGCAATGTCGCAACTGACGGTACGGCGCGGGTCGATCACGACGATCCTTAACGCCGGATTGGCTTCCTTCGCCGCGCGTATCCGCTGAAAACTGACCGGATGGCACCATGCGGCATTGGAGCCGATCAGCACGATCATTTCGGCCTGTTCGAAATCCTCATAGCAGCCCGGCACGGTATCGGAGCCGAATGCGCGCTTGTGCCCGGCGACTGACGATGACATGCACAGGCGGCTGTTGGTATCCATATTGCCGCTGCCGATAAAGCCTTTCATCAGCTTGTTGGCGACATAATAATCTTCGGTCAACAATTGCCCTGAACCGTAAATCGCCACCGCGTCCGCGCCGTATTTTTTGATGGCGCTGAGAAAGGAATCGGCGACCAAATCCAGCGCCTCCGTCCAGCTGGTTTCACGCCCGAAGACTTTCGGCCGTAACAGTCTGCCTTTAAGCTCAATTGTTTCGCCGAGCGCCGAACCTTTGGAGCAAAGCCGCCCGAAATTAGCCGGATGTGTGGCGTCGCCGCTGATTTTAAGTCGATGATGGGTTTCATCGACTTTAGCGCTGATACCGCAGCCTACGCCGCAATAGGGACAAGTGGTTTGTATGAGGTTAGTCATTGGGAATCAGTGGCGCGCTGGTTCCCAAGCTCCAGCTTGGGAACCCAGAGGGCGAAGCTCTAACTTCGCGACACAGGAAGCTGGAGCTTCCATAACCGAATTCATGCCGGGCTGTCCTGCCCGGCACCCTGCGGGCGTGTGCAAATCCGCTCCCGGCGGATTTGTCCCAAGCTGGAGCTTGGGAACAAGCGAATCTCGTGCATAAGTTTCACCGAAAATCAGCGCATCCCTTATATCGGAAATATTTTCTCCTTGCTCCAGCAATTTCTGATACCAACCGCCATCGGCCGTGTCGCCATACAGTACTGCACCGATCAGCTTGCCAGCTTTAACGACCAGTTTTTTATAAATGCCCAGAGCCGGATCGGTAAAACAGATGCTTTCACTGTGTTCATCGCCTTGAAAATCGCCGACCGAAAACAGGTTGATGCCGGTTACCTTAAGCTTGGTCGCGGTCGGCAAGGTAATATATTCAGCCGCACCATGCCCGCTGAGATGATTAGCGCAGACTTTGGCCTGCTCGAACAGCGGGGCGACCAAGCCAAAAGTAGAGCCGCGATGCTGGATGCATTCGCCTACCGCGTAAATACTGGGATCGTAGCTTTGCAGGGTATCGTTGACCACGATGCCGCGCTGGCAATAAATCCCCGCTTCCAGAGCGAGCTTCATATTGGGGCGCACGCCGATTGCGGTAATAAACAGGTCGCATTCGAGTTGGCTGCCGTCGTCCAAACTTACCGCCGTGATATGCCCATTTTCATCGCCCAATAACTGCTTGAGCTTGGCGGCCATCTTAAATTTCAAGCCGCGTTGTTCCAGTTCCGTTTGCAGCAGTTTTGCTGAAGGCCTGTCCATTTGCCGGTTCAGCAAGATTTCATGGTTATGAATAACGGTGACATCCATGCCTCTTGAAACCAAGCCGTTTGCGGCCTCCAGCCCCAGCAAACCGCCACCCAATACCACCGCTTTTTTATGGCTGCGGCTGTAGCTGAGCATTTTATTCACATCGAAAATGTCCCGAAAGCTGATCACGCCCTCCAGGTCGCTGCCCGGAACCGACGGCATTACGGCTTTGGAACCGGTAGCGATCAGCAGCCGATCATATCCGGCCACTGTGCCGTCTTGCGCATAAACATCCCTTTTTATCCGGTCTATGTACACGACGGTTTTGCCTTCGCCCGCATGCAGCGTTATGCCGTTGTCGATGTACCACTGGCGGTTATTGATCACAATATCCTCAATGGTTTTCTCGCCGCACAGCACCGAGGACAGCATGATGCGGTTGTAGTTGCCGTAAGGCTCGGCGCCGAATACGGTAATGTCGTATTTATCCGGTGCGGCGGATAGCAGTTCTTCTACGGTACGCATACCTGCCATGCCGTTGCCGATCACGACCAAGCGTTGTTTCATTGTGTGTTCCTTATGATTGAAAGCCAGCAAATCAGGCTGTTTGCAATTCAACAGCAAACAACATGCCGACTTTAATCCAGCAGGCGGGAATAAGCCTGTTCGAGCTTTAGCAAGGACTGGCGTTTCCGGCAACGCACTGTCCGGTAAGCAGGAAACCGCTCTCGACAAGGCGCTCCTGAACGAAGCCGAAGGGCTCAGGACAGGCCGCTTCGACAAACTCAGGACAGGCTTGGGCGGTCTTGTTTAAAACTATCATGCTCTAAAATGGTGCGATAGCTCAGATATAAGGTCTTGAATTGTGCGCGCTCAAGTTTTGTTTTAGATGAACACACAATTGAAAAACCTACCTCCCTCCTCAGGTTTACATTGACAAGTGTTCTGATAAAGTTCACATTGAACAGGTAACTAATTAAATATGCTTAATATCTAAGCAGTTGCAAGCCTAATAAAAATAACTACAACAAGGATTCCATTATATGAAATTATTAAAAAGCGCTGTCGTAGCGACTACATTGGCACTTTCTTTAGGATCTTTTCCGGCTACTGCTGAAGTCTGTTTGGGTATGGCATGTATGTATAACAGAATGACTCCGGCTGAAGGAATTGATGCGACTGTAGGCCAAGTTACCAAGGCATTGATAGCTCTCAATGACAATGCTGGTATCGATGTCGTTATAGACGATATCAAAGAGGCATTAAAGTTGAGTAAAGAAATCAATGCCAATGATAAACTTGATCGCAATCGTAACCGAGCTAATGATTATTTGAAAAAAGCTCGAACAGCTGTACAAGATGGCGATTCGGTTAAAGCAGCAGAACTCCTAAAAGAAGCGGAGAACCGTTTTTCAGATCTTAAAGGCATGATCGAATTAACTCAAGCCGATAGAAAATCACAACAGACCAACTTGCTAAACCGTATGACGGGCACGATCGATACCGAAGCCGGCGCCCGATCTAGCGTCCGATAGATATACAGGTGTAGATCTACTTGTAAAATGTAGAGCAATATCTTGCATACACTTTTACTGGGGGCAGGGCGAACTTGAATATAAGTTTACTCTGCCCCTAGTTATTCTCTGACGCCAGTTATTTTAGCACCGACTCCAGGAGTAAGTTCGAAACCAGTGGAGTGTCCAAGAAAGCATAACACTAGAAGGAAGTATCAAACGTTGGCAATACTATATCGAGGCTAGCCAATCCTACGCGCTGTAAGGTACGATCCATCAAAGATAGAATTAATTCCCATGATCAAAAAAATCAGTATCCAGCAGCTCAAACCTGGCATGTTCATTCACGATATAAATTGTGCCTGGATGGAACATCCTTTTCTGGTGGGTGCACTCAAAATTAAGAACGATAAAACAATCGAAAAAATCACTGACCTCGGTGTTCGTGAAGTGTATATCGACACGCTTAAAGGGCTGGATGTGCTTGATGCGCCCACCGAAACTGAAGTCAATGCCGAGATTGAGCATAAAATGCTGGAAATGGTCCAACAAACTAAGCCGATTACAACATCCTCCACGTTGAGTGAAGAGCTTAAGAAGTCCAGAAAAGTATACAGTGAAGCCAATAAAATCATAGCTAATATCATGCACGATGTGCGTATCGGTAGGCAGATTGAACTGGAGCGGATCGACCCCGTGGTCGAGCAAATGGCCAATTCGATACTGCGCAACAAGGACGCCATGCTTAGCTTGTGCAGGATCAAAAGCAAGGACGACTACACTTTCCTCCACTCTGTCAGTGTTGGCGCCTTGCTGATCTCTTTCGCCCATGCACTGGATTTCAATCGTGAGGTAATAAAACAGCTCGGCGTTGGCGGTATGTTGCACGACATCGGTAAAACCAAGGTGCCGGATGAAATATTGAATAAATCTGGCAAGTTGACCGAAGAAGAATTCGTTATTATGAAGTCACACGTAGTGCATGGCTGTAGCATCCTGAGAAAGACGCCCGGCATCGCCCAGGTGTCTTTCGATGTTGCCGCCCAGCACCATGAGCGCTTTGATGGCAGCGGCTACCCGCTAAAGCTGAAGAACTTGGAAATGTCGGTCTACGGACAAATGGCATCCATCGTCGATGTTTACGATGCGATTACTGCTGATCGTTGTTATCACAGGGGCATGACGCCTACAGTTGCAATCAGGAAAATGTTTGAATGGAGCAAATTTCACTTTAACCCCAAACTGCTCCGCACTTTTATTCGCACCGTCGGTATCTATCCGGTCGGCACTCTGGTGATGCTGGAAAGCGGCAAGATCGGTATCGTCATCGAACAGTGCGAAACGGATATGACCAGACCCCTGGTGCGTACCATTTTTGATACCAAGAAAAATTACTTCATCACCCCGAATGACATCGACTTGGCAAAGCCGCTAGGCCAGGGTGGGGGCGACAAGATTGTCAACTACGAGTCTCCTGATAAATGGAACATAGAACCCAGTAAGTTCATGTAGTTGATTGACGGATTGCTAACGCGAATTTGCCCTACGATACTACGATGCTAATACACAATGAAAGACCTACAGGATCAATCATTCCGAAACAACCGGTAAATCATCTATATCGCCGCACCAATCAGATGACAAGATACCAGCGGCAACATAGTGATGAAAAGTTGAATGCGGCCAATCGCAAACCCGTTTCACATAGCCATGTTTGAGTGGGTTAACATGAATGTAGTCAATATGCTGGGTATAATCACATTCAGTAACAATGGTATGCTCCCAATAGCGGCGTTGCCATATTCCCCGTTCGGCGCGCCGTTGCCGTGTCGCTGAGAGGCGCTCGGTGCGTGGTAAGCCTTTGGAGAAAAGCAATTTAATCAGGCGCCAACGTATCGGAAAATCATCCGTATCAGGCGGCAGTGTCCAGATGCAATGCATGTGATCGGGCAACACCACCCAGGCATCGATATGGAATGGATGCAAGCGCTGCACCCGGCGTACCGAATCGCGCAGTAAATCAATATGATCGGTTAGCAAGGTCCGTTGCCGTTCCAACAGGTTAACGGTGAAAAAATAACAACCGCCCGCGACAAAGTTGCGTCGATAATTGGGCATACCGGCTCCGTATCAGTAAATAAATGTTAGTATAGGCGTAGGGCGGTTTCGCGCCAGCAAACCGCCAATCAACGCACAACGCCGATGACAACCAGCCGAAGTTGCGGCGGATTGCCTAACGGCGAATCCACCCTACGATGATCCGTTTTACAGCGTTGTTGTGGTAGTGCCTAATCGCTAACCCTGGATCTGGATGCGGCAGAAAACCGCCAATTACCAAAAGTAAGCGTTTTTTAGGCGACGCATAATCTCTAATACAATCGGGCATAAAAAATCCCCGCTTGGAAAAGTCCAAGCGGGGATTATATTGGATCATCCCGATCATGACGTATTGCTCGGCAACTGCTTCTGAACCCATTAAGTCGTAGCGCGAATCAGCCTTACAGCGTTACAGCGTTACAGCGTTACAGCGTCAGTGCGTTCCGCCTTACGGGTTGTGCTCAACATACGAATTCCAAGCTTCATAGGCAGCATTTACTAATGGCAACAGTGGTTTTGATGAACCA
>Ga0208789_1001348_pt1 | contig 14193 bp, 12 predicted proteins | sample Methanotroph_Enr_FD_187368 | JGI IMG/M metagenome (GOLD analysis project Ga0208789, IMG submission 187368) | Enriched soil microbial communities from Old Woman Creek wetland in Ohio, USA - Methanotroph_Enrichment_5 (SPAdes) (version 2) | ecosystem: Environmental > Terrestrial > Soil > Wetlands...
AGGACACCGGAACGGGTGGAGCCTGGCCTGTCAGTACCGACAGAATGATATGGGCAGTTGCAGCCTGGGAGGTCTATAAGGTAACCGGAAATAAGGACTGGCTGAAGAAGGCATACATCATCATCAAACAATCCATTGAAGATGATATGCATTGTGTTTACGATCCGGAAACAGGGATGGTGAAAGGAGAATCTTCTTTTCTTGACTGGCGCGAACAAACCTATCCTGAATGGATGCAGCCGGCTGATATTTTTGAAAGTGAATGCCTTGGCACAAATGCTGTTCATTACCAGGCAAATATCATTCTCTCAAAAATGGCAATAGCATTAAACCAGGCTGATGTTGCGGATAAACACAAACGGATTGCAGAAAATATAAAAACAGGAATTAACCGGTATCTCTGGCTACCCAAGAAAGGATACTATGCTCAGTTTTTATATGGCAGAAATTTCAAGATGGTTTCTCCAAGATCAGAAGCATTGGGTGAAGCATTGTGTGTTGTGTTTGGTATTGCTGATGCCGAAAGAGCAAAGCAACTTGTTGCAAATACTCCGGTAACAGCTTTTGGTATCCCGTGTATTTATCCCGAGATACCCAATATTCCGCCGTATCATAACAATGCTGTCTGGCCATTTGTACAAACCTATTGGTTGTGGGCTGCAGCATCGGTTAACAACGAAAAATCGGTAATGGAAAGCATAGGTGCTATTTATCGTCCGGTAGCCTTGTTTCTCACCGACAAAGAGAACCTTGTTGCCGAAAGCGGTGATTTCGGCGGTACACAGATTAACTCAAGCATTATGCTCTGGAGTTTATCAGGTAATATCAGCATTATTCATAAAGTGTTGTTTGGTATCAGGTTTGAAGAGAACAAGCTGTCTTTCAAGCCTTTTGTACCGGAAGCCCTGCGAGGAAAACGAAAGCTGACCAATTTCAAATACCGTAATGCTGACCTCGATATAGAACTCAACGGCTACGGAAGTAAAATTGTTTCTTTTGAACTTGATGGAATAAAAATCTCTTCGTTCGATATTCCGGAAACAATCTCCGGAAAACATACGATCAGAATTGAACTGGATAATCAAAGGGCCGTTGAATCTGCAACCAATCAGCAACCGGTTGCCTTTTCTTTACCCGCACCAGTAGTGAAATATGAAAACCGGCAACTCTCATGGCAGAATATTGAAAACTCAAAAGGCTATAAAATTATGGTTAATGGAAAGTTGTATAAAACTATAACCCATTCTTCTTTTTCAGTAAAGCCAGGTACTTATAAAGAGTACCAGGTGATTGCTTTCGATAAAAATAATGTCGAATCCTTTGCCTCAGAACCGGTTGCTGTTGTGAACGGAAAGTATGTACAAATTCTTCCTGCTGAAAATATTGCTGAGAAAGCAAATCAACCGCATAAAGGTTTCACGGGAGAAGGTTTTATCGAAATCAGTAAATCTGTAAACAAAATTGTCCGGTTTAAAACCGAAATAAAAGTGGATGGTTTGTATTCTGTTGATTTCCGGTATGCTAATGGAAATGGCCCGATCAATACCGAAAATAAATGTGCGATCCGTACATTATCCATCGATGGAAAACCAATAAATGCAGTTGTTTTTCCTCAGCGGGGAAAAGAGGAGTGGTCAAACTGGGGTTTCAGCAATTCTTTAAAGGTTCCGTTAACGAAAGGAGAACACGTTATTTCAATTTCTTTGGAAGATGTGAATGAAAATATGAATGGAGAAATTAATCAGGCAATGATTGACTTTGTAAGGATTCAAATTATAAAGTAAGTTTTCAGGTATTGATATTATCTCCCTGGTTGTCGCTTGATTCATGATGTTGTGTATCCTCTTCATCATCATACAAGAAACTCACTTCTTCAGCCAAACAAAGCTTTTCCTATAGAGTGATTGGAACTCAGCGAAGCTTCCATTAATGAAGCGGACTCATAGAGTTAGTCCCATGGTTAATCTCTAACTCCGCATTAAGTTACGTATTATATTAATTTGACTCCCAGTTTATCAATCAACCGCTGAGTATGTGCGGCAAATACATTCAGGTACCAAGTGCCATTAATTCTGATTTTCTTCACATCAGTGAGCATTTGGATATAGTCATTGACAGAAATCTTTTTGAGCAGTTTTTTTTCTTTGAGTTCTATATACAAGTGCTGATACCATTGAAGGGTGATGTGGTTTACAAACATCCATCCCTGAAGGGTCTGTTCGTTTTGCATATAGGTATGATCAGCTTCCAGTATATTTTTCATACTATCGAACATAACTTCAATGGACATTCTGCTTTTATACGTTTCATACGTTCCCTCTTCGTTTTCCTCCAATACAGTTAGCAAGGCAATAGCACCAAACCGATCTTTTCTGTTGTGATATTCCTGGATGGAATACTTTTCAGGATGTGTCTTTATTCTTCTCAGATAATCCGCTTCCTCCCTGATTCGGAGTTGTTCATCCAGATAAACAATGGCTTTCAGTGGCTTATTGGTGCTATTAGTGGGGTCGGCTATTTCAAATGTTTTGTACCAGATGGGCCTTTGTTCGTGTGTAAAAAAAGAATCCCCCGATTTGAAGGTGTTTTCTTTGAGATCCTGGTAAGATATGAGCGTGTTGCTACGCCGAAGGGGAAGGATAAAAAGTAATTCTTCCTGTAGAAGCATCTCCAGGTTTGTCTGGCTGTAAAAACCTTTATCAGCAATAATAACAGCTTTCTCCAAACCGGCTTCCCTGAAGCAATTCTTAAATGATTTCACTTCACGGATGTTGCCGGGAAGGAGTCTGTAATATACCGGCATTCGGCTATCAGAAGAATAAATGTACATCAGGCTATACTGTGTATCATATTGCAGGCTGCTGTTATACCCTTTTTGTGCCAAGCTGATATGCTCGGATGCACTGTATCGGTGTAAACCGTGAATTGATCCATTACCAATTTGGATACGCCAAACTCCTTGCATTGAATACCTGAAATGTCTGGCACTATTGCTTTCTCCAGATTCCTTTTGGCAGAGGGAACGAAGCCTTCTTTTTCAGTAATAGACCCCAAGATGTATCCAGAGATTTTTCGGGCCCTCTTTTTGGCTTTATATAAACGGTTTTGTATTCATACAAATAATAGTTGCCCCGTATCAATCTAAATTCTGTCACGGATCTTTTGTGGGCTATTGCCCATGCTGGATGGTTAGATGAAGTTTTAGTTTTCATATAATACGTGGTTACGTACTACAAATATTCAAGAAAACACTAATGTGAATATTGGTGGACTTTTTTGAAAAATAATACGTACTATTAGGAAGAGTTAGAGGTTAATGTGGGTGCTCATTTCTAAGACCTCGTCCGCCTTCGGCACCTTCTCCTGCAAGGAGAAGGACATCGGAATTCTTAATTCCTGCCTCATCCGGCTTCGGCAACTTCTTAGGAGAGTTCAGCATTAAGTTTTTACTCAGAATAATAAACTACATTCATCCGGATTTTCCCCTTTAAATCCAAAACGGGAGCCAAGGCTCCCGTTTTCATATTTACACATGCTCAAGTTTACTTCATTGCACCCATTCGTTCATTCTGGAATTTCTCTATCCGTTGTGAGATGGCTTTCTGATTGTATTGATCAGCAATCTGCTTCATCGTATTAAAAAATCCAAATGCTTCGTTCAGGTCTTCATCATAATTACTCCTAAATTCAGGGCTGAGCGACAGGTAATAATCTGTATTCTGCTCATAAATCTGTATCAGCCGGTTTGCCAGTTTATTCCCTTTTTCAAAAGCGCCTGCTTTGAAATACACATCCACAAACTGGATCATATAATAATCGAAATGGATCTTATTGTCAGGGAATATCTTCTGTACATAATCACACACCCTAACAGCTGAATCATTCTTACCTTCTATAGTGAGTTTGCGGGCAAGCCGGGCAAAATTCTGTTTTGGGATCATGGTATTGCGATAACTTTCGCGATCCACATAAACGTCAGGCAAATTCAGGTTGCCCCATTTACATTTGTTCATCAGGATATCATACGAATCATTGGCATCCACACTTCCTACGCCTTTAATAAAGTCGCGATCATCAGGCTTTACAGGCATGAACCTGTAAACAAAACCATCCTGGTAACAATATTTGTCGATATCCACAGCATCGCTCACACTCGAAGGTTGTGCAAAATAAATGGGACGTTTAAATTTATTTTTAGCAAGGAAATCGAGCAACATCAGGTCATTCTTGTATAAATAGTTTGACTTGATATCCCATTCAACTGTTCCCACTACCCTATCTGCCATATATGCCGGGACAATCCCATCTTTAACCATCGAAGCCGAATCCACCGTTATCTTTACCTTTTTCGTTGGGTAAATGGCAATCGATCTTCCGCCGGATTGGAAACGGGATGAAGGATCATCGCTGGCAATGAGGTCAATCAGGTCCTGGAGTTCTACCCTCTCCTGCAATTGTCCGGAATATGCGCATACTTCGTTTATCCCTTTATTATACTGATCGTACGTAAGTGTAAAAGGCAAAGCATCGGAAGTATAAATTTTCCGCATCAGCTGATGTACATACCAGTCACCGGATGAAAGCATAAAATTCACTACTCTTACATCCGTGCGCACACCTTCTACTTCCTGGGCGTACCAAAGAGGGAAAGTATCGTTATCGCCATTGGTGATAAGTATTGCATTAGGAGCACAGGAATTCAGATAATCCTCGGCAAAATCGCGCGTTGCATACTTGTTAGCACGGCTATGGTCGTTCCAGCCTTCTTTAGCCATGATTGCAGGAACCAGCAACAAACAAACTGCTGTAATTGGAATGGCTATATATTTCTCATTTACCTTCTTCATCATATCCCATAATGCCAGCACACCCAAACCGATCCACATGGCAAACGCATAGAAGGATCCGGCAAAAGCGTAATCCCGTTCCCGTGGCTGATAGGGTGTAATATTCAGGTACATTACTATGGCGATACCCGTCATGAAGAAGAGCAGAAGCACAACCAGGAATCCGTCACTATGCTTACGCAGATGGTAATACAAGCCAATGAGCCCAAGAATCAGTGGCAGGAAATAGAATTTATTATGTGCTGCATTCGACATACTGTCCGGCAGATTCGACTGATCGCCCAACCTGGCATTGTCAATAAAAGGTATTCCGCTGATCCAGTTTCCATACCGGATGCCGCCCTGACCTTCGATGTCATTTTGCCTGCCGACAAAATTCCAGAAGAAATAGCGCATATACATATGCCCGACCTGGTAACTAAGGAAGAACCTGACATTCTCAACAAAAGTAGGTTTGTATAACGTTTCGGGTTTCCCTTCATCGTTGATTATATCAATGGGCGTGCCTTTAATTTTCCCCCATGATTTGTATGCCTGGATGTGACTGGGTTTTACATTACTCCACATGCGTGGAAAAATCGTACAAAACCTTTTATCATAATTTGCAATGGTATTTTTCCTGTCATCCGTCATGACATACTTGCCTTTTTTTGTATCCTTTACGTAAAAAGGGGTGGCATCCGAATACGGATTTTCTTTATCCTGAGGCGCATTGTAATACTGCCCGTAAACAATCGGCCATGTTCCGTATTGCTCGCGGTTGAGATAGGATAAAAGACTTACCGCATCACTTGGGTCATTTTCGTTTATCGGGGTATTGGTGTTGGCACGAATTACCAAAAGGAAAAAGGAGGAATACCCAACAAGCAGAAAAGCTATTGAGAGGAATACCGTATTAGCTGCCGAACGCACCTGGCTGCGGTTCAAACGTCCGGGGTTACTCTTATACCAATAATAAACGCCAACCACTACTAACAATCCAAGAAACGTGGTCCACGAAAATATCGATAACAAAAGTAACAATGCCCCGCCGACGATATAATTCAAGGTTGAATGTTTCTGCTGGTAAGTGAACCTAAGGCTCCAGACAAGTGCTCCGACCAGGATCAGGAAATAGAATAATGTTCCCGAGTTAAACGGCAGGCCAAAATCATTTACAAAAAGTATCTCATACTTCCCGGCAAGGTTAACAGTATAAGGAATTACCAGGAACATGATAAAGGATAATATAAAAAAGGCTATGCCAAGGGTAAGCACAACCCCTTTCCAGGTGGTCTTATACTTCCTGAAATAAAATACCAGCGCAATGGCAGGGATAGCAAGCAGGTTAAGTAAATGCACACCGATTGAAAGCCCCATCAGGTATGCAATAAATATGATCCAGCGCTGCGAATGAGGTTGGTCCGCCACCTGATCCCATTTGAGAATAGCCCAGAAAACGATGGCCGTGAAAAACGAAGACATCGCATAAACCTCCCCTTCAACAGCCGAAAACCAGAATGAATCGGTAAAGGTGTAAGCCAGGGCTCCAACCAAACCACTTCCGAGTATTGCATACATGCGGCCAGTTGAAATCTCTTCGTCTTTGGTAAATTTAAGCCCGAGCATGGTAATGCTCCAGAAAAGGAACAGAATGGTTGCCGCACTGCTTAAAGCCGACATAATGTTTATCATCATGGCAACTTTACTCGTATCGCCAAAAGCAAATAGACTAAAGAAACGACCTAATAACTGGAAAAAAGGTGCTCCCGGCGGGTGGCCAACCTGTAGTTTAAATGCGGTGGATATGTATTCACCGCAATCCCACCAACTGGCGGTAGGTTCAATGGTTGAAAGGTAAACCCACGATGCGAAAGCAAATACGATCCAGCCCAGCAGGTTATTCAGTTTCCTGAATGTTTTCATGAAAGGTATAGTTAAATGAATAATTAAAAAATTGAAAGGACGAAATTAACCAATAATTATGAAGTACACATTACTTTTAATAAATGTTAAGAAAATCTAAGGTTTTTAACCGGGCAACAAATAATCAGTGATTTAAAAACAGTGCTTCCATTCAAAACACATACAGATTACAGTTTAATGCAATATCAATTATCAGATGTTAACATACTGATGATTAATGTATTACAACCAATTATATAATCGGTGGAGATCAGCTTAAAACAATACAATATTATCAATAAGCCTGACCTTCCCGATAAAGACAGCCACGCAGACCACGGCATGCTCCACATCCTGCCAGTCTTCAAAGGGTTGAAGTGTTTCTGCATCAACAACATCCACATATTCAACCCTGAAATATAGACTTTCCTGTATTTCGCCCCGAACAAGTTGTTTAACGCCTTCGGGAATAAACCATGAATAGTTTTCTTTTATGCCGTAAAGTGCTTTGTAAATTAACGAAGCTTCTGCCCGCTCCTCTGCAGTCAGCCTGGCGTTGCGTGAGCTTATTGCCAGCCCGTCGGGTTCACGTACAATCGGGCAGGAAACTATCGCGACAGGCAATTGCTTCATATTCACCATCTTTTTAAGGATAGCCAGCTGTTGAAAGTCTTTTTCACCAAAATAGGCTTTATGTGGAGTTACAATTTCAAAAAGCCTCTTCACCGCAATGGCTACCCCTTTAAAATGACCCGGCCTGAATTTACCTTCCATTACTTTGTCGAGCTGCCCGAAATCAAACTCTGTTAAATCGGGCTCCGGATACATTTCTTCGACCGAAGGGGCGAATACGAGCTTACACCCGGTTCCTCCGAGTAATTGAAGGTCTGCCTGGAGGTCGCGCGGATATTTATCCAGGTCTTCAGGATTGTTGAACTGGATTGGGTTAACAAAAATACTTACTACTACAAAGTCGTTTTCAAGTGCTGCTCGCTGTATAAGTGTGAGGTGTCCTTCATGAAGGGCGCCCATAGTAGGCACAAATCCAATAGTTTTTCCTTCGGAAATCTGCTGCTGAATGGTTTTATGGGTTTCGAAAATGGTATGTGTAAGGGTTATCATGTTTAAAGGTTTGAAGAGTTTGAAGAGTTTGAAGAGTTTCAAATTTTCTTTCGGTGAGCTCCCGTTAAAAATCGGAATCGGTTCAGGGATTCAAAGTTGCATGAGTGCTGAGCATTGATTGCATAGAAAAAGCCGAAACAAATTGAAATGCAGAGTTTTGTAGAAGCGAATTCCCTGTTTTAGTTTTGAGCTTCGGTTCCAGACTTATTTTGATACAATTTTAAGTATATCTTTCTCCAGCAAATCCGAAGGTACCTCAACAATCCTTCCTAGTTCCTCTGCGTTACGATAAAAGATAAAGGTGGGAACTAGCTCAATTTTCAGCGCATCCACATTGGTTCCGGGTGCTTTCTTTGATCGGTCCACGCAGATCAGCGTCAGGTTTTTATAATCAAAGTTGAGTTCGTCCATAATTTTGTAAAACCTTGGAACCCATTCTTTACTATCGCCACACCATGTTCCCATTACTAAAGTAACTTTAATGCCGTTCAGCTTTCCGGAAAGTAGTTTCATTGTTTCAGCATCAGCCCGGGAAATCGGGTACTCCGCTTTATATGCCGAATCAAAATTACTGTTGATGGTTGCGAAACCATCGCGGTTGCAATAGCCGATCAGCATTTCGTTGTTCTTCTTCGGGTCGGTTGTTTTCTGGTTCAGCTTCTGGGTAAATGCCATAGCGGGAAACAGTATTAGCAGAAAGAATGCAAGCTTTTTCATAATGTATGGTTTGAAATTAAACAAACAACTTGAAGTGATGATTGTCCATCCGGTGTTTGAAACGGAGTTTCCTGTTTATTTTATAGAAGAACAATATTATTCCTGATGGCAAATTTTACCAGATCTACCGTAGATTTGAGCTCGAGCCGTGCCATAATATGGTTTTTGTGCGACTCAACGGTGCGGATACTGATAAAAAGCTTATCGGCTATTTCCTGGTTTGTCATTCCTTCGGCAAATAACCTGAGCACTTCAATTTCGCGTTTCGAAAGCAGGCTTTCTTTGTTTTCGTCGTCCGGGAGATCCGATTTTGCTTTTTTAATGTAGCTTTTCAAAATCACATTCGATATACTTTCGGCAAAGAATTCTTCGCCCCGGTGGATGGCGTAAATGGCCTCGATTAACTCTTTACGCGATGTATTTTTGGGTAAATAACCCCGTGCACCCGAATTGATTGCATTAAAAATAAATTCTTCAGAAGTATGCATCGAAAGTATAAGAATACGAATGCCCGGGAAATTGGAGTGCAGCCTTTTGGTTATTTCAATGCCCGACATTCCCGGCAAGGCAATATCAAGGACCGTAATATCGGGTTGCGAATGGCTGAGCAATTCGAAAAACTCTTTAGCATCAGCAGCTTCCCCGATGATTTCGAAACCTGGTTCTCCTGCCAGTATATTGGCAATTCCAGTACGTACAAGTTGATGGTCATCCACCAAAATCAGTCTGATCTTTTCCATTTCCAGTATTATAAGGTATTATAACCTTTATTGTTGTTCCATTACCCGGCTGACTGTTTATTGAAAATTCGCCTTGTAACAAATTGGTTCGCTCACGCATATTCTGCAATCCATTACGCTGCGCAAAACTAACCGCGTCAAATATAAAACCTTTTCCGTTGTCAGATACTTCTAATGTAACTATATTATTTTCGCGCATAAGTTTCATATTTACCTGTGTAGCCCTGGCATGCTTGGTAATATTATGAAGCGCTTCCTGCGCAATACGGTATATATATATCTGCGATTTTTTTGACATCCGATCTAAGGAACCTTCATTTTCAAATACAGCCTTGAACCCGGCTAAGGATGCCAGTTCAGAGCAAAGTGCCCTGAGAGTGGAAACTATGCCAAACTCATTAAGCGCAGCAGGCAACAGTGCATTGCAAACCCGGCGCACATCTTCAATTGTAATGTCAATCATGTTTTTTGCTGAGTCAATACCGGCCCGCATCATTGAATAATTCTGTGTTTCGGCATTTTCGAGCTGCAGTTTCACTGCAATAAGCGATTGGCCAATACCATCGTGCAGTTCGCGCGCCAGTCGGTTACGCTCCTGGTCCTGCCCATCTATAACCGATCGAAGTCTGCGTAATTTTTCGCGTTGCAGTTCGTCTTCCTGCTTCCTGATCCGATCAAAGATGTTTCTTAATGTTATATTCAATTGGGCAAAAATGCCCTTTCCTTCAATTTCAATATCTGACAAAGATCCATTTTCTATATTTATCAGGTTATTTCGAAGGTTATGGATATGATTGACTGTACGTATGCTGAAATAAATTAACCCAATAAACAGGAGTAATACCAGTATGGTGATTAAGTCAAAACCAGTTCTCCAAACCAGCAGACTCCAGATTAAACCAGAAATAACTACTATTGGTAAAACAAAATTAAGATAAAGCTGTTTCATAAATCGACTTTCCATTCTTACTATTTTGATAGAATGCTCAAAATTAGTCAGAAAATATATAGCTGCAAACAAACACTTAACTTTGATTTTCGTTAGATTTGCATATTGAATAAATAGTAACTCAGATAAACAATGGCTCAGATCGGAATTTTTTTTGGTGGTAAAGATAACGGAAGCACGGCAAAAGTGGCCCGAAAAATACAGGAATTGTTCGGAGATGCAAAAGCAACGGTTCACAATGTGAGCAATGCATCAAAGCTTGATGTCGAAAAATACGATTTCCTGGTATTAGGAACCGCGGCCTGGGGTATCGGCGAAATGCATTCGGATTGGGAACGGTTTATCGACAAACTGATCGAAGCAGACCTGGCCGAAAAAAAAATTGCATTATTTGGCCTGGGTGATCAGAAATTATATCCCGAAAGTTTTGTTGATGGAATGGGAACCATATTCTGCCGTTTGCCACATAAAGAAAATGTAGTTGGTTATACGTCAACTCGCGGATATAATTTTTATTACTCCACCGCTGAAAAAGACGGAAAGTTCGTTGGCCTTGCCATTGATGATGATACCCAAAAAGAATTTACTGACGAACGCATTAAAAATTGGGTAAAACAAATCAGGCAGGAAGCCAAACTATAAACGCCCCGACTTAGCGATCCCCTTATTTTTTTATTATTTTATTTCAAGTTTCCATTGGAATTTAATCCATGATTCTATTATTATCCTAACTAAATTTTTCCTCAGTTATTCCTCTGAAATCAAAACTGAATCCAGATTTATAGTTATGTAAAGCCTATCAGCTATTTACAAAATTCTGATGTTTGCTTTTTTCTCCAAAGAAATCCTTTTTCTTCTTGATAAAATTATAAATCAGTCTTATCAATGTTATATAGTTGCTATTAAAATGATATATATCATTAGCCGGGTTTTTTCTTACTTTTTTATAGAAAAATGTTGACCAAATGTTTTTTTGTTCCAAAAAATATACAACTTTGCACCTAAGTTTTGAACCAGATTATGGGTTACCTTCGAAAAATCACTTCTATACTCCGTAAAGCGATCCTTATTGGATGGGCTGTGGCAGTGGTATGGATTTACCTTGGTAACCTGGTTAATTTCCATATGAACCATATCTGGGGAAAACAATTGATCCCTGTTGAATGGTCTACAACACATGGCAAACAAAAAAAATCTGTTCAGCTGGTTAAAAATGACCGAAACTCAAAAGCCATTGACTCGGGTCTTCATTTTGATTTTACAGCACCCCATCCTCAGGTTCTTGAAATTTCTTATTTTGAAATAAACTTATCTGTTCTCATTCCTACCGATGCCCCTCTTCTGCATCAAGGGATCCAGGCCTTTTCTTTAAGAGGCCCTCCTACAGCTTAATTTCTGATCATCCTGTAAATTAATACACAAATCGTATTTTGTGTGTTAAAATGCTGTTTCGCATTTCTGTCTGTCATTGCAATGCAACAGAAATAGCTGGCAAACAGTCTCAAAGCGAACTTAACCAAATTAATTTTATAACCAATGAATAAAAAAGTTTACACTTTTGTTGCAATCCTAGCAACCACTTTTGCCGGCATTGTTCCCGCTATGGGCCAATATGCCTCATCTGTAACTGATACCGTATATATGGGTGCAAGTTACAGCAATGAAATATATTACAGCATGCCATCCGGCGACAAGGGAACTGTTAACCGTTCCCAATGGGATATTGCATTCCGTGCTAACAGGATGAGTGCAAGCATTCTTACCAATGACGGAGCAAATGTCGGGCTATACTCTTACCCAAAGTCAGACACCAGCGGATGGGCTACAGTTGATACCAGCGGACTGAGTAACTGGACGGTGATGGTAAATTCAACCACCGACTGGGAAGATGGCGCTTTTTGCCGGAATCAGAAAGGGCATCCGGATTATGGTTGGGGAAAATACAATTCTGTTTCCCATAATGTAGTAGGTGATTCGCTGTTTATCATCAAACTACGGGATGGAAGCTTTCGGAAACTATGGATTATGGAAAAATTTTCGAGCGCTAATGTATTCGAATTCCGCTTTGCCAACATCGATGGCACGAATGACACTACTGTAATGGTAGATTGCAGCCCTTATGCAACAAAAAACTTCATCGGATACTCCATCAGTACACGAAAGGTGGTTGATTTCGAGCCGGTTGTTTCCGCACAATGGGATTTGCTGATTACAAAATATATGTACACCTATCCGGATGGCACGCTGTACCCTGTTACCGGTGTCCTCAGTAATTATACAACCAAGGTGAAAAAATTCAAACCTGTGGCTCCGGATTTTCTGATGTCTGTTCCACAAACAATGGATTCAACCCGTTCGCCTATCGGATGGGATTGGAAATCTTTCAACATGTCAACTTTTGCTTATGAAGTAGGGGATTCACTGGCATATTTCGTTCAGAACAGCAATGGAGTAATTTACAAACTTGTTTTTAAAGAGTTTGTTGGAAGTTCTACAGGACGCATTGTACTGGAAAAAGAGCAAATCTCATTAACGGGTGTCAGGGAAAGTGAAAAATCAGGTTTTAATGCTGCCGTTTACCCAAATCCGGTAAATGATGTATTGAATCTTGTGATCAACCCCGGGAAAACGAGACTGGCACAGGTAACATTGCTGGATATGTCGGGACGCACTGTTTTAAATAAACGTTACGAACTGGCGCCAGAAGAACTTTCTACATTAAAAATACCTGTTTCAGGGCTTCGTTCGGGTGTGTATATGATTAGAATTCAGTCTGGAACAAATATTATTGCGCGTAAAATAATTGTTAATAATTAATGTTGTGGGTTTTGTTTATCACGTTTATAGGGTTTGAGGGTAATACTACCGGCCGGAGGAAAAAGCTCCGTCTGGTGGTTTGCCTTCAAAATTAACAGGCATGATAATTCCGGATCTGCTCATTTGAAGATATGTAAATACTTAATGTTGGTTGTTTTGTTTAATAAATTAGTAGGGCTAATGGTAATGCTGCCGGCCAAAAGAACTTTCTTCGACCGGCAACTTACCACATTAATATTTCAAACAACTTAAGTATTTACAAATGCATACTAATATAAAGATAATACGCTTGAAAAGATTGTTTATCAGATTAATAGGGTTGATGGTGTTGCTGCTGGCCGGAAGTGAGATGTTCGGTCAGCATGCCTCCATCATTATTCTTGATGCAAAAACCAAAGAACCTGTTCCATATGCTACTGTTTGTTTCCAGGGAATCGAATCGGTGTCACTGAAACAATGCATTTCCGATAAAAACGGGAAAGTGCCTAATGATATAAAAGAGAAAAGCAAAATCCTGGTAACATTTATAGGGTACGAAACCTTGATAGATACGATAGAACCTGGCATTACACAAACATTGTCGCTGGTACCGGCTGTTTTAAATATGAGTGAATTTGTTGTAACTGCCCAGTTCAAACCCGAGAAAGCCGATAAATCCATTTATAAAATCAATGTGATCAATAGCCGGCAAATCGAACGAAAAGCTGCCACAAATCTGACCGATTTGCTTAGTACCGAAAGTAATATGCGGATATCGCAGGGCGGGGTTTTAGGTACAAGCCTGAGTCTGCAGGGCCTCTCAGGCGAAAATGTTAAGTTCCTGGTGGATGGCGTGCCTGTGGTGGGTCGGTTAAACGGCAATATCGATCTCAACCAGTTAAATCTTTACAATGTTGATCATGTTGAGATTATCGAAGGCCCGATGTCGGTGATTTATGGCAGCAATGCAATAGCAGGGGTAGTTAATATCATTACCAAAGAGAACAAAAATTCATCATTCACGGCATTTGCAAATGCATACGTAGAATCTGTCGGGGTATATAATTTTAATGCCGGTAGTTCCCTGCGAAAGAAAAATAACCAATTCTCACTCGATCTTTCGCGTAATTTTTTTACT
>Ga0208789_1001349_pt1 | contig 14192 bp, 8 predicted proteins | sample Methanotroph_Enr_FD_187368 | JGI IMG/M metagenome (GOLD analysis project Ga0208789, IMG submission 187368) | Enriched soil microbial communities from Old Woman Creek wetland in Ohio, USA - Methanotroph_Enrichment_5 (SPAdes) (version 2) | ecosystem: Environmental > Terrestrial > Soil > Wetlands...
TAGAAGTGAGTGGTAGAGTGGGAGAAGGGGCGAAAGGATGATCAGGCGATGAACCGCAAGGCGATCATTCTTCCACATCCGACATCTAACATTCGACATCCCACATTAATTACTTTTTCCTGAAATATATTTCCATTGGAGTTCCCGTAAAGTTGAACTCTTCCCGTATCCTGTTTTCGGCAAATCGTTTGTATGGGTCTTTCACATACTGAGGAAGGTTGCAGAAAAGCACAAAACTGGGATAGGGTGTCTTGATTTGGGTGATGTATTTGATTCTAACTTCTTTTCCTTTAATAAATGGAGGCGGAGTGCCTTCAAAAATGGGTAAAAGCACATCGTTCAGTTTACGGGTGGGAATGCGTTTTCTGCGGTTTTCATATACAGATGTAGCTTCTTCAAGGGCTTTATGGATGCGTTGCTTGGTTAGAACCGAAGTAAAAATAATAGGAACATCCGAAAAAGGAGCTATGTTTTTACGGATAGCTTCTTCAAAGTACTTGTGCGTTTGTGTATCTTTTTCAACCAGGTCCCATTTGTTTACAATGATAACGATGCCTTTGTGATTGTTTTGGGCCAGTTTAAAAATATTCATATCCTGCGATTCCCAACCTTGTGTGGCATCGATCATCAGGAGTACTACTTCGCTGCTTTCGATGGCCCGGATAGAGCGCATTACTGAGTAGAATTCAATATTCTCGAATACTTTCGATTTTTTGCGTAACCCGGCTGTATCAACCAGGAGGAAGTCGAATCCGAACGAATTGTAACGGGTATAAATGCTGTCGCGTGTGGTTCCGGCAACAGGCGTAACTATATTTCGCTCAACGCCAAGCAACGCATTTACAAAGGATGATTTCCCGACATTCGGTCTTCCAACAACCGTAAACTTCGGCAGGTCGGGGAGGGTTTCGGGTGTATCTTTATTGAATTCTTTTACTATCTCATCGAGCAGGTCACCGGTACCACCCCCGTTAGATGAAGAAATGCCGAACATGTCTTTGAAACCCAGGCTGTAAAAATCCGAAACCTCGTGGAATTTATCAGGACTGTCAATTTTGTTTACGGCCAGAAATGATTTTTTAGGTGAACGGCGGATCATATTGGCTACATCCTTATCCAGCGGAGTAAGACCTTCGCGGGCATCAACCATCAACAGGATAACATCTGCTTCTTCGATGGCAAGTTCAACCTGTTTGATGATTTCGTGTTCAAAAACATCATCGCCGCCGACAACTACACCACCGGTATCGATTATCGAAAATTCAATTCCATTCCAGTCGCTGTGGCCGTAATGGCGGTCGCGTGTAACTCCGCTGGTAGGATCCACAATTGCTTCGAGCGAACCGGTCATGCGATTAAAAAAAGTGCTTTTCCCAACATTTGGGCGGCCAACAATAGCCAGAATATTTGCCATGAGTAATTTTTGCTTTGCTCTGTTTGGACTGGATATTAAAGTATTTCAGGTATTTGCAACCCAAAGTACTCAGTGCGCAAACTGAATTTCTAATTTTCGGCAAAGGTAGCCTAAATTCTGAATTTTTTCATAATTGTTTCTGATTTAATGGTATAGGGTGTTTTTAGTAGCAGTAGAATTTCTTTATCGTTTAAATGAATGTCGGGAAATTAAGCAAGGTTTAGGGATAAATAAGAAAAACCGGAATTTTCTCAGAATCAATTGCATATTTGGTAAACAATTCGGCAAAATTAATTGTTATTGAAATCTGTTATTCTTGGTTTTTCCAGCTCACCATTTTTCCAGCTGGTATACAATTATCTTCAACCTCTTTGAAGGTTCAGCTCTTTTTCATTTTTTGGAATTTAATCTGTGAAAACAATCTAAAACCATTGTTATGAGCACAAAAACAGCAAATATAGCCATCACCGTAAGAGCCATAATTAATGCTCCGGTTCAAAAGGTCTGGGAATACTGGACCAATCCAAAACATATTATTCACTGGAACAATGCTTCGCCCGACTGGCATACGCCACGAGCTGAAAATGATCTTCGCGTCGGCGGGAAATTCCTTTCGCGGATGGAAGCCCGCGATGGAAGCATGGGCTTCGATTTTTCAGGAACATACACCAAAGTAAAACATCAGAAACTGATAGAGTATATTCTCGCTGATGACAGAAAAATTAAGGTGCGTTTTGATTCGGATGGAGTTAAAACAACAGTAACAGAAATATTTGACGCCGAAAATGAAAATCCTGTTGAGATGCAGGAAACAGGTTGGCAATCGATATTGGATAATTTTAAAAAATATGTTGAAACTCCCGGTAAAAGGGAAACACTGCATTTCGAAACAGGTATAAATGCCAAAGTTGAAAAAGTTTATAGAATCATGTTCGATGATACCAGCTGGAGGGAGTGGACGGCAGTATTTAATCCTACGTCGCATTATAAAGGCTCCTGGGAAAAAGGATCAAGAATACTATTTCTTGGCACTGATCATGGCGGCAAAGTGGGCGGAATGGCAAGCCGTATTAAGGAGAACATTCCCAATAAGTTCGTAAGTATTGAGCACCTGGGAATGATTCGCGGTGATATTGAGATCAATTCCGAGATTGAAGTTGATGACTGGTCCGGTGCTATGGAAAATTATACATTTACTGAAAATAATGGGAAAACCCTGCTATCGGTTGAATTGGAGGCCAACGAAGAATTTTTATCCTACTTTACTGATACCTGGCCCAAAGCTTTGAATAAACTGAAAGAAATATGTGAAAGATAATTAACTCCCGAAATAGGCCGTGATGAAGATTTTAAAACGAATCGGTATTGTTGTCCTGGTACTTATTGCATTACCATTCATAGTAGCATTGTTTATTCCCCGAAGCTATACCGTGAGTGTTACGGAAACGATAAATAAGCCCAGGCGGGTAGTTTATGACTATGTACGCATGTTGGATAACCAAAAGAATTATAGCATTTGGGTAATGGCAGATCCTGGCCTTCATCCGGTTATTTCAGGAACAGATGGTACGGTTGGCGCAATCCAGAGTTGGAACAGCAAAATTAAGGATGTGGGTGAAGGCGAGCAGGAAATAACTGCTTTAACACCTGACAGAATGGACCTTGATTTGCGCTTTATACGTCCGTTTAAAGGAAATTCAAAGGCAGCTCATATTTTTAAATCCGTTTCCGAAAACCAGACCATACTGACAAGCGAGTTTTACAGTAACGATTCGTATCCTTTAAATCTGCCATCGTATATCTTTGGTAGAAAAATGATAGAGAAAGCGCAGGTGAAAAATCTTCAAAACATCAAGCGGATTCTTGAACAACCACAAATTAAGTAAATTTCAGAGTAAACATTTATAAACCACTTAAATCAAAAAAAATGGCAAAAGTCAGCACATACCTCAATTTCCCGAACCAAACCGAGGAAGCATTTAATTTTTACAAATCGGTTTTCGGAGGTGAATTTATCGGCGGAATAGCTCGTTTCAGCGATATTCCTCCTTCGGATGGAATGCCTCCCATTGCGGAAGCAGATAAAAACCTGGTAATGCACATTGTATTGCCAATCCTCGGCGGTCACCAGTTGATGGGAACCGATGCACCTGAATCCATGGGTTTCAGGGTAAATTTCGGAAACAATGTTTACCTCAATCTCGAACCCGATACCAGGGCTGAAACCAAACGTCTTTTCGATGCGCTTTCGGCAGGAGGTAATGTTGAACAAGAGCTGCAGGAGATGTTCTGGGGCGATTATTACGGAAGTTGCAAGGATAAATTCGGAGTGCAGTGGATGTTTAACTGTGCGGAGAAAAAGTAATAAATAACACATAACATCAAATGAGAATGTAAAAGTTACCAGGCTTGCGCTACTTTTACATTTTGTTAAGTGTTTAATGTTAATGTTTCATCTCTAAAATGTTTAAAATCATAGACCATGAATAATCCCATATATCCATGCCTTTGGTTTGATGGAAATGCAAAGGCAGCAGAATTTTACTGTTCCGTTTTTCGAAACTCTAAAATTGTTGATGACAATCCAATGGTGGTAAATTTTGAGTTGAACGGTAACCTGATAATGGCATTAAATGGCGGTCCTATGTTTAAATTCAATCCATCCATTTCAATGTTTGTTCATTGTGAATCTCTTTCCGAAACCAACCTGGTTTGGGATAAACTCATTGAAGGCGGGAAGGAACTGATGCCAATCGATAAATATCCGTGGAGCGAACGATACGGCTGGCTTGAGGATAAGTTTGGATTTACCTGGCAGATTTCCGTTGCCGCTACCGAAGAAGCTAAATTTAAAATAACGCCTTCCATGTTATTTACAGGCAAACAGTTTGGCAGAGCCGAAGAAGCCATAACATTTTATAGCTCTGTATTTGAAAATTCAGCCACCGGTTTGCTTTTGCATTATGAGGAAAATGACCCGAACGAAGGCAAGGTATTATATTCGGAATTTAACCTGAACCACTACAGTATTATTGCGATGGATGGTCCTGGTGTTCATGAATTTACCTTTAATGAAGCCTTTTCATTCACTGTCAGCTGTCAATCGCAGGAAGAAATAGACTACTATTGGAACAAACTAACCGAAAATGGTGGAAGCGAAGGGCAGTGTGGCTGGCTGAAAGATAAATTCGGTGTTTCATGGCAAATTGTTCCGGCTATTCTGGGAACACTTATGAGCGATCCGGTGAAATCAGAACGCGTTGTAAATGCCTTTATGCAGATGAAGAAATTTGATATTGAAAAACTGGTGAATGCGTGATCAATTTTAATAATTTCGTTCAAAATATTACCCAGTGACTCTATCGGATATATCAAACCTGCGCTTACAAAATCAGAAAATTGAAACAACAACATTCACAAAAGCTAACGAGGTAGTTAGCTGGATGGGTGCCATGCAAGCCCAGGATTTTGCCATGAGCAAATGGGCAATCGGGCAGCGGATATTAGGCGCAACCGACGAAATTATTGAAAAAGCCTTGAATGATGGTTTACTACTCCGGACTCACTTACTACGGCCAACCTGGCACCTGGTAAGCGCTGAAGATATTTACTGGATGCTTGAGTTAACTGCCCCCAGAATTAAGTCTTCGATGAAATCAAGGGATAAGGAACTCGGGCTTACGCATGAAATTCTTAACAAATCTTTTAGCCTGCTCGAAAAAGAGCTTTCGAATGGAGTCAGTCTTAGTCGCGACCAGATTATGGGAATATTAAATGCGGCAGGTATAAAAACCGACGAAAACAGGCTTTCGCATATTCTGATGAATGCTGAATTGGAGGGCATGATTTGCAGCGGGCGAAGGTCGGGGAACAAAATTACTTTTGGTTTACTTTCGGAAAGAGTTCCGAAACGGAATATCCTCAGCAAAGATGAGTCCCTGACAGAACTTGCAAAACGATATTTTACCAGCCATGGCCCAGCCACGCTTAAGGATTTTATATGGTGGTCAGGTTTATCGGTTGCTGATGCCACAAAAGCATTAAACCTGGCCGCATCTGATTTTATTTCGTTGTCTGTTGGTTCGGAGAAATACTGGCTGAAAGCTGAAGGTTCAAACTTCAAAGGGCATAGCAATTCGGTTCATTTATTGCCTGCTTTCGACGAATTTCTGATCAGTTACCGTGACAGAAACGCTTCGCTCGAGTTGGCACATAACAGGAAAGCTATTTCAAACAATGGAATATTTTATCCGGTTGTTGTACTGAACGGACAGGTTGCCGGCACGTGGAAAAGAACTATTCAAAAAGAGACAATGAAAATTGAGACTTACTTTTTTGTGGATATTAAAAAGCAACACACTGATCTGCTTAAAAAAGAGAAAGAAGTTTATTCCCGGTTTCTCAACAGGAAATTAATATAACATTGAAAGTAACCCAGATAAATAATGCTCTGATTTTTTCCTTAGAGGAACCTGAATTGAGATAAACTGAAATATTATTTAATTCCTATTCTCCTGCTGTCATTATTCGCGTTAAACACCGGGAAATACATTAACTCAACCTTTGCCGGATTCAGCGCGTATTTACCGGAATATCGTGGCATCAGTTTTACTTCAAAAGTGTGTTTCCCTTTCGTCAAACGTTCGCAGAATATAGTAGTTTCGTTTTTGAAATATTCCCTGTTTGATTCGTTCCATGAATTGGTTTTCTTTTCGGTATACGAGCAACCGCCGGGTACAGGGATATTGATCATAACATATTCGGCATCTTTTTTAATTATTACCTCTGCAATCAGGATAGTTTCATTTCCTGCTTTTAAGATGGATGCTGAATCATTGTTAAAATGGGTTGTGATTTCAAAATCTCCTTTAGTGGCTTTTGGCATTTTATTCCAGTAGCGCTGGTAGTTGGTAAAGTATATCGGGAAATCACCTGTTTTGGTTATTTCAATTGCCTGGTTTGGACTGACTTCCATCTTAAAAGGGAATTTAGTGATTGTTTTACTCACATCGCCCGAAAGTTCAAGGATAGGAGTGCTGAGCCTTGAGTTTTTACCGAGTAAATCAGGAAGTATAGTTTCAATAATTTGTGCGGATTCGTAAGTGTTTCGCCAGTAGCCTGTTTTCCGGCTTTCGAAAAAGTAATTCCTTATTTTACCCAGGATTTTCCTGTTATCGGCCGTATCGGCTTTTAAAATCTTATAGGCAAGCAATGTGTTTTGTATGTCGTTATCAAGCAGGTTAAAATTGCGGTTTAAGAGGTTTGATTCACGTTTTTCATCCGTAAAGTACACATTTCCGAATAAGGTGCTTTTTTGATATGCCTTTAGAGTGTCAACCTTGATATCAATACTGCAAAGTTGCTTTAATTCAATAATTTGCAGAAATCCGTTAAATGATAAATCTTTAGTTTTTTCCAGCTCTGTGATATACGTTCCGTAGCTTGCATATGAATTTAAGAGCCGGAGAATTTTAAGCATTTTTATTCTTGAATATGGATCACGGCTGTTTTCAACTTCCCAGATCAGTTTCTCTCTCAATTGACCTTTGTCGATATGGCTATCGTAACCTTGCTTGTCAGCCTGTGATAAGGCTTCCAGTACATGCAGGCTTATCCAGCCGCTGTTATCCGAATTTTTCCACCAACCCCACAATCCGTTATCCTTCTGGTTTTTCCGCAAAAGTTTGATAAGCTTTTCTATATCATTATCATGGTTGAATTTTTCACCCTTGTATTTTGCAATACTTTTTTCAGCCAGGAGTGCTTTCAGCTTGGACGCAATTTGTTCGTTACAGGAGTATTGGTAATGGATCACTTTGCTGATTTCATCACCGATTACATCCAGAATATCAGCTCTTGCATACAGGCTCACTTTGCCTAAAGCCGTATCTGACGAAAGCTTAAAAGTTGTATCGTAATCGAGAGCATAGAAATTGCCTTTTGTTTCTTCCAATCCCAACGGGAAAACCGGTATCTCTCTCAACTCACCATCAAAATAACCATCTGCCCGTTCGAGGGAATATTTTACTGATAAAGAATCTGTTGCAATGATGGATAAAGTATCAATAAGTGAGTTAACACAGTACCTGGTATTGCCCGACTTTTTGATATGATTGATTTCGAAGCCTGTGGTTACATTTACGGAATCAGGCGAATAGTTAAGCACTTTTCCAATCGCAAAAGCAGTATCTGATTCAACTAGGAATCTTGGAACGGCAAGTTGAGCCATCAGGGGTTTATATGATTTTACCTGGCTTTTTGTTTGCCCCGATTGCTTCTTCCCGTTCATCGCCAGGTAATAGGTTTCCCAACTGGTAACATCATCCGGGAAGGTAACTTCAAAACCTGCCTTGCCTGCTTTATCGGTGGTTAATTTTGGCTGCCAGAAGGCATAATCCGAGAAACTCTCCCTGATGGAACTTGATTGCGATACCGCTTCAAAAAAAGCATTATCAAAATCAGTTCCTTTGTTTGCCTGGGCCATTGCTGATTTAAAAGTACCGGCTTTGGTTTCGATTATCACAACGCCATTTGCAGCCTGAGTGCCATAAATTGCGGTTGCCTCCTGTCCTTTCAGGATGCTGATATTCAGGATCAGGGCCGGATCCAATTCCGCGATATCACCTGTAAAAACTTTTCCGTTAACAATGTAAAGCGGGGTTTTGGAAAAATCAATGGATGATGCGCCTCGTATTGAAATCTGTACCGGACCACCAGGTGAACCTTTAATCATTGTAACCTGAACACCGGCGACTTTACCTGTTAAAGAATTTGAAATATTCCCATTCATTCCGGGAATGCCACCAGCCAATAAACTTTGAGAAGCTACGCTGACAGCCGAACCTGTTAAACTTGATTTTCTGACTGTTCCGTAGCCGATAACTACAACTTCTTCCAGATTATTTGATTGGGGTTTGAGGGTTGAATTTACAATATTAGTAGAGCCAATCGATTTTTCCAGTGTCTCAAATCCAATAAATGAAAAGCTTAACACAGTATGATTTGCCGGAATTTTTAATGCATAATAGCCATTTAAGTCGGTGAGTGTGCCAAAAGTAGTGCCTTTTACCATAACAGTAACACCGGGAATAGGTCCGCCATCACTGGTGGAATAAACATAGCCTTCCACCATTTCACCATTGCCGGCATAACGGAATTCCTGCTGGTACATGTTATTTACCTGTTTCAGTTCCTTTTGCTTTTCACCATAGTAAGCATCAGGTTTAAAAAGTGATTCTTCAATTAAGTTGCTCACATAAACACTGAAATTATCTTTTTTAAATGCCTGTGGCCGGGGAAATTCAAAATAATTCAACCCGTTCGGCTTAATGTAAACCGAATCCACAACATGATACCTGGAGCCGGGATAAAAGAATATCAGTTTGTGATAGCCTTCTGCCAATTCATGAATTAAAACCGTGTTGCCGGGATAAATGCGAAGGAAGTCAGCATCGTCATGCCTGAAAACCAATATGTTTAATGGAATATCTTTAACAGGGCTTTCCACCTGAGAGAAAGCAAAAAGTAGTTTTCCTTGACCCTGTGATGTGGAACCGGGATTCACATACCTTGCGGATTGCATTCTTTTCGAATCCAGATAGCTCTTCCATCTGGTGTTTAAGCCATTTTTAGTTAGGACAACATCGTTTAAACCTTTTTCGTCCCCGTACGAATACAAATATGAAGGATAATGTATTTCAGCAACGCTTCGCATTTTGAGTAATTCGGGGGCAAAGTCATACTCGAAAAACGGCTCATGATAGAAATTGGTTGAAAAACCATCGATAATATGAAACGAAATATTCCCTGAAGCCGGCCCGGCGAAAAGATAACGTGATTGTAATCCTGATTTCGGGGACAGAAACTGAATGTCATCACCATGTTCGATATAGGCATATTTTTCGCCGAAATTATTCCTGTACGGGAAAATGTATTGATATAGCAGGCGTTTCTCATACAAGCTCAGTGCGGGTTTAACTTTCCCGGTTCTTACTTGTTTCTGAGCTGAATCCTGGTTTAAACTGAAAATCAGTTTAGAGCCTTTCTTAAAGTAAAGACTGTCCATTATAATTTCTCTTTCACTTGTCCGCAGTTTTACCTGGTGGTACCCTTCTGAAATTTTAAAAGAGTAGGGCTGTGCGTTTGTTGACCAGCTGAAATACACCGGCTTGCTGTCAACATAAATCACATGAACCGGCTTGATGGCACCTTTCGACATCACAAACGGGGCAAACTGTGTCAGCGAATCGGAAGTTTTATACTCGAAACGATAAATTGCATTTCCGGGATACAGAAACTTATAATACTCAATTGAATCAATGCCTGCCAGTAATTTCCACGCACCATAATCGAGGTTCATGCCATTGTGCGAACCAAGTTCAATATCCAGGAAACTGAAGGTATTGATTATGTTTTTATTCTTCCTGCTTGCGCCAAGATAGGGCAGTTCGGGAGGTGAATAATTGAATTTTTTAGTAAGCGAATAAGCCGTCAGATCAACATTTTCAACCGGCTTGCCATCTATATCGGTAACTGAAACTTCAATCCTGGTTTTCTGCCCCGGAAATACAATCGGGGGTTGAGTAACCGAAATATTCAGTTTCTTGTCAACCAGTGGAATACGGTAGTTTTCGGCTTTGATTTCACCTGCCCATAAATATTGTATGGAGACAAAATAATTTTGTTTGGATTTGGATTTTTGTTTGAGGTTCAACGAATCTGCGAATCCTCTCCATTGCTGTGCGTTCTTCCTGTAGATATTATAGCTGAAAGGAATTTTACGGGGATTGTCCATGACTATAGTTACTGAATCGCCGGTTCGTTCCGAAAAGCATTGCAATAAGGTTGGTTCTGATGAAATGCAGATATTTTTGGAAAGACTGTCGGATGTAACGGTATAATCCGAATAAAAAGGATTCAGATCAGTTTTGTAAGGCAGATTGCCCTCAAAAATCCGGGTTTTATTTCCGAAATTATCATTTGCCGTTATAATGGCTTTTTTCTTCTCAGTTACTCCATCTTTAAAGTATAAAAACTCAATGGAATCGCCCGGAAGTTCAATGACAAATTTCTCTGATTTATAGAAATAATCAACACTCTTGTTTTCTGAAATCACTTCATTGTCCGATGTCAGCAATTTTATAGAAATATCGTAATCGAAATTTGCTTTCGGAAAGCTAGAATCGGGGATTAATACTTCCGTTTCGTCAGTAGGTTCAAGTTTTTTCTGGAGGTACAACAGGGTATCAGGTATAAAAACCTGCTTTCCAAGGTATGAAGTTATTGTTTTGGGTTTCGCCAGTATTTCAAATCGTGCATCCAGAAGGTTCAGCCCGTTTTCGTCAGTGCCCTTTATAAATAGTTTAAAGTCTTTATTGTGGTATTGTTCTGTCTCGTCCATTCTAACCAAAAGCTTTGCTTTCGTGAGTTCGTAATCTTCGTATGTAAATGAATTTCTGATACAAATCCTGCTGTCGTTGATTCCGAGTGAGATAGTATAATTCCTGTCAAGCTGCAGCTGCAGGGAATCATGAAGCGGAAACTGGTATTCGTATGCTCCTTTGCTGTAGGGATTTAGTGTTGTTAATACAATGTCTTTTTTGCTGGTTTCGAGGACAACCTTCACCGGCTCATTGATGGTCTTTCCTTTCTTTGTTACCAGGAAAGCCTTGAATTTAACTGTATCCCCGGGCTGGTATTTGGGCTTATTGAAAACCAGGTAGCCGGTATATTTATCTTCCGGTCTTTTTCGTGGATAATATTCATCACAGTAGTAATCGTCGAATTTACAGGCAACCGTATAAAAGGACCTCACAAAAAAATCTTTGGTTTTATAAATTGTGCCATGTGGATAATGGTTTACTATTGATTTCACGCCATCAATTGGCAGGTAAATAACAAACCGCACAGGCACCCACACATATTTTAGCGGAGTTCCATATAAAACCTTTCGCATTCCTCTTTTAGCAAAGGAATTATTGTATTTTCTTTTAATGCTGTAAAATGCTGTGAAGTTGTTGACTGTAACTTTAAGTATGCCTTTCCGGTTTGATTTTTTATCGACATAAGCATGCGTTTTCTTATCAAAATGCAGTTTTTTACTCCTTATTTTAACATCAGCATCTTTGATAATTTTTCCTTGCAGGTCATAAACCTGTATGCTTAAATCGGTATTGTTGTCCAGGATAAAAACATCGAAGCTCCCGACTGTGGTAATGAATAATTTCTGTTTATCTTTTTCAGAATAGGTCCTTAAATAGTGGCCTTCCGGTAATTTCCCGGTATATAAGCTGTCCGTTGGGAATGAATCAACCAGGGTGTGAAAAAATGAAGCATCCACGATCCAGATATCATTTTTATAAATCTTTGCTGCTTCCTTATCAGTGAGTTTATAAATAAAAGTGTAATAACTGGTCTGCCGGCTTTGGTTTAACCTTTGGCTGATTGCGGTGTGGCCGATAATTAAGGAGATAAATAGTAGGATAGACTTTGAAAAGAGGGAATGAATATTCATAATACTATTATTTTTTTGTTACCAATATACCTTCTTAAAACGTATTTTTGCCAAGGATTTTGCAAATTTTCACATAGTTAGAATTGCATATGCAATCTTCATATAGGAATCGACAAAAGTCAGATTAGTTAATCTGTGTAATCTGTGGACTTAATTCATACTTAGCAACCTTGTCCAGGCTAATTATTTACTTTCTTTATCTGTTTCCGCACAAATTTCCTGTAAACAATCCAGGCTATAATTCCAAATACAAAAAGTCCCCAGAACTGTACCAGGAAAACTAAAAGTGTTTCCAAAATATTCCAGCCAAATTTTAATGCTTCAAGAAGTTTGCTTCCGAATCCCGGTTCGTAAGCATCAATGTTTTTGTCGTTGGAAATAAGTTCTCTTTTTATTGTTGGTCTCTGGTAAATATTCAGATTTATGGTGCTGAAGTTTATCTGATCAGTCAATGCAAGGTTTGCAATTTTTGCATCGTCAGCCAATTGCTGTTTACGCAGCAAAACCTCTTCAGCATTGGCAGTCTCATAAAGTTTTTTACCCCTGTTATCGATTGCATTTGTTAATCGTTGTTCATTCCTTGCTGAGCGCTTTTGTGTGAGATTGTTTGAGAGAATCTGTAATGCAACATCGTCGGCTTTGATAACTCTGTAGTCAAGGTAATCGATGTTTTTTGATATTTCTCTTAATGTTGTGTCGAGTTTGGTATTGGGAATCCTTATTGTAATTGAATTTGATACCGTGTAATGTGTGGTTTCAAGCGAAGAGTCGGCGCTTACGGCAGTGGTGGAAACATTGTCGATATTGCTGTTAAGGTTGGTATATGTAACAAAACCACCCAGCCGGGTTGTTAAGTCCTCAATAGCATAGGTAGCTTTAATAACGCTTTTCACTTTAAATTTCATGTCGGCAGTCCTGATAAACCGATGTGTAGTATCCTTGTTATTTTCCACCGCGGCGGATGATGAAATAAAAGCATTCGAAGTGCTGTCGGCCATTACATTTTTTTCCATTCTTTCTCTATTGCCAGGTGCGCAGGCAGAAAGATAAATTGCAATTCCGAGTACTATAATTAGTTTTGTGGTTTTCATATTGCTGAATATGGATTTATTAATATTAGATACGTACGATTTCCATGTTGAATGATGATATATGTAAGAATATCAACAAATAATATGACTTCAAATATATAACTTATTTGAATTTCTAATGAATTGATGCAATTTAAAGTTTTAGCCCTTTTGTTCAAGGAAATGAAATAGTCTGACATGACATCTAGTGCCCAGTTCCTACAGCAAAAAGCATCCCCGAAATTATTTTTTCGACCTGGTATAATTGTATCGGAAGCAAACACTTATTGTATCACTACCGAACACTTTTTCAAAAGTCAGTATTTTTAAACATTTGAAAATCAGAGTGATTGTTATTTGGCACTATATTTATACTGTTTAAGCGTATGTTATAGTAGTAATAACAAAAAAATCAAACACAGTGGACAGAGTAATTGAAAAGAAAAAGTGGAGCTCAAAAAAGATAATGACAATTGCAATTGTAGCAGCCATTGTATTATTGATAGCTGCAAGTTATTATTTTACTTCCGGCAAATCAAAACTGAATGTTGACCTGGAACGCATTACTGTTAGCGAAGTCACTAACGGCACTTTCCAGGAATTTATTCCTGTAAACGGGGTTGTGCTCCCTATTACCACCATTTACCTCGATGCCAGCGAAGGCGGCCGTGTGGAAGAAAAGTTTGTTGAAGATGGCACCGTAATGAAAAAAGGACAGCCTATCCTGCGCTTGTCGAACACCGATCTGCTGATGACCATGATGAGCCAGCAAAATACAGTTTACAATACGCTTACGCAGATGCAGATCAACAACAACGCTGCACAGCAAAACACGGTTAGCAAGCTCAACCAGATGGCTGATGTGCTGAGTCAATACAAAGAAGCGGAACGTATTTATACCCTTGATAAACACCTGCTCGAACAAAAAGTAATTGGTCTGCAGGAGTTTAAAAAAGCTGAAAATGATTACAATTATTACCTTGAAAAGAAAAAACTTACACAACAAATTCTGCTTCAGGATTCATTATCAAGGGCTCAGCAACTTGAACAGGATAAGCGTTCCTATACGGGTTCTCAGGAAGCACTGAATATGATGAAGCAGAAAGTAAATGATCTGATCGTGAAATCTCCAATCGACGGGCAGCTTACTTCGCTGGACGCGGAAATAGGAGAAAACAAGAGGCAGGGCGACCGG
>Ga0208789_1001350_pt1 | contig 14179 bp, 14 predicted proteins | sample Methanotroph_Enr_FD_187368 | JGI IMG/M metagenome (GOLD analysis project Ga0208789, IMG submission 187368) | Enriched soil microbial communities from Old Woman Creek wetland in Ohio, USA - Methanotroph_Enrichment_5 (SPAdes) (version 2) | ecosystem: Environmental > Terrestrial > Soil > Wetlands...
AATCCTACTACTGAATATCAGCCACTTGCAAAATGTAAAGTCAAAAGATGCCCCTTTTAGACTAAAAAAAATCTGTTTTAGGCTGTTTTTTCTTCCTTTTTTGGGGAAAGGCTGCAAGATGGGTTAACTGTTCGAAAGATTCACATTTGAGTCAAATCTTTGTTCCGAAATGTTGCCATAAGTACAAATATTCTTAGCAGGCACCGGCATTAGAAAAATACGTTAGCGGTTCTTGACGGAGGTATGTGCGAAAGGCATGTGTGTAGCAATACACAGCAACGACTAATTTCATGCGTTGCTCAAATCTATCATGCCTTGTATTGCGAGAAAATACCTCCGGCATAGAAACGCAACGTATTTTTATTAAGCCTTGAACTTTTCTTTGTTACTTTCCTTTTGCTTCAAGGCAAAAGAAAGTAAAGAAAACTAAAATCAATACTACAGTATAAACCTTGAATAACCTCCTACAGAATAGCTTACTCCCCAACTTTTGATCCTCACCCAAAACTGCTTCCTTCTGGTGAAGCAGTTTTCTTTAAGGTACTTACAACATACAGTTGTTACTCTGTTTACTGATATTGTTATACTTGCTTATATTCCTTGATGATGTCTTTTACTCCATCAGGTGATACCCGTCCGTAAACTTTTTCGCCTACCATTACTACAGGAGCAAGTCCGCAGGCACCCACACACCGCAGGCAGCTGAGAGAAAATTTACCATCGGGAGTGGTTTGTCCGACAGGAACATTAAGGATTCGCTTAAATTCATCGAGTACTTTTTCGGCACCACGAACATAGCAGGCTGTTCCCATACAAATACTGATAGGGAATTCGCCTTTTGGGATCATAGTGAAAAAGGAATAAAATGTAACTACCCCATAAACATGAGCAACAGAACAATTCAGGTTTTTTGATATAATTTCCTGAACTTCTGCCGGTAAATAGCCAACCAGGCTTTGTGTTTTATGCAGAACATTGATGAGCTCACCTTTCTCGTGGTTGAACTCTTTGCAGATGGCTTCTATCTGTAGAACCTTCTGCTCGCTTATTTTTATATTTGCCATAACGGTTTCTCTTTAAAATTATTTACCTTCTCATCCTGGTTTATTCAGCTATTTCGACCGGTTTGCTTTTGTCAAAATATTGCGTATGAAGCAAATGATGCGACTTTTCGCTCATCGGTTTACCGAGAAACTCAGCATATAAGGTCTGAATATATGGGTTTTCGTGTGATTTGCGGATCGTTTTACCTGAATCTTCACCGTAAATTGCCTTCTGGCGGGCCATCAAAATACTTGTATCTCCATGGTGAAGCGGTTGCCCGCCGCCACCGATACATCCGCCAGGGCATGCCATAATTTCAATAGCATGATACTCTGATTTACCATCTTTTATATCCTGCAGAAGTTTACGGGCGTTACCTAATCCATGTGCAATGCCTATTTTAATGGGAGTTCCGTCAAAATCAACGGTGGCTTCACGTATCCATTCCATCCCCCTAAGTTGTTTGAAATCAACTTTTTCCAGTGTTTTCCCGGTGAAAATTTCATAGGCTGTTCGTGCTGCAGCTTCGATTACACCGCCGGTTGTGCCGAAAATTACGGCTGCACCGGTAGATTCTCCCATCGGCGTATCAAATTCCTGATCAGGTAACAGGTTAAAATCAATATTGGCTTGTTTGATCAGGTGAGCAAGTTCACGTGTGGAAACGGCATAATCCACATCCGGATTACCATCTGTTGCAAATTCATCACGCTGGCACTCATATTTTTTCGCCAGGCAAGGCATAATCGAAACTACTACCAGGTTCTCACGTTTTATTCCAAGTTTATCGGCAAAATAGGTTTTTGCAATAGCGCCGAACATTTGCTGTGGTGAACGTGCCGTGGATGGAATATCGCTCATTTCGGGGAACTGGTGTTCGAAGAAATTTACCCAGGCGGGGCAACATGAAGTAAGAATTGGTAGTTTAACGGTTTTGTCACCATTCAGATGGCGTGTGATACGATCGAGTAACTCAGTGCCTTCTTCCATAATGGTAAGATCGGCAGCAAAGTCGGTATCGAACACATAGTTAAAACCGAGCTGACGTAAAGCGGTTACCATTTTACCGGTCACGGATGTGCCTGGCGCCATTCCGAATTCTTCACCTAAAGCAACTCTTACCGCAGGTGCAGTTTGAACAATAACGGTTTTCGAAGGATCTGCCAATGCCCTGATAATCTGGTTGGTATGATCTACTTCGGTTAGTGCGCCGGTTGGGCAAACCGCGACACATTGCCCGCAATAAGTACAAACGCTATGATCAAGATTCATTTCGAATGCAGGAGCCACTACCGACATGAAGCCACGGTTCACAGCCGAAAGCACACCGACAGTTTGCACCTCGTTGCACATCATTTCGCATCGACGGCACATGATACATTTGTCAACATCCCGGATAATAGCAGGTGAAGTATCTTCCCGATAATGTGATTGCTCACCCTGGTATTCTATCTGGCGGATACCCATTTCCTGGGCCAGTGATTGCAATTCACAGCTCCCACTCTTGGCACAGACAAGGCAATCAGTGGGGTGATCACTCAAAATGAGTTCCAGTACCGTTTTGCGGCTGTTAAGTACACGGATATTGTGTGTGCTTACTTCCATACCTTCGTAACAATCCGTGGCACATGCCGGAGCGAGGTTCCGCCTGCCTTTTACTTCAACAACGCATACACGGCAGCCTGCCGGTTTGTTGGTAATATCGAAGTCATGCAGGTGGAGGTAACAAAGTGTCGGGATATTAATTCCAACTGATTTTGCAGCATCCAATATGGTAGTCCCGGGGGCTACACTTAAATCTTTATTATCTATTTTTACATTAATCATTTCCATGGTTTATTCCCCTTTCGTTACTTGATAAACACTGCGTTGAACTTACATTTTTCCAGGCAGGCACCACATTTTATACAGGTCTCCTGGTCAATCACATGGATACCTTTTCGCTCTCCTGCAATAGCATTTACCGGGCAGTTGCGGGCACATGCAGTACATCCGACACAGTTTTCAGCATCAATTACATATTGAAGCAACGCTTTACACTGACCACTCGGGCATTTATGATCAATAATATGAGCCAAATATTCGTCATAGAAATTGTCCATGGTTGAGAGTACCGGGTTCGGCGACGTTTGCCCTAAACCGCAAAGTGACGTATCTTTAATTACATGGCTGAGGTTGCGCAGCAGATCAAGATCTTTCATGGTTCCTTTGCCGTCACAAATTTTTCCGAGCATTTCATTCAGCCGTTTGTTACCGATACGGCAGGGCGCACATTTTCCGCATGATTCTTCAACCGTAAAATCGAGGTAGAATTTAGCAATGGAAACCATACAGTCATCTTCATCCAACACAATCATACCTCCTGATCCCATCATGGAACCTGCTGCCGTAAGCGAATCAAAGTCAATTTTTATATCAAGATGCTTTTCGGTTAAACAGCCGCCCGAAGGTCCACCGGTTTGAACGGCTTTAAATTTTTTCCCATCTTTAATGCCGCCGCCGATTTCGAAAATGATATCGCGAAGGGTAGTTCCCATCGGAACTTCAATAAGTCCTACATTGTTTATTTTTCCGGCTAAGGCAAAAACTTTTGTGCCTTTCGATTTCTCACTTCCGATGGAAGCAAACCAGTCGGCTCCTTTGTTGATAATTACCGGTACATTGGCAAAAGTCTCAACATTGTTAACATTAGTAGGTTTTTCGAGATAGCCTGAAACACTCGGAAACGGAGGTTTGATGGTTGGTTCACCTCTCAAGCCTTCCATGGAGTGAATAAGCGCGGTTTCTTCACCACAAACAAAAGCTCCTGCACCGTATCGGATATCAATCTCGAATCCGAAATCAGTTCCGAAAATATTTTTTCCAAGTAAGCCATATTCTACGGATTGTTTTATGGCTATTTTAAGTCGCTCAACAGCCAACGGATATTCAGCGCGGATATATACAATACCTTTTGATGCACCTATACAATAACCGCAAATAGCCATGGCTTCGATCACCGAATGAGGATCGCCCTCGAGAATGGAACGGTCCATAAAAGCACCCGGATCACCCTCATCTGCATTACAAACCACGTATTTCTGATCGGCATGGCTTTTACTTGTAATTTCCCACTTGAGTCCTGTTGGGAAACCTCCTCCGCCTCGTCCGCGCAAACCACTTTTTTTCATTTCTTCGATCACCTGAGCAGGAGTCATTTCGGTCAAACATTTTGCCAAAGCAGCATATCCGTTACGCGAAATGTATTCCTCTATATTTTCGGGATCAATAAAACCGCAATTACGCAAGGCTATACGCAACTGTTTGCGATAAAATCCCATATGTTTCGAATCGGAAACGGCTTCTTCTGTTTCAGGATTAATGTAAAGTAAACGTTGAATTTTGCGGCCTTTAATTACATGTTCCGCAATTATTTCGATGGCGTCTTCAGGTTTAACCTGGGTATAAAATGTATTATCAGGCATCACCTTTACGATTGGCCCTTTTTCGCAGAATCCGAAGCAACCGGTAGTGATTACCTGAACTTCATCTTCAAGACCTTTTACATTGATTTCTTGCTTGAGGTTGTGAAATAGCTGTTCGCTTTCCGATGCCCTGCAGCCGGTCCCTCCGCACACCAGCAGGTGCATTTTGAATTGTGTCATAGTTAATTCCTCCGGGTTTTATTACTTGCCTTCAATATTTTCGTAGTTAACTGGGATAATGCCATCAAGCAGTTCACCGTTTTTAATGTATTTTTCGATAATCTGGTCGGCTTTTTTTGAATCTACATACCCAAATACTAAGGACTCGTGGCCGGGACGTGTTACTTCAACAGTAGGTTCAGCATAGCAATAACCCATGCAGCCTGTTTGAGTAACAATTCCCGGAATGTTGCGTTTGTCAAGTTCATCTATAAAATAGTCCATTACTATTTTTGCTCCTGATGCAATACCGCATGTCGCCATGGCTACTCTTATCTGTACCATGCTTTCAGGGGTTTCACTCCGTGCGCGAAGACTCATTTTAGTCTCAACGTCGGCTTTAATCTTTTTTAAATCAGCCAGTGATGTGATCTTGGTCATTTGATTTTGTTTTAACAATGATTAGTTAATCTCTTTAAAATTATGGGTAAGCATTTTTTATTTCATCTTTTTTGTCGGAAGTCGGAATACGGAAGTCAGAGAATTTCGGAATCTGCTACTTCATTCATTCTATGGTTGTTTTAGCCTAAGTTCTTGTTCATTGACGATTATTATTTATCATTTGTTGCTTCAGACTTCTGACTTCCCACTCATGTCTCTAAAACTCCTATTCTCATTAAATTATCAGAAGAACGAAAATTATTTTTATGATGCTTTTATTTCTTCAAGGTTATCGTGCGAAATAAACTCTCATAAAAACGGGATTCAGGGAATATATGATGCCATTTGTTGGAGATATGTATCAAATGTAGTCTTGTTTTTTGAATTAAAGGTACTTGATTTATAGAGTCACATGCTCGTATTGAGGCCGCAAAATTACAAGTATAAAAATTTATAAACAAGATCATTGTTAATTAATTCACAATGTTAATTAAATAACATCGAATTTATAGCTAGTCTAAATAACAGGAATTTAGCCCTTGATATATCAATTCTTCTCTCACTTTCCTGAGTAATTAAACAGATTAAAATGCAGAAGTTGAATAGCATAAAAAAGAAAAAGCCACCCGAAAGAGAGTGGCCTTAACAGATTTTGGATTATTACTAATAACGTTTTCTTGCCTGATAATGTGTATGTAAAAGTTCATGCGATTTGTGCCCAAGGGGATGAGTAAGATATTCCTTGTAAACCTCAACCACTTCAGGGTTTTCATGCGATTTACGAATTGGTTTACCCATATCTTCAGCATAAATTGCCTCAGCTCTGCGTTTACGTATTTCCTCCGAAGTTGGAATTGGCTGTCCACCACCACCTATACATCCTCCGGGGCATCCCATAACTTCAATGAAATGATAATTTGTTTTACCCGACTTAACTGATTCCATCAGTTTTTTTGCGTTAGCCAGTCCATGAGTTACAGCTACATTAAGCTCAACACCTTCGAGGAAGCTCCATTCGGGTTTGGTGTTTTTTATTTTTATGCTTGCTTCTTTTACTCCTTCCATTCCACGTACCGGTTTGATATTGAGATTGGTAAATGGAACCTCATTACCTGTGATAATTTCATAAGCGGTGCGAAGAGCTGCTTCCATTACTCCACCGGTAGTTCCGAAGATTACCGCTGCTCCGCTTGATTCGCCTAAAATACTATCATAAGATTCATCTTCAAGCTTATCGAACTCGATACCTGCCTGTTTAATCATCATAGCCAGCTCGCGGGTTGTAAGAACGAAATCAACGTCCTTGAAACCGGAGTCACGCATTTCGGAACGGTTGCATTCAAATTTTTTGGCAGTACAGGGCATAATCGATACAACCACCATATTTTCAGCTTTGATGTTTATTTTGTCAGCATAATAAGTTTTAGCTAACGCGCCAAACATCTGTTGCGGTGATTTACACGATGATAGATTGTCGAGGAGGTCGGGGAACATATGCTCTTGAAATTTAATCCAGCCAGGTGAACAGGATGTCATCATGGGAAGTTTGACAGTTTCGTCTTTATCGACGATGGCTCTTTTGAGGCGGGTAAGCAATTCGGTACCTTCTTCCATAATGGTTAAATCAGCAGTAAAATCAGTATCCAGAACTTTACTGAATCCCATTTTCCGTAAAGCTGATACCATTTTGCCTGTAACCCTTATTCCGGGTTCAAGCCCTAAGTCTTCACCCAGAGCAACGCGGGTTGCAGGAGCTGTTTCAACAACAACAAATTTATTGGGATCATAAATGGCATCCCACACTTCTTCCATGTAATTCCTTTCGTATAAAGCTCCCGTGGGGCAACGGTTGATACACTGTCCGCAATTAGTGCAAACTACATCATTGAGTGGTTTATTCAGGAAAGATGAGATTGTTTGGTGGTCACCTTTATTTACAACAGCGAGAGCGCTGACTGATTGCAGTTCGGAGCACGTTCGCACACAACGCTGGCATCGGATACATTTGCTTGCATCCCTTGTAATCGATGGCGAAGAAATGTCGCGTATCTTATCCCGGTCTTTAACAAGGTCAATGAAAACATGATCTCCAAAGCGATATTCAGAGGCGAGTTCCTGCAATTCACAATGCCCGTTTTTAAAACATTTTGTACAATCGACATTGTGCTCCGACAACAAGAGTTCTACTATGTGTTTACGCGCAATACGTACTTTCTCACTATTGGTATTCACTTCCATGCCTTCCGAGACAGGGGTTGCACAGGACGCAGCCAACAGTCGCGCTCCTTTTACTTCAACAACGCAAACTCGGCAATTGCCGGCTACGCTTAGGTCAGGGTGGTTGCATAGAGTTGGTATTTTAAAATTCAGGTGCTTGGCCGCTTCCAGGATGGTAGTGCCTTCTTCTACCTGTATCGGCGTGTTATTTATTTTCAGATTTACCATATATTTGCTCATAGTCTGATTCTCCTTTTTGTTGAGTTTATAAAAAGCTTGATTAGTAAATGATTTCTTCGCGGAAATTATCTACGATAGAAGTGAAAGGATTTGCAACAGATTGTCCAAGACCGCATTTGGCGGCAATTTTCATGGTGGCAGTTAGCTTTTTAAGATCGTCAAGATATGATGGTGGCCTTTCCCCTTTTTTTACTGCTTCGATGCCTTTGAGTAGTTGCTGACATCCGATACGGCATGGTGTGCATTGCCCGCATGATTCTTCGGTAAAGAATTCAAGGTAATCATGAAGTACATTATACATGGAGCGGCTTGAGTTGAATATCATCATGGAGCCGCCAGTTGGAATACCCTCAAAACCAATGATAGTTTCGTTGAATTTTTTACGTGGAACACAGTAGCCGGAAGCTCCTCCGACCTGTACTGATTTGGTATCCCCATCACCGAAATCATCAACAAAAGCTTTTAATGACATACCTAATTCAAGTTCATAAATTCCTGCAATAGGTGTATCACCTGAAACTGAAAATACTTTTGATCCACGTGAGTTATTGGTTCCCAGTGCTTTAAACTGTTCAGGTCCCATGCGGCAGATTTCAGAAGTATAAACCAGGGTTTCAACGTTGTTGATCACAGTGGGTTTGTTATTATACCCTGCAACTGTCGGATAAGGAGGTTTGTTCCGTGGCTCACCGCGTTTGCCCTCCATTGATTCGAACAGAGCCGATTCTTCACCGCACACATAGGCACCGCTTCCCGAACGTAGAAAAACATGGAAATCAACCTTCAAATCTTGCAACTGTTGATTGAAAATATCAATCTTTTTCTGTAGTGTTGTGAGCATAAAATTATACTCACCTCTAATATAGATATAACCTTCGCGGGCTCCGATCACATAGCCGCATATTGCCATACCGGCAAACACTTTCTCAGATACCTTATCCAGAATTTCACGGTCCTTAAATGTTCCAGGCTCCCCTTCATCTGCATTACAGATCACATACTTCATATCAGATTCTTCGTTGCGGGCAAATTTCCATTTCAGCCCGGTTGGGAATCCCGCGCCTCCACGTCCTTTCAATCCCGAATCTATCATATCCAGTATTATGCTTTCAGGTGTTTTTTTTATGGTTTTTTCAACAACCTGTATGGGGGTACATTTCTCGTCCCAACCAAAGATTATATCGATTTTTTTTAATTGTTTCTGTTCCATTTTATCAGGGATTTCTTCCTTTAACACTAATTTGTTTTCTTAGCAAATTCTTCGATTATTTCAATAGCCTTTTCAGGGGTGATAGAGGGGAATACATCATCGTTAATTAACATGACCGGCCCTTTATGGCACCATCCCAAACAATTGGCAGTTAGCAAGGTGAATTTCTTGTTAGGCGAGGTTTCCCCGATTTTTACCATCAGGTGTTCTTCGATTGCCTTGATAATTGCATCCTTGCCCTGCATATGACATGAAATAGTTTTACAAACCCGTATAATGTTTTTCCCACGGGGCTTGATATCAAGGAAGGTGTAAAATGAAGCAGTGCCATATACATCAGCAGCCGAAAGGTCCAGTTCGTGCGCTATGGCAATCATGGCTTCTTCCGAAAGAAATTTTTCGCGGGTTACCACTCCCTGTAATACGGGCATTAAAGCATTACGGGTTCTGCCGTGCTTTTCAACCAGTTCATGAATTAGTACTTCAGTGTTTGTCATTTCGATTTAATTTGGTTGTAATTTACTGATTAATATTATCATGTATTGTTAATCGATTCACAATAGAGGCTGCAAAGATATATATCTTATCTATTCTTACACCATGTTCTGGACTTATTTTCATCTAATAATTGCAATTTATAACCTTTCTAAAAAACATATCTAAAGCAATGATATTCATTTGATAGGCTGATATATAGATATAAAAATATATAGAATTTTCTTTTTAAAAGTTACTTTTGCATTCCGGAGGAAACATGGCATACAGGTATTTTATAAAATTATCTTATAACGGATTGGCGTATGGAGGCTGGCAAATTCAGCCCAATTCGGCCACTGTGCAGCAATTTATTGAGAAAGGATTGAAGCTGATTGCAGGTACTCAGAGTTGTGTTACTGGTTGTGGACGAACCGATTCGGGGGTTCACGCAAGTGAATTTTATGCTCATTTTGATCAGGAGGAAGCCTTCTCACCCGAAACATTAACTCAACTCTGTTTCAATCTGAACAGGTTTCTCCCTCATGATATATCCATTTTAGAAATTCTGCCTGTAATACCCGGTGCACATGCCCGCTACAGTGCTTTGTGGCGCGAATATGAATATATCATCATCAGACAAAAAGATCCATTTAGTTTTCAGCGTGCCTATTTTGTGCACGGTGAGTTGGATATTGATAAGATGAATGATTGTGCAACTTTGCTTTTAGGAAGACACGATTTTCAATGTTTCAGCAAAGTGAATACACAGGTGAATAATTATTTTTGCGATGTTAGTAAAGCTTATTGGACCGAGGATAACCATCTACTTAAATTTAATATAAGAGCAGATCGCTTTTTACGAAATATGGTTCGGGCTATTGTCGGGACATTGCTCGATGTTGGGAGAGGTAAGATATCAATTAAGGAATTTCAGAGTATAATCGACAGCCGCAACAGGAGTGAAGCCGGATATTCGGTCCCTGCCAAAGGTCTTACATTAACCGGAGTAGGATATCCTGATGAAATATTTTCTGGTAATCCAGTATTTTTCTTACAAGATACCAGCGAAAAAATAATATCCCATTACTATACTGACCCCAATTTTCATAAGGGTTCCGGTAACAAATCCAATGAATGAGCCGATTGCCGAGCGAAAAGCTTTGTTGCTGTCCTGGTTATTTATCATTTCTCCGGCGAATGCCCCTATAAAAGGACCTATTATCAATCCTAAGGGAGGGAAGAAGAAAATCCCGATGATCAGCCCGATGGTTGCACCGCGTACACCGCTTTTTGTTCCACCTGATTTTTTAGTTGCCCAAATCGGAATGTAAGAATCAGCTATCACCACTGCAAAAGTTACTAACGCCCAGATAATCAGAAACTTTTCAGTATAAGGTTTAAATGATGATAGCTGTAGCAGTATCAGGCTTCCATAGGCTAATGGAGGGCCAGGTAAAAATGGTATAAAACAGCCTGCAATTCCTGCGAGTAGTAATATGAATCCGGTTACGATGAGAAAAGTATCCACTAATAGTATTTTTGAATAAAATTAAGCATTTTTATGAAAGGGACGTTAAACCTAACATGCACTCGAATTGTTAATTGTTGTATAAAAGAAATAAAGAATTAATCAAATGAAAATTTTTTCCGGAAATATTTGGATTGTGATACTGTTATGTTTCTCAATTACTTCCTGTGCACAAATATCAGACAATAAAAACCTTAAGAAAATAACATTAACGACCATGGACACTTTTCAAATAAAGAAAACCGATGACGAATGGCGAAAGCAGCTTAGTCCAGTACAATATAATATTCTTCGTGAAAAGGGAACAGAAAGACCTTATACCGGCGAATACGACAAGTTTTACGAAGAAGGTACGTATTATTGTGCTGCCTGTGGCGCCGAACTTTTCACATCTAAAACCAAATACAATTCAGGTTGTGGATGGCCGGCTTTTTATGAACCCTCAGTAAATAAGAATATTGTTGAGAAAAAGGATTCAAGTCATGGAATGGTGCGTATCGAAGTTCTTTGCGCCAAATGCGGCGGGCATTTAGGACATATATTTGAAGATGGCCCTAAGCCAACCGGTTTGCGTTATTGTATTAACTCCGGAGCATTGAGATTTGAGGGGGGGAAGAAGAAGTGAATAGTGTCCTTTCGCTTCGCTCAGGATGACAGTGAATAGAGAATAGTGAATAATGTATGGGGGATATTAAAAATAATTAAGTGTTTGAACCACAAAAGAGTCAAAAGGGAAAAGTAAAAGGCACAAAAGAGCTTGGAAATTCTTTCGTACCTTTTATGGTAAAAAAATATTGTATTTCTATTATTGGTTATCCTTGTGATATTCCACCAGCCCATCTATTGGAGCCTCTATAAATTTCCCGGTTTTCACACCGAATTCCAAACCAACCTCAGTGAGAATATCATTATAGTGAAAAGCAACTGAGCCGACAAAATGCACCGGGATTTCTTTGTGTCTTGCATAGCAGCAAACCTGATATTTATAAAATGCCCTGAAAGCTTCTGTGAGAAGATTATAGATATACGGATGTTCGCGGTTTTCGTTGATAAACCTGCTAAATGAAGCTAAAAAACGGCTTGGCGCAGCTTTGGAATACACAGCGTCGAGGATATTCTCATTGCTCAAAACATATTCTTTCCTGAATTTTGCATCAATTTCTTCCGGTAATTCTTTGTGCAGGTAAGCTATTAGCAACTGTTTACCGAGGTAAGCTCCACTTCCTTCGTCGCCAAAAAAGTATCCAAGTGAGAAAATCCCATCTCTAATGTCTTTTCCATCGTAATAGCATGAATTAGAGCCTGTTCCCAATATAGCTGCAATTCCTTCTTCATCACCGCATAATGCATGTGCTGCGGCTAATAAATCATGATTGATATTTAATCTGGCATTAGGGAATACCCTCTCAAAAGCTGTTTCAACAATCATATTTTTTACAGGCGTTGAGCAACCGGCACCATAATAATAAACAATGCTTACAGAAGTATTGTCAATATAGGGTTGGAGTTCTTTCCAGAGAATTTCTGCTATTTCGTCGCTTCCAACGAGGTATGGATTAAATCCTGAAGTTTGAACCTTTTTGTACTCTCTTCCTTCTTTTATCAGGCGCCAGTCTGTTTTTGTGGAGCCTCCGTCGGCTATTAGTATCATAGTGTGGAATGGTTTATGTTTTTAGTTAATAGAAAATAGTTAATGGAAAATGGTCTGAAGAATAGTCAATGCGAGCCTTCTATAGGCAGATGATCATAGTCTTCTTTACTATTTACTATTTACTATTTACTATTTTCTATTTTCAGATTAGATCAGACATTAATTGAAAACAAGCCAAGCAACCGGGGCACAAAAATAATAAATCCAATGATGGCAGCAACTATAGAGGCGATCAGCACTGCTCCGGCAGCTACGTCTTTAGCTTTACCGATCTCCTTATCAAAATCAGGGTGAAGCTTGTCAGCAAAGATTTCAATTGCAGTGTTGATACCTTCCAAACTTAATACCAGTGCAATACACAGCAGAATGATGATCCATTCGGCAATGCTGATACTGAAAAATATTCCGGTAATGATAACAATGCCAGTGATAATCAATTCAATACGGGCATTGGGCTGGCTATTAAAAAGAAATATGATACCGCGTAATGCGTTTGAGAAACTCTTTATTAACTTTCGCACAGATCCTGATGTTTTATAAATATTTATTAACAGTTCGTAATTACCCCCTCGTAAATACCCAGTTATCTCCTTTCGACAAACCATGATTAAAATGATACCCCCCTGCATCGAAACCTACCAGCATTTCATGATCGGTGATGGAATTCTCAATAATAAACCGACTCATCATTCCCCGGGCTTTTTTGGCAAAAAATGAAATCATTGCATAACTGCCATTGCTTTTATCCTTAAAGGCAGGGGTGATTATCCTTGCCTTCAGTTTTTTTGTGTTTACAACTGCGAAATATTCCTGCGAAGCAAGATTAACCATCACATTACTTCCTGATTCCATAAGACTTTTCTTCAACTGATCTGTAATGCGATCACCCCAATACGCATACAAATTTTTGCCTTTTGGAGTGGCAAACGATGTGCCCATATCTATACGATAGGGTTTTATGTTATCAAGTGGGCGAAGAAGGCCATACAAACCGGAGATTATACGTAGGTGGCTTTGAGTAAATTCGATTTCCCGGCTGGAAAAATTATTTGCATCCAACCCATCGTAAACATCGCCGTTGTATGCAAATATTGCTTGTTTAACCGTTGCAGTCTTCCATGTTGCATAACGCTCAGCATTCAATTGTGCCAGCTTGGATGAAATTCCAAGCAGGGATGCAAGTTCCATTGATTTGAGTTTGCCCAATTTACCGGCAAGGTAGTCAGCATCCTTCTGAAAATGAGGCAGGCTATGAATATCATAGGGTGCTTTGTTTTCAAAATCGAGCGATTTAGCCGGTGAAATAACTGCAATCATTTGAAATATTATTTGGCAATATGAATCTTGATTTCCATCAAACGTTGTTCTGGCGTAAGTTTTGTGTATTGATCACTCAGTTTGTATAAAACGCCATTTTTTGTAAACTCAATACTCACCATATCTATTGCAACAAATCCGGCAATAATATTTTCAGCCGTTCGGCTATTGATTTTTGCCAGTTTACAGTACCTCGATTGGGTAATGGTTGACTCCTTTTCAAGATAATCGAGCAGGAATTTCTCACTTTCGGAGAACCTGATAAATGTCCCTGATTTGGAATTTTTCCATTTATAGGCTTTAAGCCAAACGCTGTTTACCGGGTAATTCTCATCCTTTACGCGAATATAAATCAGGTAATTATCTTTTTCTATCGGAGCTGAATGCAATGTATCTTTCATGGCCGGGACAATGATTTCGAGGACACGTTT
>Ga0208789_1001354_pt1 | contig 14141 bp, 14 predicted proteins | sample Methanotroph_Enr_FD_187368 | JGI IMG/M metagenome (GOLD analysis project Ga0208789, IMG submission 187368) | Enriched soil microbial communities from Old Woman Creek wetland in Ohio, USA - Methanotroph_Enrichment_5 (SPAdes) (version 2) | ecosystem: Environmental > Terrestrial > Soil > Wetlands...
AAACCCGTGGTGCATTCGGTAAGGTTTTATGCTCATAATGCTTGGCAGTAAGATGTTTGTCTTCAAAAATATAATATCCTTTCTGCACATAACCTGCTTCCAGAAATGGACGCGCCATCACATCCACATTGATCCGGGTATCGAAAAAAGTGCGGAAAGCAATATGGTCATTCTCAACTATTTCGCCTTCGGCTGTAAAACTGTCGTAAACATTTTTTGCTTCAGGATTTTGGGATATATAGTTAGACCATAGCCTGTCAAAAATTTGTTGTGCTTGCATTTGCTATTAATATAAGTTAGTATGTTATTTTGAATATATACTGTTTACCTGAAAAATGATCCAGTAAAAGAAACAGTATCAACACCTGTATGTTCAAAAATACTTCTGTTTTCTTCCACAAATTTTTCAATTTCTTCTTCTTTGTGTAATAACCCAATCATGCTCTTTAGCTTGCTCGTCAAGATATTGTTTTCGATTTCAGATGGGAATTCAACCTTTACAAATTTCCCATTTTCGACATTTATAATCATTGGTAATGAGCTAGTTACAAAAGGTATATTAGCTTGGAAAGTGTAAGCCGGTGAATAGCCAAAATTCCATTCCCAGGTTTTATATTTTGTTTCTGACAGCAGTTTGATAGCATCTGACTCATCAATCTTCATGTGAGATGAATTACTCCCCGGATAATATTCAATCAACCAGGCGACTAATTTTTTTATAAACTGATGAATATCAATATTTTCGGGTAGGAGGGGAGCAATGTTGCCAACATCACTCCGAAAGGAAGGAATCGCTTTCCCCCGAAATTCTTTTAAAGGCATTAAACTATTTTTTAAAGCATCAAGATCCGTATCAAAAAGCAGGGTTCCATGATGAAGAACTTTATCGTGAAATATATGCTCTGCATGTCCCGAAAATTTCAGGTTTCCTGCAAAAAGACTGTTTCGTTTATTTATATTTACTTCAATTCCAAGACTATATATAAATTGTACAATTATATTCGTAAACCGCCCAAAGTCAACCTGGTTGGTTTTTCCTGTTTTTGAAATAAACGTAAAGTTCACATTCCCTTCGTCGTGGTACACGGCTCCTCCGCCACTGATACGCCTGATAACAGGTATGTGTTTTACGCGAACATAAGGGTAGTTTATTTCTGCAAAAGCATTCTGATGTTTCCCAATGATCACCGATTGTTCATTTATCCATATCATGATCATATCTTCGCTGGCATGCTTCACAAAGTACTCTTCGGCAGCAATATTAAAGTATGGATCTGTAAACGGCCTGTAAAATATCAGCATGATTGCTTTTTGGATAATGATAAGTGTAAAAGCAAATAAATCTATTTAAATTAGTTTCAGGCAAAGATACTGTATATGAAATTGATTATCTTTACGAGTAATAGTCAAAAACAATAGCAATATCAATATAATTTACAATGACAACAGATTCCGGTATTAAAGAAAAAATACTTGCCAGGTGTATCGAAATTAAAGAGGAATCAGAAGCCCATACACTTGCCGCTATGAATGAGGCTCAGAAAGGCGCAAATGAATATGGCCCCGCCAGGGATAGGTACGATTCGTTCAGGACTCAACTAATGCGAAAACGCGATATGTTGGGTCAGCAATTGGCTGCAGTGAATGAAGAGTTGCGGTTTCTGCGTCAAGTGAAATTTGATAATAAATCCACAATTGCTGAATCCGGCGCCATGGTGGTGCTCGACGCACAAACTATCTTTATTCTTATAGGTATCGGAAAGTTCGTAATTGAAAATCAAACTTATTACGTGATATCGCCGGTAGTTCCCCTTGCAACCGCTATGAAAGATCTTAAAGCAGGCGATACATTTACCTTCAGAGGGAAAACCATGAAAATTCTGGAAATATATTAGTCCTTCTCACACTCATTAGTTGATTTATACTGAGAAATCAAAATTATCTTTCTTCGTTTTAGTGTAAACTTCGCGGCTAAAAATATAAAGCCGTGCTGGTTTATGAGCTACTCCCACCTGTTTTTCGTTTAAAGGAATCAAGTATTTCATGCTCAGAATCTTCTTTCTGAAGTTTCGTTTATCGAAGGTAGTACCAAGAATTACTTCATAAAGTTTTTGCATTTGCGAAAGGGTAAATTTCTCGGGTAAAAGTTCAAAACCGATGGGTTTATTCAATAGTTCGCCCCTAAGATGATCCAGGGCTTCCTTCAGAATATCCATATGATCCATTACAAGGTCCGTCACTTCATTAACCGGATACCAGCGGGCATTATCATCTAAAATTAAATCTGAACTGCGCTTCTCCGAAATGTCGATTAGGGAGTAATATGCAATAGTTACCACTTGCTCTTCGGGGTGATCAATCTGGCGAAGCCATTCCATGTCACGCGGTTTCTTTTTAAGCCTGTCGGGAGATCCGAACGATTTGAACTGTTTGAGGTAAATATTGCTCAAACCTGTATTTTCTTTCAATATTCGAGCTGCAGAAGCATCCAATTCTTCATCAAGCCTCATTAAGTCACCCGGAAGCTTAAGATCGGCATAATCAGTCCCGTCAATAGTCATGTTTCTTTCTATCAACAGTACATTCAGATTGGTAAAATCAAATCCAAACACTACACAATCAACCGAAACATTTGGAATTAATCCTTCTTGCATATGTTTTGTTTAAAACGCAATAAAATATAGTTGTGCTATTTATCTGGCATAAAATTAATAGAATTTTGCAATTAAACAACCACCTTCTTAAAAGATAGCTGTTTAATTTTCAAGCACCAATAACATCCTTTCAAGCATAAACAAAAAAAGGCTGTCTCGAAAAAGACAACCTAATTTATATATCTGACTCAGGATGAGCTTATTTACGTTTTTCTTTGATGCGGGCTTTTTTGCCTTTAAGATCACGAAGGTAGAAAATCCTGGCGCGGCGAACAGCACCACGTTTGTTGATTTCAATTTTATCAATAAACGGTGAGCAAACGGGAATGATCCTCTCTACACCAATAGTTCCTGAAACCTTACGTATTGTGAATGTTTCAGTAACTCCTTCGCCTGAGCGCTGCAGAACAACCCCCTGGAAAAGCTGGATACGTTCTTTTTCACCTTCTCTGATTTTGTAGTGTACTGTAATCGTATCACCTGCTTTAAATGCCGGTAAATCACTCTTTGCTACAAAATGTTCTTCAACGTACTGAATTAACTCCTTCTTACTCATTAGTTTATGTATTAGATATGCGTTTTTCTCAAAAATGAGTGCAAATTTACGTTAAAAATTTGAAATAAAACAAGTTTGTCCCAGATTTTTTAACATTAGATTGTTGATAACCTTATAATTAGATTAAGGCTGCAAAAATACTAATTAATTTTATATTTGTCTCACCAATTCCAACTACCTTTTTTACCAACGTAAACATTTGTTAATTAATATATTATGACTGACGATAGCATGAATATTTCCTATATCATCAACATACTGGGGGAAAATGAAAACGAAGGACTCCACCCGGTAGCACCCCCGATTTATCAAACCAGCAATTTTTACTTCAATACTGTTGACCAGTTTCGGAATGCGATTTCAAACGAAAAAGCAAACTTGATTTACTCGCGTGGAAATAACCCGACGATCAATTTGCTTTGCCGTAAACTTGCCGCCCTCGAAGGTGCTGACGAAGCCCTGGTATTTGGTAGTGGCATGGCTGCCATTTCAGCTGCAATCCTGTCGAATATTAAAACCGGTGATCACCTGGTTTGTGTTCAAAATCCTTATACATGGGCCAATACCTTATTGAATATCAATATTTTACCTCGTTTTGGAGTTCAAGTATCCATGGCCGATGGTCGTTCAACACAGGCTATAATTGATGCTGTGCGTCCCGAAACAAGCGTTATCTATCTTGAAAGTCCAAATTCCTGGACATTTGAAATTCAGGATCTTAAAGTTATAAGCGAATATGCCAGGCAACATGGAATAATTACTATTATCGATAACAGCTTTTCTACTCCGCTGTATCAGCAACCTATTAAACTGGGAATCGACCTCGTAGTTCATACCGCCTCAAAATACCTGGGAGGTCATAGCGATGTGGTTGCCGGAGTTTGTTGTGGATCAAAGAATATGATTGAAAAGATATTTGCCAATGAATTCCAGACCCTTGGCGGAATTTTATCTCCTTTTAATGCCTGGCTTGTATTGCGTGGATTGCGAACACTGCCTGTAAGAATGGAACACGTAAGTCGTGTAACGCAACAGGTAATTTCATATTTAAAAACTCAATCTAAAGTAATCCGAATATATTACCCTTTTCTGGCAGAAAACGAGCAATATAACCTGGCAAGCGCTCAAATGAAGAAAGGGTCAGGTTTATTCACGATTGAGGTCGATTCAACCCCTGAAGCAATAGAAGCATTCTGTAATAGTCTTACTTATTGGCGTATGGCAGTTTCGTGGGGTGGATTTGAATCTTTGATAATTCCTTCTTCCGCCTTTGTTCGTCCAGGGTTGGATAGTGTATTACCTCCAACACTGATACGCTTTTCAGTGGGTCTTGAGGATGCTGAAACCCTCATTCATGATATTGACAACCATATCAATCTGCTATAATAACCTGAAAAAATAATCTCCATGGTTTTGATCCACAGGGATTTAGAAGAGTCCATAAAAGTATTATTTTCTAACTCTTAGGAGCATCCTTAGCTTGGTCCTTAATTTCTTCAGGGCTATCCACAGTGTTCGCGTTTGCTGATCCGGCTTCTGTAGCCGCTTCTTCAACAACAGGAACAGCAGGAGTTTCTGCAGCACCCCTGATTTTCTCTTCAAGTTTGTCAACTAGCCCAGCAGCCTTATCGTCAAATTTTTCGTAGGCATCTTCAGCTTTATCTTTCAGATTTTCGCCGAATTCTTTCACTTTCCCTGTGGCTTCTTTAGCGGCAGTTTTCACATCATCAACTACAACCTCAAGTTTTTCAGCAACATCTTTGGAGTATTCCTTCGCTGTTTCTACACCGTGAGCAGCCTTTTCTTTAAGCTCAGTTGCTTTAGTAGAAGTTGCATCTTTCAACTCAGCAGCTTTTTGAACTGTTGCGTCTTTCAATTCAGCAGCTTTATGAGCTGTAACATGTTTCGATGTACTAAAAAGTTTTTTTAATGAGTCTAATAATCCCATAATACCTTATTTTTAAATGATTTGTGTTGGCTAAATTACAAAATTATTTTGAAATTGACAATAGAAGATTTGTATATGTTACCATTCGAAGGCTTTTTACTTATCAAGCATATCTGGTCTGCGTGATCTGGTGCGCTCAACCGCTTTTTCATACTGCCATTTTTTTATTTCCTTTTCATTACCCGAAATCAGTACATCAGGAACCTTCCAGCCTTTATAATCAGAAGGCCTGGTATATACAGGCGGTGAAAGTAAATTATCCTGAAATGAATCGGACAAAGCAGATGTTTCGTCACTTAAAACACCCGGAAGTAAGCGTATTACAGCATCTGTCACCACGGCTGCAGCGAGTTCACCGCCAGTGAGCACGTAATTTCCAATTGATATTTCACTGGTAAAATAATGCTCGCGAAGTCTTTCGTCAATTCCTTTATAATGTCCAGACATGAGAATGATATTGGTAGCTAGCGACAACTTATTTGCCATGGGCTGATCGAACATCAAACCATCGGGTGTCATGAAAATGATATCTTCATAATTTCTTTCTGACTTTAATTTATCTATACATGAAGCAATCGGCTGTATCATCATAACCATACCGGCGTCACCGCCAAAAGGATAGTCGTCAACTTTACGGTGCTTATTGTCGGAATAATCGCGCAGGTTATGAATGTGAATTTCAGCCAGGCCTTTGGATTGGGCTCGCTTTATCATGGAGTGTTTGAACGGACCTTCAAACATTTCAGGAAATATAGTTATAATGTCTATACGCATAAAAAATCAGGTAATGTAAGGTACAAAATTACAATTTTAAAATGATCATCGCCTGACATTCTATATACATCAAGCAGACATGAATAAACCATCCAGTATTTGCTGTATTTAGGATCAAACAACATGTGAGTAAGAATTCGGGAAGGTTATATCAAATTTCAAAAAACATTAGACTGAATGATTGTTATATTTGTATTGAATTCCACATGAATATGAAGAAAACCATATTATTAATAGCCTCACTGTTTTTTATATTGATCCTCTTTGCTCAACAACCAGGTTTAAATACATATATAATTTATTTTTCAGACAAGGGTGTGAATAAAAATGCAGGATTGAACCCATCAATCTATCTTACCGAAAAATCAGCGGAGCGTAGAATAAAACAGAAAATCGCTTTTGACCAGTCGGATATACCTGTAAATGAGGAGTATGTACAAGATGTTATTAAAATCGGAGCCACCATTCTGGCTCGTTCCCGATGGTTCAATACAATTGTTATTGAAGCAAATATTGATATGGCAGATAAAATTGCTGCATTCCCTTTTATTGCACAAATTCAAATACTTAATGATAATGATACCAAACAGCATTCTCTTACAATTTCAGAAAAGCCATTTTTGAAAGCTGAATCAATGCAGCCATGGGTTAATGAAATACGTAAAAATAATACGACTGATTCATACGATTATGGAGCAGCTTATAACCAGATAAACCAGCTCAACGGTCAATATTTCCATAATAATGGATTTAGCGGCCAGGGAATGATTATTGCTGTTATTGACGCTGGGTTTAACTCTGCTGATGTAATGACATGTTTCGACAGCCTGCGTGCAAATAATCAAATTAAAGGTACCCGCGATTTCGCCCAACCCGGAAATAATGTGTATGCCACAACTATGGCTACTCACGGAACAAGTGTGCTGTCATGCATGGGTGCATATAGCGATGGACAAATGGTTGGTACGGCCCCAAAAGCTGATTACTGGCTTTTACGTTCCGAAGTAGCTGAAAGTGAATCAATTCTTGAAGAGTATTTTTGGGTAAGCGCAGCAGAGTTCGCCGACAGCATCGGCGCCGATCTGATTAATTCTTCATTAGGGTACACCACATTCGATGATCCGGCGACTAATCACACCTATGCTGATATGGATGGAAAAACAACTGTTGTTACTAAAGGGGCAGAAAAAGCTGCTGAGAAAGGGATATTGGTTGTAAACAGTGCAGGAAACTCAGGGAATTCGACATGGAAGTACATTGGAGCACCTGCTGATGGTGATAGCGTTTTTACAATAGGCGCTGTAGATGCAACTGGCATTAGAGCTTCTTTCAGTTCTGTCGGTCCCACATATGATGGGCGAATAAAACCCACTGTTGTAGCACAAGGTGTTGGAGCTTCAATTTTTTCTCCCGGCGGCCTTGGAAGTGGGAGCGGAACTTCATTTTCGTCTCCTATTATCTGCGGTATGACAGCCTGCCTGTGGCAGGCACTGCCTGACCTGAATAACATGCAGATCATTGAGGCCATTAAATCCACAGCCAGCCAGGCAATTCATCCTGATACACTGATGGGTTGGGGAATTCCTGATTATCAAAGGGCATATATACTTGGTAATAAACCGGCTGATAATAAACTTTTGGTATATCCCAATCCATTTAAAGGCAACCTAACCATTGTCTTTCCGGTTTCTATATATGGAAAATATAGTCTTGAAATATTCAATATTCAAGGCAAAACTGTTTATTCGCGCCAGCTTAACGACGGTTCAATCCGAAGCCTTCAACTCGATGACATTGGAAATATCTTTTCTGGTATCTATTTTATTAAGGTTACGAATGGGTTGATGATCTATTCAGGCAAAATCATTAAAATGTAAGAATCATTTTTTTCTCATTCAAACCGGTTGAATAGGCTTTTTTTTGTTTCCATATTTCGGTTACTTAATGCAAGAATCTGTTTCTGCTAAAGTCAAAGGTTAAGATATTCCGAAAATATAGGATATCCCAGTTTTGAATGTAATTATTCTTTTTATCGCCAAAGAATATCATCTACAACATCTGAACAGGAAACTGAAAAAACCGATCTCACTATAGACATAACATGCGTTTAATACGAATATGTATTTTTTTATAGGTTATTTAATATTTATGATATGTAATTCTAAAACAATAATTTAGAATCAAAATCCTCAATTTTAACTGCTTTAGAATTTAAAAATAAGTTGTTCCTGTGTGAGACTCAGTCATTTTTTTTACAAATAATGGCTTTAAGTAAAATGCTTACAGATACATGAGCTACTATATAATTTATAAGATTGAGAAAAGGAAATTAACATTAAGATATTTATTTATAATAGAGTAGGTGGGAAACGCAAAAATTAAGCTTAAAACAAATGAGTACGATTTACATTTGTTCCTAATATGGATGTTTACAAATGTGTATTTATACAAACAATTTAGAATAAAATAATATACACAAATGTAAACATAAACTATGCAAATGTCATTAGCTATACAAGAAAGCTCTAGTTAGTTTATACATAGTGTAATATACATTTGTGGATCGACATTCACATATGTAAATGTTTACAATTACCAATTGCTCGTTAATTTTCAATAATAATATTATATATTAATCAGTATATCAGTGTTATAACATTATTATATCTATCATCACTTCAAGTAAACTACTCATTGCGAATAATTTATTTATATACTATAATAAAGATTAAATATATTGTGTATCAGTGTAATATAACATGTAAGTAAAGCTATCAATTAAATGTAAACTGTCGAAATAACAATATTATTTTTGCTGCTTTCAAACATATACATAATTAAAAACTTAGTATTACATTTGTAGTGCTGTTTACTTAATTACAGTTTACAAATGAAAGACAGGATCATTTTACTAATCAAAGCAAAGAACCTGACAGCAGCCCAGTTTGCTGAAGAAATCGGTGTTCAGAAATCTAGCATCTCACATATAATCTCAGGCCGGAATAATGCCAGCCTCGATTTCATACAGAAAGTTCTTATACGCTATCCCGAAACCAATATGGACTGGCTTATGTTTGGAAAAGGTCCAATATTTAAAGGCATTGAAAATGCTCCAAATGGCAGTAATGATGCACCTTTGAACGCTGTTCTGCCTCAAAGTTCAGCGCACGTGGATTTGTTTTCTGAACTCAATCCTGGCAAGTCTATGAATTTTAGCAAAGAAAACGACTTAAGCCCAGAACCTGTTCCAGAACAAAATCCCCAAAATGAAGGCAGTGGAAAAGAAACCTTTTCCCCAACGAAAGAAAAGAGTGAGAGCAACCCAGGTCACACGATTAGTAAGCCGGAAAGTAAAATGGTCAGTTCAGAGCATAAAAACAATGCTACGAAAGCCATAGTGAAAATCGTTGAATTTTATTCAGACAATACGTACAGGGAATATTTCCCGGAATAATCAATGCCTGTCGAAATGCGAAAAGAAGAAATCGGATTCAATCATGGCATTTTCATCGCTATCAGAACCATGTACAGCATTTCGCTCGATAGAAGCAGCAAAAAGTTTACGGATAGTACCTTCGGTAGCATCAGCCGGATTGGTTGAACCTATAAGTTTACGGAAATCGTCGACGGCATTTTCTTTTTCCAGGATAGCTGCAACAATAGGACCTGAAGACATGAAAGTAACCAATGAGTTGAAAAATGGTCTTTCTTTATGCACAGCATAAAAAGCCTCTGCATCTTCCTTATGCAGATGAGTAAGCCTTAACGCTTTGATTTTGAAATTGTTATCAATAAATTTCTGAATAATCTGACCTGTAAATCCTGCTTCGAAAGCATCAGGTTTGATCATGGTAAATGTGGTAATTCCAGCCATATTACTTAAAAATTGAAGGGGCTACAAATATATGTTAATATTTATTAACGCTACAATCATAAAGGTTAAAATGGTAAATTTGCAGAAAAATAAACGTTTATAATAAAAATATCTTGGGCATTCCTGAATCTTCAATTTCCTATCTGATAAAACTCCTCGAAGAAAAGCTGGATGTACTTATCACAACGCATTATAATCCGGATGGAGATGCAATCGGTTCATCGCTGGCTTTATATCATTTCCTTTCAGCACGTGGAATTAAAGCAAAAGTGATAATTCCCAATGAGTTGCCTTCGTTTTTACAATGGATGCCTGGAGCAAGTGAGGCCGTTATTTACATGGAAAATCCTGATCTGGGCAATTCCTTAATAGCTTCGGCAGAACTTATCTTCTGCATGGATTACAATGGACTCTCAAGAGTTAAAGTGTTTGCAGATGAACTCAGGGATGCAAGCGCTGTGCGCGTGTTGATTGATCACCACGTTCAACCCGAAAATGAATTCGATCTTGTATTTTCTGAAATAAGCGTTTCATCCACCTCGGAGTTGTTATTTCAAATAATAGATGAAGCAGGACTGACAAGTGGAATTACCAAGGAAATGGCCGAATGTTTTTTTGTCGGAATTATGACCGATACGGGTTCATTCAGTTTCGCCTGTAACCGCCCTGAAACATTTGAAATAGCGGCTAAACTGATCAAAACAGGCATTGATGTAGAGAGAGTGCACCGCATGGTTTATGATACCTATTCTGAAAGTCGCATGAGATTGTTGGGCCATAGCCTCGGGTCAAATATGAAAGTACTGCCTGAATTTGCAACAGCCTATATATGGCTTACTATGGAAGACCTTGAAAAATATGATTACCAGCAAGGTGATACCGAAGGCGTTGTAAATTATGCTCTTAGTATTCAAAATGTTGCTGTAGCAGTATTGTTTACCGAACGTGAAGACAGGATAAGGGTTTCGTTACGCAGCAAAGGCGATTTTTCGGTAAATGAATTTGCGCGCGCACACTTTAATGGAGGTGGTCACCGCAATGCTGCAGGAGGTGATATTTTTAAGAGCATGCCTGAAGCACTTGCCTGGTTCGAATCGCTGTTGCCTTCCTATAGCTCTGAAATTCAAAAATCACTATCCAATTATAAATAAATTGAGATATGATCAGAAGAATTCATCTTATTCTTTCTCTTTTTATGACCATTGCAATTGTATCTTGTCATAATAATAAAAATGCTGCTGAAGAAAGCCCATTAAACCAGGAACAGGTTACAGAGAAACTACTTGAAGCCAATAAAGCCGCCATTGCAATTGAAAATGAACAGATTGATAAATTAATAAAAAGTTTAGGCTGGGAAATGCTCGAAACGCCTACCGGGTTGAGATACCAGATTATTGAAAAAGGAAAAGGGTCAAAAGCCACCTTTGGGAAAGTTGTTCGTTTCGAATATGAAGTTAAGCTTCTCTCTGGAGAATTGATATACAGTTCAGAGAAAACAGGCCCTAAGGAATTCAGGATTGGCAGTGGAGGCGTCGAGAGTGGTCTTGAAGAAGGAATTCTTCAACTGAGAGTTGGTGATAAGGCCCGATTGATAATTCCATCGTATCTTGCGCACGGTTTATCAGGCGATCAGGACCGCATACCGCCAAAAGCCAGCCTTATTTATACTCTTACACTCATTGATTTAAAATAATTTACATACACTTAAACTTAACAGAAACACTAAAACGAAAATGAAAATCAGAACAATTATTACGTTGGGAGCTGTAATCGCTACACTGATGATTACTTCATGCTCAAAATACCCTGGATTTAAAAAATCAGAAAGTGGTATTTTTTACAAATATTACGTGGAAAGTAAGGATACCCTGAAGGCAACAGAAGGAAGTATTCTGACTATGAATCTCAAGTACAGGTTGAAGATCGCTGACAAAGATTCGGTTATATTCAATTCGGCAGATATGCATAAGCCTTTTGAGATCAGCCTGGCTAAACCTGAATATAAAGGTGATATTTATGAAGCGTTTGGAATGCTTCACAAAGGCGATAGCGCTACATTTATCATTAATGCTAAGGATTTCTTCACGAAAACAGCCAAACAGTCTAATTTGCCTGCTGGTATCGACAGCACATCAATGATATATTTTGATGTCAAACTTCTCAATGTTGAAACCTTGGAAGCCCGTCAAAAAGCCGAAAAGGAAAAAGCCGATAAGTTTAAAAGTGAAGAACCGGGAAAAATCGAGGCTTATATTACAAAAAATAACGTAAAAGCTTCACCTTCAGCAACAGGAGTTTATGTTATAACACAAAATCCGGGATCCGGACGTGGTATCAAGAAAACTGATTTTGTTAAAATTAACCTTACCGTTTCTACTATTGAGGGCAAGAAAATTTTCTCAACATTGGATGAAAACAAACCTATTACGTTTGAATTTGGTCAGCCTTTCGATACCAAAGGATTCGAGGAAGCAGTTGCAACCATGAAGAAAGGAAGTAAAGCCACCGTTGTTGTTCCTTCATCAATGGGTTTTGGCGAAAAAGGGAGAAAAGATAGGAGCGGTCAGGATATTATCACTCCGTTCTCGCCAATTGTTTACGATATTGAAGTCCTTGATCTGAAAACCAAGGCTGAAAATGAGAAAGCTAAGAAAGAAGAAGCAGCGATTGCAAAGAAAGAAGAAGCGATTGCCAAGAAAGCTGCTGATGAAGCTATGGCTAAAGAACCGGCTCTTATTGCGCAATACCTTAAGGATAATAAAATAACCGCTAAGCCTGATGCCAAAGGACTTTATTATATTGAAAAAGTAAAAGGGAAAGGACCTTTAGCTGTGGCAAGTAAAAAAGTAAAAGTTCTTTATACCGGCAAATTGTTGAATGGCAAAGTGTTCGATTCATCCTATGACAGGAAACCAGTCAAGCCGCTTGAATTTACTCTGGGCCAGGGACAGGTTATCCCAGGTTGGGACGAAGGTATCTCAAAGATGAGTGCCGGAGGTAAGGCAACGCTTATTATACCTTCGAAACTGGCTTATGGTGCACAAGGCGCAGGAGCAAATATTCCTCCTTATTCACCACTGGTTTTTGATGTGGAACTGATTAGCATCAGTGATAAATAGAAAAACTAAAATAAAGAGAAAATGAGGTAACTAAAAATTTGTTACCTCATTTTTTTTTGCGTTGAGCAATAAAATTCGGGTTTAATAACGAAGGTTTGTTATAGCGTATAGGCAATCCGCTTTCAGCCTGCTGAACAGAACATCCGGCAAAAATCGCTACTGCATGCCCGGCTGCAATATCCCATTCCATCGTAGGTCCGAAACGCGGGTAAATATCAGCACCTCCTTCGGCCAGGATACAGAATTTCAGTGAACTTCCACATGCAATAAAAAACAGATCCGGATGCGTATTTTGCAATTCACGGATAAATGTTTCTGTTTCAACATTCATGTGCGACCTGCTGCCTAATACCTTGTAACCTTGTGTTCGTGAAATACATGGAAGCCGTTCCGATATTGTTTTAATCAATTGATAGTTTTCAAATCCGGCAGCATCTAACTGAATTGTGTTCAGTCGATACGAACCTGATTGACTGCCCCAGTACATAAAACCAGAAACCGGTGCAAACACTACACCAAATACAGGTTCCTGATCGCGGATCAGTGCAATATTTACTGTAAAATCGCCATTTTTTTTAATAAACTCCTTGGTGCCATCCAGGGGATCAACCAACCAGAATTGTTTCCAGCTTTTGCGGAATTCGTAACTTATTTGTGTTCCTTCTTCACTCAATATAGGGATTCCTGTATCCGAAAGCCTTTCAGCGATAAGCGAATGTGCTGTTTTATCCGCTATTGTCAGCGGGCTGTTATCGGATTTTAGTTCAACTTCAAATGGTTCGCTATAAATGTCCATAATTGCTTTCCCGGCCCGGAATGCAGCTTGTAATGCAATGGCTATCAGGCTTTCGGTAACTATCATAAGAAATAATAAAGGTATGAGGAGTTTTTAATAAAATTATGGGATACCAGGTACTGGTTTTAAAAGTCAAGATATTGGATGGCGGAACCCTGCTTACCTGCCTGCTTCGTGCAGGTTAACTGCAGGCAAGCCGGAACATTGGAACCCGGAACTCCAGGTTTATTTCCCCTTTTTCCTTTTTTCGATCAATTCCTTGTAGCCGAGCATTTCGTCGCGCAGTCGGGCGGCTTCAATAAAATCAAGTTCTTTTGCAGCTTTTTCCATAGATTTTCTCGCCTGGTCGTACAGTTTCTTAAGCTGTTCGTCATTCAGGTATTTAACAACCGGATCGGCTGCCGTATTGATAGTTTCTTT
>Ga0208789_1001355_pt1 | contig 14140 bp, 14 predicted proteins | sample Methanotroph_Enr_FD_187368 | JGI IMG/M metagenome (GOLD analysis project Ga0208789, IMG submission 187368) | Enriched soil microbial communities from Old Woman Creek wetland in Ohio, USA - Methanotroph_Enrichment_5 (SPAdes) (version 2) | ecosystem: Environmental > Terrestrial > Soil > Wetlands...
GTAGAATCAAGTATAATTGGATACCTCTTGATGCTTATCTCTGTTTTCAGAATCTCAAAGAACGACTGTCGTTTGTTTTAAATAACTTCGGGACAAAATACGACATTATATTTTGACCTTTACTTAGTTTCACGACGAGAAGATACCACATACCCAATTATGATGATAATCGGAGTCGGGTATTTTGTTTCAGATAAGCTTAAACTTTCCAAATCAGTGATGAACTCAGTTTGGTCGGGTAGCGAAACATTGTGAACCAATGCCACAGGTGTTTTGGGATTCCGGCCTTCTGCAATAGCTTTTCCCGCAATTTTATGAATAGTTGACCCCGCCATAAAACATACCAGCGTATCGGTGTTTGGTAATTCCAAATCGGTAGTATGGCCGGTAATAAACGAAACCGATTTTGCAATTCCCCTCAACGTCAATGGAATTTGAGTCAATCCGGCAACAGCTATTCCGGTGGAAACTCCGGGAATAACGGCCACTTCTACACCATTTTCTTTCAAGAATTCAATTTCTTCACCTCCGTGGGCAAATATCATGGAGTCGCCACCTTTCAGGCGTACCACATTTTTGCCGGATTTTGCGGTTTCGAGCATTAAGTCATTAATGGCTTCCTGTTCAAAACTGTGGCAGTGGCGGCGTTTCCCGACGTACACTTTTTCGGCTTGGTATTTTTCCAGAAACTCCTTGTTTACAAGGTCGTCATGGAGAATAACGTCGGCTTTTGTCAAAGCTTTATCGCCGGCAATGGTCAGTAAATCCGGGTCGCCCGGACCAAAGCCTACCAAAGTGACTTTGCCGTAAGCGTTTGTATTATCGTTTTGCATAATTTTTTATTTGTATCAAAGGCTAATTTCTTTTTCCCCTCTCCTTGAGGAGAGGGTTAGGGGTGAGGTCTAACCCAATTTTCTCAAAATCTCTAACCCCTCTTCCCATTCACCGTATCCCGACAAATTATTGATATGTCCGGCTTCTCCGATATTTATAAATTCACTTCCCCAGTTTCTGGCGTAAAATTCAGCCTTCTCAATACTTATCCACGGGTCGTTAGTGCTGGCAACCAGGGTAGTCCTGAATGGAATGCTGTGAGTAGGCGATTCTTCGAAAAGACTACCATCCACTTTCTTCCGAATGACGTCCGTGTCCGGCGGTGCAACGAGCAATGCAGCCTTGATCTTGCGGTTGTAGCGTTTCACCCATTCGGCAACTGTGAGGCAACCCAAACTATGTGCTACCAATACAACAGACTCCGGATCGTACCAGGCAATTGCTTTATCAATATTCTCAGCCCATTCGTGTATATTCGGATGATCCCAGTCTTTTTGATGAATGCGCTGAAAATTGGTTTGCGTATTTTCTATCCATGTTTGCCAATGATCAGGACCTGAGCCTTTATAACCGGGAATTATAAAATAGTTTGTCATATGCTTTTAGAATTGAGAGTTTTCATGTCCTATTTGGACGATACAAAATTCCTCAATTTATCGCATTTGTACAATCGCACAAAGATGGTAAATTTATACCTTGAATGTGGTATGGGGAACGGAATTCCTCACGGGTGAACGGAATTCCGATTCCGTTTTTTTTATTTTAAATCACGGAGTTGGAACTCCTTACTCCCTTTATAATCACGGAATCGGAATTCTGTGCTCCTGTTAATCACGGAGTCGGAACTCCGTGCCCCCGTTCTCCCTAAAAAGCATTGTTCCTTTCCAGTCTGTCCAGTCATTAACCAGACCTGCTTTCACCGGATTATTCAACGTGTAATCTATGGCACGTTGCAAATGGTTATTATCCCGGATTGTAGTATCATAGCTTTCACTTTGCCAAACTGTTCCGGTTTTACCAACCAGTTGAGTCAACTTATTTGCAGAAAAACGTTTTACGGACTGAAGTATATCCTGTAAGTACACCGGTTTCCCATTTTCATCTTTTTCAAACGTTCGAAATACCCAATGTATATGATTAGGCATAACGCAAAAGGCATAATTCTCAATCCTTTTCCCTTCCCAAAAACGTAGTGTTTCAATCAAAATTAATATGTTTTCATTTTTTGATAAATCTGTTGAAGAATCAGTCTGAAGATGAAGTAAATCATCTAATGCCTTCATATACTGTCTGCGTACACTGTTGTATTTCAATTTAAGTTCATCAATAACTGCCTCATTTACGTTATTGGTTTTTGCAATTTTAATTTCTGATTTTGCATTTTTCAGACTGTTTGAATATCGTTCAAGTGCTTTTGGTGGTACAGAATCGTGCAAGCACCAAGTCACAAAATAAGCTTGTCCGGGTTGTTGAAAATGGGGTAGGTCTTTTCGGTATGATTCTTTCTTTTCCATTGATTTAAACTTAAAAGTTTATGGGCAAAGATAAGAAATTTGATATAACTGATCTGAATTTCGTTCACCCAAATGCAAAAGAGCACAGACATCTATCTTTTCTGTTCCAAACCCAAGACCAGTGAAAGACAGTGCTGTGCTATTATTTAGTGGGGAACTCCGTGCTCCCATTTACACCGAATCGGAATTCGGTTCTCCCAACTATCACGGAGTCGGAACTCCGTGCCCAATCATATTTTTATAGTACCATTCTTAATCAACTCTGTAATCTGGTTTCGCACATCAACAGACTTGTAAACGTCTTGTGCGTTAGAGCCAACAGAAATAGTAAGTTGGCCTTCTTTATGAATGGCCGGCGAAACAAAATCGCACAAAAACGGAGCATCACACACGCTTGTCAGGATTCCCAGTTCTTCGGCATCTACCTTTATCTGAGCATTTAGCTCGTGATTTCCCGTGCAGACATACACCAAAAAGAAACCTTCCAAATCGCTTTTTTCGTATTCTTTTTCGACAAAAGTATAAGGCAGTTTTCTTATTTCGTCAGTAAATTCAGGTGCAATTACAGTCACATTATTCACAAATCGAGCCATGATGGTTCCTTTGTGGGTTGCCACTTTTCCACCACCAATCAGAAGGATTTTCTTATTGGTTACATTGATGGAAATGGGTAGAAATTGTAAGTCTTGTCTGTTCATAAATGGCGCTAATGAGGGTTTTTGTTAGTGATAATTTTTTTTAATCACGGAGTTGGAACTCCGTGCCCCCGATGGATTAATCATGAAAATTCAGCCCGGCAGTTGTAGCTTTGATATATTCTTTTCGAATTACAAAATCACCAAAGTGTTCCTCGACTTCCTTGTTTTTGGCATAATCGGCCAAAATAGGAGTAAGGGTCTCAATAATCTGTTCTTCCGAAAGCATTTCTTTATAGAGTTTATTCAGCCTGTCGCCGGTAAAGCTGGCACCCAGATACAAATTGTATTTTCCTGGAGCTTTGCCCACAAGGCCAATCTCAGACAGAAATGGTCGTCCGCAGCCGTTGGAGCAACCCGTCATACGAATGCTGATAGGTGTTTGGAACAATCCGTTTGTTTCCAAAATGGTATCAATTTTATCAACTAGTGATGGTAAATAACGTTCAGCTTCAGCAAAGGCCAATGCGCAAAGCGGTAAAGCCGCACATGCAATGGAGTTCTGACGAAGTGCCGAGAGTTTATCAGCATTAATGATTTTATATTTCTTGAGTATAGCTTCAATCTCCGGTTTCTGGCTTTCGGTAACCTGGGCAATAACCACATTTTGATTTCCGGTGAGGATAAATGTACCTTCGTGGATTTTGGCAATTTCGCGCAAGGCTGTTTTGGCATTGTAACCGCTACGGTCGCCTAGTTTGCCACCTTCTACAAAAACACCATAGTGCCATTGTCCGTCTTCACCTTGTGTCCAACCGTATTTATCGCCTAATGTTTCAAACTTATACGGTTTGGCTGTCTCCAGTTTGATTCCTTTGATACGTTCCAGTTCGGCTCTGAAAAACTCCAAGCCAAGCCGGTCGATGGTATATTTCAAACGTGCATTTTTACGTTCGGAACGATTACCATGATCGCGTTGGAAAAGAATAACCGCTTCAGCTACATCAAGCAATTGTTCCTTTGCAAAATAGCCAACAACGTCAGCTACACGTGGATACGTTGCGTTGTTTCCGAAGGTATACGCCATACCGCCGCCAACAGACAGGTTGTAACCAATCAGTTTCCCGTTTTCCACAATGGCAATAAAACCAAGGTCGTTCGATAAAACGTCGGAATCATTGCGCGGAGGAATGGCGAAAGCTGTTTTAAATTTACGCGGCAGGTAAGTTTTGCCGTAAATAGGTTCTTCTTCCTGTTCGCCACCGGCTACCAACTCTCCATCCAGCCATATCTCGTGGTAGGCCCTGGTGCGTGGTAAGAAGTAGTCGGACATGCGTTTGGCATCTTCGGCCACTTCGGCATGTACCGACGACTCAAACGGATTGGCCGAGCTCATCACGTTACGGTTTACATCACCACAGGCTGCAATGGTATCAAGCAAAGATTTGTTGATTTCCTGCATCGTGGTTTTCAGGTTACGTTTCAGCACACCATGCAACTGAAAAGCCTGACGCGTAGTTAGTTTCAACGTTTTGTCACCATACTTATCGGCGAGTGTGTCCATATCCAACCATTGCCTGGCAGTGGTCACTCCACCCGGCACACGCACCCTAATCAGGAAACTGTAAAGAGGTTCCAGTTTTTGTTTTTTGCGCTCGTCATCCAGGTCGCGATCCTGCTGCTGATAGGTTCCATGAAATTTAATCAACAGTTGGTCATCTGCTTTCAGCGAACCGGTCAGGGTATCGCTCAGGCTCTCGGCAATTGTTCCGCGCAGGTAATTGCTGTTTTCTTTCAGGGTCTCAAAAGAAGAAGGCGGACCTAATAGTTGACTATCGTCTTTTTTTATATTATTGCTCATTCTATTCCGTTATTATTATCTATGCTAATCAATATACATCTAATTGTAATCGTTGGTCTTTTTCCAGATTATCAACATATTCCTGTGCATGTTCTTTGCTCATTACTCCGTGTTTTTCAACAATTTTCACTAGCGTATCCTGCACGTGGCGGGCCATATTCTTCATGTCGCCGCAAATGTAGAAGTGCGATCCTTCTTCAAGCCACTTGAACACTTCAGCAGCATTTTCTAGCAATCTGTCCTGTACATATACTTTCTTATCGCCGTCGCGCGAGAACGCCACATCCATTTTCGTCAGTGTGCCGTTCTTCAGAAAATCATGCCACTCAGTTTGATACAAAAACTCTGTTTCGAAGTTCCGGTTACCAAAGAAAAGCCAGCTTTTGCCAGGTTTATCTGCCAACTCACGATGTTGGACAAAAGCCCGGTAAGGTGCGATTCCGGTTCCGGCACCCACCATGATAATAGGCGTTTCATCATCTTCCGGCAATCTGAAACCCGGATTTGACTCTATAAAGATAGGCACTTTTTCATCTTCCACCTCAAGTTCCGATAGAAAAGTAGAACAAGTTCCACGTTTAGCACGTCCGGCATTTTCGTAATTTACCACACCCACAGTCAGGTGCAATTCGCCCGGAAATGCTTTTGGACTCGACGAAATAGAGTAGTAGCGTGGTTGAAGGGGACGCAGTATTTTTATCAGGTTTGCAGCGTCAATTTCCGATGGATAGTCTTGCAACAAATCCACAATATCCCTGCCTTCGAGGTATTCCTTGAATTTCTCGGGTTTTTCCGATAGCTTCTGCAACTTTTCATTTGGAGCAAAAGCAAGGTAACGACTCACAACATCGGTTGTAATTTTCGACAGTTCAACATCTTTATACAGCGCTGATTCCAGTTTCTTTTGCACTCCGTTTACAGTAACCTGTTCACCTGAGTCGAGGCCTGTTGCAGCCAACACTTCACCAATCAGTTCCACTGAATTTACAGGTAAAACCCCCGCAGCATCGCCTGGCTCATATTCAAGTCCCGGAGCATTTTCAGTGCTTAATTCAATATGTAATGTTTGTCTTTTAGAGCCTTTGCCGTGTAGCAATACTTTTTCGAAAACTGGTGCCGAGAACGGATTTTTCTTTGAATGTCCAACCGGTTTGTTTTCTTTTTTTGCTAGCTGACTAACTCCGGCCAACCGGAATTGAGGTGCAGCTTTTGTTGCACTTACTGCTCCGCTGCTAAAAGCAGGAATTGTTGATTTCAACCAGTTATCGGCCGCCTCTTCAAAATCCACATCGCATGCTACGCGCGAAACAAGACGTTTTGCACCCAGTTTTTCAAGCTGTTCGTCAAAGTCTTTTCCTGTTTTACAGAAGTGGAAATAGCTGGAATCGCCCAGGGCAAGTACAGCGTAATTTACACCTTCCAGTTTTGGGGCACGCTTGCCAAATATAAATTCGTGAAGTTCGCGGGCAGCAAAAGGCGGAACGCCTTCGCCATGTGTGGAAACGATGACCAACAGATTTTTTTCTGTTTGTAAATCACGCACCTTGTAATCGGCCATGCTTTTTATGGTTGCCTGAATACCGGCATCTGTTGCCATTTGCAGCGCTTTCTTTGCCAGGCCTTCACCATTTCCGGTTCGCGAACCATATAAGATGGTCAATTTATTTTCAGTTGAAACTGTTGCAGCTACAGTTGCCTGTGCAGGTTCCAATTCAGTTACCAAGCCGGCTGTTTCAGAATTTTGAGCTGATAACCCGGCCAGATAGCCGGATACCCAAACCAGTTGTTCACGGTTTAGCGAACCGACAAGGTTGGAAAATAGCGCCGATTGTTCATTCGACAAAGGAGATGTATTAAAACTCATCATTTTTAGTTTTATCAATTAAATTTCATAGTCAGGTGCAGTTTGCTTTTCCCGACCAATATTTATTTTGTTCCAGATTCGTTCATGGAAATAATAAAGCGTGATTTTAGTCAGTATTTCCACACCGCTGATAGATACGGCTACCGTAAATTTTCCTGTTATCAGATATGAAATAACAAAAGTATCAATGGTGCCCGTAACTCTACATGAAATGGATTTCAGTAAGCTGCGGTAATTCTTCTCTTTCAAGGGGGTAGATGTTTTAGTTGTTATTCTGAGCAAAAATAGACTAAACACTGGATCCCTACCATACCCGCACAATGGTAAATTTATACCTTGTTTATGGTATGTGTTGAATTATTATACTGAAAATTAGGCATATATGTTATTTGAAAATATTTTTTATTTGTACTTGTTTCAATCTTTTATATTAAAACAATAAAAAAGAGGCTTCCTAAACGATAGAACCTCTTTTTTTTGTGTTAATCAGGCTTGTCAATCAATGTTTCTTTATCAAAACTTTCCAATAATCCTCTACCTGCGTAGCCGAAACAACTTCGTGTCCTTCGTTCCGGACAGAGCCGGGAACGTTCTGAATAGGTTGTCCATCATCGAGCCAGATTTCCAATAAATTTCCGCTGGCAAGGCTTGCAAGTTCAATTTTTGTTTTCACAAAATTCATAGGGCAAGCTACACCCCGAAAGTCTTTTACCCGAATTTCCGAACTTGAATCCACAGTTTGTTGAACAACGTTTTCCGGTTTTTGTTCATCGGTTTTTGCAGGTTGATTTTTAAATTGCAATGAATCGTCCATGCCTTCGTATAACTTGATAACCGTTTCGGCCAGTTCAATCACTTCTTCTTTCCTGTTTGTAAAATCCGCCTTTGCATTTTCCTTTGCCAGTTCTACCAGAGCTTTGAACGAATCACTTACCAATCCTTCATTGATAAATTTCGCGATAAAAAGGTCGAATGCTTCCGTAGTAGTCTTTGGCTCAGAACCTTTTGTTACTAATAGCATACGCGATGAAGAGAAAATAATATCGTACAATATCAGATTTATTTTCCGTGGGTCAGTTTCCGTTTGCAATGCAGCAAATCCCTGTTTGATAAAGTTCAGGTCCACATCAATCATGTCGAACAACCCGGCTGAACATTCGGCTGGTCCTTTATTTGCAACCGAGAAAAGTTCTTCGCTTCCCCAGTCGTAATAGTAGTTTTTATCTTCGGCGAAGCTTGGCACTGTTTTGTATTTAGCCACCAATGCTTTGATATTTTCTTTGCCAACGACATCCAGATACTCTTTGAATGAGGCGTATGAAGATTTCACCGGAATATAATCCGCTAAAATATCTTCGGTAAATTGAGGCAGATCGCGCGCACTCACCGATCCTAAAATAACGCCCAACTGCGGGTTCTCCGATTTTGAAGCTCCCGCGTACACATTGTAAGCTGCATACATTCGTTCGTTGCGGCCAACCCGTCCGGAGAAACCCAGATCGGACCAAATCTGCTGCGCGCATGAATTCGGGCAACCGGAAATGTTGATTTGCAGGTTGCTGACCTCGTCGAGATTTAACGTGCTTTGCGTGAGTTTCTTTCGCAGGGCCAGCGATGCGCCTTTTGAGTAACAAATTCCCAACCGGCATGTGTCGGCACCGGTACACGAAACGATATTGTTGATGATTCCCGGAAGATTGGTCGATATGTTTAATTCGTTTAGCAATTGGTATAAATTGCCTAGATAATTTTCGGGGACATTGCGTAGCTGGAGTTGCTGACGAGCCGTGAAGCGCAATATATCATTGCCAAATTCAGCCGCAAAAGCTGCAATTCTCAACAATGTTTCACTATCAGTATTTCCGTTTACGAAAGGAATAATGGTAGCGAAGAGCCCATCTTGTTTTTGAGCCGCCACATTGCGTTTTTTCCAGGTAAGGAATTCTTCAGACGATAATTTCAGGACTTCAAACGAAGGTGTTTTGTATTCGAAATCCAGCGTTTCGGGTGTATAAACGAAATTCTCGTTTGCCTTAATTTCGTTGTAATAATTGAAGAACAATTCTTTTGTTTTTTCGGGTCCTTCTTTGTAGAAAATGTACCGGATACGGGCTTTGTGCTTGTTTTTGCGGTTACCGTGGTTATTGAAAAAACGCTTGGCAGCAACGGCAATATTGAACAATTCTTCTTCGGGAGCAAAGTCGAACAACTCCCAGCCCAATGTAGGATTAGATGCTACCGAACCGCCCAGATAGACCTTGAAACCACGTTTCCCATCTTTAATGCGGGCAATAAAACCGAGGTCGTTTATTACTGCAAAATCGGCATTGGCTTCACTTGTTGAGAATGCTATTTTGAGCTTGCGGGGCAAGGTAAATGAATCGGCTTCGGCAATCAGTTTTGTTGTGAGGTCAATCGCATAAGGCAATACATCAAATGTTTCGGTGGTAGAAATGCCGCTGTTTATATCCACCAGAATATTCCGTACCGTATTTCCACCACCACCTTTCGACGATAGTTCCACGGTTTGTAATTCGGGTAAAATGGTTTTGGCTTGTTCAATCTGAATATGGTGAATCTGAATTTCCTGACGGGTAGTGATGTGCAAAAGTGACGCATTATGACTTTGAGCCGTAAGCGCCACTTGCTTTAACTGGTTGGGGGTTATAAATCCGCCGGTTGTGCGCACCCGAACCATGTAGGTTCCATCCTTGCGTTGTTCGTAAATGCCCATCGGCACACGGTTTCCTTTGAATTTTACGGGTTCGATTTTCCCTTGTTTGAAATCGTCAATCAGTGTTCCGAAGTAAGCAATATCTTCGGTGAGTGTTGTTGGTAATTTGTACATTATTGTGGACTTTATTTAGGAGCCAAAAAGAATTAAGTAATGAGAATAAATTATTCTTTGCAAGCAAAGCGAACAAGTTCGAGCGGTCGCATTTTAGTTTAAAAGAAATGACACATAGGTTCATATAGTTTTTCACATAGTGACACATAGTATAAATTTTAGATAGGCATTTGAATGGGGAATTAAATTATAATTTATATTTTCATAAATGCCAAACAATCAGAGCACATAGTAAAAATACCTTCCGGTATTTTTGAAAGACTGGTTAGCTTTCTATATGTAAACACCGTAGGTGTTTCTATGTAAACTTCACATAAAAAACTATGTGGTGCTATGTAAAAAACTATATGAACCTATGTGTCTAAAATACAACATGATTTCATTTCAAGTACTTAAGGGATATTTGTTGCGAATCAACTAAACGCTCCCTCAAGATATTTTCGTGTCAGTTCCTGCTTTGGATTATTGAAAATTTCGTCGGCCGGACCGGCTTCTATCACTTCGCCAAGATACATAAAAATCACATGATCGGCAATGCGCAAAGCCTGTCGCAAGGTATGCGTCACCAAAATGATGGAGTAATCCTTTTTTAGCTCAACAAAAAGTTCTTCGATATTTTTGCTGGAAATTGGATCCAATGCAGAAGTGGCTTCGTCTGCCAATATAAATTCAGGTTCTACAGCCAGGCCACGTGCCAGACACAAACGTTGTTGCTGGCCGATGGAGAGTTTTGAAGCCGGAGCATGCAGGCGGTCTTTCACTTCAGCCCAAAGTCCGACAGCTTTCAGTTGTTCTTCCACAATCTGGTTCAGTTTTTTACGGTTGCGCTCACCATGCATTTTGCAACCAAAAGCGATATTATCGTAAATCGACATAGGCAGTGGGCAAGGACGTTGCGAAAGCAATCCCATTTTCTTGCGGATATCGGTAATTTCAGTTTTTTTGTCGAAGATATCGGTATCGTCTACCCAAATACTTCCATTGTATTTTACGCCTTCAGTATCATCAATCAAACGATTGAATGTTTTCAGTAACGTTGATTTTCCGCAACCAGAAGGTCCGATTATACAAGTGATTTTTTTATCCGGAATTTCCAGATTTACATTTTTGAGAATATGGGCCTTATGAATATAGAGGTTTAAATCACTTACTTTCAAATAAGATTTTTTAATTCCGAGACCTTCTTCCTTATTTATATCATTATTCAAAAAGGAATAATCTTCAGCCCAGGTGGCTCGGGAGGGATTTTGATAAAGATATGACTTCATATTTTGTGTTTTGAAAAGTAGTTAGTAATTAAACGCCCGAGAATGCTTATTACAAGCACAATAAAAATAAGTATCAATGCTGCCGAATAAGCTCTGTCCTGTACGTCGGCGTTTGGGCTGCTAAGCTGGAAAAATACTGATAGCGGCAACGTGGCTGCGGGTTGGCTGAGCGAAGTTGGAATGCTGTCGGTAAAACCGGCTGTAAACATAACACCTGCTGCATCGCCAATGGCACGACCCACCGACAGTAAAGTGGCAGTGGCAATACCCGGAGCAATTTGCCGTAGAACCACCGTTATCGTTTCCAGTTTTGTTGCGCCCAATGCATAAGTCGAATCCAGCAAATCCTTTGGCAGTTGCTGTGCCACTTCATCCATGGAACGGATAAAAATAGGGATTATCAGCAATGTAATAACCAGAATTCCGCCACCCAATGAAGTGTGCATGCCCAGGTAAATCATAATGGTAAATGCAAAAGCACCGTAAACAATAGAAGGAATTCCGAAAAGTACATCGAATGCCAGCCGGGCAACATAAGCCAGTTTAGAGTCTTTTTTCAGGTACACATTGAGGTAAAACACCACCGGAATGCTTATAAGCAAACCCAAAATGGTGGAGCCAAGCACGATGTACAACGAACCGACAATGGCATTCAGGATTCCACCGCCACCGCCGTTGTAATATCCACCGGCAGGAATCTGGCTAATCATTTCCCAATTCAACGCCGGAAAACCCCGACGGAATATGGTGTAAATAATATTCACCACAAAGGCAAACACCGCCAATGAAGCAACTATCATCAGCCCTTTTGCTATTTTTTCTTCTATAAATTTGAGTCTCATTGCTTTTCGCTGTTATATTATCAAGATACTGTGTGTTAATTGCCGGTAGCTTTAGCTTCCGGTTGTAAAGAATACAATTAAATGGCTTTAGCCAAACATAATTTTAAATTTGGCTAAAGCCAATTGGTGTTTTACCTTTTACCCGTCCCATAAATGGGACGGCAATTAATCACATTTCTCTGTTTTATTTAAACTTCCTTTCAATCCTGTATATCACTGCTCTGGATGAAGCATTAAAAATAAACACCACAATAAAAAGCAAAAATGCAGCTAACATTAATGCCGATTCGTACAACGGTACCGAAAGCATTTCGCCGTAATTATTGGCAATCAAAGCCGGTAGGGGATAACATGAATCGAACAGCGAGTGCGGTATCATCGGCAAGTTTCCGCAGACCATTAATACGGCAATTGTTTCGCCCAGGGCCCTTGATACGGCCAGAATAACCGCTGCCAAAATTCCCGGAAATGTTTTGCGCAGAATCACATACTTGCTGGTTTGCCATTTGGTAGCACCCAACGAAAGGGAAGCATCCCGAAATTCCCGCGGCACAGCCGAAAAAATTTCTACAAACAAACTAATCAACAAAGGCAAAATCATGACTCCCAATACAATCCCTCCTGCCAACACCGTATAACCTGTAGAATATTCCACAAAGTTCGGAGCCAGTTTCTCTGAAATCCACGGCACAATGAATAATGTTCCCCAAACTCCATAAACGACCGACGGAATTCCCGCTAAAATATCAAGCGCAGTGAAAACCCATTTTTTCAAATATGATTTTGAAAACTCGGTCAGAAACAAAGCCGACAGTAACGCTATTGGCAGAGCAAGCACAATGGCAATGAGCGTAATAGCAACTGTTCCGGCAATAAAAGGAAGAAAGCCAAACTCACCATTCCCCGGGCGCCATTCTGATGACGTGATCAATTGCCAGAAGCTGTTATGTTCAAAAATTGGCAGCGACTTCACATAAAGTCCCAACCCAATGAGCACAACCAACAGGATGGATGCCACTGTTATGGTAAACATGAACCCTCCGGCAATTCTATTTTTTATAATTCTGTTCATTCGATTTGTTAACGTTGTAAGAATAACCCCAAACCCCTAAAGGGGCTTAAGACTTAGCATTTTTTATTCTTCAATATTATTTCTACTTCTGTTAATATAGAAAGTCTCTTAAAGCCCCTTTAGGGGTTGGGGGTCATCTTTTTTACTTCAATTTTGCTACTCCTTTATTGAGTTTATCTGCCGATAAATTGATATAACCGTTTGGTACATTGTATTTTTGTCCATCGGTAAGGATAAATTTAAGGAAAGCTATAACAACCGGATTAGTGGGTTTGCCATTTGAAACAAGGTATAAGTCACGAGCCGGTGGCGAAGGATATTTACCCTGGGCTATGGCCGAAATTAACTGGGTAGAAGTTCCGTAGAAATTCTCGGCAGCATCAACTTTTCCGTTGTTATTCACGTCGATAGGCAATACCAAAATTCCAGGATTCGGGCGTTTTGTTCTCAAATCGTAAGCATAAGCAATGTTGTTGTATCCGAATCCCACAGGGTCTTTTTGAACGGCTGAAGCTACTCCCGGATCGCCAAAAACGCCCGTACCCAATAACTCTTCCTGTTTTTTTCCACCTAAGTATTTAGCCCATGTTTCGCCCGCACCACAAGCGTCAGAACGATTGTACAGGTGAATAGGAATGTTGGAACTGATTCCCAATACATTTCCCCAGATTTTGTATTCCCCCGTTACATATACTTTTACAGCCGCAGCCTGTGTAATTCCTTTGGCCAACAGTTCTTTTATTTTCGGATTTTTAGCGTTGATGGTCGGAACAACAGCATCCTTTGCAACCGCAATGGCCCAGGCTCCTTTTTTCAGTTCTTCGGGGTGAATCTCGCGCGAAACCATGCCCAGATCAACCACTTTTGCCAATGCATCGGTGATACCTTTTCCGGCTCCACCACCCGAAATATCAATTTTCACACCCGGGTGCAGTTTTTTAAACTCTTCGGCCCATTTCACGGCCAACGGATAAAGTGCAAAAGCACCCGATAACGAAATTTGTCCTTTCAGCTCTTTTTTCTGAGCTTGCGCCTGATTAGATACTCCTAATAGAATAGCCAGCACTAACGATAATGTAACAATCTTTTTCATACCTTATTTGTATTTTAAAATTTTTGATTCAATTTGTACTGCTGCAAAATTACGGCAAAGCTCACATGCCCACCATACCATTGCAGTGGTATATTTGTACCACATTTGTGGTATATGAGTTACGGCACAAGTTTTTTTGATCTGAAACGAATAAGGTAAGTAACTAATTTATTAGGGGCGTAGCCCAGTCATGTTCGGAAGATTACAACCGCTAAAATTTACACAAATTAAAATAAAATCGTAATTGAAAAACGAAAACGAAAAAACAGGGTGTCTTATCAACAATAAAATGCAACATTTGTTTATAAC
>Ga0208789_1001356_pt1 | contig 14127 bp, 7 predicted proteins | sample Methanotroph_Enr_FD_187368 | JGI IMG/M metagenome (GOLD analysis project Ga0208789, IMG submission 187368) | Enriched soil microbial communities from Old Woman Creek wetland in Ohio, USA - Methanotroph_Enrichment_5 (SPAdes) (version 2) | ecosystem: Environmental > Terrestrial > Soil > Wetlands...
GAACGGTTTCCCCTGGAAATCCATATCCAGACCGGCAACAATCACCCTGATGCCCTGGTTGGCAATATAATTGCATACTGCCGGCAGATCGTCATCCAGAAATTGAGCCTCGTCGATTCCAACTACATCCATACCCTCAATATAGAGCAGTATCTGCGAGGCATTCTGAACCGGGATGGAACGGATACTATTCTCGTTATGTGAAACAACATTTGTTTCATCATACCGTTTATCAATTTCAGGCTTGAAAATTTCCACGCGTTGTTTTGCAATCCGCGCACGGGTGAGCCTCCGGATTAATTCCTCGGTTTTTCCGGAAAACATGGAGCCGACAATTACTTCGATCCAGCCTCTGCCTAGTGATGGATTGTTAGTGGATTTTTCAAGAAACATATGCTGTGTAGTTTATTCTTTGCTAATTTTAGCCCTTGTTAGGAACGCAAACTTAATGAAATAATTGTTTCTTTGCTGTGGCAGAAATCAGAACAGGAAAGATATTTTTTCAACAAAAACATAAGAACCTCCACGCTTTCAACCATATACGTGCTGAAAAGTATTGATGCCGGAAAGGAAGAGTGATTTGAGATTTACAAATGACGATTTACAAATGGCCTTTAACAATTAACCATTACCTATTCATAATACTATGGACTTAAACCGTTTAACCCACGAAGCTGATGATCTGATCCGGAAAGTAGTGTCGCGGTACAACCAATTATACGTTCCTGCAGGAAATATTTCGCAATTGGAACTCGATCTGATGCTTGATGATTTGCGAAAGCTATACGAAACGTTTAAATCAATAGGGTTTGTAAACCTTACACTCCAGAATAATACAAATGGAACGGAAGTAGCAGTGACCAACCAGGTTCCTGAAGAACCAGGGTATAAACCGGCAACCGAACCCACCTTGAGTGAAAAGCCTTTCCTCAGGCCTGAACCGTCGCCAAAAGATCATCAACCGGAACCGGAATTCAGAGCTGAACCGGAAACCGTTCCGGAACCAGCCGCTGAACCTTCACCCGCTGAATTTGATGAGCGCGAAATTATAGCTGCCTCAGCTCAAAATCCTGAGCCAATCCCTGAAATGCAGGTACACGCTGAAGAACCTGGCTTTGAAAAACCTATTCAGGATACAACTGAAAATGCTGTTCCTGCCATAGATCATGAACCCGCCATGCTGGCTGACAGATTCAATGCAGTTAACAAATCGCTTAGCGAGTCTTTAGCCACTTCACAGGTACCGGGAGTTATGGGATCAAGGCTGCTCTTTCAACCTATCGCTGACCTGTCAACAGGCATCGGGCTGAATGATAAATTCAGCTTTATCAGTGAACTGTTCGCCAATAACCCGGCTCAATATGAGGAAGCGATTACCCGTATAAACAAAGCCGTTAATATTGATGAAGCCGGCTGGATATTACAAAAATACCATTCGGAGGATTGGAATCATAAAGCGGAAACCCTTGCCAGGCTGAAGGATTTTATAAAAAGAAGGTTTATATAAGGGGTTGAAGATTTCGAAGGGGTTGTAGACCTCTAAAATATATTTTGGCTGCCCAATTGAACTACAAGCCAATTATACATTTCAATTTTTGATTAAAGCGGATTGCATATATTAATCTGCTTTCATTTGTTTATTGCGCATTTAGAAGTTTATAATGCGCATATTCCGACATGTCGGTGCATTTTGTTACGTAGTTTTGTGATACATACAGAATTCTATTCCTGTTCAACCAAAGAAACATTTTCATGAGAAATAGCTATCTGAACCATATTGGAATCACAAGTTTCATTCTTTTCCTGTTTCTGTTTCCATCGTGCAGGAAAACCGGCGACAATCCCCAGGCCCAGACAGTACAAGTGCATGGCATTATACCGCTTCCGCTGAATGTTGAGTTATCTGATGGCAATCTTGTAATTGATAAGAACATTATTCTAGTAAACAATACTCAGTTTCAGCCTGCTGTTTCGGTAGTTGAGAGTGCGCTGATACAGGTTTTCGGTTCGTCCAATACTAAAAATGAATTGCCTGCCGGCAAAACCAATATCCGGTTTACATCCGACAACACTATGGATTCCAGTGCATACCAGATTGATATTACCTCAAAAGGTATCATTGTGAAAGCCAAAAGCCCGGTGGGCGCTTTTTATGCAGCACAGTCCATCAGGCAGATGATCTGGAATTCGACCTCGGGCCTGAAATCGCGAACATTCACTCTTCGCCTGATGACAATAAAGGATAAACCTCAATACACCTGGCGCGGGTTTCATCTCGATGTTTCCAGGCATTTCTTCACTAAGGAGTACATCCTGAAGATCATCGACTGGCTGGCCTATTACAAGTTAAACAAACTGCACCTGCATCTTACTGACGACCAGGGCTGGCGTGTACAGATCGACCAGTTTCCCAAGTTAACTGAAATCGGCGCCTGGCGAACGTTTAATAAACAGGACTCAACCTGTATGGAATCAGCTAAAACGGATAATAATTATACTATCGACAAACGGTTCATAAAGGAAGTTAACGGGCAGACTTTATACGGCGGATTTTATACCAAACAGGATATAAGGGATATTGTAGCTTATGCTTCGGCACAGTATATTGATGTTATTCCTGAAATAGATATGCCAGGTCATATGTCGGCTGCCATCAGGGCATATCCCCAGCTTTCGTGTGTTGATTCGGCCGGCTGGGGCAGTGAATTTTCGTTCCCGATTTGTCCCTGCAATGACCCGGTGATGGATTTTTCATATAAAGTCTGGGATGAAATTGCGGAACTCTTTCCCTCAAAGGTTGTACATATCGGCTGCGACGAAGTTGAAAAAGGAACCTGGGCGTCTTCACCCTCATGCCAGGCTTTTATGAAGCAAAACGATATGACAAACCTGAACGAAATTCAGAACTATTTCGTAAAAAAATTACAGGAACACCTGCAGGCAAAAGGGAAAACGGTAGTTGCCTGGGATGATGTGATCGAAGGAAGTATTGATAATAAAATTACCATGATGTACTGGCGCGATTGGGTTAAGGATTCACCGGAGCGTTCCGCAGCCAACGGTAACAGTATCATTCTTACACCCTGGCAACCATTTTACCTGTCGAGCGGAAACAATGATGAAGGATTGCAGAACCTTTTCAATTACAATCCGGCAGATCTGTTTCCCGCTAATGTTCTGAATAAAGTCCTGGGCATGCAAAGCTGCGTCTGGACGGAGGAAATACCGTCAGAAGCCGTATTCGAAAATTTTGTTTTCCCGCGCTTGCAGGCGTTTGCCGAAATTTGCTGGACACCAGGCAGGGACTGGAATTCATTCCAGTCCAGGATGAAACCGCATTTCGGCTACCTGAACTTTAATAAAATACATTACCGCGGACCGGCCTGGATGTATTGAGTTTTTGATCCCGGATTTCATAACTTATACTGAAAACGGGATAAATTTCCGCATTCATTAAATCCTAAATTCCAAGCTCCAAATTCCAGGTGGTATTGTAGAGCAGGTCTTGGTTCCTGAGATTTGGGACTTGAGTCTTGGGTCTTTGCCGAATGCGTGATTTTATCCTACCCCAGGCTTAACAATAATGGACATTAATCACATTTACAATCTTTTTGCGCATATTGAGGTTTTTACTGCGCATATTCCTACGTATTCGGTTGATTTGTAGCTTAGCTTTGCATTCATATCAGGGTGTTCACAGTTAATTTCATCTTCCTTTTATATAATTTCAATCAAATGTTTATAGGTGTTGATTTAGGCGGAACCAATGTAAGAGCAGGGTTAATTGAAAATGGGGTGATTACTTCCGTAAACCAGGCTTTGCTTATTGAAAAAGATTCGGTGCAAGGGACCATTTCACAGTTGATTTCTATAATAGCTCCTTTGATTAAGCATGGTACCAAAGGAATAGGAGTGGGAGTCCCATCAGTAGTAGATATTGAAAAGGGTATAGTTTTCGATGTGGTGAATATTCCTTCCTGGAAAAGAGTGGAACTTAAAAAAATCCTGGAAACAGAATTTAAGATACCAGTCAGCATCAATAATGATGTGAATTGTTTTGCGCTGGGAGAACACAAATACGGACAGGCGAAATCATTTTCATCATTTGTAGCCCTGGCGCTTGGTACGGGCCTGGGTGCGGGAATTATTATTAACAATGCGCTTTACGCCGGCAATAATTGCGGTGCAGGCGAAATCGGCTTATTACCTTACCTTGACAACAATTTTGAATTTTATACCAGCAGTACATTTTTCGAATCCATATTTTCGACCACTGCGCTGAAGGCACACGGGGGCGCGCTAAACGGTGATGCGCGATCAATCGACATCTGGGCTCAGTATGGATTTCACCTTGGCAATGTTATAAAAGCGGTTGTCTATACGTATGATCCTGAAGCTATTATTCTGGGTGGTTCGATTTCAAAAGCATTTGCCTTTTTCGAAGAGCCAATGAGAAAAGCACTCGATAACTTCCTGTTTCCTGAAACCATCAAAAAACTGAAAATAATAAGGTCACAAACTGAAAATATTGCTTTGCTCGGAGCTGCTGCCCTCATGAATAATGATTAGTTTTGGCTGTACATAACATAAGTTTTCACAAAAGTATAACTCGGGTATAAATTTGAATTACATGTTAAAAGAACTGGTGCTTAAAACCGGAATCCTCTTGGTCCTGTCCTGGCCGGTGCATGCATTTACACAGGTAAAAGCAGGCGAATCGCAGAAAATTCCATTGAAACAGAATTGGTTCATAAACAAATCCTCCGGCCTAAACCAACCTTTTGAACTGTCATCCTTTGAGAAGAGTAAGAAAACCTGGTATACGACATCTGTCCCTGCGACCGTGATGGGTGCGCTCACCGCAAATGGCTTGTACAAGGACATTTTTGTCGGCGATAATTACAAAAACATTGACAAAACGCAATTTGACAATTCGTGGTGGTTTTACCGGGAGTTCAAATTATCCAAACTAAAAAAAGGCCAGCATTTAACCCTGAATTTTGATGGCATCAGTTACTATGCCAATATCTGGCTGAACGGCAAATTGCTGGCTTCGCGTGACAGTACTTTTGGTGCTTTCCGAAGGTTCAGTTATGATATTACGGACCTGGTAAATTCCAAATCCAATCTGCTCGCTGTTGAAGTTTTCAGGGCGCAGCCCGGCGATTTTAACCTCGGATTTGTGGATTGGAATCCCCGGCCAGTAGACGAAAACATGGGAATATGGCGCGAAGTTTACCTGGAAATTTCAGGGAATGTCAGCCTGAAAGACACGTATGTGGAATCGGATCTGAACACGGCTTCGCTCAGTGAAGCCTCGCTGACCGTAAAAACAAGCCTGAAAAACAATTCAGTAAAAACGGTTAACGGATTCCTGAAAGGGAAAATTGGTCAAATTGAATTTAGTTACCCGGTCCGGATTGAACCAGGCCAGGCAATCGATCTGAAACTTACGCCTGGTGAAATCCCGGCTCTTCATATTAAAAATCCGCGTCTTTGGTGGTGCAACAACCTGGGTTCGCCCGAATTATACAACCTTGAACTGCACTTTGAAGCCAATGGCGTGATCACCGATTCGCAGAAAACAAAGTTCGGAATCCGTAAAATAGAAATGTATACCAATGCTGCCGGCTATAAAGGATTTAAACTGAACGGCAAAGAAGTCCTGATTAAAGGGGCCGGCTGGACGGATGATATCTTTCTTCGCGACAGCCTCCATAGCATTGAAACACAGATTCAATATGTAAAACATCTAAACCTGAATACGATACGGCTCGAAGGCTTTTGGGGAAACAGCCAGGATATATATGACCTTTGTGATAAATACGGAATCCTTGTAATGGTTGGATGGAGCTGCCATTGGGAATGGGACGAATACTTAGGCAAATCCTGTGGTGACTTTGGAGGCATTCAGACAGAAGACGACATGACATTGGCTGTCAACTCTTTACGCGACCAGGTTCTTTGGTTACGAAACCATCCTTCCATTTTTGTATGGATGATCGGAAGCGACAAATGCCCCAAACCTGATCTTGAAAAACGGTATGCTTCCTTGTTCAAAAGCCTTGATAACAGGCCATACCTTGTTTCGGCTGGAACCCGGGTGAGTGAAGTCAGTGGTCCGACAGGCGTAAAAATGAACGGTCCTTACGAATATGTTTCTCCCAATTACTGGTATATTGATACGATACATGGCGGGGCATTCGGATTTAATACCGAAACAGGACCCGGCCCACAGGTCCCGGTGCTTGAATCAATAAAAAAAATGATCCCGGCCGATAAACTCTGGCCACCAAACGAAATTTGGGATTACCATTGCACACATTCCAAACAGGCATTCAACAAAATGGATGTTTATGACACAGCCCTTGAAGCACGTTATGGAAAAGCTGTAAATCTTGAAGATTATTTGTTAAAATCCGATGCCCAGAGTTATGAAGCGATGAGAGGCATGTTCGAAGCATTCAGGGTAAATATACCGAAAACGACTGGCATTATACAATGGATGCTTAATTCGGCCTGGCCTTCAATGTACTGGCATTTATATGATTACTATCTCCGGCCTTCCGCTGCTTACTACGCCGCCCGGAACGCAAATCAGCCGGTTCAGATTATGTATAATTACGGTAACAATTCCGTGTATGCGGTAAATGAAACCCGGGAGGAAGTGAAAAACATCAGCGCAAGCATAACTATGATGGATTTCAATTCCAGGGTATTGGCAAATAAGGAACTGAGCATTGACATACCTTCGAATTCTTCAGTAAAAATCATGCAGCTTGATCCTTTAAACGGAAACGAATTTCTAAGTCTGAAATTAGCTGATAAAAGAGGAAACCGCATAGGCGGCAACTTTTACTGGCTTTCGGACAAAGCGGACGAATTTGCATGGGATAAAACCACCTGGGCATATACACCAATGAAGTCATATACCGATTTTACCCAGCTTAGCAAACTTGCGGTATCCAGCTTACTGGTCAGTTGTAAAACGACAAAAAAAGGAGGCGACATAGTAATTCATACCCTGCTTTCGAATCCTACGGATAAGGTTGCATTTTTTACTTCGCTGACGCTGAACGATGAAAAAGGCGTTAGTATTTGCCCGGTTTTCTGGGATGATAATTACTTCAGCCTGCTTCCGGGCGAGAAACGCGAGATCAGCTGCTCTGTTTCCACGAAAATAATTGCCAAAACCAAACCACAACTGTTGCTCTCCGGCTGGAATATTAAATCCAGGCTGATTGGTATAAAATAGATTTTCCACAATAATCTTTCCCGAATCCCGTATAAATCCTTTTAAAACAAAAGACATGAAGAATAAAAGTCCGTTAATGATACTTCTTATCATGCTTGTTTTCTTCGTGATCTCGTTTCTCACCAATATTCTGGGTCCGCTTATTCCTGACATAATCAACAGCTTCAAGCTAGGCATAGGATTGGCCGGATTTTTACCTTTCTCATTTTTTGTGGCTTACGGGATTATGTCGGTGCCGGCAGGGTTACTGATTGAAAAATATTCGGAAAAAACCGTTATGATTTCGGCTTTTGTGCTTGCCTTTATCGGGGCTTTAACGTTCGCACTATTCCCGAGGTTTGCGGTTGCACTGCCTTCACTTTTCCTGATCGGCATCGGCATGGCTATGCTCCAGGTGGTGATAAATCCATTGCTTCGTCAGTCGGGCGGTGAGGAACATTTTGCATTTTATTCAGTACTTGCGCAATTGGTATTTGGCCTGGCTTCATTCCTGAGCCCGCAATTATACAGCTACCTTGTGCTTAACCTGCACAAAACTAACGGCTCACTGATAATCAGAGTGTTGAATCCCCTGGTGCCGGTAAACCTGGAGTGGGCTTCCTTATACTGGGTTTTTGCCCTCGTGGTTATAGCCATCATTGTTGTAATATGGATCACCCGCTTCCCGAAAGTTGAATTAAAGGAAGACGAAAAAATAGAAATGGGCCAGGCACTCGGGGAACTTTTACGCAACAGGCAGGTATTGCTGTTCTTTATCGGGATATTTGCGTATGTAGGCACTGAACAAGGTATTGCCAACTGGGCTTCCAAGTTTTTACAGACCTATCATGGAATTGATCCTGCCACCACAGGTGCCAATGTAATTTCCTATTTCTGGGGACTGCTTACGCTGGGTTGCCTGCTTGGCCTCTTGCTACTAAAGCTTGTCGACAGCCGCAAAGTATTAATTGTTTTTGCTTCCGGGGCAATTATCTCTCTTGCATTTGCTTTATTTGGCCCGGCCGCGGTTTCCATTTACGCTTTCCCGATCACTGGTTTTTTTGCTTCGGTAATGTGGTCAGTCATTTTTTCGCTGGCGCTGAATTCAGTTCCTGCTCACCACGGAACCTTCTCGGGAATTTTATGTACAGCTATCATTGGTGGTGCTGTTGTTCCGTTACTTATCGGTGGCATCGGTGAATTTATAGGCCTGAAATTTTCAATGCTGTTGCTTTTTATCACGCTGGGGTACATCTTTAGTATTGGCATTTGGGCAAAGCCGTTAATTACGAATAAGACATTTTTAGAAAAAGCCTGAAGCCAAAGCCGGAGCATCAAAGTTAATGTGGAATGTATTTTATTTCGCCTTTTCTGGCTCTTTGCATCCTGTCTTAAAAGCTGTTCTGAAAAAAACATAAGAAAGGGATTTACCGAAATCTAAATAAACCGGTATTTAATCTGTGCTTATTTGTTTTTCTATTAGATTTGCCGTCTTCTCGAATAAAAAATATGCATAAAATCATTTTACTGATCGACATTTCGGAGGAATACGGCCAGAACCTTATGAAAGGAGTTGTGAAATACTCAAAGGAACATGGTCCCTGGATATTCTGCCGTATGCCGCTTTTCTACCGCGAAACACTTGGGATGGAAGGCATAGTGAATTTCGCAAAAGAATGGGAAGCCGACGGCATAATTGCCCAGTTGTATAATGACCTGGATATTAAAAAGGTACTTGACGCAGGAATTTACCTGATTGTTGAAGATTTTAAAGAGCGGTTTGCTGATATTCCCAACATAACCGGCGGGTATTTCGAAGCCGGTAAAATGGGTGCCGAGTATTTCCTGGAAAAGGGATTCAAAAATTTTGCATTTTATGGGTTTAAAAATATAGTCTGGTCACGCGAGCGGGCCGAAGGATTCGAAAACCACCTGAATTCACTTGGTTTCGAGGTACATCATTTCGATCAGGAACTGGCTCCTTCACGGGAGTTATGGTTTTACAAGCCTTCGGCGCTCAGCCAGTGGCTTCAGTCCCTGCCTAAGCCCATCGCCATTATGGCCTGCGACGATGAACGCGGACAGCATATTACCGAAGCTTGCAAACACGCAAAAATTCAGATCCCTGAAGAGATTGCCGTACTAGGTGTGGATAATGATAAAATGACATGCAGCTTATCCGATCCGCCTTTATCCAGCATCGACCTTGACACAGAAAAAGGTGGGTACGAAGCAGCTCATTTATTGGATCTATTGATCACTAAACAGGTAACAGAACATTACGATATCCTTGTAAAACCAACACAGGTAATTACCCGGCAATCAACGGATATTGCTTCGGCAAACGATAAATACATTGCCAGGGCATTGAAATTTATTCATAAAAATATCGACAACAGGATAAATGTATCTGATGTGCTGAAAGAGGTCCCGCTTTCGCGAAGAGCACTCGAAAAACGTTTCCAGGAGACAACCGGAACCGGTGTTTATAAATATATTTATAATCTCCAGATACACAAATTTGCACAAAAGCTGCTTGAAACAGATAAGACAATTTTTGAAATTGCTCTTGAATCAGGATTTGATAACAGCAAAAATATCTCACGGCAGTTTAAACAGGTAAAAGGCTGTACGCCTATCGAGTACAGGAAAAAACATCTCACCGGTAAATAATCCCGGAATCAAGCCACAAAAAACACGGTACATTTTAGTCTTTCAACCGGAAATAGTGGCCTAATTCTTAAAGCTCTGTTTTACAATATTATGGGGAGTTACAATTCCCCTAAAACTGGTTCCGAGCGCCAGCTGCTAACTTCAATTGTACGTATATAGAGTACTCCAAATACTCTTTATGAGTATATAATCTTTTATCTGACAGTGTACTCTGCACCTGGAACCCTGAACCTTCCTATTGTCTGAGCTTACGGATGGAATACTTTTCTACAATTTTCCTGAGCAGAATCATTCTTAATTTGCGCAATTCGAAGAATATAATACGCAAATCCATACATTTATCTACTTGTCTGAATGTATCTTTGGCTTATACTTTTAACCTAAAGTAGCTTTATCCAATTCCATAGGTAAAGCCTGCCGGTCTTTTTAAGTGTCCGTAAATCATATTCCAGTAATCTTATCAGCATGACCAACCAAAACCTCAAACCAATGAAAAAAAAGCTACTAATTAATTTCGTGCCAATCCTGAGAAGAAAGACGCTTTATGTAACAGCGTTTTTGTTTATGATTGCACAAACCGTCCTTTTTGCTCAAAATATTAATGTAAAAGGAACGGTAAAATCCAGTGACGGAACAACAATGCCTGGTGTAAGTGTAGTTGTTAAAGGTACTACTACAGGATCAACAACCGGTATTGATGGTAAATTTTCTGTTTCCGTGCCGGCTAAAGGAATCCTGGTGTTTTCGTTTATCGGGTTCGAAACTACCGAGATACCCGTTGCCGGGAGAACTCAGTTTGACGTAATGCTCAAAGAAGCTGCAACTAATCTGAGCGAAGTCGTAGTCATGGGTTATGGCACCCAGCAGAAAAAAGATGTGACCGGTGCAGTAGCGGTCGTATCATCCAAAGAGTTAAAGGACAGACCTAATACGCAGTTTGGGTATTCGCTCGAAGGCAAAGCTGCAGGGGTTCAGGTAATTCGTTCGTCTGGCCAGCCACAGGCCGGATTTTCAATTCGTGTACGTGGTACATCTTCCATTACCTCAGGCAGCGATCCTATTTACATTGTAGATGGTGTGCAAACCTATAATACAAATGAAATTAATCCTTCCGATATCGAAAGCTTTACAGTGCTGAAAGATGCTTCGTCTGCAGCTATTTACGGAAGCAGCGGGGCAAACGGAGTAGTATTAATTACAACCAAACGCGGAAAAGATCAAAAGCTAAAGCTTGATTTCAATACGTCCCTCACTGTATCACAGGCCTGGAAAAAAATGAAAGTACTGAATGGCAGCCAGTTTAAAGATCTCGCTATAGAAATGGGAGAAACAAGTGATCAGGCATTTTGGGACAAATACAATAAAAACACCAACTGGCAGGATGAAATATTCAGAAATGCACTTTCCCAGAATTACCAATTGTCAGCAACAGGCGGCACTAAAAAAACCAGCTATTATGTATCCGGTTCCTGGGTTGACCAAAATGGAATTGTGTTGAATAATAGTGTGAAAAGGGCAACTTTCAAAGCCAACATTGACCATCAACTGACTAAAGTCTTTAAGCTGGGGACAAGCCTTTCGTATGATAACTGGAAAGATGTTTCTGTTTCGGAAAACAACAGGAACGGTGTTATTACAAGGTTGTACACTAGCATTCCAAATATTGGAATCTGGGATCAGGATAATCCTAAAATGTATGCCCGCAGTCCTTTTATCAATGACCTGGAAAACCCGGTATCGACTGTCTACCAGCCTGAACATTCATACACCAATGACAGGTTTCATGGTAATGCATATATCGAAGCCGAAGTGGCAGATGGTTTTAAACTTAAAAGCCTTTTAGGATTTGAAAAAACGGTAGGTCTTTTTAAATCCTTCCAGGATTCGGTCCAAACACGATATGGCAAGTCAATGGGAGGCTTAGCCGAACAACAAACTTATAAATATGATTACTGGGTTTCAGAAAATACTGCAAATTACGTAAAGGTTCTTGGAGATCATAATCTTGCTCTGCTGGCAGGTTTTATCGTTTCAAGAGAATTAACCGATAACATATACAGATCATCACATGATTTTAGCCGGGCCAGTAACGGGAATACAGATGTTGGTTCAGGAGCAGTACAAAGTGTACCAAGTCCTTATTATGTGCAAAAATCACATGTATCCTATATTGGTCGTGTGAATTATTCATACAAGGATAAGTATTATTTCACTTCTAACTTCAGGGCTGATGGTTCAGGACAGTTCTCCCCCGAAAATCGCTGGGGTTATTTCCCTTCGTTTTCAACAGGATGGAGAATTTCGCAGGAAGGATTCCTGAAAGACAATCCCGTTATCAGCGAATTAAAACTTCGTGCAGGGTGGGGGATAGTCGGAAATGACAGGGCAGCGCCTTATGCCTGGTATGGTATAGTTGACACTATCAGTAACAAATATCTCATTGGCGGTGAAACGCATACTGCTTTTACGCCTTCAACGTTAGAGAATTCTGCCCTCCGTTGGGAAAAAACATCTCAGTTAGATATTGGCTTTGACCTTGCAGTTTTAGATAACCGCTTGTCATTAACGGCTGATTATTATTACAAAAAGACAACGGACATCTTATTGGAGGTGCCACAGCCAACCAGCACGGGATTTTCAACAGCCCTGCAGAATGCAGGCAGCCTTGAAAATAAAGGATTCGAATTCCAGCTTAGTTCCAGGAACATTGTAAATTCCGACTTCAGATGGAATACTGATTTCAATATCTCTTTCAACCGGAACAAAGTGTTGAGCATTATCGGCAACACTATCCATTCAGGCGGAATTAATCCTGCCGGCGACGATTTCAATACAGCAGTTGTGCAGGAGGGGCAACCTTTAGGCTCATTTTATGGAAAAATTTCACAGGGTGTTGACCCGGCGACAGGCGATATCAAATTCCTGAAAACAGCTGACGGCGAAGCCGATAGTATGGCAATCATTGGAAATGCCAATCCAAAATTCATATACGGACTTACTAACTCATTCACCTACAAAAACTGGACACTGGATTTCTTCCTTCAGGGAGTTCAGGGTAACCAGATCATGAATGCAACCCGTATTCTAACCGAGTCGATGGCCTTAACCATGAACCAGGCAGCTACTGTACTGAACAGATGGCATAACCCGGGTGATATTACAGATATGCCAAGGGTAACGCCAAATGACTGGGCTAATTCGAATCCATCAACACGCTATATTGAAAGTGGATCGTACCTTAGGGTTAAATCATTGACCCTGGGTTATACTATAAAACCATCGGCTTTAACCAGGCTAAAGATTACCCGCTTCATGATTTACTTCACAGCCGAAAACCTGCTGACATTTACCAAGTACACCGGATTTGATCCAGAAGTGATGCGAGGTATGAACCTTACAGGAGCAGGTCAACTTAAGTTGTTTTTCACAGTACCCCCACTTTCCTTTAAAAAGTATCTTACCATAAACTGTGAACTAAAGAATAACGAAATAGTATGACTTTAAAATTGTACTTTGTATCCTATTTCAAGGATTTCTAAATTGCTAAATGTTCCAATTGAGGTGGTTAACGAAGTGCTTGGGCAATCTATTTTGAAAACCACAGAGATTTGTTTTCGTGCAGCACTCTACTCAATCCCATAATTGCCTGAACCAAGAGGATTAAACTATTGATTAGTTCCTTGTCGAATACGACCCAAAAGACTCCTATACTAACTTTCTTCGAATGTCCCCAATATTCTGGCAAGGACATTGCACAAATCCTGTCTCTTCCATATTGACATTGGTAAAACAATCGTCAACCAGTAGGCATATCCGTGTTTTATATCTATTATCTTCAGGTTATGGCTGTTCTAATGTTGGTGATTTACAGCTAAATAGCAGTTGCAATCCATGGTGTCAAATTTGGATCGACCAGAGAATTGTCGTATATTTGGTAATACCTAAAAAAGCATTGTTGTTGAAACACGCTTGTTAAATTTTATAAAGCAAATAAAATGGAACCATTCACCACTGCTGCAATCGCCACAATTGTATCACATCTAGCAGGCAACGCATTTGAAAAAGCTTTTGACACCACCGTTGGCGAATTCACAAAAGACAGTATTCATTGGTTAAAAGGCATCTTTTTCAAAGATGACAAACCCAAAGAGGTGCTGGAACAGTTACGGGAGAAACCAGATAGTCCTGCACGACAGGATGCTGCGAAGGCATTGATTGCA
>Ga0208789_1001358_pt1 | contig 14117 bp, 15 predicted proteins | sample Methanotroph_Enr_FD_187368 | JGI IMG/M metagenome (GOLD analysis project Ga0208789, IMG submission 187368) | Enriched soil microbial communities from Old Woman Creek wetland in Ohio, USA - Methanotroph_Enrichment_5 (SPAdes) (version 2) | ecosystem: Environmental > Terrestrial > Soil > Wetlands...
CCAAAGTCGAAAAAGTGTTTGTCGCGCCAGGCAATGCCGGCACCGCGCTGGAACCGTCTGTTGAAAACGTCGCCATTGCCGTAGACGATATTGCTGCGCTACTGGCATTCGCCCAGAAAGAAACCATCGGCCTGACCATCATCGGCCCCGAAGTGCCTCTGGTTTTGGGCATCGTTGACCGTTTTCAGGAAGCTGGCCTTAAGTGCTTTGGCCCGACAGCAAAAGCCGCTCAACTGGAAGGATCGAAGACTTTCTGCAAAGACTTCATGATCCGCCACAACATCCCGACGGCGAAATACCAGTCTTTCACCGGTAAGCAGCAAGCCATTGATTATATAAAGCAACAAGGCGCGCCTATCGTGGTCAAAGCCGACGGCTTGGCAGCAGGCAAAGGCGTCATCGTCGCCCAGACCGAACAGGAAGCGATAGCCGCCGTCGAGGACATGCTATCCGGCAACGTATTCGGCGAGGCTGGCAATCGCGTCGTCATCGAAGAATTCCTGACCGGCGAAGAAGCCAGCTTTATTGTGATTGCCGACGGCAAGCACGCCTTGCCGATGGCAACGTCGCAGGATCATAAAGCCCGCGATAATGGCGACAAGGGCCCCAACACCGGGGGCATGGGCGCTTACTCCCCTGCCCCCGTCGTCACCCCTGAAATACACGACAAGGTCATGCGCGAAGTCATCGAACCGACCTTAAAAGGCATGGCCGAAGACGGCCTGCCGTATACCGGCTTTCTGTACGCCGGATTGATGATCAGCGCCGATGGCACGATTAAAGTGCTGGAATACAACTGCCGCTTCGGCGACCCTGAAACCCAGCCGATCATGATGCGCCTGAACAGCGATCTGGTAGAACTTATCGAAGCCGCCCTGGCTGGCAATCTCGACAAAACTACCAGCGACTGGGACGAACGTGCTGCATTGGGCGTGGTTTTGGCGGCTGGCGGTTACCCCGATGCCTATCAAAGCGGCTCGGTTATTTCCGGCTTGCCTAGCGAGGAACACAAAGACAGCAAAGTGTTTCATGCGGCCACCAAACAAGTCGGCAACGATTTGGTCACGGCTGGCGGACGGGTTTTATGCGCTTGCGCTTTAGGCCATGATATTAAGGAAGCCCAAAGCAAAGCCTATGCGCTGGCTAACGGCATCCATTGGGATAATGTCTATTACCGTACTGATATTGGATTTAAGGCTATAAAAGGATGAGAGGTCTAATAGGTTTTTTTGACATTTTAGGATACCAAAATTTCCTTGAAAATAACTCTGCTACTGAGTCAGCTCTTAATGTTTTAAAAATCATTACCGATATACCTAAAGAGATAAAGCATCTCAATAAACAAGTAGCAAAAACAACACCTGATATTAAAGACTTTGATGACCATTTAAAGCACCTAGTTTTTTCAGACACACTCGTTTTTACTCTGGACTATCCAGAAAATGTCGACGCTGAATGGATCGATAATGCAAGAGTTTTTATAGAAGCAGCCTCTGCTGCGCTCACGGCGAAGATGTTCGAAAACGGATTGCCTGTTCGAGGAGTCATACACGAAGGAGATTTCATAACCAAAGATATGTGCTTTGCTTTGCGGGAAAGGGGATAGTTGAGGCTTATCAACTATGCGAAGCATTAAATTTTTCCGGTTTGGTTTACTCGCCGAGCTTGGGTAATAAAATATTTGACACCGAAGAAGGCAAAGAATTTAACAACGATCATTGGACTACGTTCACCTACCTTACTCCAATGAAAGACGGTAGCGAAATAAAGTTACTGAACTCAAATTGGGTATATCTTTTGGGGAGGGATAAATTCTTGGAATGTCAAAAGGATATTGAAGGTTTTGTGTTGAAAACATTTTGGGCTCACAACAAGGATTGTTCAAATTCGGTAGATATTAAAATAAAAAATACTGCAAAAGTTATAAGAAAAATGGTACACAACATTCAATTTCATAATGAAAATAGACATGCAAAACCATTAAAGCAGTGAAACCTCAAATCAATAGCCGCACGCAGACTCGATTAATTAATAAAGCCCAGCCCTGTAGACCGGAATAAGCCCGTTTGAGCGACAGCGAAAAAACGGGGGTTTCCGGCATTCACCGCGCATCTGCCGGAAACGCCACCTCGCGCTACGCTTGGGTGGTCTTATTCCGGCCTACATGACTTCGTGAACGAAATGCAGGTGGATCATCTTCGGCTTTTTGTCTTCATCGAAATGGCAGCGAACCGCGTCCTGGACGTTGGCGTGAAGTTCTTCAAAATTGTCCGCATCAGTGTAAATCGATTCGCCGAGCGCCTTGACCGTATAACCACCTTCCGAGGCGTCTTCTACAATAAAGAAAATTCCGTTCCTTTGTCTGCTACGGAAACCAACAAAAATCGCAATTTTATTCTCAGCTCTTCGTGATGATTCAATCCGTGTATCTGCTTTAAATTTCAGGACATTTGGAGCCGCGACTTCAGTCGCGGTGATGACTGTTATCATCACTGCTTACGCATGAAGGCTCATGCGCGACTAAAGTCGCGGCTCCGTTTGTGGTTTTCCCTGCCTTTTAAAGAAGGCATCAATCCACCTTAATCTTCCGAAACGTCAAATTGATCCGCGGCGTTTTCAATTTTTTCGTTTTCGGCACCGCATGCATCCAGTGGTGTTGTAAGGTTCCGGCCATCACCAGCAAATCGCCGTGGCCTAATACTATATCCAGTTTGTCTTTGGTTTTTTTATGATGCAGCTTGAATAAGCGCTCGTCACCCAGACTCAAGGATGCAATCACCGGGTTTGGCCCCAGTTCTTTTTCATCATCGGCATGACAGCCCATTGAGTCTTTGCCGTCACGGTACAAATTGGCTAATACGCTGTTAAAGGCGCACTGGCATTGTTGCTCCACCTTCTCCCTGATTGCCTGTAACACCGGAGTCCACGGCATCGGCTGGTGATTAACGCCTGAATAACGGTACCAGGCATCGGGATCGCCATACCAGCACATCAGCCTGGGCACTTTAACCCACCTGCCGTAGATGAAAATAGCTTCTTCCTGCCATGCCAGTTCGGCTTGCAACTGCGCAAACAGCAGATCGGACTCAGGCAAACTGTAAAATTGTTTGATTAGATAAAGCTCGCCGTCAAAAGGGACTAGGTTAATGTCCATCAATGTGCGGTAGAAAGTTGGCAACTGTCATTTTTATTTATCGGCGTCATTACTTCATCGGTAGGGCGTGCCGTGCGCGCCTTTTTAATTATGTTGCTGTCCTTTGGCGCGCACGGCACGCCCTACGCAACCTCTCGGTTTTATGCTTTACGCGGCAAAAAACCGTTTCATCACCCTGATCATGTAGTCATGATCCAGCACCCCGGCGCTTTCTCGGATGCTGTGCATTGCCCACATCGGGCTGCCGACATCGATTGATCTTATGCCCAGTTTTGCGGAGGTAATCGGCCCTATAGTGCTGCCGCAGGGCATATCGCAGCGGTGCGAATATGTCTGGTACGGCACTCCGGCCTGTTCGCACCAGTCGGCAAACATCGCTGCCGAGACGCTTTCCGAGCTGTAGTTGTGATTGGCGTTGACTTTAATCACCGGGCCTTTGTTGACGAGGACTTTATGACCGGGATCGTAGGCATTGGGGAAATTAGGCTGATAGGCATGCGCCATATCCGCGCTGATCAGGGAGCTTTTCGCCAGCGCCCTGGCATAATCCTCGCTGCCGGTTGCGGTCGCCAAAGCGATGCGGCCAAGCACATCGGGCAGGAAACTGCCGTCTGCGCCTTTGTTGCTTTGGCTGCCGATTTCTTCATGGTCGAACAACGCACAGACCCGCGTGGCATCTGATTGCACAGCAGCATTATCCAGCAGCGCCTGCAACGCGGCATGACAAGAGGCCAGATTATCCAGCTGGCTGTCCGCATAAAACTCGCTGTCCTTACCCCAAAAGACGCCTTTCTGAGTGTCGTACACGGCCAAATCCCAGGATAAAATACGCTCGGCAGCGATGCCGGTCTGATGTTGCAACAGCGCGGAAAAATAGGCAGGCGGCAACTGTTCTTCGGCCAACGTCGACAGGATCAACGGCAATTCGGTCTGCTTTTGCAGCTTTAGGCCTTCTTCATTAACCGTCCGGTTCATATGTATTGCCAGATTGGGCAATCGCAGCAGCGGCTGATCGAATTTGACCGGCATGCCGGCTATCTCGCCCTGATCGTTTTTGTAAGCGATTCTTCCCGCAAGGCTCAAATCCCTGTCGGCAAAGGTCGCCAAAATGGGCCCGCCGTAAACCTCGACGCCCAGCCTGACCAAGCCGTCCCCGCTGCTGGCGGCATTCGGCTTGATTCTCAAACCGGGGGAATCGGTATGTGCGCCGATAATTTTAAAGCCGGTTACAGCCAGCGGCTTTTGCCCCTGCACAAACAGGACGATAGACGAATCGTCGCGCACCACGTAATAACGCCCGCCCGGCTGCAATGTCCACTTGGCGGTTTCATCAAGACGCTGCCAAGCCGGTGTTTGCGCCGCAAGCTGGGCTTCGATGGTGCTTACGACATGCCAGGGACTGGGACTGGCATCGATGAAATCCAGTAAGTTTTGAACCTGCTGCCTCGCGCTCATACTCTTTCCTTCAAGTCCAAGGCCGCGGAATTAATGCAGTAGCGCAAACCTGTCGGTTGCGGGCCGTCTTCGAAGACATGGCCCAAATGCGCATCGCAGGATTTGCAAACCACTTCAACCCGGCGCATGCCGTGACTGACATCGGTATGTTCTGCCACGCTGTTTTCGGACAGCACATCCCAGAAACTCGGCCAGCCGGAGCCCGAATCGTATTTGGCCTTTGAATCGAACAGTGGATTGCCGCAGCATATGCAATGATAGATGCCGTCCTTTTTGCAATCGGCGTATTTGCCGGTAAACGGCGGCTCGGTGGCCTTCAGCCGGCAAATATTAAACTGCTCGGGGGTTAATTTTTGTTGCCACTGTTCATTGTTGTCATGTTTTGTATCTGTCATATTTTTACACCTAAAACAAACCTTTATAATGCCGAATATTGTACGCGTTGAAGACCGCATAGCCAAAAGACCGGCTGTCTGAAAAAACATCGATTAGTTATGAATTTTGCCTATGATACAATGCAATAGTTAAAAATTTTAAATACGTGATCAACCATGACAGAACTAATGACTAGCGGAATCGAATTAATGTTTGCCGGGATGGGCATCGTGTTCCTGTTTCTGACCATGCTGGTCGTCGCTATCAACATCATGTCAGCCCTGGTGCAACGCTATTTCCCGGAAGTGCCTGTGTCAAAATCAGTCCCCGGCATTACCACCGACATCGACAAAAGCGTGGTTGCGGCGATAACGGCCGCCGTGCACCAGTATCGCAAGAAGCATAATTAAAAATTTATTCAGGTTTCAGGAGAAACAACAAGCATGTCCACTGTTAAAAAGCAGCCCTTAGGTATCACCGAAGTCGTTCTGCGTGATGCCCATCAATCTATTTTGGCAACCCGGTTGCGCATCGAAGACATGCTGCCGATTTGCGAAAAGCTCGACCAGATCGGTTACTGGTCTATCGAGTCTTGGGGCGGCGCCACTTTTGATGCCTGTATCCGCTATCTGGGCGAAGACCCCTGGGAAAGACTGCGCCTGTTGAAAGCCGCGATGCCCAACACGCCGCAGCAAATGCTGTTTCGCGGCCAAAATATCCTGGGCTACCGGCATTATGCCGATGACGTGGTGGACAAATTCGTCGAGCGTTGCGTAATCAACGGTATCGATGTATTCCGCATTTTCGATGCGATGAATGACATGCGCAACATCGAGCATGCCGTCAAAGCCGTGCTGCGCACCGATGCCCATGCGCAGGGCACCATCTCCTATACCACCAGCCCCGTGCATACCATGGATTTATGGGTGGATCTGGGTAAACAGATCGAAGACATGGGCGCGCATTCCATTTGTATCAAAGACATGGCCGGGTTGCTGAAACCTTACGATGCGTTTGAGCTGGTCAAACGGCTGAAAAAAAGCACCAAAATTCCGATTCATCTGCATTGCCATGCGACCACCGGCTTGAGCGTCGGCACGCTGATCAAGGCCGCCGAAGCGGGCGTGGATAATATCGATACCGCCATTTCGTCAATGAGCATGACTTACGGCCACAGCCCCACCGAGACCATCGTCGCCAGCCTGGAAGGCACCGGCCGCGATACCGGCCTGGACCTGGTCGAACTGGAACACATCGCCACTTATTTCCGGGACATCCGCAAAAAATATGCGCAATACGAAGGTAGCCTAAAAGGCGTCGACAGCCGCATCCTGATCTCCCAAGTGCCGGGCGGCATGCTAACCAATATGGAAAGCCAGCTGAAAGAACAGGGCGCCGCCGACAAATTCGACGAGGTTATGCTGGAAATCCCCCGTGTCCGCGAAGACCTGGGCTTTATTCCGCTTGTCACGCCGACCTCGCAAATCGTCGGCACCCAAGCCGTGATTAATGTAATGAACGGCGAACGCTACAAAAACATCACCAAGGAAACCGCCGGGGTCTTGAAAGGCGAATACGGCGCAACTCCGGCACCGGTTAACAAAGCCCTGCAAGACAAAGTGCTGAACGGTGCACAACCGATTACCTGCCGCCCGGCCGATCTGATCGCACCGGAAATGGATAAGCTGATTGCCGAAGTGCGGGAAAAAGCCCAAGCCGAAGGCGTAACCCTCGCCGCCAACATCGAAGAAGACGCGTTGATCAACGGTTTGTTTGCGCAAGTCGGCTGGAAATTTCTGGCTAACCGGGGCAATCCGGCCGCGTTTGAAGCCGCGCCGAATGCAGAAGCCTTTGCTGCTGCCAATGCGTCCCTGGCCTCAGCCACTGCCCCTACCCCGCCGCCACGGCCACAGACGGAAACCTATACCGTCAACGTCGACGGCAGAAATTTCAGCGTCATCGTCGGTACCAACAATGCCGAAATGACGATTCAGCCTGCCGCCAGCGCAACCCATGCCGCGCTAATCGCCAGCAGCGGTGCCGTGGTTGAATCTCCGATGGCCGGTAATATTCTGAAAGTCCTGGTCGATGTAGGCAGCATCGTTGCAGAAGGCGATGTCGTGATCATCATGGAAGCAATGAAAATGGAGACCGAAGTGCGTTCCAAAACAGCCGGCATCGTCAGCACTGTCTATGTCAAAGAAGGCAGCGCTATTGCGGGTGGCGATGTGTTGATTTCTTTATAAAGGATAAACCCACAGAGTAAGGGCGACCATCCGGTTGCTCTATATGATTAATTAAAGAGACATCTCATGGAAAATCTCATTTCACTCTGGCAAAGCACCGGTATTTACAACTTCACCGCCGGTCAGGCCTTTATGATGCTGGTCGGCTTCTTACTGCTGTTTCTGGCGATTAAAAAAGGCTTTGAGCCCTTACTGTTGTTGCCGATAGGCTTTGGTGCCGTGCTCAGCAATATTCCGGTTGCAGGCATCGCCGAAGAAGGCGGCATTTTGTACTACCTGTATTACGGCATTAAAACCGGCATTTTTCCGCTGCTGATATTCATGGGCGTGGGCGCTATGACCGATTTCGGTCCGATGCTGGCCAATCCTAAAACCCTGTTGCTGGGCGCTGCGGCGCAGTTCGGCATTTTCGCCTCGCTGCTCGGGGCACTGGCGCTGAACGCCATACCGGGACTGGAATTCAGCTTAAGAGATGCCGCCGCCATCGGCATTATCGGCGGCGCCGACGGTCCGACCGCCATTTATGTGGCCTCGAAACTGTCGCCCGACTTGTTGGGAGCCATAGCCGTCGCGGCTTACTCCTACATGGCCTTAGTGCCGCTGATACAGCCGCCGATCATGCGCGCCTTGACCACCGAAGATGAACGCAAGATCGAGATGCAGCAGCTGCGCGTCGTCGGCAAGACCGAAAAAATCGTCTTCCCGTTAATGCTGCTGGTTATCTGCACCTTGTTGTTACCGTCAGCCGCACCTTTAATCGGCATGTTCGCACTGGGTAACCTGATGAATGCCTGCGGCGTGGTGGAGCGCTTGAGCCAGACGGCGCAAAACGAGCTGATCAACATCGTCACTATTTTCTTAGGCTTAGCGGTAGGTTCAAAGCTCAGCGCCGACGCTTTTTTGCAAGTCAAAACACTGGGAATTCTGGGTTTAGGCGCGATAGCCTTCAGTATCGGCACAGCGGCCGGGGTGATCATGGCAAAAATCATGAATAAATTCAGCAGCACCCCGATTAATCCGCTGATCGGCGCCGCCGGTGTTTCCGCAGTGCCGATGGCGGCACGGGTAGCCAACAAACTGGGACTGGAGAGCAACCCGCATAACTTCCTGCTGATGCATGCGATGGGGCCTAATGTCGCCGGGGTGATTGGTTCTGCGGTAGCTGCGGGGATTTTATTGAGTTTGGTTAAATAATCACGGCAAGAATAGCCGTTGATTTGCCTTGTGAGAATGCAGGCAGGCGACCAAACCGGCCGCCTCCTTTGCCTGTCGCTTTAAACCGCTTCCGCCTTGCTCTTTCCATCCCAAAATTGGGATTTCTTTATTGCATCGATTGCATTTTCCAATCCCTGTTCCGCTCCCGATTTCAACTGACCCACCAAACCTTTCAGCAGCACGTCCGCATTGGCTCCCAGCTCCTTGCCGATAACCGGCCAAGCCTCTATTTTCTGCATGACCGGCTCTTCCACCCACACTTGAAAAATAACCTTACCCTGAGTCGGCAGCGCCTGTGTTGCGACAACGATTTTGTCGTACCACACTTTTCCCGGATAAATGATCTCATGCTCGACAATATCCCGGCCGCTTCTTACATTGCTGTCGATCAATTCTGCAACGCCGCTAACCAATGATCTCGCAGGCTCAACAACCGTTTTTTCAAAATATCTTACTGCTTGATCGGGGCATTGATGCACCAAATTTGAAGTCGCATTAATGTTTTCGTGAATCAACATTTTTTTCTTGCTGATCAGATCCTTGGCTTCATACACTATGCCCTGAATGACCTCAATCTGTTGCTGGATTTGTGCAAATGCGGGGTTGATGATTTTTTCGTCAAGCCCGATGATGATCTGGTTCCTGCATTGTTGAATGGTAATTATCGCTTTTCCCAACAGTGATTGTTGCGCGTATACCAGTTTCGATTCTAATTCATGAATCCTCAAATCGCGCTCGGTCAGCGATTGCTTCAGTAAAAGGATCTTCTTTTTATTTGCTTTCAGCTGCTCGGAAAGTTTAGCAACCTCCGCTTCCAGCTGAGTTAATTTAGCCAACTTGCTCGTTTTGGTGCCGTTATCAGATGCCATGCCCATCCCCCCTCTCACGTAATTGTTTATATTTATTATTATTTTTTACTAACAACAGGGTCATTGATAACAAACTAGCGCCTCAAAGTCAACAAAACAGGCCTAAATTACTTGCGACAACGCCTACACCGGCTCTTCTTTATACTCACTGCCGGCAATGAGTGATGAGCTATCATTTCTGGACAACAGGAAAACACAACCACTGTGTTTATCCCGGTTATTGGGTTCCCTGCTCTATTTTCTGACGCTGTTGTTCCGCCGCATCCTGAACCACTTGCTCGACCTGTTTGGCCTGTTCCAAAGTTTCCCGTTGCGTCTGGAGCACTCCTGAATCAGCCGTTTTAGCCGGCTTTTCATCTTGACCGCAGCCTGCGGCTGAAACCATCATCAGGATCACTGCCGCTCTAATTACTAATGTCATCTTTGCGTCCTCAGGTATTCAGGATCAGATTCAGGGCAATTTACTCATTTCCGAAACCTTGCCGTAATCAACACCGACACTGATCACGAAACTACTGGCCTCTTCGATATTCATGGCTGATTTAACCACCTTCGATTTATCGACAATCACGGTAAAACCGGAGGTCGGGTTAGGCGATGTAGGAATAAACAGCACGTATTTATCTTCGTGTCGATTCGTCACATAAGCGGTCATCCACATATCGTCTTTGGGATACTCGACATAAACCACTTCCTTAGCAATAGTCCGGTCATGAGTTGAAAACATATTGATGACCTTTTTAAGCACCCGGTACAGCGTATTCATCAATGGAATCCGGTCGATAACATGATCAAATGCGGCAATGACCCAAGAGCGGCCTTCTTGGGCTAATTTGTGGCCGATATAGATCAAAATGCTAAAACTGAGCGCAAAAAACAGGATCGTATAAAGATAATTATCCGAATAGCCGTAAACCAATTGAAACAAATCGGAAACCCGGTCTTTTACAAAAATCATAATTTGCAAAATAATGACAATAGGGATAACCGCAAGAACACCGATCAGGAAATAATTCAACAGCTTTTTAATCAACTCTTTCATTTCTCTCTCCAAGTTTTATAAGGATTTCGTTATTAACAGGACACCTGATGCAAACAAGAACATTGCAAAAATCTTGCTGTATTTTTCATTATCGATCCCGCTATAAAGCATTTCTTCAGTCAACAAAAACATCACCACAGCAATCTGAATGAAGCTTATTTTATCGGCAAATGACACCGAGAAATCGCTACCGATAGACAATAACGTTGCCAACTGACACGCGGCAACCGTCGCATAGCTGGCCGCAGCCGTCACCCGCGTTTTGTTTTTCGGATAGTGCTTGCTGTAAATTATCACGGTTAACATCGAGCCGCCTAGATTGCTGATACCATGAACCAGCCCCATCGCCATCAGGTAAATTCTTTCATACTTGACAACGGATTGTAGCGCCCGATCAATGACCGTTGAAAAGTTTTTTAAAGCCACAAAAATCAGCAACGGGCCAATCACCAAGCCTATATTGATTTTGACCGTCGTAACCACCGCTAAAAACAACACCGCCAACGGAATACTGTAAATCAGCACGTTTTTATAAAACCCGGCATCGACATCTTCATAATGCCTTAGCACCTGCAAAGCGCTTATCGCGATAGAAACCGGCAGCAGGACACCCAGTGCATCGACAAAACCATAACCGCATAAAAGCAACAGGGGCGTGCCAAATAATAATACGCCTACCCCAAAAATAGACTGGACAACGGCAGTTGCCACAACTGTAAGTAAAATATCGACCGGCATTGTGTTCCTCGTTGATTGAGGTTGTCCCAATGCTTCATTATAACCGAGGGCGGAAGTAAGCGAATTTATGATTAATAGAAATGAACTGTACAAGCACAAGAGAGCATTGTCGCCATGCCATTTATGTCCTGTGACGGATTGGATCTGCAGCAACAGTATCGGGAGAAAGAAAGGGCTCAAAGACAGGGCCGGAAATACCCCTGTCTTTGTAAATTTAATCGATGAATCGCCGATCAAGGCGTATGGGGAAAACTTGGTGGATCAGTTACAGGACGTAACCCAACAAACCGATACAAACCCAGCCAAAGCCTACCGTAGTGGCAACAAAACTGGCAGCCGTATAAACCTTCCAGATTGTTTTTTCCCAAAAGGTTGGATCGAATGCGGCAATAACGAAAACACCGGGATTGGTGATGCCGCCGATCACTACCAGCCAGCAGGCGGTCACGGATAGCGGCACTTTGACCGCATAAAATCCCAGGCAGAACAAAGCCATTAAGGCGAAATCGATATGCGCCCTGATCAGGGTTTTATAGTCCACCAGGAACTCGCCATCAATGCCCTGAACAGGAAACCATTTTGCAAAGGTCATCAGCCATGCCGAGGCCAAAACGGCAAAAATCATTAGTACGGCGCCAATTAATAATATTTCCATCGTATTATCTCGTTTCTTATTGGTTATAAAAAATTCACTATACCGATCGGTATATTGACAACGCAGTATACCGCCCGGTATAGTGTCAATCAACCTGTTTTTTATTGCTCTTATGCCTTTAACCCTACAAGAAAAAATCCTGCAAGCCGCCTCAGAGCTGTTTTATAGCCAAGGCATCAGGGCGACCGGAGTCGATGGCATCGCCAAAGCGGCAAACACCACCAAAATGAGCCTGTATAAATACTTCCCGTCCAAAGACCAGTTGGTGCTTGCCTTTTTACGTAAGCGGGATGAGGACTTTCGACTCTGGTTTGTCGATCAGGTTAACGGAAAGGCCGATACGCCCAAGACCAAGTTGCTGGCGATTTTTGATGTGATTGGCGAATGGATGGCTATTCCCGAGTTTCGCGGCTGCGCCTTTATCAATGCCGCCGCCGAATTCCCGCTGGAAGGCAACCCCGTGCACCAAGTGTCCGCCGAGTTTTACGATCATTTCAGAAGCTATATTGCCGACTTGGCCGGACAGTGCGGTTCCCAATCCCCGGAAAACCTGGCTCAGCAATTAAGCCTGCTGGTCGAAGGCGCTATCGTCTCGGAACAGATGAAGCGTCATTCCGGCGCCGCCGAGCAGGCCAAGCAAGCCGCCATTGTTCTTATCGATGGCAGCATAATTCCGTCCTTACCAATCAATAATACCCAGGAGCAGCAATGAGTGAATTTTTCCATGAAGGCAGCCGCAAACTGCAAGACCGCTTCGAGACCCGTCCCATGGCCGACCGCCTCGTCGAAGCGATTATCACCGATCAGATCAGCACGGAAGATAAGACTTTTATCGAGGAACGGAACATGTTTTTCTTCGCCACCGTCGACCGGGAAGGACGGCCTAGCTGTTCCTACAAAGGCGGCAGCGCTGGCTTGGTCAAAGTTATCGACGAACAAACATTGGCTTTTCCGCTCTACGACGGCAGCGGCATGTACATGTCGGCCGGCAATGTCTTGGTTAACGAGCATGTCAGCCTGTTGTTCGTCGACTTTCAGCGGCAAGCCCGTCTTCGCTTCAACGGCAGCGCGTTCATACAGGACGATGATCCGTTAATGAATCACTGGCCCGAAGCGGAAATGGTGTTGCGGGTAACACTGCGGGAAATGTTCCCCAACTGCCCGCGTTATATCCACAAAATGACCTTGGTCGAAGAGTCGGCGTTCGTGCCCAAACAGCATTGCGAAACACCGGCACCGGCCTGGAAGAGCCTGGAAGTCGTCGCCGACGTATTGCCTCCCCGCGACGCACATCTGGCCGGTAACGAGCAGGATGCTGCCGCGGCATTAAACCGCAACTAGCTCGGGGCCGCGAAGGCTTAAAAGAGACTATAGAATGATGGGCTGAACAACGTGCAGCCCATCATTCAGACGCGCCCCAATCCAGTTTTACAGCAATCCCGCAAGCCGGATAAGCTCTGTCGTTTGTTGACGTATTTGATCGACAACCTGCTGATCCAATTGTTTTAACCAACGCCCCGGAATCTGTTCAACCCCATATTTAGCGCCTGCCAGCATGCCTACCAACGCACCTGTAGTGTCGGCATCGGCACCTTGGTTTACCGTCGCAATCAGGCAGGATTCAAAACTGTCGGTACTGAAAAAATAATGCAAAACCGTCTGCACGGTATCGACAACATAGGCTGAGGCTTTACCCGGATAAGGGCTATAAGCAAACTCGCCGTATTGGTTAATCAGCAGTTCCGCTTCCTGTTTGCAAGCGTCTATATCCTGCCCGTTAATCAACTGATTGACGATCCGCCCCAGTGTTAAGGTAGCCGCATTGGACAACGGGTGATTGTGGGTAATGCGGCTCTGTTGCAAACTCCATTCGCTAAAACAGTCAGGTCGGTTTAATGTCGCCAGCACCACCGGCAGATTACGCATACAGGCCCCGTTCCCTGCATCGTCCTCGCGAGGCAATCCGTATAGTTCGCCGTTATCCCGATACCGAGTAATGCCGCGCCGACAGGTATTGCCTATATCCGGCGGATCGCTTTCCAGCCACGCGACAAAATTATCGGCAACAGCCTGAATGTTCCAACCCTGATGGTCGATAATGGCCTGCCCTAAGGCGAGCGACATTTGCGTGTCGTCGGTGACTTGGCCTGCTTCCAGACCCAGCCAACCGCCACCGATCATATCCTGATGCACACCGTAGCGTTTCTGGATTTGTTTCGGCGACATAAACTCCACCGTCGCCCCGAGCGCATCACCGCAGGCAAAGCCTAAATAGGCTCCCAACGCTCTGTTTAATATCTGCTCTGTAGACATTTTTCCCACTAACGCTGCACTTTGACTCGATAATCGCCGCCAATCACCAGATATT
>Ga0208789_1001359_pt1 | contig 14114 bp, 11 predicted proteins | sample Methanotroph_Enr_FD_187368 | JGI IMG/M metagenome (GOLD analysis project Ga0208789, IMG submission 187368) | Enriched soil microbial communities from Old Woman Creek wetland in Ohio, USA - Methanotroph_Enrichment_5 (SPAdes) (version 2) | ecosystem: Environmental > Terrestrial > Soil > Wetlands...
CCTTTGCGGAATGATAGCCTGCGCAGAATTAAAAAACAATAGAAAAGCTAGAATGATGGCAGGATTTTTTCTTATTCTCATTGGATTCTGATTAATATTTTAAACATGGGCTGCCAGAAACAATTACCCTTTTGTGTGCTAAACTGTAAATGATCTGATTAAAAAAGGGTACCTCAGAAATTGAGGTACCCATTACCAATCCAACCTCTGTTTTAATTATTGTAAAACAACCATTTTCCGGACACTAGTACGGTTATTTGTTGTCATCTGTACTATATAAATTCCATTGTTCAGTTTATCGGAATTATAATTAAAGTTATATTTTCCAGGAGTTTTAGCGCCGGCATTAATAACGTCTATTACTTTTCCTGTCTGGTCAAGAATACGGAAGGTAACATTTCCGGTTTTCTGAACCTGGTATGGGAATATAGTATTGTGAGCAACAGGATTTGGAAAATTTGGCATCAGATCGGAAGCTTTAGCAGCTCTGTTTTCTTTTATACCAGTCTGAACGGTTGTTGCATCACCTAAGAGTAAGGCTTGTTCAGCTGTTAAGGCTACATCCCACATACCAATTTCAGAGCAATTTAAAGTACCATCATCTCCATCATTATCCTGAAAAAATGAAAGTGTCGGAAGCAGCGCGTACCTTCCGTCCAAAGGTTGTGTTAACGATTCTAACCAAAGATCTCCATTAACATAAACCCTAAAGAATTCACCGTTTTTAACCGATACTATCATCCTGTACCATGTATCTGACATAAGAGTATTGGTTGAATATCTGGTACTTCCACATCCGATAGCATTAGGTGTTCCACCAGTGTCAGGATTAGTATTTTTGGAAACGAACAAGTCTGCGTCCTGATAATCATCAGCCGAAGTTGAATCTGTATCAAAAAATGCATACCATGTTTCAGTTACTGGGATGGAAAAATCGATTTGAAGAGTATATTCATTAACTTTAGTGCCATTACTGGGAGCAATTCCATGGTCTGCAACGAGATAGGTGCCCTTAGAAACCTCTACTGCTAAATTTCCGGCTGCAGGTCCAGCCGCTAATGAAATATCAACAAACGGCGTATAACCTTCCACTGCACTCCATTTTGTAACTAATGGATTGCCAATTTCGGCTTTTAGCAAATTGGATGCATCATCAAATTTCCACCAGCCTGTTCTTGCAGGTACCTGGGCATTTGCAAAACTGGCAAAAGCCAGGATCGCGACCAAACTTAGTAAAGTTTTTTTCATAATTTTAATTGGTTTTGGGGTTAATAATAAAGGGTTTGTGTAAAGTCAATCTGAAATGTACGTGTTTGTCTGCTATTTCAACAGCCACATAATCTTATTTATTTCATCGTAGCCATCGTATTGCCGGTCTAATGCAATAATCAGGTTTTCCCTATTGTAACTGGTTTCTGAACCTGGATACAAAGCACGCATGGGAATAGCGCTTGTATTGTTTTCGTTCATGCTTGAAGCAGGGTTGATGGGGAATTCCGGATAATGGTTCCTCCTATATTCAAAATAACTAAAATCTGCATCCTGCATGAACCTTAGGATATATTCCTGCATCCAGATTTGTTTCAACTGTTCATCCGGTGTTGTTTTAAATGCGGCCTCCCCGGTAAAATATCCGTTAATATATGTTGCGTCAATCGGCACTGTGTGTGCATAACTCGATTTGGTGCTCATTATATACCCCAGAGCAGCCTTTACACCATCCTCATAATAGGTTTGCGCGGATCCGGTAGTAATCCAACCTCTAATACTCGCTTCTGCAAGAATCAATTGTTGTTCAGCGTAAGTCATCATCATACGCGGCTCACAAGCATCTTCCTTTTCGTAACGTTTGTTAATTTGTGACAACTTACCAGCTTTGTATTCAACATTCATAGCATCGTAATCCATAGCGACATCAACGCCTCTGTATGCTGCCGTATCTGATTGTACTTTTCCGGCTATTGTGAGCGCTAGAGCAGGTTCGCAGAAATAAAACAAGCGCCGGTCATTTAGTATTTTCAAATTGTCCAGAAACAGTTTGCTGATAACAGTTTTTGGCACAAACATAACGGCTGCATTTAAAGGATGCTTGTTCTGGGTAGAATAAGCAAGCCCCAAATAACCTGTGGTTTTGTCCATTAAATTACCTGCCGCAACAATTTCGGCAAATCGGTTTGTAACATTTAATGATGCCACGCCTTCTTTTTTACTTAAACTCATCAGTACTTTTAACGCAAAAGCATTGACAGCTTTTCTCCATTTTTGGGGGTCCCCTGCATAAGGTGTTGGATCACCATCAAATTTAATACCTATCGCAAAGCTTGAGTCAGCAGCTTTCAGCTCGTTCAATACAGCTATAAAAACCTCTTCCTGGGTATCATATTTAGGCCTGTAAAGACCTTCAGCACCCATCCCTGCTTCGGAGTAAGGAATATCGCCCATCCACATCGTCATATAGTAGAATTCGTAGGCTTTGGCAAAATGGGCTATCGCTATGTACGAATTTTCCATTGTACTACCCTTGGCAGCTTCTAACATTGCATCGATATTAGGTAATATGGTCATAGCTCCAAAACCACTGCTTCCGGTATTGTTATACTGCGAACTATTTTTCCCAAGGAGGGTGAAGCCAACATATTTGGGCAAGGCATTAGCGGAAATAAATCCCATAGCTAGTCCTCCATCCCCTATCATATTCAATACAATATTTGTGCATTCCATTGATGCGGGCACCTTGGTGGTAGTATCCGGATTCGTGTTGATTTCATCAAATTTACTGCAGCTAATAAGGAAAATTAAGATGAGTACACTTACTAATCCTATATATTTATTTATGTTTTTCATCTGTAGTTCTGTTTATGATACGTTTTAGTTTTTAAAATTCTTTTAGTCTTTTGTCATACACGATGCCTGAGAGTAAAAGTTTTTCAATTGTAATCTTATTTAGAAAATAAATTTCAGGTTAAAACCAATGTAGCGTATCGATGGATCGCTAAAATTCTCATACCCTCCGTCAGGATCGGAGTACTTAAACTGCTTTGCCCAAAGGAACATATTCTGACCAACTGCCGACGCGGAAACCCCTTTTGATTTAAATTTAGCACACAGGGTTTTGGGTAAATCGTAGGTAAATGACATCTCCCGTACCTTGAAAAATGTCGTAGTATAAGCTTCGAGTGGTGATGGTGACCCACCCCAGGCGGTCCCGCTGTGAATATCATTTATATATGATTCGTAAGTTACGGCTACATCATTCGCAGCATATACACGGGTATCACTCGTAATATTGCCATAGGTATCGTAGGTTGCTGCACCTGAAACTACTTTCACTCCCGGACCGATGTAGTTTTTTGAATTTGGTATGGTAGCATCCAGGTATCGCTCAGGAGTTACTGAATTTGGATGTGAACCTGCACGCCACATATACATTTCAGTAGTGGTTTGCGCTAATCCTCCTACGCGGCCATCAATAGACACAGTCAAACTTAAACTTTTATATCTGACTGTAGTGCTGGCTCCCCAAATCCAATCGGGGTCGGAGTTTCCAAATTTTGAGGGTAGAGGATTAAAGATAGGTACCCCGCCACTGTTGATAAGATTACCTTCCGGATCGCGCTGAAAATCATTAAGGGTAAAAAAATCAACTCTTTCACCTACTTTTTTCCAGGGTTTGTCTTCAGTGAACACCGAATCTATTTTAGTATAGAATGTGGCATACTTCGACCAGTTTACAGAAATATCCCATTGCCAGTCACCAGACTGTATCGGAGTTCCATTTGCGGTTATTTCAATCCCTTTTCGTGTGTGTTCCTCATCAATATTGATTAGATTTTGTTCATATCCAGAGGCTGGAGATATGTCCGCAAAATCAATGAAATCATACATTCTTTTCTGGTAATAAGCTATATCAACAGAAACCCTGTTCTTATAAAGATTAACTGCTGTTCCTATCTCCCAGGTAGATGAAGACTCAGGAAACAGATCAGTTCCACGAATAGTTGTCGGTACAGCTGCAGAACTCAAATTTCCCCATGCAGGATTGGTAACTGAATACACTTTGTTAATATCATAGATATCTGCAGGTTTTTTTGATTCCGTCCATGAACCACGCAATTTCCATAACGAAAGCCAATCCATTTTGGGTAATAATTCAGAAACGACAAAACTTCCTGATACAGACGGATAAAGGTAAGATCGGGTAGAAGCAGATAAAGTAGAGCTCCAGTCGTTACGTAAAGTACCTTCGACATATGCCAACCGGTTCCATGAAAATGCTAACCGGCCATACAAGCTGTTTACCTGTTGCTTGTAAATACTGGAAGTTACATACGCCGGTAAAACTGAAGCCTTAAGTGAGTAAAACCCTGGAATATTAAGGCCTCCCTGGGTTCTTGAATCTGTGCCTTCATCCTGGTGGGAAAAAATTGAACCTCCTACAAACCCATCAATTGTGAATTTTTCTATCGTATGATTACCGGAAAGTAAAAAATCGTTATTAAAACTATAGCCCCTGCCAAGTCCCAGATTGTATGATCCTAACCTGCTTTCACCCCAAACCTGCTCTCCCATATCAAGTACTGTTGCAGAACCGGCACTTGTTAATGAACTTTCCGCAATTCGTATCACCTGCCGGTTGCTATAGGTATCGAAGCCTGAACGAATGGTAGCTTTCAGCCATGAAGCCAGATCATAACTCAATAAAAGTGTACCATTAAAAATGTCTTTGTTTAAGCTGTGAATCCTTTCGTTCCTGTCGAACCAGGGATTGTTGTTAGTATCTGTATAACTGGTATTTTGTGATACATCCGGAACTATCCAATAATCCTTATAGTCAAGCATATTCCAATCAGGAGACGACCATATTAGCATGGAATACATTGGGTCATATCCCGCATACCCGTTAAAGCCGAGATTGGGGGAGGATTGCTTATTATAGGATATACTGGATGATAAAGTAAATTTATTCACTTTCATATCCCCGCCAATGTTGTAGGTGAATTTGTCAAACATTGAATTGGGATATTGTCCCTTATTTTTCACCCAGGTAGCCGAAGCGCGAAAACTTCCGAATTCTCCTTGTTGTACAATATTGATATTATTATTCAGAATATAACCCGGTTCCAGGAAATTTTTAAAATTATCCTTACCAACAGGAAGATATGGCATAGATTTCCATGTTTTTGTTATCGGGTCCCATTGAACCACTGGTTGTCCTTCCAAAGGAGGCCCCCAGGCACCATCACCATTTGTAACAGCAGTCATGGTACCATCGGCTGCCGTGTTAACAGCACGGCCATAAGTAGATTGTGATTCGGGAATGGCCAGGTAACCGGCTGCAAACATGGTACTGCTATTAATTGTTACTGTTATCCCCTTATTTGCGCTCCCTTTTTTGGTAGTAACCAAAATTGCACCGCTTCCACCACGGGAACCATATAGCGCGGAGGCTGTTGCACCTTTAAGTATACTAAGATTCTCAATATCGTCAGAAGGTACATCCCGGAGGGTCATGTTAAAATAGGGCACCCCATCTATTACCAAAATAGGTTGCTCTCCACGTATTGTTATATCAGGTGCTTTGCCAAATTCAGTACTGTTTAAAACCGACAATCCAGCTACTTTACCAGTAAGTGAGGTTCCCACGTCAATTGGTCTTACCGTCTGTAAGTCTTTGCCATCTACTTTCTGAATAGCATAACCCAGGGCTTTCTCCTCACGTTTAATACCCAAAGCGGTTACAACAACACTTTCAAGTTGAGTTGCAATCTGATGCATTGCAACATTCAGTATTACTGCGTCCCTGGCCGGGAATTCTTTAGGTTCGTAACCCACATAGGAAAATACCAGAATAATATCCGGTGACGTTATGTCAATTGTATAATTCCCATTAATATCTGTAGTTGTGCCTGTTGTTGTGCCCTTTATCTGAATGGTTACGCCTATAAGTGCCTCACCGTTTTTTTCATCAGTTACTCTTCCGGTGACTTTTTTTGGCTGAAAATCCCCGCCTTTAGTCTTGGTTGGTGTAATAATGATCTGGTGATCGCTGGTAACGAAGTTGACTTTCTCGCCTTTAAAAAGCTGGCTAAGAATATCTTTAATGGATGTGTTTGTAAAAACAGCATCTACCTTTCTGTTAACATCCACAACTTCCTGGTTGACTAAGAAAGTATAATCACTCTTTTTCTCAATTTCATTCAGCACATCATTCAGAGGAACATTTGACAGGTTTAATGTTATTTTTGTTGACTGTGCACTCAATCTGCCAGGCGCTAATACAAGAATGATGAATAGACCTGTTAGTAGAAGTAATCTCATTTTTTGGTTAGTTTAAAGGTGAAAAAAGACAATAAGAATCCTTATAACTGAAATTATCAGTACCCGATAACTTCAATTTAATTTTAACTGCTTGAATGGATTGATGATAAAGTACATTGAATAAAAGTCAAGGTTCCGAAAAAATAAACCTCTATTTCTTTTACATTGATACTTTCAATTAGTTTACTGACATTTAGATGGTCATAGGCATGGGAATTAAAGAAATTAATTATTCGTGGAATAAATTATGATCTTTCTTCTTGAGAAAGAGCCGTCCGGCAATTCTTTTTGTTTAATTTCATGATAATCAATTTGAGAAGAAATTTTAAGCAGTCGCAATAATTCATCCAGAGGCTCATTTTCAAATGTTGCCCTGTAGCGATATTTTTTAATTTCGTCACCTTTAATTTCTATATCTACATTGTATTGAAGGCTGATTCTCCTGGCAACTTCGCTTATATTATCATTACGGAAAACAAGTTTACCATCTTTCCAGGCAAAATGTTTGTAAGTGTCTTCTGTTTGGATTGTAACATGACCGCTTAATGTATCGTAAGTCATATGCTGATTAGGCTGCAGCATAGTGATCAGGCAATTCTGTTTGCCTGAATTCAGTTTTTGTACTGCAACTTTTCCTTCAACTAAAGTAACAGAAGGTGTTAGGAAATTTCTCTCAGCCCTTACATTGAACTTGGTACCCGTAGCCTTTACAGTAAAATATGGAGTATTGACAAGAAAAGGCATTGTCTTGTCGGAATGAACTTCAAAGTAAGCTTCTCCAATGAGGTAAACAGTTCTATTGTTGCTTAAAAATTTGTCAGGATACCGTAAACTGCTTCCTGAATTCAACCAGACTTTTGATCCATCAGGAAGTTCGAGAACAGAAAAGGTTCCAAATGCTGCAATTGTTTTATTGTAGGTAATATCAGAGTTTTTACTTTTAAAATCCTTGCTGAAATTCATCCAGAGCATTGAGATGAGTAAAGGAATAAATAATATCGCAGCAATTCTTTGCGCTATTTGCCAAAAAGTTAAACTCTTTTGCCCTTCATTTATTTTCTTTAAAACTTTTGCCAACGCTTTATCGGTTGAAAGAGGCATTTCAACAGAAGCTTCCCAGATATTTTTAAACTGTTTGAAATATATTTGATTCTCTTCTGATTCGTGAATCCACGATTCCAGAAAAAGAATTTCTTCTTCGGAAGCAATGCCTCCAAGGAAAGTAGTAATTAATTTATCTATTTTACCGGGATTATTAGTATCCATATTTTTCTCAATCAACATAACGACGTTTGACAATCCATAATCCACATTCCAAAAATGATATTTTTTAAATATTACTGCTCCGGGATAAAATCATAGAACTAAGCAGCTTTTAATGAAAGAGTTGAAATAGTATTAACATAAAAACAAGAAAGTCCTTTAGTTCTTCTCTCAACAGGCTCAATGTTTTACTTATTCGCACTTCAACAGTTCGGACTGATACCCCAAGGTTCTGTGCAATTTCCTGATAATTAAGTAACTCCATACGACTCATCCTGAAAGCTTCCGCAAATTGGGAAGGTATTTTTTCCATTGCGTGGTTGAAATTCGCATAAAGTTCAGAATGTAAAATGTAATTTTCAGTATCGTTTTCTGAAAGAATGGGATGCTCCAGCACAATTGAAGCATATTTATGTGTGATATTTGCATGGCGCAAACTATCAATACTGCGGTTCTGAACTGCCTTTAACAAGAAGGATTTGAGTGAGGTTTGAATAATCAATGACGAACGATTCTCCCAAAGCTTCAGGAAAACTTCCTGGACAATTTCTTCCGAAGCATCTGAATCCCTTGTAAAGCCATACGAAAACCGAACCAGGTCCTGGTAAAATTTTCTAAAAATAATTGTGAATGCTGACTGGTCATCGTTTTTAAGATTCTCCAGAAGAATTCTTTCGTACGATGCCAATAACTCCGACATAAATTCAGATTTTATATGTACAAAAGTATTCTTTAATTATAAAGTATTCTTTAATTATATACGAAATAATTGCTAATGTATTTTTATTCCCTCGTTTCATTTGAAGTAAAAATAGCAGGAATACCAGCCAAAGCTTATTTAAAGACATAGAAAGAGAAAAGTATGATTCAGGTAAAAACAAACGGTTTACAGTAAGTATCCTTTTAGCTTTTGGGAATCAAAAGCTTTTTTCTCCCATCTTGATGAATTTCAATATTTCACCGTAAGCTTTATCCGCTGTTATATCTTTTGCCTCAATCACCAAAGGCTTTTGGAACATCCAGTTTTCAATAACCAGGTCAAGGAAACTTTTCCGTACGGTAATTATCAAAGGCATATTGCAATTTATGATCAATTCGTTCAGGCTGCCGGCCCAGCCCTGCCCCTGGAGTTCCCAGGCACCGATCTCGTCAATCAATACAATTTTTAAATGTTGGTTATTTGCTACGGTGAGTGCATCCCGGCCAAATTCGATAGCTTCAGGGAAAAAGAAATACTTCCCGACTCTTGCCATTCCATCAATTTCGTTGATTTGAGAAAGTTGCATTTCGCTATAGTTGGATATATCAATAATTTTATACCCTGTTTTTTGATCACCTTCAAATACAGCCGGTGCAATTATTCCTCCTGCTAAAATACCGGATTCTTTTAATCGTACTGAGATTCCGGAAATCAGTGATGTTTTTCCGCTGCCAATTTCGCCGGTAATAATGATCACATTGCTTTTTTTCTTCATGGTCAGGGCAACCTTTTCGAGCCAGTATTCAGATTGAGCCACAATTTGCCTTAGCACAGTAAGCGGTTTTTTAAAGATATCATTCAGCGATGGTAAATTTGCAACTACGAACGGAAGTGTTTCGAATGCTATCTCCAATGCCAGTGGCAATTGTCGGAACGAAGATCGGTAGAAGAAGCTCCTGACCACCGGATTACTTAATTCTTTGCCGACTACCGAAAAACCCACAATCATAAGCGCTGCACGAAAATTCATCTGCAAACCTACAAGGAGTCCATCGGTTATTGTAAGTTGCGCGGATTGGAATTTTGTAAACAGAAAACTGGAAAGCATGGTAATAGCGATAAAAAGAATCCAGAATTTCGGCTTAAGTAATGGTTTAAGTGAGTTTCGATAACGTATGGCCCATACGATTATGATTAATAACCCAGTTAGCAACCACCACGGGATGCCTGCAGAGTTCATTAGCAAAAGTGCCAATATCATCGCCAGAAAATTGAATGAAAGCCAAAGCAGGGAATAACGAATATCAGGAGTTTGCCTTTTCGATTTAATTTCAGCCATGCGTTTTTTGTCCGAACTCATCATGGGAACGCTTTTTGCCAGGGCTGTTTTGCCTATGTATATACCGATAGCTGCTGACAACAGCCCAAAAAACAAATAGAAAATCCATAAGGTGATAACAGGCATCCAAACCGTGCTGAAATGCATCTGAAGCTGTTTTTCAGCAAATTTCACCAGCGAAGCATACAAATCGACGATGTTGAAACCATAAAAAATTAAATAATTTGCGATTTTCTGAATGAAATTCCATGACATGGCCAGCAAACTGCCAATGATAAAACCAACCATGTTTTTCCCTATAACACGTACTGAAAATTCCAACAAAAATGCTTCAACTAAAATGGCTATCATGGGCCCGAATATGACTGCACTCGGCGACACCGATTTCATCAGCGCACATATCAGTCCCGAACGCCATATCAGGCCTCTATCATTCCATTGAAAACTAACTGAGACAAGAAGTATGATACCAATCGATGTCAGGAAAATACTAGTGAACGGAACACGAAGGTTGTGCAGAAAACTACCAAGCACTATTTCCGAAGAAGCCCACAGGCAACCCAGCACGGCAGCCTTAAGCCATGTAATGCTAAGGTGCCTTTCAGGATTCATTTACAAGACAGATTTTGGTAGCGCAATAATTGAACAAATGAAACCCGGTAGCGCCTTCAGCTACCATTTCCAGCATTTTAGCGGTATCCGTGATTCGTGTTGCCCCGATAATATTAATCCCACGTTCGAAAAGCACATCGGGAAGTAAGCTACTTGTAGGTCCAACCAGGACAACCTGGGTTTTATGCGGAATGATTTCAAGCAGTCTGTCTAAAGAGTTATTTGCCAAAGTTGCACCTGTAATTATTACAATATCGGATTGAGTAATAGCAGATTCCGAAAGTTGTGAAGGTACCAGGGACGGTTTATATTCGTCAGGGACAGCGGCTTCGTTAAGCTCAACAATTTTTAAAGTACAATCTGTTGCAGCTATTTTTTTAATGTACGACAAAAATGCGCCAATCACACAAACCTGCTTTTCCCCCTTCAAATCAACTAGTTCTATCGGATCGCGGTTCTCAATAATATGGTATTTTGTTTCTGCCAATAATTCAGCCGAAAGGGCATTCATAACTGCAAGCTGAATATTTTTAATAAAAAGCGATTGATCGGGATGGTTGAACAAGTCCGAAACTTTACGTCCTTTAAAGTTCCCGGGTGTAAAATCGCCAAAACCCTTCTTCCGTGTGTGTGTACAACAATCCAGGGAATCAGGGTTGGCGTAAGCAAGTCCGCTATATCCGCTTGATAATTCAACTGCCGTGAAATAAATACCGGCTACCAGGCGCTTAATGGTAACGAGCTCAAATCGTTTGCCATATTTATTTTTTATCAGATTATAGGTATCTTCTACTAACATTCTTATGGGTAAATTATTGGATTTTAAACCTATTAAATCTTTAAAATTTTAATTAGACTCTTAATTATGCTTTAAAATAACAGCCTGATAAAACAACTGTAAAATTAGATTTTTGAAATCAAAACAAAGAATAATTATTCCGAAATATTTGCTCAGACCTTTAAATAGTCGTTGGCATTTCTGGCAAGCTCTTTTATCCCTTTAAGTTTGCTATAAAAATTGAAATCCCTGTAAAGATCATTTGTGCACCAATTGTAGCAACAATCAAACCTGTAATACGGATAAGTGCATTCATCAGGTTAAACCTGTTCAGCAGGTTGCCTATTCGTATCGCGTTAAGCATCAAAAGTAAGTTAACGGCAATTGCAATGCCAATTGCAATAATCGTGACAAGCTTACCGTAGTGCTCCGGAAATGTGACGGCTGCCGTGATGGTTGCCGGTCCGGCAATCATAGGCATGGCAATTGGAACTGCTGACAGGTCAACCAATTTCACATTCTGATCAAGCTGAAGGAAGTTGCCTTTTTGCAAGCCGGTAATTCCATTATAAAACAAAACTACTCCACATGTTACCATGAAAGCATATAACTCAATATGAAACACATAGGTGAAAATAAAATGCCCAAGAAACAAAAAGGAAATCAGGATAATCAGTGCGGTAAGTGATGATTTTGAAGAGAGGTATTTTAATTCATTTTTCGAGTACTGATCCTGCAACGAACTTATTACCATAATTTTATGTACCGGATTTATAAGTGCCAGGATAGCAACAAAGGCAGAGATCAAGATTTTGATTTCCATATAGTGGTAACTTTAAACCAATTCATTATTCAGTTTGAAAACTTTGATTGAATTTAAAAAGTCAAAAGTAATTAAATACCTGCACAATGAGCTGACAGATTATGAAAATAATAGGATTGCTGAAATTGGTTATTCAACGAATTATTAAAAAGGATTCCTTCCATTGGAGTCCTTTTTTTTATCTTTACAGCCTTCAAACAGGCACTAGATTAATATTTATGGATTTCAAGGCTACCGAATACACATTACAATCACTGGTTACAGGCGAACTTTTTGAAGATACCGGATGGCTGCTGGATGCACCCAACCAGTCAAAACCCGGACTAATCAGAGCTATATACAAACATAAACAGTTAAATCCGAAGGATGCTTCATACGGAATCTATCGCTTTGCCGACTGGCTGCCTGTAAACCGGATGCTGAATGGATCGTCGGCTCCGATAACTTATAAAAGTTCAGGACTGGCTTCTCAACTAGGATTAAAGAATCTGTACATCACTTTCAGCGGCTACTGGCCCGAAAAAGGGGTAGAAATGACTACATGTTCATTTAAAGAAACCGAGGCATATTCGGTTTGTGCCCGGATGGATCCGGCTCAGCCAAAAGTACTCGTAGTAGCTTCGGCAGGAAATACAGCCCGGGCTTTTGCCAAAGTGTGTTCCGATAATAATATTCCTTTGCTCTTATGTGTGCCTGAGGATAACCTGGATGCTTTGTGGTTTGAAAAACCTCTAAGCAACTGTGTGAAATTGATTGCTACGCGCAAAGGCTCTGATTATTTTGATGCTATTCACCTTTCGAACCTTGCTTGCGAATGCGAAGGATTCGTAGCAGAAGGCGGCGCTAAAAATGTCGCCCGCCGCGATGGAATGGGTACAACCATGCTTTCAGCCACTACATACATAGGTGAAATTCCTGATTACTATTTCCAGGCCATCGGAAGCGGAACTGGTGCCATTGCCGCATGGGAAGCTAATTTGCGCCTGATTGACGATGGCCGGTATGGAAATAAAATAATGAAACTTATGGTATCGCAGAATCATCCTTTTATACCTATTGTGAACGCGTGGAATGCCAATTCGCGCGAAATGCTGGCATTTGACCATGATACTGCACGAAAAGAAGTAGAAATAATTGATGCCAAAGTACTTTCGAATCGCAAGCCTCCCTACCCTCCTATCGGCGGACTTTTTGACGCACTTACCCATACAAAAGGCGAAGTTCTATCTGTTACTAATGAGAAAGCTCAACAGGCAGCGAAATTATTCCTGGAACACGAAGGCAATGATATTCATCCGGCAGCGGCAGTTGCTGTTGCTTCGCTGATACAGGCTATAAATAAAAACAAAGTGGAACCTGAAGCAATAGTTATGCTGAATATTACCGGCGGCGGTGAGGAAAAATTTAAAAGCGGCAAAACATTGCACTATTTGAAGCCATCCGAAGTATTCGATATTAATCCGTCGATTGAAGAATTACAAATAGCATTGAATAAAATTTTTAATTAACCTCAGGTCTGCACACCCGCAGGGTGTCTGACACTATAACAAAGAAAAACCAATCACCAACTTCAAATCCAGATGAATAACGAAGTTATTGGAATCATGGCAGGTGCTTTGTCGTGTACCACATTTCTGCCACAGGTGATAAAGACCTGGAAATCAAAATCCACCAAAGATATTTCTCTTCCTATGTTCCTGATCGCTTCGGTCAGTACAATGCTCTGGCTGGTTTATGGTATTTTAATACATAGCTTCTCGATTATTGCAACTAATATTATTGTGCTTTTTTTCTCGTTGACTATGCTGGGACTGATATACAGAAACCGGAAGCAGGTAGAGAAATAAGACTCAAAGATATATAGGGACAGTAAGATGGGTGACAAGGCAAAGGGCGACAAGGCGAGTCCAAACCCTGAAACTGTGAACCGAGCCGAAGGCGAGCTCACCGAAGGTAAACCTGAAACCCTTCAAACCCTTCAAACCCTTCAAACCCTTCAAATCCCTACCGCATATTGTGAAACACATTGATCACATCATCATCCTCTTCCATTTTTTCAATCAATTTCTCCACATCGGCTTGCTGCTCTTCATTTAATTCCTTGGTATCGTTGGGGATACGCTCAAAAGCAAAAGTCCGGATCTCAAATTTATTTTCTTCCAGGTATTTTTGTATGGACCCAAAGTTATGAAAATCAGCATAAATCACGATTTCGCCTTCATCCACAAATATTTCATCCAACCCGAAATCAATCATTTCGAGTTCAAGTTCTTCAATATCA
>Ga0208789_1001360_pt1 | contig 14098 bp, 5 predicted proteins | sample Methanotroph_Enr_FD_187368 | JGI IMG/M metagenome (GOLD analysis project Ga0208789, IMG submission 187368) | Enriched soil microbial communities from Old Woman Creek wetland in Ohio, USA - Methanotroph_Enrichment_5 (SPAdes) (version 2) | ecosystem: Environmental > Terrestrial > Soil > Wetlands...
TCAAAACATTATGAAGGCAATCATAAAAATCATCTTTACAAAATAAATTATGAAAATGGTTTGCAACTGCCTGACTTTTATCTTTTTACTTTTATCTTTTATCTTCTGCACGAATAATACAGGCTAAGAAACAATACTGAAGCTGATTAATATTTATAAAAAGGATCAGCTTTGAATGAGAATGATATAAGTGGTAGTAATTCGAGATTCAGGGAATCGCATGTAGTAACAATGTGAATAGCAAAGCAGTGCAATCGGGAAAGGTAAGGTAGTATATCTCATATCCCTCAGCAGGAGAGAATTTGTTTTCAACCAGCTTTTATTCCTGAAACTTTGTTAAATGTGAACTAATTGTTAATTCTTCCCAACGAAATACTAATTATCAAATATTCCGGTTTATTGAACCATACTCATATATTAAAGTTACTAGATATGAAAAAGATCCTGTTTATTGCTTTGATCAGTTTAGGTTTATGGACGGGATGTTCCAAAGACAGCACCACTACACCCTATACACCTTCGTGTAATGGTACTGTTAAATCCTATAAAACAGATGTAGCGCCCATTGTACGATCGGCTTGCGCCGGTTGCCACGATAATTTCAACTCCTATTCGCAATTGTTTGCTGACCGGAACTCTGTGCGAAGCAAAATAGTAAGTGGGCAAATGCCCCCGGGAGGCAACCTTTCCTCTACCCAAAAAGATGCAATTGCTTGCTGGATTGATAATGGTGCGCCAAATAACTAGCGAACACTGTATTAATCACAATTTAATTAGCCGGTAAATAGTGTCTCATCTTACGAAAACATAGGTATCAGCAGTAGCATAAGCGAAAGGGCAACCAAAATAATTACGGTTGACCATCCGACTATATTTATCACGGGTTTGTTAACATGTTTACCCATGATCTTCTTATTATTAATCAGTAAGATCATAGAGATGAGAACCATAGGAAGCAGAATGCCGTTTAATACCTGCGACCAGATACTTATGGCAATGAGCGGGGCATTTGGGATCAGGATAATGGCTGCTGCCAGGATCAGGATGCCTGTGTACAGGAAATAAAATTCAGGGGCTTCTTCCCATTTTTTGTCAATACCAGCCTCAAAACCAAATGCCTCGCAAACATAGAATGCAGTTGCCAGTGGCAGGATAGTTGCCGAAAAAATAGAAGCTACAAATAACCCAACAGCAAATAACGAAGATGCAAGTTCTCCGGCAAGTGGCCTGAGCGCCATGGCTGCATCCTGGGCTTCTTTAATCACTATACCTTTTTCGTGGAGTGTTGATGCACAGGCTACAATAATAAAAAAAGCAACTATTACCGTTGCCAGGCACCCGATCACGATATCAACAAGCGTGTACTTATAGTCGCGCATTTTCAGTCCTTTTTCGATTACCGACGACTGCATATAGAACTGCATCCAGGGAGCTATGGTTGTGCCAATAATCCCTATAACAATAGCGAGGTAAGGTGCATTGAATTCCATATGCGGATGTATCATGGCGGTGCCAATTTCGCCCCAATGCGGTTTGCCCATAAGCGCCGAAAAGATATACATCAGGAGGCTCACACTGAATATGAGGAATATACGTTCGGCAATTTTGTAATTCCCTTTTACCACCAGAAACCAAACAAGCGCCAATGAAAGAGGCACAGAAATATACTTGCTTACCCCGAAAATCATCATGCTGCCAGCCACACCGGCAAATTCAGTGGTAGTATTTCCAAGATCGGCAATAAGCAACCCGATAAAAATGAAGAAGGTAATTTTTACACCTGCATTCTCGCGGATTAAGTCAGCAAGGCCCTTGCCGGTTACAATACCCATGCGGGCATTCATTTCCTGGATGATCAGCAATACAATAAATGCCGGCACCAATGTCCAGAGCAGTTTGTAGCCATACAAGGCACCTGCAACCGAATACGTTGTAATACCGCCTGCATCGTTATCCACACTTCCTGTAATAATTCCAGGGCCCAGCAAAGCAAAGAAAATGAGGATATTGCGCCACCAACCCTTTTGCCTTGAACTGATTCTTTTTATCATCATAGTTCTCCCCCTTTACTACCTGGTTTTCCTGGCGCCTAACAGGTCATCAACAATGTCATCAATTACGACCATGCCTTCGAGAACCTGGTACTGGTTCACAACCGGAACGGCCAGCAGATTGTATTTCGACACAATTTCGGCCAGCGAATCGAGCTTATCATTATCTTCGACTGAAACTGGATTTTTACGCATAATATCCTTAAGAATAACCGATGGTTCAGAAACCACCAGGTTGCGCAACGAAACCGTTGCCAAAAGCTTTCCATTGTGGGTTACCACAAAAAGATTGTATAACATGGGCTCTTCAGGCTTGGTTTCGCGAATGGTTGCCAGTGCCTGTTCAACGGTTTCATTCTCGTGAAACGATATAAAATCGGTGTTCATAATACTTCCAACCAGACGACTTGAGTATTCGAGCAATTCGCGCACTTCGCCCGAAGCTTCTGTTTCCATTTCGTTGAGCAGCGATTCCGCTTTATCGTTTTCAAGTAGATCAAGAAGATCGGCAGCTTCGTCGGCAGGCATTTTCTCCAAAAGGTCAGCCGCCTTGGCTAATGAAAGGCTTTCAATAACGTCAACCTGGAGTTTTGGATCCATTTCCTCGAGTACATCGGCAGCATGTTCTTCGTCAAGGTTATTAAATACACTCGTACGATCGCTACGACCCATTTCTTCAATGATGTCGGCAAGATCAGAAGGGTGCAACATTTGAAGCTTGGTAAGCGGTTTCCCTAATTTAATGTTGAGGTTCGAAGTATCGAGTGTATCTACATCGTCCCAGAGTATAAATTTTGAAGGAACTGGAAATCGAACAACTGAAGCAATGATTTTTACTGATTCAGCCACACCAAGCCTGCGTAACAGGCCTTCGGCTCCTACATCAACAGCTACCACATAAGTTCCACTTGTAATCGATGCCAACCTGACATCATTCACCCGAACCATTTTACGTCCGTTCAGGTCAACAATCTGCTGATCGAGAATACGCTCCCTCAGTGGCAGGTATTTTGCCTTATCATCTTCATCAATATGCTGCTTTTTAGTACAGAGGACAACGATTTTATTTTTCTGACGCTGAATTTCAAAATAGGTAAAATTATAATAAACAGGGTGTGATCTGCTTCCTGTTTTAACCGCTACCACGTTAGGCCTGATAGGTTCATCGGTTAATATTTGCTCAGAATAAACAAGCAGATCCAGGACTTTGCCAATAACTTCATTGTCGCTGGAAATAATTTTCATTCCCAGTATCTGGCTTAAATAAAATGTTGTTAATGCTGCCATAGAAGCATCCTCCGTGTTATGATTCGGGGAGATGCTGAAAATCAGCCTATAGCTCCCTGAACCAGGTTAATATTCGGTATAAATCAGGGTCTTCGTCCATGTGATGATGACTACTTTTAAAATTTGACTGCAAAAGTACTCCTTAATCTGATAAAATAAATGTTTTTTTTAACAACACTGTGAGGCCAACCGTTTAATTACCTACCCAGGTTATTGCTTCCAATAGCAGTCTGGCAACGAAGTTTCGATCGACCAGGCTTTAAAGCCCGCCAACGAAATCCGAAAACACTTAGCATAATCATTACATAAGGATTCATAAACCCCTAATTAAACAAGCATCAACTGAAGTAAAAATAAAACCAAAAAAGTTCAACAGATGTAAGGGAAATGCACCAGAGAAGGAAAATGGCCTATTCCCAAAAATTTAAAAACTCCATAAGGTCAAATGAAGCGCTTTATTTTACTGGCTCAATTTCTAAAATAGTGAAGGTACCTGGTTTAACAGCCGGGCGGGCATTGCCAATCGGTGCTTCATATTCAGCTGTTGGCATGTAGAGTTTGTGAGTCGTTGTGTTGCAAGTAATAGTACGCGCACCTTTCTGCGTAACTACATTTTCAACAACCGTAAAAGTATCATTTTCATGTTCCTGAACTACAGTCATCGTACCGTCACCATTGGAACTGAATGCACGTTTTGTACCCGGATCGAAAGCTACGCCATCACAGCGATCGCCTATCGGAAGAGTGGTAATGACCTTCCCGTTCAAAGCATTCATAATTACCATCAGCTTATTACTGCAAACTATAAATAAACGGTGGGTTTCATTGTCAATGGCCAGGCCGCTTGGTTCTTCGCCCGGAGCTATCGGCCAGCTCGCTTCTACTTTAAGCGTATTTGTATTAATAACAGTTACAAGGCTTTTATCTTCAATATTTACATACACTTTCCCTTTTTTATCTGAGGCAGAAAATTCCGGTTTCCCGGCTAACGGAATTGTTGCAATCACTTTATTTGTAACGGCATCGAGGACAGTAGCATTGGAACTTCTCCCGTTAAATGTAAATACAATTTTTTTATATGGATCGTATTGAATAGCATCCGGATTGGCACCGGTAATTTTTACCTGCTCAATAACTTTATACGATGTCAGATCAAAAACCACTACGGATGAGTCTCTTCCACAACTAATAAAACCTTTGTTCAAATCCGTGGCCAGGGCAATACCATGTACGCCCTTAGTGTCGGGAATGGTTGCAAGCAGCTTGCCATTTTTTAAATCAACCACCTGGACCATAAGGCCGTGTGAAACAAACAAGCGGTTGGTTGCTGCATCGGCAGTTAAATAATCCCAGCCGCCGTCACCTTCCAGGTGAATCCGGTTTGAAATTTTGTATTCCAATTTACCGGGCTGAGCATTTACTGAAATAATGCCGGCAAATAGAAATACCAGGCAAATGAATAAATTAATCTTTTTCATTCTGAAGGAAATTAAGATTTTGACGTTCTTGTTAATATGTATTGTAATTCACCACGAAATTAAAGCTATTTAATGAATGTATCAGATTAAGGACAAACTATTTAGCACCAAAACACTATCTTTAGATTTCCTTTAGAATTATTCCGTTACTTTGGATTATGAAAATCCTGATCATTGAAAATGAAATTGAGTTGCTGATTGTGAAACAATCCTCTTAAAATCAGCTTAAATTCTCCATGTAAAAGTCGTAACTTTACTAGGTAGTTATTACCTTCATTCCTACTTTGAGATCCAAATTCTATTCAAATGGCACAACGGAAACCTGATGAACTAAGCATTTTGCGGGAAAAAGCCGCGGCAAAACTCACCAAAGAACTGGAAGAGCTTCAAAAACTGTCGGTTGAAGAGCTTAAGAGCCGCTATTTTGAAATTCCCGATACACGGGAAGGATTAAAGGATCTTGAAAATAAAGTTAAAAATAAAATTGAAGAGCTGCAAACTATATTCGATTCCTCGCATAATTCAATCTGGTATAAAGACACCAAAAACCATTTTATCAGGGTCAATCAGGCAGCTGCAAAAATTGCCGGGCTTGAAATAGATGAAATTGAAGGCAGATCAGCCGATGAGATTTTTCCACTTGAATCGGAAAAATATTATAAAGACGATTTGGAAGTCATTAAAACAGGCAACCCTAAAATTGGAATTATTGAATCTGTTACAACCAAGGGAACGACAAAATGGGTAAGAACAGATAAAATTCCATGGTATACAACTTTTGGAGAAATAGCCGGAATAATTGCATTTACAAGAGATATAACAGAACAGAAAATAGCCGAACAGAATTTAAAAGAATCGGAAGAATTATTACGCACAGTCATTTCAAACGCTCCAATTTCTATTTTTGCCACCGACGAAAAAGGCATTTTTACCCTGCACGAAGGAAAAGCCATTGAACGAGTGGGAATGAAAGCCGGTGAAAACGTAGGCGTTTCAGCTTACGACCTGTTTTCGGGCATAAAAGTGGTTGAGCATAACGGAACTGTTTCCACTGGAAAATCTGTTCTTGACAGAGTATCAAAAGGTGAATACTTATCAGGAATTACCGAATTAAACGGTGTTATATTCGATAACCAGTTTGCGCCCATTTGGGATGAAAACAAAAAAGTAGTCGGCTTGCTTGGCGTTGCTACCGATATCACTGAACGCAAGCAGGCAGAGCAAGAATTGAGGGAGAGTGAAATGTATAATCGCATGCTTTTTGAGCAATCTGTTATCGGTCTCGCACTTGCCGATCTGAATGGGAAATTGGTTGATGTGAATCCGGCTTTTGCACAAATAATTGGCAGAACAATCGATGAAACAGAAAAACTCACATATTGGGATATAACTCCTAAAAAATATGCGGAGCAAGAAAAGATACAATTAGATTTACTAAATAACACTGGACGTTTCGGGCCTTTTGAAAAAGAGTATATTCATATAAACGGGAATCTCGTACCCGTAAGGTTACAGGGTGTAATCATTGAAAGGAAGGGAGAAAAATACATCTGGGCGAGTGTTGAAGACATCTCCGGGCGCAAGCGGTCTGAAGAAGCGCTTTTTGCCAGTGAAATGCAACTCCGGTTCATTACTGATAACGCTCCGATATGTATCGCCTACTGCGACTTGGAGAAGCGTTATAAATTCGTAAACCTGCCCTATGCTGAATTGTTTGGACTACAACCGTCTGACATTATCGGCAAATATGCGCGGGAAATTTATAATGAAGAATCATACACCCATGCCAGTCCTTACATGGATATTGTTCTTTCCGGGCAAACAACCGGGTATGATCTTGAGTTGCCCAACCCACCAAAAGAACCACGTATTTTGTCTATCCATGCTGTACCTGAGTACGATTCCGATGGTAAAGTGGTTGGTTTTATATCTGTCTTTACTGACATTACTGAACGTAAAATAACAGAAGTTGCACTGCGTAAAAGTGAAAGCAATTTGAATGAAGCCCAGCATTTGGCCAAAATAGGCAGCTGGGAATGGGATGCTGTCACTGATACAATCAACTGGTCAAAAGAATATTATCGTATTTATGGTTTAGATCCTCAAAAATCACCTCCGGGATATGAGGAACATTTAAAAGTTTATACACCTGAAAGTATGGAGGTTTTAGATAATGCGGTTAAGAATAGCATGCAAACCGGAGCTAGTTATGACCTTGACCTTGAACTTGCCTCAATAACAGAAAGTACGCGATGGATTAGGGCTCGGGGCGAATGCAAATTTGATATCGATGGAAAGATTATTGGTCTGAGAGGAACTGCACAAGATATCACTGAACATAAAAAACAAGAAGAACTATTACGCTATCGTGCCGAAATAGCAGCTAATCTTTCTGATGGTGTTTCACTCATCCGGGAAAAAGACGGAATTATTGTTCACACCAGCCGCCGCTATGAAGAGATGTTTGGATACGGTCATGGTGAACTCATAGGAAAACATGTTTCTATTTTAAATGCTCCCACGTCGAATCGGAATGCTATGGAAACCGCTATAACCATTATAAAATCTGTACATGAATCCGGTAAATGGAAAGGTGTTGTTTACAACGTAAAGAAAGATGGCAGCTTTTTTTGGTCTCAGTCCAGTGTAACACAATTCGAACATTCGGTATTTGGAACAGTGCTTATCACCATTCAGATGGATATAACAGAACAGGTACAAGCAGAAATGGCGCTTCTCGAAAACGAAATCAGGCAAAGAGCCATGATCGCCAACATTTCGGATGTAATTGCCATTGTTGACCGGAATGGTATTAATCGCTTTAAAAGCCCGAATGTTGAAAAATGGTTTGGATGGAAAGCAGAGGATCTGATTGGAAAAAAAACTTTTGACAATATTCATTCGGAAGATCGGGATCGAATTAAAAATGACTTTTATTCCTTGCTCGCCAAACCCGGAAAAGATATTACTGCCGAATGTCGTTATCTATGTAAGAACAACAGCTACAAGTGGATTGCACTAAAAGCTGTAAACCAGATTGACAATCCGGCCATTAGTGGTGTTTTGGTAAATTATCATGATATTTCGGAACGAAAAAAGGCAAAAGAAAAACTGATCAGGCACGAAAATGAATTGAAATTACTCTCTTCGGAGCTAATCAGCACACAGGAAAAGGAAAAGAAGGCTCTGTCCATAGAGTTGCACGACGAAGTAGGACAATCACTTATGGCCATGAAGATTGATATTGCTTCCATAAAAAAAGAAATACCACCGGAGATAAATACAAAAGCATTTAATAGAATAGATGAGTTGGATACTATTCTGGATAGTGTTATCAATCAGGTACATGAAATATCCTTAAATCTGCGCCCGGCCATGTTGGATGTATTAGGCTTGCTGCCAACCATAAAGTCGTATGGAAATCAATTTTCAGTACGGACGGGAATCATCGTTCATACCGAAAATGACATTAACATTAACCTTGAAAAAGAGCAGGAAATACATCTTTACAGAATTGTTCAGGAAGCGTTTACAAATGTGGTGAAACATGCGCACGCGAAAAATATATTTATACATCTGGGCACAAAGCGTAATATCCTGATTTTAAGCATACAAGATGATGGTTGTGGCTTTTTATTGAAGGAAAAGGAAAACATTCCGCATGTCGGAATCGGGCTTATCGGGATGCGGGAGCGCGTTAATTCATTGAAAGGGAAAATGGAAATCAGTACTTCCCCGCAAAAAGGAACGAAAATAGAAATACAAATACCTGTAAACTTGGAATATGAGTAGTATCAAAGTATTGTTGGCCGAAGATCATACCATTTTACGAAAAGGGCTTTGCTCTCTTTTGGAAAACGAATATGGTATTGAGGTGGTTGGTGAGGCAGAAAATGGCAGGGAAGCAATCGAAAAAACAGAATTGCTTCATCCTGATGTTCTTGTTCTTGACATTAGCATGCCGCTATTAAACGGGATTGAAGTTACCCGGCAATTAAAAAAGAAATTTCCTGATTTGAAAATATTAATTTTAACCATGCACGCTACGGATGAATTTGTTTTTGAAGTATTAAATGCCGGCGCCAAAGGATATGTCATCAAAAAAGCTGCTCCTGATGAACTGGTTTCTGCCATTCATGTAGTATTCCTCGGTCAATCCTACTTTAGCCCTGAAATTTCAAAAATGTTACTGGATAGAGAAACCGAAACAGGGCTGATGCACGATGAATCAATTATATATAAAATTCTTACAGAGCGTGAACGTGAAATCCTGCAACTGGTAGCCGAAGGACATTCAAGCAGGGAAATATCCGAAATGCTCTTTATAAGTATTAAAACAGTGGAAAACCACCGCGCAAATATTATGGAAAAATTAGGTCTTCATAATCTTGCCGAACTTATCAAATATGCTATAAACAAAGGAATTATTCAGCTTTAACCTGCATTATTCATGCAAAAGATAAAAGACAAAAGTAAAAAGATAAAATTCAGGTAGTTGCAAACTTTATCTCACTTCCGACTTCTGACTTATAACTTCCAACATCCGACATCCAACATCTGACATCCAACATCCAGTTTCTAATTATAGGGGTTTATCCCCATTTTTTTAATTAAAAAAACAAGTGTTCTTTGTAAGCCTATAATTGGAATTAATTCAAGGTTGTGAATAGGCCTTTCGGATAAAATACGAATGTTATTTTAAAAAACTGCATCTTTATGAAAAAGACCGTGGTGAAACAGGATAAATGGGAATCAAAATCAGGCAAAGTGCTAATCCTGATTTTTGTTTTTGCAACAATTGTTTTGTTGGCATCCGGTGTTGTTTATTTGAAAAACGAAGAGGTTGTTTCGAGCAAACAAGCGCTTAAACAGCTACAAAATACTTCGGTTTTAAAAGCCAGGCAAATTGAAGCCTGGCGCCGTGAAAGGCTTTCAGATGCCAGGGAAATAGCGCAAAGCCCTTTATTACAGGATGCAGTAAACAATTGGTTAAACCATCAGGGCAAAAAAGAACTAAGAAATGAAATTCAACAAAGGCTTTATATCGTTATTCAAAACAATCCCGATAGTGAAAATATTCTCATTACCGATACCACCGGGCTAACCTTATTGACCGGAAAAACAAGTGCACCTGACTTCACAACCGCGTCAACCGGCAAATTAGTCCGGGAGGTCATCAAAACAAATCATGAAATTTTTAGCGATCTGTATAAGAATAGCCGGAACGGGGCGATTTATGCCGACATTGCATGTCCGATCTATAATGACCGGCATGAAATTGCTGCGGTCATTCTTTTCAGGTTAAATACTCAGGTTTTCCTTTCCCCGATCCTGAAGGATTTGATATACGACAGCACGACGGAAGAATCCTTTTTATTTGAAAAAGTCGGCGACTCTGTATTATACCTTACCAAATTGAGAAGTTCGCCCAATGCGGCCCTTTCGCTCACCTTTCCGTTGACAAACAATGAAAATCCTGCTGTCAGGGCTGTAAATGAAGGCCCCGGTTTTTATGAAGGCAAGGGTTATCATGGTCAAAAGGTTTTGGAATACATCCAACCAATAAAAGGATCACCATGGTTTTTGGCTTCAAAGATTGACCGGGATGAATTATTTAAACCAGTGTATCAACGCGCCAAAACCATTTCGATTATCTTAATCCTCTTGTTTTTATCTCTTTCAACTGTCGTATTTCTGATTATAAATTACAGGCGAAAACATTTTTACTGGCAATTGTTAGAAGAGGAACGGAAAGAAGCCGCTTTAAAAAGCCACTTCGAGTATGTAGTCAAATATGCCAACGACATTATTTTACTTGAAGACGAGAATCTGAATATTATTGAAGCCAATCAGCGGGCACAGCAAATCTATCATTACAGCCTGGAAGAGTTGCTGAATATGAAAATAACCGATTTGGTTGCCCCGGACTTAAAGAAACAGGTTGAAACCCGGTTAAAAAATATCACTGAAAAGGATGGCGCAATTATCGAATCCATCCATCAGCGCAAGGATGGATCGCTCTTTGATGTGGAAATCAGTGCCAGGATTATCAATGTTAATGGAAGGGACTTTCTGCACCAGGTAATCCGCGATATTACTGAGCGCAAACAAGCTGAAATTGCCCTGGCCGAAAGCGAAGAGCGGTTTCGTACTACCTTGTACAGCACGGGTGATGCCATCATTACGACTGACATCAACGGGAAAATACAGTACATGAACCCGGTGGCCGAAGAGCTTACCGGTTGGAAAGAAGCTGAAGCTGGTGGAAAGCCCATCAGGGAAGTATTCAGTATTTTTAACGAAGACACCCGCGAAGAAGTTGGAAATCCTGTTGACAAAGTACTTGAAAAAGGGATGATTGTTTTGCTGTCGAATCATACGCTTTTGAAATCAAAAAATGGCAATGAAATACCTATTGGCGATAGTGGGGCCCCGATACGAAACGCCAAAGGTGAGATTGCCGGGGTAGTGCTGGTATTCCGCGATCAAATCAAAGAAAGGCTTGCAAAAAGGACTATTGAAGAAAGTGAGCTTCATTTTCATAGCCTGGCTAACTTTTCTCCGGTTGGCATCTTTCGCACCCGTAAAGATGGATATACCACCTATGTAAATCCCAAATGGTGCCAGCTTTCAGGTTTAAGTGCCGAAAAAGCCCTGGGCGATGGCTGGCTCACTGCCGTTCACCCGGAAGATAGGGAAAAACTAGCTGGCGAATGGAAATTGGCCAGTCAGAGTGACTCTGTTTCGGTTTCTGAATATCGCTTTCTTCAACCTGACGGAACCATTGTTTATGTGCTGGGTCAAGTTGTTCCTGAGATAAATTCAGAAAATCAGATCACCGGCTATATTGGTACCATTACCGATATTACCGAACGAAAGAAATCGGAGAAAGAACTTTTGCTTTTTCGAACATTGATGGATGGTTCAAATGATGCTTTAGAGATCCTCGATCCGGAAACAGGTCGTTTCCTTGATGTGAACACAAGGGCTAGTCAGGATCTTGGCTATTCCCGTGAAGAAATGCTGGAATTAAGTGTTTTTGATATCGATCCGAGGGTTGATAAACCTGCATTTGAACAAATAAAGGAGGAGCTCCTTAAATCAGACAATGGCATTTGGGAAGGGATTCACCTGCGAAAAGATGGTTCAAGTTTTCCGGTTGAAGTAAACATTAAAATTGTAGAACTTGACCAGAAATACATGGTTGCGGTGGCCCGTGATATTAGTACGCGTAAACAGGCCGAAGAAGAATTACGCTCAAGTGAAGAAAAATTCCGTTCAGTTTATGAAAATTCTGTAATAGGTATTTATCGCACAACACTAGAAGGCAAAGTTGTTATGTGTAATAAGAAACTTTTACAAATGCTGGGGTACGATTCGTTAGAAGAATTATCGGATAGAAATCTGGAAATTGAAGGTTATGAACCTGATTATCCACGTATGCATTTTAAAACAGTAATCGAACAAAACGGTTTTGTGGAAGATTTAGAATCATTTTGGATACGTAAAGATGGTACTACTATTTGCGTTAGTGAATTTGCCCGGTTGGTAAGAGGCGAAAATAATAATCCACTTTATTATGATGGGATGGTACTTGATATTACCGAACGGAAAAATGCAGAAGAAAAGTTTGAACTTGCGCATAGACAATTGGAAAATCTCCATAATAATCTAAATGATGCTATATTTTCTTTCGATACTATTCAGAACAAGATGTTAGTTGTTTCAGCTGCGCACGAAACAGTGTTTGGCTGCCCGCCATCAGAATTCTATCAGAATCCGCAATTATGGAACGAACTTGTTTTTCCCGAAGATAAACCTATCGTAAATGCAGGTTATCCGTTTTTATTTGCGGGGAAGGATCTTCAGCACGAGATAAGGATAACTCGTCCCGATGGACAAATACGATGGATTCAGGCAAAAATGGTACCGACACTGGATGTTAACGGAAAACTTGTTCGAGTAGATGGGATTGTATCCGACATCACCGGGCGTAAACGTGCCGAGAAAGAATTGAGATTATTGCAGCGGGCGGTTGAGCGAAATCCGGCTAGTATTGTCATCACCAACACCGAAGGAATTATCGAATATGTAAACCCACAATTTACAGCAATTACCGGATATACGCCAGTCGAAGTTTTAGGGAAGAAGCCGAATATCTTAAAATCAGGAAATCAATCTCCTGAGATTTACCGCAACTTATGGGAAACCATCAGCACCGGAAACATTTGGAGCGGCGAAATCCTTAACAAAAGGAAAAATGGGGAATTGTATTGGGAAAATATGTTGATATCGCCAGTTGAAGATAATTCAGGAAAAATAACCCATTATGTAGGTGTAAAGGAAGATATCACTGAAAAGAGAAAAATGATTCAAGACCTTATTATTGCCAAGGAACATGCTGAGGAAAGTGACCGGCTGAAAACAGCATTCCTGACCAATATCAGCCACGAAATACGAACGCCAATGAATGGCATCCTGGGCTTTGCAGAGCTGCTTAAAATACCTGGCCTCAGCGGTGATCAGCAGCAGGAATACATTAGCATCATCAAAAAAAGCAGTGATCGTATGCTTAATATTATCAATGATATTGTTGATATTTCGAAGATAGAGTCCGGCCTGATGAACGTGGAGATAAAGGAATCTAATATTAACGAGCAAACGGAATACATTTATTCATTCTTTAATCCCCGTACCGAAAGAAAAGGAATAAAGTTAATCTGTAAAAATGGTCTGTCCGGTAAAGATGCGATCATTACTACCGATAAGGAGAAAGTATATGCCATACTTACCAATCTGGTTAAAAACGCCATTAAATTTACGGATAATGGCACAATTGAATTTGGTTATACTTTAAAGCAGGCCAGCCTGACAACAGGACAAGAGGAATTGGAGTTTTTTGTTAAAGATACCGGAATCGGGATTCCAAAAGACAGGCAGCTAGCCATATTCGACCGTTTTGTCCAGGCCGATATTGCCGATACAAAAGCATACCAGGGTGCAGGCCTTGGATTATCCATATCAAAAGCCTATGTCGAAATGCTTGGAGGTAAAATTTGGGTTGAAAGCGAAGTAGGCAAGGGTTCTGTATTTTATTTTAGTATCCCTTACTATGTTAAGCAGGAAGAAAAAAAGATTAATCATACAAATGGATCAGAAGTAGCAACAAATAAAATCAAGAAATTAAAAATTTTAGTTGTTGACGACGATTTTGTATCGGAAATGCTTCTTTCTATCGCGTTAAAAAAACATAATAATAATGAAGTTTTTAAAGCATATTCA
>Ga0208789_1001361_pt1 | contig 14095 bp, 10 predicted proteins | sample Methanotroph_Enr_FD_187368 | JGI IMG/M metagenome (GOLD analysis project Ga0208789, IMG submission 187368) | Enriched soil microbial communities from Old Woman Creek wetland in Ohio, USA - Methanotroph_Enrichment_5 (SPAdes) (version 2) | ecosystem: Environmental > Terrestrial > Soil > Wetlands...
ACGACCGAGGCTATGGGCATTTGGCGGTTTGCGGGAGCATTCGCTGTCGTGGAACGACAAAGTGAATGCGGGAGCAAAACTGCCGGAATGCACGTCAGCCAGCCAATGAACATAGGCGTGTGTTAGGCGTATGTTGTTATTTTTCAGTCTTTTTATCTGTAAAAAAACTGTTTGTTGCTTTGGAATAGAGACCCGAAAATGAAGTAACATACACTTTACTTCCAAATCCGCTTACTGACGTAATAGTTTTTCCAATCAATCCATCGTTGTCAAGCTCTCGTGCTTTTATCGAATCTTGTGTCAAGGTTATTTCAAATAATTGTGAGTTTCGATAAGCTATTATTTTATTATTCACCTTGGTATATCTCAACATTGAATATTCAAATGGGATGCTGTAACCTTTACTCCAAGTCAATCCCGAATCTGTTGAACTAAAGATGAATTCATGACCAATTCCATAAAGCACATTATTTGATTCAACAATACTATAAAGCCTATTATCTGTCACTGTTTGTATTTCACCGGCAGGATTTACACGATAAGTTTTTGAATTCATTGTAATATAGAAATTGTCATTCAGACTCTGAAGAGAAATAACATTATATTCATCCTTATCGGGAATATTCAGAATTTTGGTACTTATAGTATCAAGCCTTATAATTCCTTCATCTTTTACTCGGATGTTAACCAATAACAGTTTTTGAGGGAAATCATTATTGGTCGATTTATATGGAATCAATGCCTGATTGTTATTGTTTATAGCCATAGCCTCGCCCCTATAATAATGTATAAGTTGGAAACTCGTAAATGTAGGGTCTAGCTTTGACAACGTGATATTAACTATTGCATTTCCATCAACTGGATTCATTGTTGGAATAAATCCGATAAAACCCGCACTTTCAGAATATGAAATGAAGAAATTTGTCGAGATTGGTAATTTTTTATTACTTGGTTGATCAAACCAATTTGAATAATGACACACTGAACCGCCAAAAGGTAAGGCGGGATGATTCAGTGAATCGGACACTAATGATGAGAAAGAAGCCATGCCAAGCGTAAAAAGTCGATCTGGTGTAGAGAAACTATTCATTTGAATGACTTGGTCGTATTGGAAATCCTCATGCGCTGTCCAATTATATTTTTTGTCTACTTCTTTAATAACGACTTTTTCATCTTCACAACCAAATACTATAATGGGAAGGATAAGCAAGATTATTAGTTTCTTCATTGTTGTTCTGTGTATTTTGTTTTTAGTTTTTTTACAATTACGCCTAACGACCGAGGCTATGGGCATTTGGCGGTTTGCGGGAGCATTCGCTGTCGTGGAACGACAAAGTGAATGCGGGAGCAAAACTGCCGGAATGCACGTCAGCCAGCCTGTGCCCATAGGCGTGTGTTAGGCGTAGTTTTTTATTCGTAACCTCTTGTCTTTGTGCTGTCTAACGAGATATACGTATTGTCTTTCAATATATATTTTTTAATTCGGTCTGTTCTAACGAAATAAGTTTTGTCATCCGATAATACAGCGTCACTAATTGCATGTGAAGTTTGTCGTGTAAAAATTACTGAGTCTCCTAATAAAGCTGATGATGTCACAGTAGTCATACAAGACTGACTCTCAACGGCAGCAAGTAATTTTATTTGAGTTTTATCTTTTTTTATTCGTACAAGATACAGTCTGAGATTAGGAAAAATTAAATTTTCTTTTTCTAGAACAATATAAGTCGTATCCTTAAAAATACTCGTCAAGTTGCCAAATAAATAAAGTTCTGTTCTGAGCGATAGTATTTCGTGACTAAACTTGTCCTCAGGAATCATCTCGCTTTTCATGATTTTCTTCGTTGTTACATTGTCTAAACGAACAAGATTTTTAAATTGAATGTCAGTCGTGTCAATTACAAAAATAGTTTTCTGAATTCCTGTACTTCGACAATATGAATCCACTTTTTTTGTCAGTGATTCAATCGTCGCTTTTACATCTTTCTTGTAAATTTCAGAATCGGTCTCTTTGTGCTTACATGAAAATAGAAGCAACAAAGTCATTATTAGTAAAAAGTTTGTCTTTCTCATTTTTTCTAAAATTACGCCTAACGACCGAGGCTATGGGCACCTGCGGTTTGCGGGCGTATTCACTGTCGTGGAACGACAAAGTGAATGCGGGAGCAAAACTGCCGGAATGCACGTCAGCCAGCAGGTGAACATAGGCGTGTGTTAGGGGCTAGGCGTTTCCTTTCATTCATTTTCTGTTGAGTAATATCGTGAGTTGACTTATTCTCAATTCTAAATCTGAATTCTAATCGTAGCGTTTCTTTTTTAGCTTCGACTCGTTAATTTACTCTACTTTCATATTAACGTCTGTCGTTTCAATATTTAATTTTCCCTTGTTTCATTAACACGAAACAAACGATAATCATAAGAACTGAAATAGTCATTAACGAGAACCCAATAATCTTACTTGAATCCCCACGTTCAAAATATAGTTTGTCTTTCTTTTCAATAAATTGAGCGTATCGATTAACACCTACTTTTTGAGTTTCATTCGTTTCATAGCAATATATAGAAACTGTATCATTTAACAATAGACAATCAACATTTTCATATTTCGGTTTAAAGTCTCCAGACTCCTTACCTATAAATAGTTCAAATGCATATGGATAATTGTCAATCTTTATATATCTATATTTTCCTAAATCTCTACTTGGTAAATCACCTAATTGTTTGTCGATAAATGTTATTTTACCTTCAATTTTTGTATACTCTTCTTTTGGCTTAGTGCCTCTGTTGATTATAATAACTGAACCAATGATCATTAAAATCATAATTATTACTATCACACGAAATCTTAATGGTAATAAAATCATGTCTTTTTTCTTTTAGTTGTTTAAATGAATTTATTTGTTAATTTAGTTTCTGTCTTATTTTTTTTACGCTTGCCCCTAACGACCGAGGCTATGGGCATTGGCGGTTTGCGGGAGCATTCGCTGTCGTGAAACGACAAAGTGAATGCGGGAGCAAAACTGCCGGAATGCACGTCAGCCAGCCAATGCGCATAGGCGTGTGTTATGGGCTAGCAGCTTGGTTGTATATATTATTTGCTTTTGTGTCTATGTTTAAACACTAAATATCTATTAAGTCGAAATAAGTACAACACGCTAATTAGTTTATATTATTTTTAAATGCTTATTTCATGAAATACAACTACTTAAATAATTATCAAAGTATAAACTAATTTCGAGCACGTACTTAAACAACTTTATCTTATATTATTCATTTAATTTTACTTTGTTTGTAAATTGGTTGTCTATCTTTCACTACTAAGCTTATAAATATATCCATCTCGAGTTAAAATTATATATTTTCCATTTTCATCTTTATCTACAAAAATTGGAACATACATATCACCTGCTCTAAATTTCTTCGTTATTTTCCCATCTGGCGATATTTCGTAAACAAAATAATACTGAGTGCCAGAATTGTAACACAAACAAAGAACTGAATTATCCTGCAAAACTCTGGCGGAGTTTACAGTCACCGCCATATTTAATTCTGGATATGTATGCATTGTCCATAATTCCTTTCCTTTGTTATTTGTCTTAGTCACGCATAATTCCGACATTACAGCATAGTATGTGAAAGTAGAATGTGAAAGTAGATAATAACCGTTGTCTTTTGAAGTAAGTAAATATTTTGAAGTACAAGCATCAGAAACTGGATATATAATTTCATTTAACTGATTGCCTGAATTATCCAATTCGATTAACTTGATATTATATCTCTCATCAGATAAATCCGTACTTAGTTTTTTATATCCATAAACAAAATAGTTACCAGCATTATTTTGAATTACATCTGTAATGTTTTGAAAGTTTTTATTTTTCACCCAAAGAGTATCGGAATTTATATTTAACATCCAATAATGGGTTCCTACAAATAAATAATTACCATTAGACGTTTCAATCCCGTTTTCTATCCATGGCTCGTAATTAATTATTGCATATTTATTTTGGTAAACCAAATCTCCATCTTTAGAAACTTTGAATATAAATTTTCGGGAAATAATTAAGAATCCTCCATCATTACATTCTTTTATATCCTGACCACTTGCCCTATCCATGTCATCAAAAACTCCTCCCTCGAAATTATATTTCCAGATAATGTTGAACTCCTTATCAGTTTTCAATACAACTTTATAGGTTTTGTCAAATATAAATGCATCTGCAAGAATGATATAATTATTGTCTTTTGTTACTTTACAATGTGTGATATGAATTAGTTGATAATCATATCTTCCAAAAGGAAGTGCAGTAATTTCATTCAATGATTCACTTGTAGTTTTTGTATATTTACTAACTGTTTTAGTGTAATTGTTCTTATCGTATGCACGTACAGAAACTTTGTAATTCGTGTTAGGTTCTAATCGACTCAGTAAACATGACATTTGTTGAACATTCGACTTCTCAATAGTATCATTTAAAATCACATCATATCTGACTGCATTTGTGGAGGCTTTCCATTTTACAAGTAATTGACGACCTGTCGAAGAAATAGTGTCTATTGTAAAATTACCAAGACTATTTGAAATTGTGTTTTCTTGAATGTCTGGTTCAATTATACCTTTACATGATATGGCAAAAAATACAACTAATAATACATATATTTTTGAAGTAATTTCTTTCATCCTTTAGTCTATTGATAATTGATGTTTAAATATAATTGTGGTAATAATTCTAATTAGAATGTAACTTCTGCTTTGCAGTATGTATTATAACTAGAGCAAGGCAGCATTAATATTTTATTATTGTATAAAAATTTGGAGGCTGAGCCATTGTAGGTATACCGGCATAAATAAATATATTCCCAACTCTGCGAATTCAAATTGTATCTATAAAAATCATTTAAATCTTGGTGACCGTAGTCTGTATAAGTATAACCACCCAAAACATAAATATAATTATTATCAAATACTAACTTGCTTGCATAACGTGAATAAGGCCCAGCGAAAAGAGAACTGATTTTTTGCCATTTATCGGCAGAAGCATTGTACTGCCATAATTCTCGGAAAGAAGTCAGACAATATCCTACATCTCCATTATCACATGCACTAGTAATAAATCCATTCATCTCTACAGGTAAATCATTCTTCTTAGTCCATTTGTTGTCTTTTAAATTATATTCCCAAAATCTTTTATTATCTGATTTTTTATAACCTAAATAAACGGAATTTCCTGACCTAAATGCGAAAACATCATCATAAATGTCGGGTACATTTGTGATGATTTCCCAACTATCATTTGTTTCATTGTACTTTAATAATTTGATAGTGCTCTGTGGTTGATCTAACTCATTATCATTGTAGACAAATAAATATTGTGAACCATTGTAATTAAAAGTTGCCTGAGTGGCTGCAACTATAATATTTTTTCCGATAGATGTAATACTCTTTTTTTTTACCCACGAATTACTTGATATGTCATAATAAGCAATGTCATATCTGTAAATAAAATATATTTTATTATTTAGAATAAATTCGGTACTACTCCAACTTGGATATAAAGTTATAGGCATTATAGGTAAATTGCTTTCTGAATATGTTCCTGGTAATACTCTTATTTTTGAATATGCAGTCATTCTTTTATTATTTACATATAAGTCAAGCGTATAAACTCCTGCAGGAATATCTTCTGGTAGTTTTACACCCCAAGATATATAATTCGAATAAGTGTCATAGGTTTTATCCTGAATCATTGGAATACTTCCGTTTAATTTAATCTGATAGTCATTACCTTTAATAAAACTATTATCATAATATATATCAACTAAAAAATACTGCCCTTTATGCATGGGTTTAATATTGAAGCCATTATTAGATTCCAAATACATATATTCATCATCAGAGATGTACAGGTCACATCCAAGTATGCCAGTAAAAGACTCGTCATACCCTGCTGATAATGATAATAATTGTACGTTACTTGTGAATTCGTTCTTAGCAGTTACAATCTTAATAACCACACGATAATCGTGTTTATATGTTAGATTATTTATTAATGCAGAATCGATAAAGAGAGTAGTATCTTTTACTTGCAAAGATTGTCGAATTACTTTAGATGTAGTATCGGTGATATCATAAAGTTCAGCATACAACTCTTTGATATTTGCCACATAACCTTTTTTTACCTGATATTTAATGTGTCCTGCATTGTTATTGATTTTTTTTGTCGCTAAAATATTAGCCACTGGTGCTTCGAATTTTAGTTGTTCATTTTCACAGGATAAGAAAAACACTAAAAAGAGTATACATATTATATTCAATCTTGTTTTCATTATTTTATAATCTTTGTTTGATAGAAATGTTGATTATTCAAAAATTCCTTTTTCAAGTCAGTTGTTATATATTTGTCATTTTAGGGTCTAAAAAGTAGGCAATTAGTCTAAGATTTTCAAAAAAATAGAAGTCGCTTTCTTCATTTTTTGCTGTTGCCCATAACGACCGAGGCTATGGGCATTTGGCGGTTTGCGGGAGCATTCGCTGTCGTGAAACGACAAAGTGAATGCGGGGGCTAAACCCGCCAAATGCACGTCAGCCAGCCAATGAACATAGGCGTGTGTTATGGCCTAGGCTTTTAGTTCCTTCAATACTATTTTTCCTTTGTTTTTTGCAATTTTTTTAATGTCAGGAAGTAATTTTGTCATATAGATTATCTCCTTTTTTCGCTGGATAACCTTACTAATGATTATGGTTTTAGATTTAAATAAGAGTTCATCTGAAAAGTCTGAAAATTCAGCATGACTTAATTCAATCATTCCTGATAATGTTTTTGTAATTTCTTCATTCTTAATTGACTGCTGAAAATTTAGCATGTTGATATTTAGAAAATTCTTTAATTCTTTGTCATACATATGATTTGTTATATCTGATATTCGTCTAGTGTATTGAAATAAAGGTCCAATTTCAAATCCTTTGTGATTATCGGAATTTAATTTTTCGAGAAAAGTGGTTTTTAAATGCTTCTCAATTACAACTGGGTTGATACAATATGCCTGATAATAACCTTTAAAAAAGTCGCTAACAGTTATATTTCTAAATCGGTTTCCTGTTTTTAAATACGATTCCAAATACTCGTCAAGTATTTGGGAAATCTTTAAGTTGCAATTCACAATTTCATCCAGAAATACTTTATTTCTAATTTTTTGAAGTAGTTCTAAAGACTGACTAAAATTTAGTTCATGAAAAAGTAGTTTCTTTACTAAAATACTGTTATCGACTTTACTGAATATTTCAATTGTTTTTTTCTTATTTAGAGTTGAAAGTACTCTTAATATATCTTCTGCATATGTGATTTTATTATTGTTAATGTAGTCTTCAATTTCTTTACTTGAAATAGATTGAATAAAGTCAGAATTTATATTTTTCAGTTTTAGAATCTTAGGATTTTTAAGTAACTCTAGTTTATCTGGAGAATTTTTTATTATTCTTGAAATCGTTTTTTGTATTGCGATTTCTTGTTTATGATTTTTTCGCTTAAGAAAATCATTTTTAAATTCACAAAAACAAAGGATTGTATTAAAAGACATCTCATTCTCAATCAATTTCACAAATGAATCACCGATTGCTATCTCATTAAGGGTCTTAAAATATAAATATTTATCCTCAACTAACTTTTTCATTTCTAAGCCTCTCATTGTAAAGTTAGAAATGCTTTTTTCTTGAGTAAATTTATGTTTGAACTGACCGTTTTTAATGTCTTCTTCGATTTGAGTTCTGACATATGCAGGGTTAATATTCGACAAATCTGATAATGCCTTTGAATATTCAGAAAGACTTGCATTATGTAGTTTATTTTGCAGAAAGTTATCTTTAAGTGATTTTTCAAAGATAGTTGAACTCACATTCAGGCCAACTGATATATCAATTTTTTGAAGTTCTCTAAGAGACTTAGCAATTTGATCTATTTTTAATTCTTTTGATTTCAAATAAAGTTGATCCCAGTCTATATTTCTCATTAACCCTATCAGCAACTTCTTTGATTCAGAGGACTTGTTTAGTTCAGACAATGAGTTTGTTATGCTAGGCAATTCAAACTTTTGAGTAATCATATTAAACCAGTCTGGGAACTGAAAAGAATTCAATATTTGTAAAACATTTTGTGGAGTTCTACTTCTCTTACTTACCTCTAAGGTTAAATAAGAAATTGAAGACTTTTTACTGTATTCTTTACCTGAATATACGTTTGAAATTTTATTGTCTTCCAATTTTATGCCTAATTGATTACTGATTTGAAGTAGTCTTGAATAAGCAAAATACTGTTCAAAAATATATAAATTTAGTTTTGTAGAACTAAAGTAATTTATTAGAGAGTTATAATATTGTTTCAGATATTCAGCGCTGATACTTTCCGAAAAATCAAATAAAATATTGGCTAATATACATGCTTGGATTATATTAAAGTCGGATATTTCATTGATTAAATAATTTGCTACTTTAGCGTATGATAATAAATAGGGAACTATATATTTATCAGTTGCTGATTTGTAGAACTTTGTGAGAATAAAATATATATTCAACTGGTTTTCTGCTATATCAAAAGCATTGATATATTTAATAATAAGAGCTGCTTTGTTATCTTCAGTTTTCCCATATTCTCGATATTCAAAAGCATCAAATATTAATTGTGCGTATTCTTTATGTTGAAAATAGCAGAAATCACTTTTGTAAAATTGAAGAATTACTCCCTTTTCTTTTAGTAAATCAATTGTATCATCATCTCTAAAAGGAATAAAGGCAATATCATTTTTGTATAGTAAACAATATGTGTAAGTTAAGTCATTATGAAAGGAGGATAGTTTCTGCTCTGCATAGAATTCTTGTAAAATTCGGCTTGATACAATGCTATCAAATTTAATCGGATTTTCAACAGAGTTTATCTTTTCCCAATAACGCAACGCAATGTTTAATTTAAGGAGATTTTTATTTGTGTTTTTAATAATCTTATCAAAATCTCCTTTATACCACTTAATCAGCGGATTTATAGATATTAATCGTTTTATTTTAAGTCCAATTATTCCAGAGAATTTATCTTCGAAATTTTCATTTAGTTCAATACGGTAATATTGAATACCTTCAATTATTTTATAGATATTTTCAAAGTCAAAACTGTCAAAAGTTTTATAATATCGAGAAAGATAGAGCGATACAATACATTTGTGTTTTAAAATATGAACTCTTATTCTTTTGAATACTTCAATGTTATCCTGAATATTATCAATTACAACTATTGAATAGTGATAGGATATTTGAGTTAATTCATTAATGATTTTGTCAAGATTTATATTGGGGTGAGAGAGGTTTAAATAGAAGACTTTTCGTCTTTCAATTTTTTGAATCAGAGAATAAGCAAATGTTGTTTTCCCACTGCATGGATTTCCTAGTATGCAATATTCCTTTAACTCCCCTGAATTAATTCTTTTCGATTGGTAATCTAAAGTTTCATTTTCTCTTTCACTAAAATAGATACAATCTTCAATATTTAAGAAGCGGTCATTCCCAAATTTCTTACCTTTTTCAATCTGTTCAAATGCTGATAGGTTTGAAATACCATGATAAATTTTTGAAGTATCTTGTTTTAAAAACTCATCGATTTTAATTCGCTCTTCGATTGATTGTTTGTTTATATCGCCAATAATGCGTCGGACAGTTTTTATATAAACCTTAAAATCATCTTCAGAATAGTATTCTATTGTCGTATCTATCTTCTTTAAATATGAGGTTTCTACGATAAAAAAAATCCAAAGAGTTTTAACGCCTTTATCTTTCCATGCTTTTAATGTTTTCTTTATTGTTTCATTAATTTTATCTGATTCATGAGTCTGTTGAGCAGTAATTTGAATGCCCAAATTTTCATTTCTTTCAATTAAATCAATACCTTCAGTATTTATTTTGTCATAGGTTAAATTGTGTAGATTTTTGAATTTATATACAACCTCAAAAAGCCGAAGAAATGAATCTTCGGTTTTAGTTGTCTGTAAGTTCCCAAATCGAAGATCTATTTCAATTTGGTTCACGTACGAAGTTAGGTTGTGTTCTATTTCAGTCTCTACCATTTCTGTCTGTCTTTTTTTTTCTAAGCTTGGCCATAACGACCGAGGCTATGGGCATTGGCGGTTTGCGGGAGCATTCGCTGTCGTGAAACGACAAAGTGAATGCGGGAGCAAAACTGCCGGAATGCACGTCAGGGAGCCAATGAACATAGGCGTGTGTTATGCCCTCGTTGTTTTCATTTTGATTAATTTTCAGTCGTGTTTTTAGCCGAAATCTCCTCGAATTCTTTTTCGTTTTCTTTCGTGACTTTCTTTAACGTAATCATCTCGTTCAGTTTTAAGTCGCCGTTTTCCATAACGTACATGACAGCAGTTGTTCCGTTATTTTCTTCGTATTCGATTCTGTCTTTAAACTGTTTGCAAGTCATTTTAGAAGTTCCAGCTCTTGAGTTGTGAATTGTCAAGGTGTTTCCATCCAACTCATAATTCACAACAGCGAAACTTACGCCGAATACCTTAATCGAAGTAAAATACTTTCCATCGTGATAATGGTTTTCAAGTAAATTACAAGAATGAAATACAATAAGAGTTATGAATAAGAATCCATATTTTTTCATTTCTTTCCGTTTATAAACATTAATAATTCAATAGCTCTAAAACTCGAAATTTTATATTTGAATTTGTTTTCAATCTTTTCGTTCACAAGGCTGTAAATTTCAGAAAATTCAACCGAGTTTGTCACTTCTGATAGATAATTTAAATATCTCTCGTAATTAGAAATGTCGCCAATATCATAACTAAACTTGTGTGATTCTATATTCTTTCTCAGATAATTATGAACTCTACTATCCCAAATTGCATATTTTTCAGGGTTGATAAAATGCAGTAATTTTGAAGTTCCAACTAACGAGCCGTTAAGAAGTCTTTTTAAAGTTTCATAATCTTTGCTTTTTAGTGGTTCGCCAACTTTGGCTTTGTTTAGAATCTCCGTTGCAACAACAAAATCTTCCTGATTTTTAAATTCAAAAATTGTTGGCATCCAACCATATACAAAATGAATTCCAATCACAAGATTGTCTATTTCAATTTTGTGATTCTGAATGTTTGCAAAATAGTTTATAAAATAAGGATAAGAATGTAGGTATGATTGTGTCTCGTCCCCAATTTGAAATTTACGTGCTTCTCCAATTAGTTGGTCAATTCCTTCGATACGTTTTTTCCATTTATTCTCAACTGCGTCAAATTCAAATTTAATTTTAAGAACTTCTTCAAATCTAAGTTTATTTTTAAAGTTGTCCGCTGACATTTTGCTTGAATTCAGCCTTTTGACTAATTCATCTGCTACAAAGTTCGTATAACTAAAGTCAATGGTCGAAATGTACAAAACTTCTAGTTGAAACGAGTTGATAATTTCTTGAAAAGCTAATTCAAAACTTTCATATTTCCCTGTTTTATTCACGGATAAATCAGTTTCTCCAAGATCAGTTTCGTTATGTTGGTAAATAAATACGGATTTAGTTTTTATTCGTTTCTTAAAAATGCGAATTCCTCCACTTTCGCCACCAATCTCTAAAACAATACCTCTTTCTTCGGGTGAAACAGTCGACAAAATTCGTGTTGTTTGTTCTTTCATTTCTTCAAGAGAATAGGGTCGATTCTTCATTTCTTCGACTGCTAAAACAGCTTTCTTGTTTCTTTCTCTATGATAGTCATTTAATGAACTTTTTTCTTCTGTTTCTTTCATATTAGATTTTATATGAGTTGTCAAATTCGGTTAACTCTGCTTTTAAAAAGTCGTTTCAGCCACTTTGTCTTTTTTTTTCTACAATGGGGCATAACGACCGAGGCTATGGGCAACTGCGGTTTGCGGGCGTATTCGCTGTCGTGGAACGACAAAGTGAATGCGGGAGCAAAACTGCCGGAACGCACGTCAGCCAGCAGGTGAACATAGGCGTGTGTTAGTGGCAGTAGCTTTGTCAGTCAGTTTGTTTTTCGTCCGCTGGTTTACGCAAAAAGTCTGTTTGTTGCGCTGTCAGCCAGTTTTGTTTGTTTTGTTTGTTTTTTTCTTTTCAGTCGACAAACAGTCACAAAGTTAATAGTTTTTCTTAAATTTAAACAGTCGAGTTTTAAATATTTCTCAAGTCGTTTTGAATTCTGTTTCTAAAGTCGAGTGTTTTGTCGAGTTGTCGAAGTACAAAAGTCGCCAGCAGGATTCCGAAAAACTGTCTGAACGAGAAATCTGTTTTTTTCTTTTCTTGTTTTGAGTCGAAATGCAGTTTGAATGAAAGTCGTTTTTCTTCACTTCACTCCGCTCCCACTCACAAGTTTCCAGTTGTTCGTGTTTTTCAGTCGTAATGGTTATAGTCAAGTCAAAAGTCGATTTTCTTGTCTTTTCTTCCTTAAAAATCTGCGAGGAATTGTCCGCAAAGCAAAAGTTGGAAAGTCAGCAAATTCTGTCGTTACAGAATCGTCAAGTCGTGTCACGGAGCGGGCAGTTCGTCAAAGATTTTATCCCAATAAAGTAAGAGCGTCTTTTTATTTTGTGCTATTGCCACTAACGACCGAGGCTATGGGCATTTGGCGGTTTGCGGGAGCATTCGCTGTCGTGGAACGACAAGGTGAATGCGGGAGCAAAACTGCCGGAATGCACGTCAGCCAGCCAATGAACATAGGCGTGTGTTAGGGGCAGATTTTATTTGAAGATAGTGAATATTTCTTTGTTTTTCCGTTCCTTGATTTCAACACCAAATTCGTTTTTCAAAATTGCCGTCAACTTTTCAAAAGTAACCCAATCTTTTTTTATAGGATCAACAATCTTTAAGCCCCAGTCATATTCATCGGAGGAAGCATTTTTTACATAGAACAATCGGGGAAAATATGCACCTTCAAGAAAGTTCACAACCTCTTGTAATGTATAATTATCAAACATGTAAGTTGAGTCATTTATAATATTTCGGGATTTTAAAGCCCCTGGTTCGACGAATGTGTTTTTATCCTTGAGAAGTTTGCGGTTTGTAACCTGAAAGTCATATACGGTTGTTGTTTTAATAACAGTACTTTTGGTAATACCATAAGTAGCCATCATCTGGTTATGAGCAACAATTTTTAAAGAGTCGAAAGGTGTGTTACGGGAAAAGATTTTAACTTCAACCATTTTTCGGGGTATGTTTTGAAGATTCAGTCTATTTGCTAACCTTACTCCGGTTAAATAAGGTAAAACCAAATGTAATGAGTCTCTCACAATGAGCGTGTAACCGTTCTGACTCATGAATTTGGTCATTCCTTTCTTTTCAGATATTTCAATAGAAGATACTTTCTCCACACTATCTTCAGATATTATTATTTTACTTGTAATAGTTGGTTTTGCTGCAGTGTAATTTGTTATAACTGAATCAAGATATGCATCTGAAATTTCGGAAGAAAAGCCAGAAGCTAAAATTGTATTTTCGGGTGAAATCAAAATGTATTGAGGCACTGATTTTATTTCGAGTTTCGAAAACAGATTCTTTTGAATATCTAAACCAAAGATGAGAGAATTGAATTTATTCTTTTGAAGAAACTGTAGAACATCTGTTTCCTTTTCATCACTAATTGCAAAAAAAACAACCTTATCTTTATATTTCTCAGCTAACTTGTCGACATGTGGTAAAGATTTTCTACAAGGAGAGCACCATGTCGCCCAAAAATCAATAAATACAAATTTCCTTTCTATATTTGGTAATTGCTTGTCGATTAGTTTTATTCCTGAAATGGCTGGAGCTTCTTGTCCAACAGTCGGTTGAGATAACAATTTACTGTTGAAAGTACAAGAGATTAGAATCAATAATAAAATTGTGTTTTTTTTCATGGGTTGATTTTTTTAAATTATTGTCGTATGAAACTCGCATGAACATCGTCCTTTGGTTTAAACGTCTGTTTCATGTATTTTTCTTTTTTAAATTGTCTTGTCCTAAAATATGGCTACAGGTTAAACATTGATTTTAGTTGTTACTATAGACGTAATTTGGTGTTTTAAAATGTAAAGATAAATGAATTCTTTTATCATTGTAAATTTCTA